>Ga0247841_10000800_pt1 | contig 78339 bp, 61 predicted proteins | sample LaCruzMarch2015__2_FD_192410 | JGI IMG/M metagenome (GOLD analysis project Ga0247841, IMG submission 192410) | Freshwater microbial communities from meromictic Lake La Cruz, Castile-La Mancha, Spain - LaCruzMarch2015_18m | ecosystem: Environmental > Aquatic > Freshwater > Lake | place: Spain... | reverse complement strand
AAGTCAATGCTTGGCAGAGGACTCGAAATAATAAGGAATGTAAAATCAACTGGCAGTTTACAACTAAGCAAGCAAGGATTAAACTCAAACGGTTATATCCGTCAATTGATGCTTAACATAACACTAGTCTAAAAAGCCATACTATTAGTTTCGACATTAATATTCCCAATGTGAATTGTACATTTACGCTATCTGATTTAGGCTTTGCGATATAAAGACTTCTATCACAAACAAAATCTTCATCAATTAATGTAGACACAAATTTGTCTCCAATAATTTCCCGAAATAAAATCCTTGTTCCACAAAAGAATTTTGGGTCTCTAGGTGCGGCCAACCAATTACCATAACTTAAAAAGTGTTTCGAATCCCATTTATAGTAGAACATCCCAATATGTTTGCCCCGTAATTCAGGAACAAATGTTTCATCCTTTTTATAATCTGAGTGATATGCTTTTGTAGAAATAATTTCCTCCGACTGTCCTCTATATTTATCGTACGGATTGACACCTCTGGTAATTTCATAGTCATCCTGAAGGTTGTAACTATTATATCTAATCTTTTGAAGAATCATTCTTTTTGCTGAATCGACCTCCACATCAAAGACATAACCTTCATTTTTAAAAAGGCTTTTTTTGTCGATAACATGTTTTCTATGGAATACCTTGTTGAAAAATGACCAAATAGTAATATCATTTTGGTGATCTGATTTTGAAAAGGAAAAGATCAGAGTATCAACTTGAGCCTCCTCAAAGGCATTTGAGATATTTGCGTTAATACTATTTATAGAAAAATTATCAAGGATAAACTTTCGGGTTTTTTGCATCCTCAAATTTTTTAACCAGGAATTTGGTGTTATTAATGAAACGCCACCTTCTTTATTAAGGATTTTCTCGGAAAGCTCAATAAAAAAAGGATAGAGATCCAACTGATACTCTGCAGTTTTATAGTTTTGTAAAAAATATTGTTGGCCTTCTTTTAAAGCTGGTCCTCTTATATACGGCGGATTCCCAATCACCACATCAAACCCAACAAAGTCGCCTTCATCATTTAGCACTTCCGGGAACTCAAACCTCCATTCAAAGGCATTCTCATAGATTTTGTTATTCTTTATCTCTTCGAGTTCCGTCTCGAGTTTCTTGATTTTTCCGGTCAGATCATTTACTTTCTTATTCCAGTCTGCCAGTTCTTTCTTTGATCTCTCAAATAGAGAGGTTTGCTGGGTAAGGTTAAAAAGATCTCCACCCAGTTTCTTCAATTGCAGCAATCTCTTATCATTTGCGGCAACTTCCATTTCGAAATCAGATTTAATGGTTTCAATCAGCCGCTCCATTTCTCGTTTCTGTTCCTTACCGGAAGCATTGCGATACATCATTACTGCCATCCGGTAGCTGTCGATGCTCCAGTTACTTTTTTTCAACGCCTGCCTGATATCCGCCTCAAGAGCATACCGTGAAATCAGCGAATTCCCGCATTTAATATTGATGTCGATGTTAGGTAAGGTTTCCAACTCACGCACCGCCTCGCCATCAGGAGAGGGGGATGAGGGGTGAGGTGCCTTGTAGTAAGCATTCTTCAGTAACTCAATCCACAACCTTAGCCGGCATATCTTAACGGAATTTGGATTAATATCAACTCCGAAAAGGCAATTCTCGATGATTGTCTGCTTTTCATGGAACAGTGTTTCCTGAACACGCTGGCTTTCCGGACTGTTGGGATTATACTCAAACAGTTTACCATCTTCATCGGCTACGATCAGTTCATCGTTAACCACTTCCATATGGTAATCGCGAAGAACCTTCCCAGTGCGATCCATCAGTATTTTAAGCTCACTCTTGATGGCAATGATCTCGTTAAGAGCGCTCACCAGGAAATGTCCCGAACCCACCGCAGGATCACAGATCTTTAGCGAATTGATAACTTCATTTGCCCTTTGCCTCGTAATCGCACCGCCAATGTTGTTATAGATTTCATCCAATGACGACCAGCACAACTCCCTGCCAGCAGGGGGTAGGGGCTGGGTATAAGAAGTCAGGGGTTGAGGTGCAAAAGCCTCGTTAAACTTCTGAACCACCGCTCGCCGTATGGTTTCACGGCACATATACATGGTGATGAAACCGGGAGTAAAAAATGAACCGTCTTTATAACCGTTAATCTTTTCGAAGATCAGACCTAAAACCGAGGCGTTGATCAGCGTCTTGTTATCTTCCTGGATCTCTTCCGAACCCTCCCCGGCGAAATCGTACGCATCAAGAAATTTAAAAATGTATTCCAATGTATTAAGTTCGCCAGTGCACTTTTTACCGGTATTTACTTTCAACACGGTTGACGCAATGACGGGCAATTTGCCGTCTTTCAATTGGCTGATGAATAAGCAGGAATGTTCGAGTTCAGTGGGTTCAAACAAAGAACTGTTCAGGTATGGAACTTTGGCAAATGTATTTCTGACTTCCTCGTTGCGTTCACCTGGTTTACGGGCCAGCACACTAAAAAAGAGACTGTTCAGGTCGTCGAAATTCTGGACTTTTTCGCAGTTAAGAAAAGAAAAACTTTTATTGCCCTTGTTGTATCTGATGATCTGGGCTTCGAGTAGCTTCAGGAAGAGTATCCGGTTTATCCAGGTAAGGGATAATTCCAGGCCAACATTAAAGAAGCGTTCCGGGACAGTTTTTCCAAACTGGGAAGACTTTTCGAGCCGGGAGATTTTATCAAGACTGTCAAGTTGTAAAATCGCACTTTCGATGAATGAACCGGGATTGCGTTCACCCTCCTGTTTTCGTCCGATAAGTTTTTTACTGCCCTTTTTAGTCTCGGTCAAACCGATAATATGCAGCAGTTCAGTATAGAATGTTTTATCAAGGCTATTGCTGTCGTTTGCAAACGGAAGTTTGAGCAAATGTTCCGGAGAGAGCACCTTATAAAGGGCAATAAGCTTGGAATCATCATTTCTCTCTTCATTCCTCAGTGGTTTGTCATAATCCCTGAAATCAAACCAGGTAAAACAAATTTCGCAGGTTAAATCCGCCACGAAAGGCTCTGCAATTTCGCTGTAGAAGAAGTCGGTAGTTTTACCTGCAAGCCTGCTTTCTTCAAAATCTGTGAACTGTTTTACAAGCGTTTTATTCTGGGCGAACAACTTCTCAAAGAGGCCGGCATCAAAAACGTACCATTCATAAATATTCGTGGCCACCAGATGTTTGATCTCAAGGTTGTGGTTGGTGATCCGTTCCCTGAGATAATACAGGATCAATTCATAAAAAGACTTTGCATTCAGGTTATCCTGCCCGATCATCTCGGTTTTATTCGAAGGTTTCTTGGCTTCGATCAGCACTCCTGCAAAACTCTTTGAATCCGGGCCATTGTGGATTACAAGGTCAGCCCGGTCTTTCGTGTTGATATAAAACCTTGGATGATAAAAAGTGTTCTTCAGAAAATCGCCAAGATCATTTTTTACATGTTCTTCCGATTCAGCCTCGTCCAATCCGTCAAGTAATCCGGTCAGGTTTTTCTTGAACAGCTCAATTTCGCTTCTTAAAGGCTTAACCTTCAGATAGGCTTTATTCAGGGATTTTCTGGGGGATAAAAGTGTCAATTCCATGATTGATGCATGATTCTCATTTCAAATGTAGCAAAAGAAAACGAAATGTGTATGTGAATTGCAAACAGACTGTAGTTTAAAAAAAGCTCTTCGTCATATTTGACTGGCGGAAGAATCAGATCGATTGGTGGTTCGTGCCTTTTTTTAACTTCTTTCAAAAGGCCATTCCGCAACTTTTACCTCATTAATTTTCTCAAAAAATCCCTGATAATGCTGGGTAATTTCATGTTTCCTAATAATAGATAGAAATGCGCTTACCAAATAATGGCCGGCATTGTATTGAAATACTTCTCTCTTGCTTTCGGGGTTCCATATTTCATCAGCATGTTCGGCAAGATGTATATATGGGATTAAAACAGTGTCTGCTATTACCTTCATGTATTTTCTGAGAGATGCAAACTCGGTTTTTTCTAAGTCATTTAAGTTGAAACCTGATAAGCCAATTAGGAGCATAAGTTCAGTAAAGTTTATTGCTAAAGAACAAGCCCGGAAACCACCATAAAAAAGAGGTTTGAACTCAAAGCATACATCCGTAAGGTCTTTCCGGTTACCTTCCGTAGAATATAGTGAAAGCAAGAGTAAATGAGATAATGCATTTTGATACTTTGCCTCATACAGTTGAAAAGAAGAAAACGGGTCGGTGCTATTTTCAGATGCTAGATAAGCAGGTATTTCCTTTGAAATTCTGTGCAATTCTTTAATAAACTGGTCTAAAATAGCAGATTTGTTGGAAAAAGGAATTTTACTGTAGTCTATTTTCTTATTGGAGAACCATGCAAACAACGCAATGAAATCATCAGAAAATTCAAGTTTGCTTATCCATTCTTTTGTTTTATCGGTTTCTGATATTAACTTCTTGAACAAAACTGTATGAATTAAATCTTCCAGTTTTTTATAAAGTTCATTTTGGTTTTTATTTCTATAACTCAAACCAAAAACATGAACAAAAATCTGCCTGCCAATTTTGCTCCAATGCCTTTCAATGAATGTTTCAATTAAATTTTCTGATAGCCAATCTGGTGGAGTCATTTCAGGCGCAGTGTCGTCAATAAGGCAAGCAGATAAAAAAGTTAATTCTTCTTCGTTTTTCAAAAGCTGTTTTAGTTTGTTTTTCGAAATATTTAAATCAAAACCATACCAGCCTATTAAGACAGAACGAAGTAAGGGTTTCATGTCTCTTATAAGTTCAAAATCTAACTTGTGGTTTCTCTCGGCCCTAACCAACTGCAAACAACTCAGAATCGGGTCAGAGAACCCATGTATATATTGAGTGGTATGAAATAAATCTAACCACTCGTTAGTTCTTTCCGGTTTTTTCAGAGTGCTGTGGTAAAATTTGTGATATTCTGAATTGAGAGACTTTATCAGTAAATTAAACACAGCTTGACAGGCTTCTTTTTCAAGGTTTATTTTGAACTTTTTTATCAAGGTCGCTTTGTCTTCCCCTTTGTAACTAATTCTCGAAATGATGACAAAGAGATTTGCCAATGCAACCGTATTACCTGTAAAATCATTAGAAAGTTCTGTCACTATTTTTTCAAACTCATTAATTACAGCAGTCGTTTTTAAGCTAATGTATCCTTGATTGTTTTTAAATGGCTCATCTTCTCTTTCATTACCTTCAACAAAAGAAAATTCGATATCGTCAGTTTTGGGACTTGATTTTGATACATCATGTACAATAAGCCAATCAATCGCCGATTTTTCCGATATTATTGTATCAATAACAGATTTTAATTTTTCCATTCTATGGGGAATCTAATTTTAGAATTTTTAAATATTCCTGTGTACTTCCGTATAATCTGCCTTAATTGACTTTCGTCAGAAACAGAAAGAATGTCCACTTCACTTAAGTTGTTAATGCTATTAGTAATTATTACACACTTGTCAAGCACTTCAACTCCTTCTTTGTTGGTCAGAGAAAACCAGTATCTGTTATGAAAATTCTTGTTTGCTCTTGTAAACACGACAGTTCCTGAGTGGAGGTATCGTTCAATTTTGCTGGCCGTAATCAAATCACGAAATATTTTTTCATAATGTTCAACCAATAATTCAATTTTGGTTAATTTACCCGTGTCGTCATTATCAAGATGGTTTGTTGCTCTTGCGCATCCTAAAAAATTCAGTTGGATAATTCCCTTTTCAATAGCAGAATGAATCAGAGCGTTGATAAAAGCAATTTGGCATTGAGATAGGGAAAGGGCTTTTGTTACTTTATCCTGATTAATGTTACCAAACCAATAGGGGTCTGCAATTAAAATATTTGGGCCCAGATAGTCCAAGATTGTCTTGAATAAATCGGATAACTTTTGATTTGCCTTCATGGCATCTGCGTAAACATTTTGTTGCCAAGTAAAGTTAGAAATGCTTTTAGGCCTCTCTTTTTTATCAGATGTAATCATAAAATTCCTGCCGTATGCATCTTTAAAAGTGGCATTTGCAAGATGCGCGTCAAACTTAATATCCTGAATTAGAATATACTCAATTGCTTTTTCTTCTTTATTGTTAATTAATACTTCAACCTTTCCCTTCTGGGTTGGTTCGCTCAGATTGATTTTAAAAAATCCAGTATGCTTATCAATTGCAGCTTTACCGATTTCTGCATTAGCTTCATTTCTTACTAAGGCTATATAATCAGAAGAAGGATTGAAATTTTGCTGATAGAATCCAACTAATTCTTTACTTCCAATTCCTTTATTTGAGGATTCTCTTACACCGTGAAAAGTAAGGTAAGCAGTTCTATGTTCTTTAATTCCCCATGTATTCTTCTTTAAATGCTTATGAATAAAACCATCCTCAAAAAATCCTAATGGGAAAAGTGTTTTTATTTCTGCTGAACTTGTCTTGTAACCAGAAATAAATTCCAAATTTTCTTTTTGATAAAACTCGATAGGTATTAAAACGTTGTTTTCGGTTACGAAACTGTCAAACGTTGTTCCCTGTCTATTTCTTAACGGGTCATCGGTATATAAATTGAACTTGTATGGTGGTATTATCAATTGTATTTGTTTTCTGGCAATTGTGATTTTCTTTGATGAAAATATTGTATCAAATAGTTGGATGATGTCGGTATCTTTGCCACATGCTGCCCATTGTTTAATTGATAGTTTTTCCCAAATATTTTTAGGAATCCCATCCTTACCAGCACCATCATACCAGTAAATTCCGTCAGAATTATAAAAGTCAGGGATGGGTTTAAGGTATAGAAAAATCAGTTTTTCGTTTCTGCCCTCAGTTTGCGTGATTAAACAAAGAATGCTTGCATTAGGATATTTACTCGCCATATTTATTTCAGATATAACCTTGTAAGATTTGGTTTAAGATAATCACCATGACTGGTTTGCCGACAGCTGAATTATAGTGTTCATTTATATGTTGCTTCAATTCGTGTGCCATTTGAAAATTTGGTTAACCTTTACATCTGGTGCTAACCTGATTTGTTGGCTGACAGATTGCCACATAGTCTTAAATAAAATTTAAAATCATTCGACCAATCGAATTTACAGAATCCCTTGAAAACTCAGCTAAACATTTGTCTGAATCTTTATCAAAATGGGACATACTATAACTATTTCTTGCATCAGCTATTGAATTTGTTATTGTCGAAATTAAGTTTAACATTTGATTTGGAAAATCAATTTTATTTAATTTAAAATCTTCTTTTAAATGATCTCGCACAAGAACTGCCAATCGAGTTACACTATCAGTTTCCTTTGACAACTTAATCTCTTTTTGCTTTATATATGATTTATAAAGTCCTTCAAGACAGGTATATGCATAAGTTAAAGTTAACTTATATTCCTTTGAGTTAATGGAATTATCCATTTTTCGAAGGTAATCATTCAATTTATTTGAATTCCAAATTTCTTCAGGAACATTGATTTTAGGAACACCTTTAAAGTTTAACTGGAGTAAAATATTTATATGTTCTTGTGGAAAGTTCAATAATACCAAATCATCATTGATCTCTTTCATATCTATAATCTGATTTGACCACTCTGAGTAAAGGACCAATAAATCAGTTGAGAATCCATAAAAATGTGCTTTATTATTCACCCAAAAAGCATTCAATAAAATAATCAGAGCACTGACTGAATCATAATAATTATGGTCAACATCAGGTGAGTAATAATCACGAGTTTCTTTGGCTTTATCATAAGCAGCTGACCAAACATCAGCTATATTGCTTTTGATACAATATCTTTTAAATTCGTTAGATTTTAAATAATCTCCAACTCTTAATGCCGTCACACAATTTATAAACGGTTCTATTTTTGGTAATGGCTTTATCATGGTGTACGTATTTTAAGAAGTAAGCCAAACGGTGGATAAATGCATCGACCTTAATTTCCTTACCGGTATTGTATGGCAAAAAGTCTTTTCCCAGATTAAATATTTGAGTTATGGAATCATATTAGAAAAACAATTTCCTTTCCTACTCCCTCATTGCAAGGCTTTTGTTGCTCTGAATGACAAATATATCAAATTCCTTGAATGTATCAATAACATTTCCAATTCATAGATCCCTTGTAGCACCAGCTGCCATTATGCTCTTCTGGGAAAAGGAGATACGTCAATATCAGAAATTCAATTTTCATTGCTTCCATTGGCATTTATTACCTGCAATTTATTTCTTCCGCTTCTTACGGGAATTTAAACGCGAAAAAATTTTTCGATCAGGAATTATAATTCCCATTGACTAAATCTCCGGAAAAGCATTTGTTCACTATTTCCCCCTCCGCAACCGCTAATCCATTCACTCAATTCGCAGTTCCGCTCCGTTTCGTCGCAAACTCCTCACGTCTGCACCTCTGAACTTTGCAGGCAGCATTTAAGGTTGTGCAAGACGTCAGGAGCGGGTCGGGAACGAATTTATTGCTTCGCTTGAAAATGGGCACGGTTTGTGTTCCTGTATTCAATCTGTTAAAGTAGAATGATGCTTCAAATAATCACTGTGTTGGTAATAAATTTGGTAATAAATTTCTAAGTACATGACAAAATTTTAATACAATTTTCAAGATCATTTATTGACAAGGGATTCAGCAGTGTATGGGCCAAAAAGATCAACCCAAACTTAAACAAGCTAAAAGCCTTTCGATCATGTTTTTTGATTTCGATAGGATGCCCATTATTGTTTTTATTGATACCGACAAGATAAACCCAGATGAAAGCGATGCAAACTAACGCAAGCAGTTTAGATATTCACTTGGCTTCCGGCATCTCCCACCAACCTGTCCCAAACCGGTCAGCAATCTTTTAAAAATCCTGTTCCCTTTTACCTATAGCCCAATTATGTTAAATATCCCCGTTGAGAATACGAGTATTTTGAGAAATTGCTTAGTTGACATTAAAGTAGCACGGGAAGTTTTATTATGTAAAAATCGGTGACCATTCAAAATCAGGAAAAATTTCGGTTGTTCATTAGAGCATTCGCTGGAATAAATTGATAACTTTATAGTATTCTTCATTAAAATATGTTGAGATGAAGAATCTCCTGAAGATTCTGTTCCTGCTGTTACCATCTTCCCTAATCCGGTTACCGACATTTCCGCTATGGAGATCAGGGGCATTGAAAATTGCAGCCGGGTTACTGTTAAATTCTATAACCTTTTCGGTAAAGAAGTCTTGGTTGAAAAAGTTGAAAAAATTATTAAAATTCACAAAGAACAAATACCGCCGGGCCTGTATTTTTATTGTGTATCAGTTGATGACACACTTGTCCGGACCGGAAAACTCATTATCCAGTAAGAGAATCACAGAATAAATATTGTTCTGTGCCACTTGAGTCTTCTTTTATTTCTTCTTTAGCTTCTGGGGCTTAGTCTGAGTTCAATGAGATCTTCATGTAATATTTTCAATGTTGAATGAATAAAACTTGGATTTTTTATATATATTTGTATATTAGCGGTTATAGTATCTTTAACGATGTCGGTTTTATGATCTCACTGTATGTAATCGATGATCATTTTTTGATCGGATCGGGTTTTAAAGAAGAATTTGACCCGGAAACCGATGGAATTGAAGTGTCCGGTTGTTCAACGAATGTGCATGATGCCATTGAAGAAATACAGCCTTCAAAAATAAATATCATCGTTCTTGATCTGTTCATTAAATTCATTGATCCTGTAAAAAATATCAGGCGTTTACGTTCGAGATTTCCGAAAATTCCCATTGTCATTCTCTCTTTTGAATATTCCATTGAATATCAGGTAAAAATGTTCAATGAAGGAGCTAAAGCATTTCTTTCCAAAAACGATGATAAAGAAACTATGAAAGATGTTTTCCATCAGGTTTCTTTGGGAAAGGTCATCATTCCTGATGAAGTTTTAAAATCAAAAGAATCGACGTTTCATATTGTCCCTAAACCGGTATTGTTACCCGGGGAAAGGGAAATCATGATGGATTTATCGAATGGAAATTCAATAAAAGCAATTGCAACCACCCGTCAAATAACTTCATCAGCAATTGATAAAGTCTTAAAAAGAATACGTGAAAAATTCAACACCAGGACAAATTATGAATTATTGGTGTTCCTGGCCAAAGACAAAAAAATCTGATCTTTCCCTTCAAAACCGAACATCCCAGGGGTTGAGTTGAATTGCTTCCTCATGATTTCTGTGAAATGTTTTCAGGGAAATATTATCTTTGAAAAAACATATTCCATTGATAAGAATTTTCTTTTTTCAGCAAGCTCCGGGGAATGTGCTCGCAGTGATTCAAGGAAATTCAACAATATTCTGCAATGATCGGAGATAATGAAATTTAACCCTGGTAAACTATTTGAAGCAAAATCCCGGCAAACGAATGAAAAAATTTTCTTTTTTATTGCCCGGGTCTTTTAGATCGGTGGGCATTGTTTTAACAGGGATCGGAATTATTATACTGATCGTAAGGTTTTATTATGGGGTAAAACCCGGGATACTCAATATGAAAACCTTTGCCATCTTTTCTTCCTACCTGGAGTCAAAGTACTTTGAAGTGGTCAAAAACCAGATGATTGAAGAAATTGGAGGTGTGATCCTGATGGCGGGTCTTTTCATGCTTGCTTTTTCGAAGGAGAAGGATGAACATGATCATTTGAACACGCTCAGACTTCAGGCTTTTTTCATCACCGCATACATAAACACCTTCTTTTTGATTATTTCCATTCTGTTCACTTTTGGATTCGGTTTTGTCTATATAATGATCCTGAACTTCGTCCTCGGATTTATTATTTATCTTTTATCCTTCAGAATTTTGATTTATCGTTATTACAAGAATCGGAAAAAAGAGTAAGCCGGTCAATCGCAAGCGGGTATCGGGCTGATTTTAAGTCATAAACAGGTTGATTTCCTGATATTTTTAGCTCTGAAACCGGAAACAAAAAATTACAATAATTGATTATAAAACATTTGTCATTAGCTTTTTCTTATTAATTTCGTTTCATGGATGTTCTCCCGGTATACCGGGGCAGGCTATTTGACAATTAAAATCAAAATTATCAACAGATGAAAACAAACAAACTTTTTTCAGGATTACTGATGGTGATCATTGCGCTCTTCTTAGCATCGTGTGGTTCCCAGGTCAATCTGACCAGTTGGAAAAACCCGCAAGACAACTCTCAAATTTCCAAGGTGGTCGTGATGCCATTATTTGACAAGCTCGAATATATGAAACCCTTCGAACAGGCCATGGTAGCCTATTTTAACAGCAAGGGTTTGAAAAGCATCGGCTCGCTCGATTTTCTGAATCCAAGTATAAAATATACTTCCGGAGAAGTTCAGAAAAAAGTCGACAGCCTTGGCGCGGATGCAGTCATTATTTTCAAATATACCGGAACGGATCAATCGGCCAGTTATGTGCCTGCTACCTATTATGGCGGATTTGGCGGTTACTGGGGATATGGCGGATGGGGTGGAGGTATCGCAACCGGTGGTTATTGGACGACTACATCCACTGTTAATCTGAAAGCATTGCTCTATACTTCGAAAAATGCACAGGGAGCTTTATGGACCGGCGATATAACGGTTACTGATCCGAATTACGTTGATCAGGCAGCCAATTCCATTGCACAGGATATCTATTCCGATTGGCAGAATAATAATCTTTTAAAATATCCGGCTTCTGCGAAATAGTTAAATACTATTTCCTTACCATAACGCTATCAACCAGGTATTTCGTTTCGCCTCTCCAGAAAAGAGATCCGTTTTTTTCGCGGTAGTGGACCACAATCATGGAACCCTCTAACTTTTCCAGACTGGAAGCCACTTCCTTATCGGGAACCGAAAACAAGAATTTTTCTGATGCCAGTGCAATGTTCCTGTTGCTTTCCACGCTACTCAGGATCATCTCACCCTCATAAGTCTTAAACAGGGTGCCTTTATAAGAAAACTTCTGCAGTAATCCCGACCGGTAACCTTCGCTGTAAGTATAGGAAAATTTCCAGTAAAGGTAACCCCCCAGAAAAACGAACAGGATAATCAATGCCCAGATAACAAATTTCTTCATAGGGAAAATGTGTTTTTATAATACAAACTTAATCAAGATTTTTCAATCCTGTTAAATTAAATTATCTTTGTAGCATAGTTAAAAATGGTAATATGAAAAGGTACTTGATTCTTACGATTATGCTTTTGGCAGCCCATGGTTTTATCTTCGCACAAGACACAACGGGCAAGCAATCTATCCAAACAAACAATGATGAAGTTCAAACCCTGTTTTCAGGAAAGAGCCACCATAACAAACGCTTACCGGGTTGGTATGTGGGTCCGACCGCCACATATACCCAGTTTGGTGGTAAGAGTGCCTTTATGCCCGGTATCGAAGGAGGACTCATCATCAACCATTTCTTCAGTATTGGTTTGGCGGGAAGTATTACGGCCAATGTCAACAATCTTTATTATCAAAATGTTCAGGATACGATGAACGCCTATTTCGTCGGAGGTTATGGCGGAGTCCGGATGGAATTTACTGTTTTCCCGAAGTTTCCGGTTCACTTTTCATTCCCCCTCCTGATTGGCGGCGGAAGCTCTGCTTACTTGCATAAATATAATAATCTGCACAATGGTTCCAATAATGGCGATTATGAGGTCATCGAATGGAACACCTTTTTTGTTCTTGAACCCGGGATCAGAGCCGAAGTCAATATTCTCAAATTCATGAGGTTTTGGATAGGAGGGACCTATCGCTGGGTTCCCAATTACCAACTGATGAAAACAAGTGGCGATTTTATGAGCAACTTCAACATCAGTGCGGGGTTGAAGTTCGGAAAATTTTAATGAATTGTCATCCCGATTAGTCTGCCAATACCATAGGTAATGGCGGCAGCCAGGATTCCAAAAACTACTTGCCGGAGCCCCGAATGCCAGATTTTTTTCCCGGTGTAGAAAGTAATGGCCGCTCCTGTTGCGAATAATGTCAGGATACTTATTCCCAGGCTGATGAGTACCGGATAAAATCCCTTCAGGATAAGAAATGGCAAAAGAGGTATGAATGCCCCGACGGCAAAAAGAATAAACGAAGTGAATGCCGCTTCCCAGGGTGATCCTCCAAGTTCTTCAGTGTCAATTCCAAGTTCTTCCCTGATGAGCGTATCTGCGGCAGTTTCTTTATTTGAAAGAACTTGCCGGGCCATCTCTTCTGCTTTAAGTTTTTCAACACCTTTTGACTGGTAAATCAAAGATAGTTCGAGCTGTTCCTCCTCGGGAGAATTTTCAAGTTCGGCAATCTCAATATCCACTTGTCGCTGGTTCAACTCACGGGAACTTTGTACCGATAACCACTCTCCCAAAGCCATCGACAAGGCTCCGGCAAGCAGACCTGCAAAACCTGCAATAATGATGGAGTTATTGTTCGCCGCGGCCCCCGCGACCCCCATGATCAGACTCATATTGGTCACTAAACCATCATTGGCGCCCAGAACGGCAGCCCTCAGTGCATTTCCTCCCACCGACTTGTGCTTTCCTTCCAACTTCGCCAGACTTCCTCCTTTCATCCCTTCCCTGGATGAAGTGAGATTAGTAAGAATATTAACATGATTGAATTCCTTTCCGGTAACCGTCTCTCCCCGGACTTTCTTTGTTTCAACATCCGACCGTGCAATTTTTTGTTCGGTGGTCATAAGACTGGAAATAATAATATTCCAGCCAAAGACTTTTGCCAGTTTGACAAGCATCCCGGCTTTTAAAGAAGGAAGCGGTAATCTGATCTCAGACACACCCGGACGCCATTTCAGATACATCTTACGGGCATGGGTTTCTTCGATCCGCGACATTTCCAGGTAAATATCCGATAGCGTTTTATCTTCAATGACCTTGCTAAGCGAAAGATACAAGAATGAAGCGTCAACCTCGGTCTGTATATGATCTCTGAGTTTACTATCTACTGACATGGTGATCTGTTATATACGGGTTGATATATTTTTTCTATTAAATCGAAGGAAGATATCCGATATTTTTCCAAATTTGATAAAAATATCAATCAAAACCATGAAGCTTTTAAACTTTCCTTTGCCAAGAACAAATAATTACTGGATCTATACCTTGTTGGGTCTGGTCGTTTTCGAAATTTTTCTGATTCCATTTTTTCCACCTCCCTGGCACCGGACGATGTACGTTATCCTTTATACCTTTATTTACCTGGTAGCCACAGTTACCGCAACAAAAAACAGGAAATGGTTCCTGTGGCTGGCCATTGCGACTTTAGTTCTTCAGTGGTTTTCCATCATTCTCAATTTGACATTCCTTATATGGATATCTTCGATCATGAACATGATTTTTTTTACACTGATCGTGGTCGATATTATCCGGCAACTTGTCAGCGCATCCAATGTCTCCGTTCGGATCATCCTGGTATCGATCATTGGATATCTATTAGTCGGACTTATGTTCTCGATGATTATCTTACTGGTCATGACCGTCGATCCCGGTGCATTCAGCTTCAGCAGTGCACGGATTCCGGCTGCCGAAGGAACTACGGGTTTAAGCGAGTATATCTATTTTTGTTTTATTACCCTGTGCACTGTGGGATATGGCGATGTAATCCCCCTGGAACCCTACTCGCGTTCGCTGACCACTATGATCTGCGTCACCGGGCAATTATACATCGCCGTCATCATTGCGGTTTTGATTGGTAAATTTGCCAGTCAAACCCGTCAATCCGGAAAATAATCGTATATCTGCATACTACTTTTACTTCATGACTATATGTGACTCCATTACCATCCGGAATGCTTCTGAAAACAATCTCCATTCCGTCTCCCTGGATATCCCTAAGAATAAGCTGATCGTCGTTACCGGTGTTTCGGGATCGGGAAAATCGTCGCTGATATTTGATGTGTTATACCGGGAAGCGGAATTCCGTTATCTTGGATCTTTTACTTCCTATGCGCGTCAGTTCCTGGGAAAGATGAAACGGCCGGAAGTTGAAATGATAACCGGACTATCTCCAGCCATCGCAGCAGAGCAGAAACCACCCACCGGAAGTCAACGGTCGACCGTTGGAACCATCACCGGGATCTATGATTATTTACGTCTGCTTTATGCCCGGATCGGCAGACTGAAAGAGGGTGCGGAATTCATCAGGATAGACCGCAGCCTTTTTTCTTTCAATACACCGGATGGCGCATGCCCGGCATGCAACGGACTGGGCGTGGAAGACCGGCTTGATCCGGAATTGATGATCGCCGACAAAAACAAGACCTTACGCAACGGCGCATTGGTGATTACTGCTCCCAATGGATATATCATTTATTCACAGGTGACCATGGAAGTGCTCGATCAGGTTTGCCGGTCAGAAGGATTCAATGTTGATATTCCATGGAAGGAGCTGACCCCGGAACAAAAACACGTCGTTCTTTATGGAAGCGACCGGATCGAGATTCCCTATGGAAAGCATCCGCTTGAATCGCGGATGCGCTGGACCGGGATCACCGCAAAACCGCGTGAGATGGGAACCTACAAGGGGATCCTCCCCGTAATGGAAAATATTCTCAAACGCGACCGGAATAAAAACATCCTGCGATTTGTGCGAAGTTGTACCTGTCCTGTCTGTAACGGATCTCGTCTTAATCAAAAAGCGCTTTCCGTGCAGATCGATGGAATTGACATTTCCATGCTGACCCGGATACCATTGGATGAATTGCAGATGACCTTTGACGGACTTACCCTTGATCCCGGTGAATTACAAATAGCACAACCCATCCTCCAGCCGGTCGCCAAACGCATCGCAACCCTGAAGAAACTGGGATTGGGCCATCTTACCCTTCACCGCGAATCGACAACCTTATCGGGAGGAGAGTCTCATCGCCTGAGGCTGGCAGCCCACTCGGTGACCGGACTCCGAAATGTACTTTACCTCTTTGACGAGCCTTCCGTCGGACTACATTCCAGAGATATCGGCCAGTTGATCGGTATCTTCAAGGAGTTGCGTGATCAGGGGAATACCGTCATCGTTGTGGAACACGATGAAGAATTCATTTTCCATGCCGACTGGCTGATCGATATGGGACCAGGTCCGGGAATTCACGGAGGAAAGGTCATACTGAATTCTGCAACAGAACAGCTTCACAATCTGTCCGCTGAGGATATCCGGGGAAGTCAAACGCTGTCGTTTTACGGAGGGTACTCGTCGATGGAAGTTCCAGCCGTCCGGCGTAAGGGCAAAGGAACGCTAATAATCGAAGGAGCGTCGGAGAATAACCTGAAAAATATCAATGCGACCTTTATCCTTGAAGCCCTGAATGTGGTCACGGGCGTTTCCGGAGCAGGGAAATCGTCGCTTACCTTTTCCATTCTTAATAAATTTCTTCGTCAGCAACTGAGCGGATCAAACGATCTCCCCGGGAAATTCAAATCCATCAAGGGATGGGAAGGGATAACCAAAATCATCTCCATCGATCAATCTCCCATCGGGAGGACACCCCGAAGCAACCCGGCAACCTATACCGGGGTTTTCGATCATATCCGCGATCTTTATGCTTCTCTGCCAGACGCAAAAGAGCGGAATTTTACCAAGAGTCACTTTTCTTTCAATACTCCCGGCGGCCGCTGCGAATCATGTCAGGGAGCAGGTTACCAGCAAATCGGTATGCATTTTATGGGGAATGTGGAAATTCTTTGTGAAACCTGCAACGGCCGCCGGTTTGATCATAAGACGCGGGAAATTCTGTATCGGGAAAAAACTATTTCTGACGTGCTTGAGCTTTCTGTCTCTCAGGCATTAACCTTTTTCCATGACAAGCCTGAGATCATAAAATACCTTGCAACCATGGAGGCGCTTGGATTGGGCTACCTGACCCTTGGACAACGTTCCTCAACCCTGAGCGGCGGGGAAGCGCAACGCATCAAATTGGCGACCGAACTTGCAAAACCACCCGCAAAACATACTTTATATATTCTCGATGAACCTACTACCGGACTTCATCAGGCGGATATCGACCGGTTACGGAAATCTCTTGATCATCTGATTGACCAGGGCCATACCGTCATATTAATTGAGCATCACCTGGGACTGATCGCTGCGGCTGATCATATTATCGACCTGGGTCCGGAAAGCGGACGGAAAGGAGGATTCAAGGTGTTTGAAGGCCCTCCGGAAGAGCTGATCCAATGCCGGGAATCCGCGACCGGACAAGCGTTGAAGGAATATCTTAACCGGGTGTCGACGCATGTAAATCGGATGTTGCATAAGCACAATCATCCGGAAATCAACGAAAAACAAAAAACCGGATCGCTTCCTCGTCAAAACACCATCTCTTTCACAGGGGTCACTACCCATAACCTTAAAAACATTAATGTGGAGATCCCGCATAATCAGATCACGGTTCTTACGGGTGTTTCCGGGAGCGGGAAATCATCCCTGGCCTTCAATACCATTTATGCTGAAGGACAAAGTCGGTTTCTGGAAAGTTTCTCCGCCTATGCCAGGACACGGATCGGATTGAAAGAACAGCCCGACTTTGAAACGGCAACAGGTTTAACGCCGACTTTTGCCGTGGATCAACGGATCCCCGCAACAAATCCACGTTCTACGGTGGGGACCCATACGGGTATTTATGATCTCTACCGGTTGTTATTTTCCAGAATTGGATTAAAGATAACAAGGGATGGTCGGCTTTCAGATCCGGGAAATCATCCCTTATCTTCCCTGTTTTCTTTTAATCATCAGGCCGGGGCTTGCCCTGCTTGTGATGGCCTGGGACTGATTACTGTTTGTGATCCGGATAAACTGATCACACACCCGGATAAATCGATTCTCGACGGAGCCATGGAGGGTACCAGGACCGGAAAGTTTTATGGAGATCCTTATGGCCAGTATGTTGCAACTTTAAAGACGATCGGGAAAATCCATCAGATCGATTTTACGAAACCCTGGATGGGACTCACCGGTGAAGAAAGAGAAATTGTTCTTCATGGAACGGGAGAAAACATATACGACATTCACTGGACCTACAAAAGAATGAAACGGCAGGGAGAACATCACTTTAAAGGAACATGGCAAGGTTTGACATCACTCGTAAACGAAGAATACAGACGAAAACATGCCGACCACCGGGGTGAAAGTATGATGGGGATCATGACTCAGATCCTTTGCCCGGACTGTGAAGGAACAAGACTGAATAAAGAAGCCCTGGAATTTCGGTTTGGGAGTATTCATATTGCCTGTCTTTCTTCCAAAACGGTTTCCGCCTCTGCCGAATTTTTCAATTCCATACGGAAACAATATGAAACGGGTTCGTCGTGGATCGTCGTCTCTTCGCTGATCCGGGAGATCCAAAGAAGACTGGAAACTTTGACCGGTTTGGGATTATCCTATCTCACGATCGATCGTCCGGTGGCGACATTGTCGCATGGAGAGATTCAGCGGATCAAACTGTCAGAACAGATCAACAGCGGACTTACCGGGATCACTTACCTGCTGGACGAACCCACTATGGGGCTACATCCTTCTGAAACAGAAAGGTTAATAGAAGTTATCCGGGAACTGAAGAACAAGGGAAATACGATTGTGATCGTGGAGCATGACCGGAAAGTCATCCGTTCGGCCGATTATATGATCGACCTCGGCCCCGGAGCCGGGATCGGGGGGGGGAATATCGTTGCCCAAGGAACTCCCGAAGAATTGATCCGCAATCCGCGGTCTGTCACCGGCAAATACCTTCCCTTTGAAACGCTACAGGTGAAACCTTCGACACGGATACTCAAACCCGGGATCTTAATCCGGGATGCCCATGCTAATAACCTGAAAGGATTTGACCTCCATATCCCGTCCGGAGGAATCATTGTCGTTGCAGGAGTCTCCGGGAGCGGAAAGTCGAGCCTGATGTATGAGGTGGTCCTGAAATCACAGAAACAAGGAATACCACAAAACTGCAAGTCAATTGAAGGATTCGGAATTTTTAAGCAGGTGGTCACCGTCTCTTCAAAGTCGCATTTTTCTGGTTCGTTGGGAATTGTGGCAACCTATACCGGAATATTTGACCGGATCCGCACTTTATTTTCCGATACTGCGGATGCCCGTCGTCAGAATTTTGGGAAAGATCATTTTTCTTTCCTGAACCGGAAAGGACAGTGTGCTTATTGCCGGGGAGAGGGAGAAATTAAAGTCAGTATGGATTTTCTCTCCGATGTTTCCGTGACCTGTGAACATTGTCAGGGAAAGCGTTATCATGACGAAATATTAACCTGTTATTTTAACGGGAAAAACATATCCCAGGTTCTTACGATGACCGTGGCTGAAGCGACTTGTTTTTTCAGGGAACATGCACCGCTCGCCACTCAGATAGGAATACTTGATAAAGTCGGATTGGGATATCTTCAGCTTGGTCAATCGCTCGATACACTTTCCGGAGGAGAGGCTCAGCGGTTGGTATTGGCAACCGAACTTATGAAACCGGTCAAAGGAAATATCCTTTATTTTTTTGATGAACCCTCAACAGGACTTCATTTCAGCGATATCCATAATCTCGTTTCCGTATTTCAACAACTGGTGGAAAAAGGGCATACTATCCTGATGATCGAAAACGATCCCGATATCCTTGTCCGGGCCGACTGGATCATTAATCTGGGGCCGGGAAAAGGAGATGACGGTGGCAGGATAGTTGCCCAGGGCAGTGTCAGTGAAATTTATAAAAGAATTATTTCATCTTTTTAAACCACAGATACCATGCCAGAGAATATAGACTGTCATCCTTCTTTAACGACAACTTTTCTGCATCTGACATTGTCTTGGGTGCAGGAATCAGCACATCCTGTCCTGGCATCCAGTTTGCCGGAGTCAGGACATTATGGTCTTCGGCAGTCTGTAAAGCAATAAGCGTCCGCTTAATCTCATTTATATTGCGGCCAATATTGTCGTTATAAAAGAATATCGCCATGATCCGGTCACTGGGATCGATGATGAATACACCTCTTACATCTCGCAATACTGTCGTATAAGAATGGATCATTCCGTACTTCTTTGAGATATCCAGGTTCTTATCGGTAACCAGGGGAAAATTGATCTTAGGTATCGTCTTTCCTTTATATTTTATTGATTCCAAGGACTTGATCCAATCGATATGACTTTCAAGTCCATCGGTGGATATGACGATTATTTTTGTCCCAAGTTTATCAAATTCTTCCTGCATTAATGCAAGTTCCATGATTTCGGAACTACAGACAGGAGTGAAATCTGAAGGATGGCTGAAAAGAATTTTCCATTTCATGGGATAATTATCCGGGAAATTTATCTTTCCTTGGGTTGATTGTGCGACAAAGGATGGGGCCATCTCTCCGAGAAGGGGTATACGCGTTTCCTTGTTTTCCTGTGACCATACCTGGGTCATTGAAAACATGATTATTAGCATTGACATTATTGTTTTCATATAATATTAATTTAGATTAAATAAACGCAAAGATACAACAAAAAACAATCAAAATCTTTTTTTGATTGTTTTTTTTCCTTTTTTTTCTTTTTTCCTCCAGGGACAGGGGAAAAGGAAACTTAATTCTATTTCTTTTTCGAATTGATAATAATGAAATAGATCAGGAATCCAAGAGAAATGAATACGAGTTCAATACCGAGCGGCATGGCGGAAAAATAATCTTTCACCCAGGTAAATTTCCCCCCCCAGCTTAGAAGTTCAATGACAATCAATCCTGCTCCTGCCATAAAGAATACGAGCCCCCATTTCAGGGTAGGATAACGGTTTTCTTCCTGGGTCGGTTCGGCCGGTTCCAGGATCCCGGCTTTTTCCATATGACCGGTTTTGATAATTCTCCTTTTGAGAAAATAATCGGTAAAGACCTTGATCAGATAATAACTTCCGTAGAAAACAATGGCCGTGATAAAAATACTTTCGATCATAATATTTGGTTTTAAGTTTTAATGAATAAAATACTTTGTTTGTACATTTCTAAGAGTGAGTCGAGACTTGGATCCAAAATGTTGCAGAATTAATAATTATTTCTAATTTTATTTTTCCCGATTGCAACCTTTTCTGATTCTGAGCGACAAATACACCAGATGGAAGATGCAGAGTTGATAGTCAAGATTAAGGATGGGAATACCAATGCATTCAGGTTTTTGATCGACAAGTACAAAAATCTCGTCTGGCATTTGGTTTTGCGACTGATCAATCAGCGGGAAGATGCGGAAGATTTGTGCCAGGAAATTTTTATTCGTGTATTTAAAGACATTGATAAGTTTCGGGGAGAATCGAAACTCTCAACATGGATCGGAACCATCACCTATCATACCTGTATCGATTATCTGAGGAAAAAGGGGAGAGGAAAACTTGTTCCGACCGACAATATGAGAGCAGTAGCCGTTGGAAAAATGGCGGAAGAAACAGCCTCAACGAAAGTAGATAAGTTATATATTAAAAAGATCGTCCACAAGATTATTGAAGAGATGCCCATTCACTACCGGACGGTTATCACTTTGTATCATCTCGAGGAGATGTCGTATAAGGAGATCGGACAAATTACCGGGATGCCCGAAGGAACCATCAAGAGTTATCTGAACAGAAGCAGGCAAATTCTTCGTGACAGAGTCATGCAAATGGTTCCTGATATTCAGCCGGTATTGTTTGATGCGGATTAATATTTAATTTTATGACCATGAATGAAGAAAGAAAAACCCGGGAAGAAATTGAAATATTAATTAATGAAGCGCTAAGGATGGAACCCGGTATTTCCCTTTCCTCTTCTTTTACCGAAAAGCTGGTAATCAAAGTCCGGCGGCATCTTATATGGAGAGAACTGATAACGGAGTTTGCCTTGAAAATTGGTCTGGTTATCGGCGCCCTGACGATTCTTGCAATTTGTCTGATCTTTCCATCAACGAAAGAAGGCAACCCGGTTATTCTGTTCCTGGTGAATAACCTTCATCTTTTTGGCATTATCAGTTTTCTTATTTTTTTCACCTTTTTCATCGACCAGGTTTTACTGAAATATTTTTTCAGGAAAAAAGTCTTCCCGGAGAGGCCGGTATAATTTGATCCTTATTTTCAAATTTTACTTTGGACTTCAAAAGATGAGTTGAAAATTAAAAGTTTTTCCCAATCAATACTCCCATCTTCTTTACAAAAACCAATTAAAAATTCCTTTGTCAATTTATTGAGAAGATTACCATAAGATATCTTGAATTCATTGTTTCTTTCTTTTGCTTCGTGGCCTAAAGGTTCAATGATTTTAATATATAAATCAGGTTCGCCTGATATAAATTCCCAAAATCGTTTGCCACACATTTTATAATAATTCCCTTTTGATTTATATTCGCTTTGTTCTCTTGACTTGCCATAGCAGCAACCGTTTACGCAAATAATAGATCCTTTTCCGCCGGAAGTTGCTAATCGTTTCCTGACCGAATCGAACTGGTCACACATTTTTTTGATCTGACTATCGTTCCCCCAGTTTGGTCCTGATTTAATCGAAACGAGGTATCGATGACCCTCTTTGTCAAAATCCAAGTCAATACCTTCAATTCCGGCTTTTCTTCCTTGATAAACCGAATCGTTTATATAGATGGCAAGTCTTTCAAGCCAATTGCCAAATATACCCTCTTCACTTGATGAGAGAAATGCATTTAAGATACCTTCTACGATTTCATTGGCCGAAGTAACATCTTTTGCTTTAAAAAGGTAGGGGTTTTTGGATTTTAGAACTTCTTTAAGCTTAATACTATTTACAATTTCTAAGCGTCGTTGATGAAACGCTCCATGTTTTTTTCAACGTATCGCGCAACGTTTTTTAGATTCAGTTTTTTCATATTTTGTGGTAGGCTCTAATAAATATAATTCAACCCGACATAACAGCTTATTTACCATTTCATAATATTCAGGAATAATATCAATCCCGATTGAATGTCTTTTCATTCTGTTAGCTACGATTAAAGTCGTTCCGGAACCCATGAAGGGATCTAAGACCGTATCATATTCTTTCGTAAAAAGCCTGATAAACCACTCTGGCAATTCTTCGGGAAATGCAGCGCTGTGGTTTTTATTACTACATTCAGTTGCCAAATACAAAACATTGGTTGGAAAAGCTTTTTCTCGTTCCAACCAATTCGAAATGTTTTTACCAAATCCACTCCCAACTTTTGAATTATCACGAATTTTATCAGTAGTTGAAAGATTTTTTAATCTGCTTCTAGCCCAATTACCCATCGGAACCATCACTTCTTCTTGGTACATATTAAATTTACGTTCCTTGTTAAACTGGAGAAGTCTTTCCCATGAATCGCGAAAACGATTTGGCCATTTGCCAGGATAACTGTTTTTTTTGTGCCAGATGAATTCTTCTGTCCAAAGCCAACCCTGTTTTCTCATTTCCAGGATTAGTTCCATCACATAAATGCTTCTCTCGCCATCAACTACTTTTTCTTTAATATTCAGAATGAAAGTACCGGTTGGTTTGAGGACCCTAAGGAGTTGTTCGGAAATTGGTAAAAACCATTCCACATATTTCTCATGGTGAATTCCCCCATAAGTGTCTTTCCGTTGATCAGCGTAAGGTGGGGAGGTAACAATCAAATCAACAGAGTTTTCCTCAACTAATTCGAGTTTCTCTTTACAATCGCCAAGATATAAATCTGTACGTATTTCCATATACCTCGTCTATCATTACAAAATTACTATACTAATTGACAATTTCTTCATATTGTTGGTAACTCGAAATATTCTGATGCTTTTTTTCAGGATGCGTTCATTTGTGAGAAAATTTTATCAGTCGTACAAACTGCCGTTGGAATTTCTGTTCTGTCCCTGAAAGAGGAAGAGATTCTGGAAACTAAACCCTTCCTTGTTTTTTCATTTTATCTTTTTTCGATGCTTTTATAATTCCGGTGATCATTATGGTCATCGTGATCATAGTGATTCCAAGGATGATATATTCCACATGATCGGCCGAAGCGGGAATTTTTTTGCCAAGGAGGAATCCCAGCGGGATCAGTGTTCCTGACCAAAGAACGGCCCCAATGATATTAAACATGTTGAACCTCCAGAAATTCATATCGATTGCGCCAGCCAGGATGGGGACGAAGGTGCGTACCACGGGTAAAAAGCGTCCGCCAATCAAAGAAATGCCACCATATTTATCGTAATATTCCCTTGATTTTTCAAGGTGTTTTTGCTTAAAGAAGAGCGTATCCTTTTTTTGGAAAAGCTTTTTCCCGAAAAATTTTCCGGTTCCATAACCCGTCAGGTTACCAATATAAGCTGCAAAAGCCACTGAAATTACCAGGAGAAAAATATTAACCGCCAGCGCGCCTGTTCCACAAAACAAACCCGCAGTAAATAAAAGAGCATCCCCCGGGAAGATAAATCCAAAAAACAAACCCGTTTCAGCGTAAATGATTATAAGGAGCAGGGCCAATCCCCCATATTTTATCAATTCTTCAGAAGAGAAAAGGATCTCGAAAAAATGAAGAAGATTTTCCATGAGAATTACTCGGTGATGGATGGAAAATGAGCGGCACGGGCCACCGATTCGATAGCAATAGCCGAGACTGCTGAACCATAGTCCAGGTCGATATTTTTCATCGTATCATGGGTGTCGTGATAACCGGTTCGGTGAATGTCGTAGTTTTCCATAAAAAGTACCACGGGAATTCCTGTATCTGAAAAGATCATGCCATCCGTGTTATATAAGGTACTATGCGGGTCATCCCAGCTCCTGACTTCGCCGTCGACAGCAAGATGACGGGCAATGGCTGGTATCGTTCTGCCGTCTTGAGTTCGTTGACCCGCTCCACATGTTGTCCTTTCCGGCATGGTATTTAACTTTTCGGATAAATCGTTCCATTGGAGTGTTGCGAGGTGAGCCTGGTAAGCCAGATGTAAAGAGGGTTCATTTTTCCCCGGGGAGATTTGGAATATATCCCGGGCATTATCGCGGTTGTGAGCGATCATATCCATCACGACGACTCCCTTGACTTCAACTTTCGAAAGATCCAGAAACGATCCATCTTCCCGCCGCATTTTCAGTGTCTTCTGAACATAATGCTGACAAAAATTCCTGGCCCCCATACAATCGGAAGGAAATTCCTCCCCGGTAAGGTGAACCAGCCAGATATCACGTTCCAGCTTTCCTTCCTTTGATAATTTGAGGAAGATTGGAGCAGCCATCAGCAGGGTGGCGGTGGCGGAATGATTATCGTCGGCTCCTGCGGCTGAAAGTCTTGCGCCTGTTCCTCCACTGCTTTTATCATAAATATCCTCCATATAAGCAGTATCATAATGATCGGCCATGATTATCGCTTCTTTACGGTTTTTCCCGGGAATGATCACAATAATATCGCGCTCGTACTCGCTTCCAGCCTGGTTGGCTTCCCATCCGCCATACTTGTTAAATTCAAAATCGGTTTCCCAGCGAAAGGGAATATCGCCGGCTTCAGCCCTGTGCTCCATTCCTGATATCTGAATGGCTGTGCGGTGCCGGTCGATCAGGTAATCGCCAAGACGTTGCAGGTCACGGTGTTTATGTCTGAGATGATCCATCGTCGGATCATCCTGAACGATATCGGCATTATCTTTATTTATATACTTCCCGTGAGCGAGTTCAAAAATCTCTTTCCAATACTTTTCTTCATAATCCCGGTTTGCAGTCGAACGATAAGTCAGACTTTCCAAGGGATCGACCTTGTCATCCTTTTTCGACAATAATTCCTCTATCGAGGATTTGATCTTTTTCGCGCTCTTTACATCCCTCGATAATTCCGGAAGCGATTCCAGCCATTGTTCCAGGGTCTCCTTTTTCGGGATTCTGATCAGACTCCGGGCGAAATGCCGCGGAAGCGGTTTCTCCCCGAATACATCATAAGCATCAAGAAGAGATGCAAGGTTAAGCGATGTCTGGTGCAGGTAATGATCGTGAACGGAATCGAAAGTACTAAAAACCGAAAGCTGCAACTCTCGCCGGAGTAACCTGGGCCAAAGTTTTACCACATTTACCGGGTCGGGCTTATCCGACTGGTAAGCGGTGAGAAACCCGGTAAGCTGATCCGTAATAATTTCCGGTTCATTGGTTCCCTTGTCCAGGAATGCGATCAAAGGCCGGTGCCAGAATACTTCATGTTTCCCGACTTGCATCGGCGGAAAATAGAACCGGTAGCGGTAAAGACCTCCGGCGAGAAGTTTCAGGGCTGCTTCGCCGATCTCCTTTCGCCTGGCGCGGGGACCGTCTAATACTAATTCAAAATGTTCCGAAAGGATTTGACTGTTCCGTGCCATTGGCTTGTTATACAGGTCAAGTGCCTCAAGGTCGGTACTGAATAAAGTCTCCAGGACAGGATTAATATTGCTGTTTTTCAATAAGCCGTCTTCAAAACGGGGGGAACGATCCCAGCGGCTGGTACGCACATAATTATTAACGATCAATTCTTCCAGGATATCTGCTTTTTCTCCCTTTGCCCCGGGTTGGTGCACCCATCCCGACTGAGGAACCCGGATTCCGTGGGTTTCTTCATTACGGTGAACAAGCCGGAGCATCGGAATTTGGATGGCAGTATGGAGCTGCCTTTGAAGCCGGATATAATCGGGATTACCCCAGAGTACCAGACTGCCGGGAAAAGGAAGCAGGGTAAGATGACCGGAAAGATATTTTTCTTTCACAGTTTTTGGAAGATATGAGAAAGGCCGGAAGGTGAAAAGAAATCGAACTTCATCAAAAGAATCGTCCTCGGAAATCAGATAATGTTTGATCCAGGAGGGATAGGAACCCGGGTTCCAGTAATCAAAGGGGACCGTATTGCCAGTGGGCAGAAAACGGAAATTCATATTTCTTAAATCCCCTTCGTCCTGAATTTTTTCCCCATAGGCTTTTAAAAGGATTATCTGAAAAAGTCGTGTAAAAAGTGATTCGGGTAGCTCACGGGTTTCCGACTCGAAAAAAGATTGCCAGAAAGCCTTTTCCGGTCCTTGCTCGCTTGCCCCAAAGAATGTCCACCGGACACGCCCTTTATCATCTTTTGTTTTTGACAGGGACAAAGGCAAAAAGACAACATACCGTTCATGAATGAGTTTCCCTGCCTGTAAAGCGAGTTCCGGAGGCCAATAAGGATTATTTTTAAGATTTCTTCCCTTATGACCTTTCAGAAGAGGAGAAAGGGTTCCTTGTCCCAACCGGACAAGATGTTCCATTACCTGTTTCCCGATATTGACTATCCCGGGGCGCAACTGGTATTGCTCTTCAATTTCCGGCACATACCATCCTTCAGGATCTTCCTCCCGGAAAACCCACTGATAAGCTTTCCCGGTCGAGGGATTGAATCCCGTTTTAAGCGGCGGCATGAATTCAGAGTAAGCCTGAATTGGATATCCTCCCTCTCCTTCAAACCAGGGATATCCCTGGGCTAACTTTTTCCAGCCGACAAGAGTCATCTTAATCAGGAATTCGTGGTGCCGGATGAATTCTTCAGCTTTTTATTTTTTTGGATCTCCTTGTAAATTAAGTTAATCTCAGTATGGTATTTCAAAGGAGCTTCCACATATCCCCACCCATTTTCCATCTGAATGACACCGCCGAGAGCAGTGTCGGAGGTTGGCACGATTCCGAAGGGAATTTTCCGATCGGTCAGAACCTCTTCCATCAGGCTGGCTTCCAGTTCATTGTTCAATGTCAGGATTTTTTCAAAAGTTTCCATAGCGACTGTTTTGTTAAGTCTAACGATTCATTCCTTGGTTTTAATGTACCAATTTACAAAATTTTCATCAGGGAAAAAGTTTTATTCTAAAGAATTTGACTGGCAGATCATGAATCAAACGGTTTTCAGTTGAAAATAATTTTCCACGTAATAACCTGCGTTAGCAGGGATTGTAATTATTTTCTTTTCAAGAATCGGAAAACGGGATTAAAAAGTCCGAAAATACAAACATATTTTCGATTCAGTTTATTAAAATTCAGAATCCTCTAATGATGAATTCAACAACTCAAAAAAATTACCCGTAAAGTATTATTGAATAAAATGAATAACAAAGCGGTTTCCGGTAAAATGAGAAATTTAACCCGGAAAAATATTTCTTGGGGAAGAATTATTTTTTTACAAAGAGAAACCTTGATCTCCCGGCCCACTTGATCAGGCTGAATAAACCCCATGCGCTTAAAAAGATCAGAACGCTTAAAATAATAGTAGGATGGAGGGAGACAAGACTTTCAAAACTCGAGTACACCTGGATCAGTATGCTTTTGAATCCATCCGCAATGGGATTAAAAATGTCCGGGAAAATGTTAATGAGGACGGAAAAAATATCAAGGGATGCGAAGATTTGTGAAATTGTTTCCATGGGAAAAAAGTTTTAACAAATGTATTTCATCCGGGAGGGGAGGGAAAAGTTTTTTCTTTGATATGCCGAAAAAAGTAGATGAATGACGGAAACAGATGGTCGGATGCCATATTTTTGTAAAAAACTATTTCATGCAAAACGGTTTGAGGTTAAACATATCCGATCGAAGGTTTTCTATCATAATACTAATTCCTCAACTGATCCTGATTTTCCGGGCAAAATAGCTGATAACATACTATTCTTCTCCGGGTATATGATACCTGCGCCAAAATATAAAACGGGTGATGGTAAACCAACTCATGAACCGCCAAACCGGTCTGAAGTGCATGAGATAATGAACAAGGTAATAGGTTCCTGCAAATAAAAAGATAGCAAAAATCCATCGAAAGAAGGTTGCAAAGGTGGGTCCGAACCATTGAACCGGTTCCAGGTATTGGCTGAACATAGCCAGGATTGCTTTGGAAAGGAAGGGATTAATGATAGCGATAAGTAACCATACCAGCGGAATAACAAGACCATGAGACGTTTCAATGGCGCGTTGCGGACAAAAATTCATGCAATGCATGCAGCTTTCACAGGTAAGTTTCCAAAAAGGGCGATTATCTTTCAGGATGATTGATTTTGTGGGACAAGCTTTTAAACAGAGCAGGCAATCATTGCATTTATCGGATGCAAAAAAAGTTTTAGCAAGGATATACCTGCCAACAAAATAATATCCAACAGCAAGGGGGGCGACTAAAAGATCAAAAGGAAGCGAAACGAATGCCGGCCAGTAAGTCCGCTTTCCTATGAAAAGATCATCTGCAAATTTTTCAACCTTGATCTTCCAATGCTGAACCATGGAATTCACTACCTTTTGCTTTAGTCCAGGATGAAGGGAGATCCAGTTTGACGGAAGATCCACGGGGCGCATGGCAACGATCCGGTATCCTTTTAGTCGCAGGACTAATGCGGGAAAAATCTGGGCAAGGCCGCTCAGACCGGGAAGAAACAACTGCGACAACTTCATCCCTGCCCGGGTATTGATGAGGAAGATATCGGACCCCGGAGCTGTTTTAAAACGACAGATCATTTTTAAAGCCGAATGAGGCAAATTGAATCCATGGGTTGCGGAACAAATTCCGATCAGCGTTCTTCCCGGAAGATCCGTCGGTAGCGGACCTTTTAAATATTGTGAAAAGGAAAACAACGTTGAGTTGATTCCTGCTTCTTTTGCCTTTTCACTAATCCATTCCGAAACGCGCTTTGCATTTCCGGTACCGGAATAATAGATGATCAGTAAATTTTGATAAACAGGTTTAATCACTTTTTTATATTCAGGAATGCCCTTTTCACTCCGCTATAATTGACTTTTTTAACAATGGAAAGATAATTGAGCAAAACCTGAACAGTTGTTTGCGATGACGTAGTTCCGGGGTCATGGTGGTTAAACCGGTAACCGGTTGCCATATAGCTGTTAACTGCCACGGAATAATCTTTTGCGGGATTCAGTGGCTTGCCGAGGTTGTCGGTTATTTCAACACCCGCGCACTTCCCCTCAACGTCGGTAGTCACGGTATAATTCAGACCGGAAACCTGAAGGTCGATCGATTTTTCGAGGTTGAAGGCGTTGCAGATCAGGGAAGTAATCTCCGCAGGATTCATCTGATAAACAACGATCTGGTTGTTAAATGGATCAAGCTGATAAACATCTTTCATAGTGATATTTCCCCGCGGAATAGATTGAACGCGGATACCTCCCTGGTTCTGGAATGCAAAATCGACCTTGAGCCTGTCCCTTATCGCATCGGTCATCAAACTGCCAAGCGCATCATACCCTTCCAATGGAGTATCAGCCACCCCGACTACCTTGCGAAAGGTTTCATTTTGATTGTATTTATCAATCAAAGCCTGGATCTGAGGATTGACCCGGGTGAGAGCAGACATAGGGATAATCTCATCCCAGCGTTCGGTGACTTTTCCTTTTTCGACAATCAGGGTTGTTTTTCCGACATACTTAAGGTTAGCTCCGGCCTGGACGATCTGAACCTTGTTCCGGATAAAAAGCTTCTCGATCAGCGTATGGGAATGACCACCGATGATCAAATCCAATTGAGGCATGGAATCGGCAAGGATAGCATCCGTTTCCACACCCAGGTGGGTAAGTCCGATTAGGAGTGTATTTTTTTCTTTAAGCGAGGCAAATTCTTTCATTTTTTTAATCGGTTCGGAAAATTTCAAACCAGCGACATTAGAGGGATGCGTATCAGGAATCCCTCTGTCGTTCAACTCTATAGCTCCAAGAAATACAATGCTGATATCCTTCCCGGCTCTCATTGTCACGAAGGGCTTGGGTTGCTTCAGAATACCATCGGTCACTTCAATATTGCATGAAATAAATGGGAAAGTAGCCTGTTCCATCCGACGGTTAAACAATTCCTGACCCATATCAAATTCATGGTTTCCGATAGCGCTTACATTGAAACCGCAACGGTTCATCAGGTCGATCATCGGATAACCTTTATCCGCAACCATATCGACAACCGGATTTCCGGTAAAGTTGTCCCCGGCCGCAACCAGGAAGACGTTGGAATGAATTTTCCGCAAACTGTCGGCAAGATAAGCCAGTTTCGACAGATTGTCGATCTTGGAATGCATGTCGTTGACATGAAGGATGATGATCTCGGTCGGAGCGAATAACGATGTTTGCTGGCCTGAAACCGGTAAAGAAAAGATCAGAATAATTATGGCAAGAAATGAGATTGACTTTTTATTCATGGGATTCAGTTTTTTTCAGATAAAGTATTTGTCCTTCCGTTAGCGCTCCGTCAGGTTCCGTAATATTACCAAACCGGTCGAAGACCAGGGTTTGACCATTCCTCAAACGAGTATACTCGTCCTTTGAATATTGCAGAATTGCGTCCATGACCATGGCTCCGCTGAATATCTCAATTTTCTGATCATTGATGAAGACGATCATGAAATAATATTCTATGACTCATTCACTGGGAAGAGGCAATTAATGAAGCCAAAGGTATAAATTTTCAATATATTTTTTCTTGCCGCATCAACTCGGGAGAGCACTATTATATTCGAAAAATCGAAGGGAGACTGATGAAGTTGAATCCCCGCGAGCGCATTCCGCAGCAAGCGGAGCTGGCGAGCAAAACGGAATTTAATAAATCAACGTATAAATGTTTTATTTCAATAGGGGTATTTTCCATCCGGATTGTCATTTTTAAAATTAACCATTAAAATGATAAATCAATTGAAGATGAAAAAATTCCTTATGCTGGCTTTGATCATGTTGTTGGCAGCTCATTGTCTCTCTGCACAGGAGAAAGATTCTCTGAAAATCCGTGCTATACAGTTCAGCTTTATAACCCCGGTAGGGACAAATGGTCTTTCTTCCTGTTATATTGATGCTTCATCACCTCAGACCTTTACCCTTATCACAGGCGCCAGTAGTGGCCTGGGAAAAGAATTTACTTTGGATTGTGCAAGAAGAAACATGAACCTGATCCTTGTGGCTCTTCCTGATCGAAAGATGAAAATACTCGTTACAGGCGCTACCGCCCTTTCCCTCAATTTACCGAGACAACAAATTCTTAACTTCGTTGCTGAATTGGATATTTGAAACTTCTGAATTATGATCCGGATCATCGCCGACGATAAAATCCCGTTTTTAAAAGGTGTTTTTGAACCCTTCGCGGAAGTTATTTACCTGCCCGGGAAACTGATCAGCAGGAATGATGCTATGAATGCCGATGCTCTTCTTATAAGAACACGCACCTGTTGCGACGAAAAACTTTTACATGACACTCCTGTACAGTTCATTGCAACGGCTACCATCGGTTTTGATCACATCGATACCGGTTATTGCGAGAAGAACGGAATCCGGTGGACAAATGCTCCGGGTTGCAATGCTTCTTCGGTAACTCAATACATTGCCGCGGCTCTCCTGTCAATTGCACAAAAAGATGAATTTTTTCTTTATGAGAAAACCATCGGGATTGTGGGTGTCGGAAACGTCGGGTCGAAGATCGAACGCCTGGCGCGATCCTTCGGAATGCAGATATTATTGAATGATCCCCCGAGAGAAAGAGTGGAAGGTCATGGCCGCTTTGTAACACTCGAAAAAGTACTTACGGAATCGGATATCCTCTCTCTTCATGTTCCACTGACAAAAGAGGGTCCGGATAGAACATTTCACCTGATCAATCGGGAAACCATAGGTGTTATGAAACCAAACGCCTGGCTGATCAATACCTCCCGGGGAGAAGTAGTTGAAACAGTAGCTTTAAAAGAGGTTTTATTAACCGGGCAATTATCGGGGACGGTTCTTGATGTCTGGGAGAGGGAACCATTGGCGGACCTCGAACTTATAAATGCAAGTTTTCTTGCAACTCCGCATATAGCCGGATATTCGGTGGAAGGGAAAGCAAACGGCACGGCCATGATCGTTAGGGCATTAGCCCGTCAGTTTCATCTTCCGCTCGTTGAATGGTATCCAAAGGAATTGCCCGAACCTCGGGTCCCGGCAATCCGGATCAATGCACAAAATAAAGATCGACAACAGATCATTAAGGAAGCAGTTCTGCATACTTACCCGATCAGGAAAGATGATGAAAAATTCCGCGACGACCCTGCCTCCTTTGAATTGCATAGGGAAAATTACCCGGTAAGACGTGAATTTCCCGCTTTCCATGTTAAACTTGAGAACGACCCGGGCCGGGTTATTGAACTTCTACAAAAACTGGGATTTCAATTTTAACATCTTTTATTTGCTATTCAACAGCTAAAATCCGTCATTCGGCGAGATTAATTTCAATTGTTGATCTTGCCCCGCTATTTTTGCGCGACTTTAAAATTGATCGTTACAATGAACATTAAACTTTTTACCGCCGGATTCCTGCTTTTACTTTTTCCAGCTATAATTATTGCCCAGGCTCCGTCTGAACGGGTGATCACACTTCAGGAGTGCCTGAAGCTGTCGATTGAGAACAGCCCACGGTTAAAGATCAACACCCTCGAACAAACCAAATTAAAGTATCGTTACCGGGAGACAGTTGGATCGGGGTTGCCACATATTAATTTCACGGGAGGGTTTGATGATTATCTGGCTTTGCCTACTCAGCTCATTCCCGGTGAGTTCTTCGGAAGACCCGGAGAATTGATCCCGGTGCAATTTGGCACTTCCTACAATCTTTCCGGCGCCCTGGATCTCAGCCAGATTATTTATAATCAAACCTACCTGGTGGGAATACGTATGGCAAAGTTGGCTATGGAACAAAATAAACTGGAATCGGAAAGGGTCCGGACTGAGGTCGTTTTTGAGGTGGCTCAATCTTATTATTATGCCCAGATCAGCCTGAAGCAGATCGGAAATCAGAAGGAAAACCTGAAAAAATTGGAAAAAGCCGAGCAGATTGCAAAAAGCCAATACGAAAACGGATTCATTAAAAAGGTGGATCTGGACCGTATTGTCGTTAACAAATTAAATATCCAGACAGCCATCGACCGTCTCCAGGTGATATATGACCAGCAACTGAATATGCAGCGATACTTTATGGGGCTGGATCTGAACCAACCGATTGTATTCCCTGATACGGTAATGGCTGCCGGACTTGACCTGAATGTTAAACCGGACCTGTCGGAGCATATCGATATTCGTATGATTGAAAAACAAAAACAACTGGCTGTCGCCAATGTAAAGATGAACCAATCGGAATATTTCCCTGCTTTAAATCTCATTGGTTCGATGAATTATCTCAACCAGAGCAACACCTTTTATGTTTTTGGGAAACCTACCGACTGGTTCAATACCAGTCTGATCGGAATACGGTTAAATATCCCGGTTTTCAGCGGTCTTCAGAAAAGAAACAGGGTCAACCAGTCGAAAGTTGAACTTGACCAATTGCATGTTACCGAAGATAATACGTTGAGGATATTGAATGTGACGGCGAAAGATGCCGCCAACAGACTGGTAAACGCCATCAACGACGAGCAGCGGCAACGTGAAAATATGCGACTGGCAGAGAGGGTTTACGCTATTTCGCAGGAACAGTACCAAAAAGGCGTTATCTCGCTTACAGATCTCCTGAATGCAGAGTCGGGGCTAAGCGATGCTCAGACCAACCATTCTCTTGCACTCGTACAGATGAAGATAGCGGAACTGGAGTACCGTAATGCGAATGGAACATTAATGGAAATTGTCGATATAAAATAAACCATCAGAGAAATTAGTCATTAAGGAAATTTATTATAAATATGAAATATCCTGCGGACACCGGTTGCACAAACCGTGGATGACAATAATGGATATTCCATATGATCATTAAAATCAAAAAATTAACAGATGAAAAGAATTGTTATCATTGCCCTTGTCATTATCGCCCTGGTCGGGGCATGTACGGTCACGTTATTATACAACAAAAAAAGAATAGACACCAAAGCCCGGATGGATGGCAATCTTCAACGTATTCCGGTGTTTACGGAACAGATCAGCAAATCAAAGATCAGTGGCAAATTTGAATCCGACGGATCATTTTCCGCTATTCATGAACTGACCTTGATGTCGGAAGGGAGCGGGAAGGTTGTTGAACTGCGTTTCAATTCCGGCGATGTGGTCCAAACCGGAAAAATATTGGCCGTATTGGATGATGAATTGATCCGGAGCCAGCTTTCGCTTGCCGAAGCGGCGCTGTCGAAGTCGAAAAACGACCTGAACAAATATGAGAATCTGTTGACGAATGATGCCATCTCGACACAGCAAGTGGAAGAGTCACGTCTCGGGGTCAAAAAGGCAGAGACGGAAGTGACAACCTTACGTAAGCAACTCGATTATGCAAGCATTAAAGCGCCCATACAGGGAACGATTACCAAGAGACTCATTGAAACGGGATCACTGGTAATGCCCGGCACTCCTATTGCAGAGATTGTCGATGTCAGCCGGCTGAAATTTATTGCTCATGTCGCAGAAAGTGACGCCGTACAGATATCTGTCGGACAAAAAATCATTCTCATCTCCTCGTTATTTCCGGGGATTGAATACCGTGGAACTGTTAGTTCGGTTGGGGTTAAAGCCGACGATGCAAAACGATTTCCTGTAGAAATAGAGCTTGTAAATGACCCGAAGCACCCGTTAAAAGCAGGAATGTTCGGAACCGCGCTATTCAGTGTGGGATCGAACCGGGAAACACTGATGATACCCCGGCATGCCATCGTGGGGAGTATCAAAGAACCCCGGGTTTATATCGTGGAAGGAGATAAAGCAATCCTTCGCGATATCCGGATCGGAGTCGCGACTGATCAAAAAGTGGAGGTTCTTGAAGGACTGAAGGTCGGAGAGTGGGTAGTTACTTCCGGACAGATCAACCTTGATAACAATTCAATCGTTTCTATTGTCAATAAGATTAAATAATTATTTCCATGAATATTACTGAGCTTGCTATAAAACGTCCTTCACTGATCGTAGTGATATTTACGGTTCTTACTTTTCTTGGTATTGTCAGTTATTTCTCATTGAACTACGAGTTATTGCCAAAGTATACGGAACCGGTACTTGTCATTGTGACAAGCTATCCCGGAGCCTCACCGGGGGAAGTCGAAAATTCCGTGACTAAAAAAATTGAAGATGCCATCTCATCCATTGAGGACATCGACAATATCCAAAGCACTTCCGCGGAAGGTAATTCGGTCGTGGTGATCATCTTTAAGACCAATGCTGATATGGACCGCGCGTTGGAAGCGGCAACACGTAAAGTGAATAATATCCGCTATCTTTTTCCAAAGGACGTCTTGCCTCCCATTGTAAATAACTTCAGTATGGATGATATTCCTATCCTGAGAATCGGGATAACCTCTACTATACCATCTACCGAGACCTATGACCTGGTCAAAAACAAGATCAAACCCATGATCTCGACCATCAATGGAATTTCACAAGTCGATATTGTCGGAGGGGAAGAGCGGGAAATACGCATTAATGTGGACAATGAAAAGCTAAAAGCCCGAAAATTATCAATCTTACAGGTAACCCAGGCTATCCGTGCCGCCAACATGGAATTCCCTACCGGAAAGATCAAGGATATGAGTCAGGAAGTGATCATCCGTCTTTCGGGAAAATTTACCGCGTTGGAGGACCTTAAAAACCTGGTGTTATATACCGGTCCGGATGGGAGTTCCGTCCTGTTAAGCGACGTTGCTGAAATCCAGGATGCAAAAAAAGAGACAACCAGCATTAGCCGTATCGATGGTCAGAATTCTGTCGGATTGTTGATTTATAAGCAACCCGATGGGAATGAGGTGGATATTTCTAAAAAGGTCAAGGCATCCATTGTAAAGATGGAAGAAATGTACAAAAACCAGGGAGTAAAGGTTTCCATTGCCAACGACAATTCCGATTTTACACTGACTTCCGCAAATGCTGTCATGAAAGACCTGTTGCTGGCCATTTGTCTGGTCGCTCTTGTGATGCTTGTTTTTTTGCACAGTTTCCGGAACTCCTTTATTGTTCTGGTGGCGATTCCTGCATCACTGATCTCCGTGTTCACTGCCATGAGCCTGTTCAATTTTTCCCTGAATATCATCTCTCTCGTGGCTATGTCGCTGGTGATCGGGATTCTTGTCGACGATTCCATCGTAGTTCTTGAAAATATATACCGTCATATGGAGATGGGGAAGGATCGGCGTAAAGCAGCCCTTGACGGAAGAAATGAGATCAACTATACCGCCGTATCCATAACGATGGTCGATGTGGTTGTATTTCTCCCCATCGCCCTGATCAGCAGTATGATTTCCGGATTGTTACGCCAATTTGCACTGGTCGTGGTGTTTTCGACGTTGCTCAGTTTATTTGTCTCGTTTACCATAACCCCACTGCTTGCATCCCGGATGGCCAAACACGAACATTTCCGGAAAGGAAGTCTGATTGATCGCATAATCAAATGGTTTGAGAAAGGACTCGAATCGTTTACCAACGGTTATTCATTGGTCATTGCATGGTCATTAAAACATAAATTACTTGTCTTTATCGGAGTCACTGTTTTATTCATTGCCTCCATATCCCTGGTAGTTGGTGGATTTATCGGTACCGAATTTGTTAGTATGGGCGACCGGGGTGAAGTCATTATACAAATGGAGCTTCCGAAAAATGCCACCATTGAGCAAACCAACCAGATAACACTGAAGGCGGAGAATTATCTTTTATCGAGACCGGAAGTCACCAGCATATTTACTTCAGTCGGCTCTTCAACCAGTTTCTTTGAAGCAGGATCAAGCGCCTATAAATCGGAAATGAATATCAAGATGGTGAAAAAAGAAGACCGCGAGCTTACTGCCGAACAATTTGCTCTGGTTATGAAAAAGGATCTCATGAACCGGCTGCCGGGCATTAAAGTCCGTTCCAGCATTGTTTCCTTATTGGGAACTTCCGATATGGATCCAATCCAAATCGTTCTTGCCGGACCGAACATGGATACCCTGACTGTCTGGTCGGATAAGGTTATGGCTGCTATGAAAAAGGTACCGGGTACTTATGAAGTAAAGCTTTCTGTCGAATCGGGAAATCCGGAGGTGGATATCCGCATCGAGAAAGAAAAAATGGCGGAACTTGGATTATCCACTTCCGATGTCGGGATGACTTTGCAGAATGCTTTCAGCGGGAATACCGATGCTAAATTCCGTGAGGGCGACAATGAGTATAACATCAATGTCGTCCTGGATCAGGTTGATCGTAACAGTGTCAATGATATTTCAGGTCTTCCTTTTATCAATACTCGTGGACAACAGATTCAACTCAAGCAATTTGCAACGATTCGTCCGTCGAGCGGCACTACGATATTACAGCGATATAACCGCATCCCGTCGATCACGGTTCAGTCGCAGGTAATTGGCCGGCCGTTAGGTACGGTCGGAGAAGATGTCATGAAAAAAGTTGCTAAGATGAACCTTCCAAAGGAAGTTTCCATCATCCCGGAAGGAGATATGAAATATCAGACCGAAGCGTTCGGAAGCCTGGGGATTGCATTTCTTGCCTCAATCCTCTTTGTTTACCTGATCATGGTCGCTTTGTACAATTCGTACATCCACCCCCTCGTCGTACTTTTCTCCATTCCGCTGGCGATCATCGGCGCGTTACTTGCCTTAGGACTGACCATGCAGACGCTTAATATATTCTCGATCCTTGGAATGATCATGCTTGTGGGACTTGTCGGCAAGAATGCAATTCTGTTGGTGGACTTTACCAACCAGATGAAGGCGGATGGCCATAATACCGTCGAAGCATTAATTTTAGCAGGAAAAGTCAGGATGCGTCCTATCCTCATGACAACCTTTTCAATGATTTTCGGGATGTTGCCTATCGCTCTTGCCTCAGGCGCGGGCTCGGAATGGAAAAACGGGATGGCTTTTGCGCTCATCGGTGGTCTGATTAGTTCTTTATTCTTAACTTTGATTGTTGTTCCTGTGGTTTATCAGTTGTTTGATAAAATCAAAGAACGGTTATCCAAAAAGAAAACAAAAAAGGCGTTAACCTAAGTGGTCAGGGATGAAATCGGTCAGACAGGTTTTTAAGAAAAAACGGGAATTACAAATTAACCTGATCAGGGCAATAAGAGATCTGCATTCCCTCAACCAGGTCAAAGAATTTTCACAATATCGTGAACAGTACCTCGACCTTATCCTCTCCGTTCTGTGCACCGCCGGGGTCTATTTTTTTCTGGGCTGGCAATTTTTCGATTATCTGACCGGACGACCTGATCTTGGCACTCTGTTCGTTTTACGCCTTACCATCGCCGGATTATACATAGTCATTTATTCCGTTTATCTTTTCACCTGGGGGAAGATACCGATCCGGTATTTCATCTTTTTCGTCTTTTATACCTGGGCGGGTTTTTCCCCTTTCATATCTTACCTGACGGGCGGCCTTTACAGCCCTTACTGGATCGACCTATTGTTCCTGCTGATTCCGTGGTTCATGATGATCCCCTTTAGTTATAAAAAAGTGGCTTTGCACGGATTCTTTTTTATTTTGATTTATTTCTTAACACTTTTTATCCTCATTCCCGCGCCGGTTAACTGGATAAAAATTCTGGAATATACTTTTATCTTTAGTGGAATGTATCTCATCGGGCTCATTGTAGCCATTTTCAATAACCTGTTTTCAGCTTCGGTTTATCAGAGTGAACAGAAAATAAAAAGGAGCGAAGAGCGCTTCAGGATGTTCACTCAAAACAGTCTGGATGTAGTATGGACCATCGAGATGAAAAACAGAACCTTTACCTATATCAGTCCTTCCGTTTATAATTTAAGGGGATACTATCCCCACGAACTTATCGGACGATCCATCATTGAATCGCTTACTCCTTCTTCTGCTGAACAGGTGGAACTGATGCTGGCTCACGCTCTTGATGAATTCAATGCCGGGAAAAAAGAAAACCTTATGATCGGAGAGATGGAGCAATACACCAAAGACGGGAAAACGGTATGGGTCGAAGTGATCGCATCCTTTATTACCGATGAAGCGGGAAGGATTGTTGAGATTATGGGGGATTCGCGAAATATCACGGAAAGGAAACGGGCGGAGCAGGAATTGTTGCGGATTCAGGATCGGCTGCAACTGGAATCACAGCTTCTTCAACAGGAAAATCTCCGGATACAGTATGAATCATTGAAAAATCAGGTTAATCCTCACTTTTTATTCAACAGTCTGAATGTGTTGACTTCGCTTATCAGACTGGATCCCTGCCTGGCGGAGAAATTTACCGAGCAGATGGCAAAAGTTTACCGCTATGTCCTTGAACACCGGGACGAAGATCTGGTGACACTCCGGTCGGAGGTTGATTTTATCTCATCTTATACCTTTCTGCTGGAGATTCGGTTTATGGATAAGATAAAAATCGATGTAAAGATCCCGGATTCAAAAATGGGAATGAGCATCCCTCCTCTGGCGCTTCAGCTATTGATCGAGAATGCAGTAAAGCACAATTCTTTTTCTAAGAAACAACCGTTGGTTATTGAGATCTATGCCGACGACAGTAATTACCTGACGATGGTCAACAATCTTCAAAAACGTGATATGAAAATTGAAGGAACCGGAGTCGGTTTGATGAATATTACGGCCCGGTTCCGGCATCTCACGGAACAACCTCCGTTTTTTGGCGAAAAGGAGGATCAATTCGTTGCAAGAATACCCTTGCTTAACGGTGCAATCAAATAGACCTATGGATATTGTAATCATTGAAGACGAGGAATTGGCCGCCCGGAGGCTGGAAGGTATGATCCGGAATTTTAATCCCGCCATTAACGTATTGGCAAAACTCGAATCCATTAAAGAGGCGGTCGATTGGTTTAAAAATCATGGAGAACCCGATCTCATCTTCCTCGATATACACCTGGAGGATGGACTTAGTTTTTCGATCTTTGAAAAAGTTACCGTAAAAGCCCCCATGATTTTCACAACGGCTTTCGATGAATATGCGATTCGGGCGTTTAAGCTTAAAAGTATTGACTATCTGTTGAAGCCCATTACCCAGGAAGATCTGAATACTGCCATCTCTAAATACGAAAACTGGAATGCAGCCAACAGCCCGACGATCGATGTTGACGCGTTATACGAGATCATTTTGCAAAAAAACAGAAGCTATAAAAGCCGCTTTTCATTTCCGGTCGGTCAAAAGATCAAGACAATTCAGGTCGAAGATATCGCTTACTTTTATTCGAAAGAAAGCATCACCTTTATGGTTTGTAAGGATAAAACGGAATACCCCATCGATTACAGCCTTGACCAACTGATGGACGAAATGGATCCGGTTAATTTCTTCAGGGTGAACCGGCAATTCCTGGTGGGACTCAAGGCCATTGCAAATGTCCATATTTATCCGAAAAGCAGATTAAAACTTGAATTGCTCCCGGTTTCAAAAGAGGAGGTTTTTATCAGTGTCGATAAGGTAGTTCCTTTCAAATCCTGGTTGAACAGCTAAGAATACGGCTGTTCGTTTTAGCTCATCAGAACTTTTTATTCCCTATTTTTGGATTTTCGAAGATAGTTTTTATGGTTTTCGATTTCTTTAAGGATCTCAAAAGGAAAGATCATTCACCCCGTTATGGAGCCCTTGATATTTTTAAATACATTGGACCGGGATTACTGGTTACTGTCGGGTTTATTGACCCGGGTAATTGGGCTTCAAACATTGCTGCGGGTTCCGGTTATGGTTATCAGCTTTTATGGATAATCACTCTTTCGACCCTCATGCTGATCATCCTTCAGCATAATGTTGCGCACCTTGGTATTGCTACCGGATTGTGCCTTTCGGAAGCCGCCACCCTGCATACCCCACGCCTGGTTTCCAGAACCATTCTGATCACCGCCATGGGAGCCTCAGTATCGACTTCCTTAGCTGAAATCCTGGGCGCTTCCATCGCCCTGAATATGCTGTTTGGAATTCCTGTACCGGCCGGAGCAATACTCTCTTTTTTCTTTGTCGTCATAATGCTTCTGTCCAACAGCTACCGGAAAATAGAAAAAATCATCATTGCTTTCGTCTCCATCATCGGGCTTGGTTTCTTGTATGAACTCACCCTCGTAAAAATCGACTGGATGCAAGTAGGTATCGGATGGGTTAAGCCATCTATCCCGGAAGGATCCATGATCATCATCATGAGTGTGCTTGGCGCCGTTGTGATGCCACATAACCTTTTTCTCCATTCGGAGATTATCCAGAGCCGTCAATGGAATCTGGAAAACGAAAAGGTGATCAAGCGACAGCTTGACTATGAACTTTTCGACACTATGTTTTCCATGATTATAGGCTGGGCGATCAACAGCGCGATCATCATCCTTGCTGCCTCCGCTTTCTTTATCAATAAGATACCGGTCCATGAGTTGCAGCAGGCTAAAAGCATCCTTCATCCCCTGCTGGGGACTTTCTCTTCCCTTCTTTTTGCAGTTGCCCTGTTATGTGCCGGGATCGCTTCTGCCATTACTTCCGGAATGGCAGGAGGATCGATCTTCGCGGGTTTATATGGGGAGCCTTATGATATTAAAGACAACCATTCCCGGCTTGGAGTCATGATATCGTTGGCACTTTCCTTACTTCTGATTTTCCTGATCCGAGACCCATACAAAGGTTTGATTATCTCACAAATGATCTTAGGAATACAACTTCCCTTCACCATCTTTTTACAGATTTACCTTACATCTTCGGGTAAAGTCATGGGTAAATATAAAAACAAACCAAGAACCACCACGCTTTTAGTAATAATAGGAATCATTGTGACCTATTTGAATCTCCGCCTGGTGCTTAGTATTCTCTGAAAACTGATTACCTTTGTATCCCTATACATAAGACAATTTCTGCCGGGACCATGAAAGTATTATTACGTTATCTATGGAAATTTATCAAAGGGATCCTCGTTTTTTTAGGATGTTTTTTACTGATTGAGTTAATCTTATTCTTCGCCACTCCTGTTTATGATTTTCAACAACCAAGACCTTTCAGCGGTACCCAATGGTTTAACCCATACAAAGGGATGGATAGCACGGAGTGGCGGAAAACAAATTTTCATTTTCATACCCGGGCCTGGGGAGGTTTGACCAGCGGTAGAAACAACACTTATGATGCATTTTACAAAACATATAAGAAATTCGGTTACGATGCACCACAGATAAGCAATTACCAACGGATTGATGAATTTTTCAAAGATTCCGCTTTTTACATTCCGGCGTATGAACATGGATTTGGGATAAAAAAAACACACCAGCTTCTGATCGGCGCCAGGGGCGTCCTATGGCTTGATTATTCATTGTATCAGAATATAAATCACAGACAACATATTATCAATTTATTACGCGATGATAATGAGATTGTCGCTCTGGCACATCCCGATTGGGAGAATGGCTATCCTTGTGACCAGATCAAGTATTTATCGAACTACAACTTGCTGGAAGCGCTCAATCATAATTGGCGGTCAGAGGCTCACTGGGATTCTGTTTTATCTTCCGGACGCCCTGTTTATATTATCGCAAGCGACGACGCGCATGATATCGGGAATCCTTCAGAGATTCACAGGTGTGTTACCTATATCAATGCAAAAAAGGCAGACCGTGTAACACTGATTAATTCGTTAAAAAATGGGAACGCCTTTGGTGCGGAGATATATCAGATGGATAATGAATCGTTTGACAGGAAAGAGGAACTGGCAAAGGAAATTCCCAACCTGAATTCGATGACAATCAAAGGAGATACTCTTTGGGTTTCCGTAACGGAAAAGGCATTCAAATTCAACTTCATCGGACAGGAGGGACAAATTAAAAAAATCAGCCGGCTGACCAATCAAGCATGGTATAAACTTAAACCGGAGGACACTTATATCCGGACGGAGATCATTTTTTTGAAAAAGTTTGAATTCCCACATGTCGGTGCAGGAACCCGTTTCCTTTTAAACCCGGTATTCCGCTATAACGGGGAGCCCCCATCAAATAGTTTGACTGCTGAAGTAAACTGGCCCCGAACCTGGATTTTGCGCATCCTTGGCTATGGTTCGTTGATTGCTTTATTTAGTTTTATCATTTATATACGGCGAAAGAAAAGAGGGAAAATTATTTAGGGTATGCCGTCGAACCGAAAAATATACTGGACACTGGGTATCCTGCTTTTCTTATCGGCAGCAGCCAGAGGTTTTATTGCCGGGTTTATTGAGTTGGGCAATGATGAAGTCTATTACTGGACATATGCAAAATTCCCGGATTTAAGTCATTTTGACCATCCGCCAATGGTTGGTTGGGTCATCCAGTTATTCACCCTGAATCTTCATTTCGAAAACGAATTCTTTCTCAGACTTGCTTCGGTCGTACTGGGGACCTTGAGTACCTTTGTTATCTTCCTCATCGGAAAACAAATTAAGAATCCTCTTACTGGTCTGTATGCAGCACTTCTTTATACAACCTCCTTTTATGGATTCATCCTTTGCGGAACTTTTATCCTCCCCGATACCCCTCAGGTATTTTTCTGGCTTTTGACGCTTTATTTCCTTCTCCGTTCCCTTCCGGATCGTGAGTTGACAAAAAAGAGCAGGAATTTCTTCTTTATAGCCGGTATTACTGCCGGGTTGGCGCTGCTTTCGAAATACCATTCCGTTTTTCTGATGGTGGGAGCGTTCATGTATATCCTTTGTTATAACAGGAAATGGTTCCGGGCAAAAGAAACCTATCAAGCCTTTCTGGCCTTTATCTTATTATTCTTTCCCGTGATTTTGTGGAATGCAAACAACAATTTCATCAGTTGGACATTTCACGGGAACCGCGTAGGAATTACCGAATCCGGATTTCAACCCATTTATTTCCTGACCGAAGTCATTGGTCAGGTTTTTTATAACAATCCGGTAAATGTGATTCTTATCTTTTTCACATTTGTTGCCCTGATCCGAAAGCGGGACATCATCGAAAAATCTTATCAAAGACTCCTGTTATGGATCAGCGTTCCGATGGTACTGGTATTCCTCTCTTTTTCACTTTTCAGAAGCACCTTGCCGCACTGGACGGGGCCCGCTTATATTGGATTTATCATTCTTGCCGCCGCCTTTCTCTCAGGAGTAAATGATCATAAAAAAAAGCATTACCTCTTCCCCTGGCCCATTGTTGTTTCTTTGATATTAATAACGACGGTCGTTATTGTTGCCGTAGGCCAAATCAAATCGGGATGGATTTCCCTCAAACGCTGGAATGTGAATGATGTTACGACCGATTTATATGGTTGGAAACAACTGGGAGAAAAATTTGCTACCGTGTCAACCTGGGATGAAGCTCATTTTTTAATCGAAAAAGGTTCTCCAATCCTTACCTTTCGTTGGTTCCCGGCAGCTAATTTCGATTACTATGTAGCTCGTCCGCTGAATAAGAAAGTCTATTGTTTAGGTGAGTTGGAACGGATTCACAAATATTTCTGGATCAATAAATACCGTGGGAGTTTGTTAAAAGGCAGTGATGCCTGGTTCATCGCACTCAGTGACGATTACGAAGATCCTGCTAACCTTTATGGCAAAGATTATGAATTCGTCCTGCCAACCGATACGCTTTTTATCATGCGTGGGAAGGATACAATCCGGAAAGCTTATATTTACCGGTTGATCCAGCGGAAAGATGACCTGATCCTGATCCCTTCGAACACCCCCCCGGATCCCATGAAAAAACAGTCATCCATTGACACGTTGATCTACCTCAATGCACAAATCCGTTCCAACCCGATATTGATGAAAATCCTTCAGAAAAGGGCTACAGATCAGGGATTACTTCTCGATGATATGATTCGTAAGGAGGTGGATAACATCATGAAGGATCAGCGGGCTATGAAAACAAAACACCCGGACTCGCTTATTTTGGTCCCACCATCTTCTTCGGATCAACAATCCTGGTAAATTCCTCATCGGTGAGCAGACCTAGTTCCAATGTAGCTTCGCGAAGGGTCTTTTTCTCCTTGTGCGCTTTTTTAGCAATTTTTGCAGCATTATCATAACCGATATGCGGATTTAGGGCTGTTACCAGCATAAGGGAATTTTCAAGATTCTTGTTGATGGCGTCCATGTTGGCAGCGATGCCGATTGCACAATTGTTACTGAATGAAACACATACATCGCCAAGTAGCCTGGCCGATTCAAGCAGGTTTTTAATGATTACCGGTTTAAATACATTCAACTGGAAATGTCCGTTCATTCCGCCAATATTGATGGTCATGTCATTCCCGATAACCTGGGCACAGACCATGGTCATGGCTTCGACTTGAGTCGGATTGACTTTCCCGGGCATAATGGAAGAACCGGGTTCATTTTCGGGGAGCATGATTTCTCCTATCCCGCAACGGGGTCCGGAAGCTAACAGACGGATGTTACTGGCGATATGCATGCAGCTTACGGCAAGCGTTTTCAATGCACCGGAGGTCTCCACCATGGCATCGTGGGCCGAAAGAGATTCGAATTTGTTCGGGGCAGTGACGAACGGGAGGCCGGTAAGTTCGGCAATTTTTTTTGCCACCAGTACATCATAGCCTTTCGGAGCATTTAGTCCGGTGCCTACTGCAGTTCCTCCCAATGCCAGTTCTGATAAATGAGGCAGGGTGTTTTTAATAGCTTTGATTCCATAATCAATTTGTGCCGCATATCCCGAAAATTCCTGACCCAGGGTCAGCGGAGTAGCATCCATCAGGTGAGTACGGCCGGTTTTTATGATCTCTTTGAATTCTGCCGTTTTTTTTATCAACGTACTTTTCAGCAACTCGGCGCCCGGGATGGTCGTCTCTGCCACCATTTTGTAAGCGGCGATGCTCATGGCAGTGGGAAAGGTGTCGTTTGACGATTGCGATTTGTTCACATCATCGTTGGGATGAATCACGCTTTTTCCTTCGCCAAGGATACCTCCGTTTAAAACATGGGCACGGTTGGCGATGACCTCATTCAGGTTCATGTTGGTCTGGGTTCCTGAACCGGTTTGCCAGGTAACTAATGGAAATTGATCGTCGAGTTCTCCGGCGATAATTTCATCGCAAACCTTGACAATCAAATCTTTCCTGTCGGACGGGAGAACGCCCAGATCCGCGTTGGCCATGGCAGCCGCTTTCTTTAAAATGGCCATGGCTTTAATAACCTCTTTCGGCATGGAGGCCGGTTCTCCGATTTTAAAGTTCCCGAGCGAACGTTGGGTTTGCGCACCCCAGTATTTGTCGGCAGGAACCTCGATGGGGCCCATCGTGTCTTTTTCAATGCGAGTTTTCATTTGTTGATGATTTTGTTTCTATTTTATAAGCACATCTATGTTTTCAACCGGATCGCCGATAACCGCTTTATATTGACTCTCAACAATAGGGCGATGGAGTAGTTTCGGGTTTTCAAGGATGATCCGGACCCATTCATAGTCGTTGAAATTTTTCCCCTTTAAGTTTTTTCGGTAGTACTCTTCCTGTGTTCTGATTATCTCTATCGGTTTTTTATTTAGTTTAATAAGTAATCTTTCAAATTCTTTTTCGGAAAGGGGCTTCTTCAGATATTCGATCACTTCCAAAGGTTGGTTTTTATCTTTCAGATACTGCAATCCCGCCCTTGATTTCCGGCAATAGGGATTATGATAGAAGCGCAACATACGGATCTCTTATTTTACTATTCATTTTGCATTTCCGAACTCCATGAGATATGCTTTGATAAATTCCGTCAGGTCTCCATCCAACACCGACTGTGTGTCGGATGTTTCATAACTTGTACGAAGGTCCTTAACCATTTTGTACGGATGGAGCACATAACTCCTGATCTGACTTCCCCATTCAATCTTTTTCTTGTTGCTTTCGATCACGGCGATTTTTTCACGTTTCTTCCGAAGTTCAATTTCATAAAGCTGTGATTTCAGTAATTTTAAAGCTTTTTCCCGGTTCTGCCCCTGGGAGCGTGTTTCCTGGCATTCGATGACAATCCCGGTCGGTTCATGTTTCAACCGGACAGCCGTCTCGACCTTATTTACATTCTGTCCGCCGGGACCACTTGAACGAAAGGTATCCCAGGTAATTTCGGAGGGATTGATCTCGATAACGATATTGTCGTCGATTTCAGGATAAGCATAAACGGAGGCAAAAGAGGTATGTCGTTTGTGGTTGGAATCGAAAGGAGATAGGCGAACCAACCGGTGTACGCCATTTTCTCCTTTCAAATAGCCATAAGCAAACTCACCCTCGAATTCGAGGGTTACGGATTTGATGCCGGCCACATCCCCTTCCTGGATATCAAGCTCTTTAACACTAAACCGGTTCCGTTCTCCGTACCGGATATACATGCGCATGAGCATCTGAGCCCAGTCCTGGCTTTCGGTACCTCCGGCTCCGGAGTTGATTTGAACAATAGCGCTGAGACGATCCTCTTCACCGCTGAGCATATTCTTGAATTCAAGGTCTTCGATCGCACTTAGTGTGGCATTGAAATGTTGTTCGAGGTCAGGTTCGTTTCCTTCTCCCTGGATAAAAAACTCCCACATGATCATCAGATCATCGAAATTACTGATAGCTTTCTGAAAGGAGTCGGTCCAGATTTTTTTATCGCGGATGGATCGCAGAACCTGTTCGGCAGCTTTGGGATTGTTCCAGAAATCGGGGGATTCGGTAAGCTTTTCTTCGTCGTCGATGAGCGCTAATTTCTTCTCAATGTCAAAGAAACCTCCTCAAGGCGTCAAGCCTTGACTGGAGATCCCTGATTTGTTCCAGTGTGACCATAATCAAATTTTCAGGTGGTTAATGGTTCGAAGGATAAGATCGAATTCAAATCCTTTACCTAGCGCAAAGTTGATCAATTTTTCACGGATAGTCAAGTTTTTTCCCGCTTTTATTTCGATGCTTTTATTCCTGATCATGTTTTGCAGCACTTCCAGATACTTTGGTTCATCGATCTCTTCCATTGCCATAATGATAAGTCCTTGGGAAATTCCTTTTTTAATCAGTTCATAACTGATTTTTTTCCGGCCCCAATGGTTTATAGAAAATTTACCGCGGACAAAGGATTGAGCATATCGGGTATCATTCAAGAAATCATCATCCTTCAGTTCATTCATGATCTGTCCAATCTTTCCGGATGGAGCCTTCCACTCCTGAAGCTTTATCTCTACCTCATGCGAACAGCGTTCCTGATAGGCGCAGTATCGTTGGATTCGGATCTTAAGAAAATCCTCATCCGGTACAGGATATCCGCTTTTTGCGGTTTTTTGGAGTCGGTGGTTGGTAGCAGTCCGGTTCATGGTTTGATAAGAAAGTTTGATCCTGAATTTGATGATAGAAGTTTAAAAATCGAAAATTTTATGATCATTCATCCATTGGGAAAACAGTTCCCCGGGGCAACCGGAAGATATCCCAAAGGATTTTAAACCAGATCAGAATACAGGGAACAGCCTTAATAGCGTATCGTTCGATGATATTGTCGTGAATATACCGTGGGCACAAGTCAGTTGCCGAGAGAGAAGTAAAAATAAAGGCGATGATCAGTAAGCTCAGATTAAGCGGAGTCGTTTTACGGAAGAAAAACCAGATGGCTACCCCGCTGATGGCAATGATAAAAGTAGGAGACTCTGCTTTATGGTTGAATATAACTATCCAGATCAGGATGGAGGAGAGCATCAACAACCGGAAATCAAGATTTTTGAATTTTTCTTTAACAAACAGAGGAATAGAACAAAGGATAGCGCCCAGCAGAACAATCAGGTCTTTATTGATTCCTGCATGGAACCAGGTGGAGAGCCAACCCATCACCGAGAATCCAAGCGAAGCCGAATGATCGGTGGAGAGCAGGTGAAACCAACTGATATAGAGCGATTTCAGATATTCAGCCCCGGTCAGGGGAAGGGGAAGGATGAACAGAACAATGATCCAGAGTAAGGAATACAAAAACAATTTCCATTTTTTGGGGAACAAAAAGAAAAGAAGAAAGGCAATACCGCCGAATAGTTTGATATATACCGTAAGAACTATGAAAAGAGTTGCCGGCAAATATTTTCTGCGCTCGAGGCAGATGAATGAAAAAATTAGTAATCCCGCGATTAATGCGTTACTTTGCATGTTCTGGAGAGAGGTCATCAATTCAATCAGGATAAAGAGAAGCAGGTAATTTTTATTCCGGTCGCTTATTCCCGGAAGGTATTTGATTGCGAAAAAGAGAAGGAGCGTATTTAACAGCGTCCAGAGAGTAAGGCCAATAACATCCGGAAGCCAGGCCAGGCAACCAAAGAAAAAAGCAAAGGTGGGGCTGTATTTAAAATAGTCATAATGTTCGCCTGGTATGAGGGTATAAAGATCTTTTCCTTGTGACAGGTGAGACCATGAAAGCTTGAATTGAACATAATTCCCATATTTCATCTTTTCCGGAGTGCCTTCCGGATTATATTTTTGTTCGAGGATATAGGCATTGATACTGGCGAAAAGAGCGCAGAAAATATAAAGGGTAAGAACCAGGAACCTTAAAGTTCGAACTTTCTTTCCAAACGGGTCAATGTCGATTTCCGTCCTGTCCAAGATTCCCTTATTTCTGTTTTTCAAAGAGATCGATTTCACGGAAGAAATAAGGTCCCATTCCTGAATCTTCGCTGATCAACATCAGGTAGCGGTAATATTTCGATCGTCCCGGATCTGGGATGATAGTATAAACGGCTTTGGCATTTCCCCATATATCGTCCGGTTCGTTAACAGAGAGGCAGGTCCATCCTTTTGGTTCCGGATCTCCCGTGATATCGGGACGTTTATTCCCGGGGATTCCCCACACAGAAAAGAATTGAGCGCCCCGGTCCGGATTCAAAGACGCAAAGAGATGGATACTATCGATTTCAATCTCTTTCTGAAGGTCCATTAATATCCTTCCGACACCGGTTTCAGACCATTTATCATTCAACGAATCGTTGGGTAGGAGATCAAACATCCCGTCGTTCATGGCTGTCAGATTCATTCCGCTGACCAATGATTTCATGGTCGTATCGGCACCGGTAAAATAGTAGTTTACCGTTACCCCGTTAGGTTGATGAATATCGGCATAGTCTTTCATGGTCACTTTCTTGGGAAGATCGTTCAAATTACGCTTTCTTACAAAGTCGATCTTTGCGGTAGGATCTGCCGACTCACTCACAATTCGCGGCGGGAGGGTCAATCTAATATCACTACGCCCGGTAAAATCATCGTACAAAGGAGAACATGGTTTTACCTGGTCAAAGGAATCATCGGCAACGGTGATGGCAAATATTTTTATTGCTTCGTTTTCAGGAAGTTGCAGTACTCCGGTAGCAGGGTTAGCATCGAGGGCATATTTGAAGATATAGGCATACTGGTAAGGAACATTGGTTGTATCCCGATGAAGATGAGTTGAAAACCAGGCTACTTCATTGCGTTTGATGAATCCCTTTTTCAGATTTTTTATTCTGTCGAATTTATCCCACTCTCTTTTGTCGAATTGTCCGATATTTCCCGAATAGGCCTGTACATGCAGATTGGTCTTGATATTACCTGATTTGAAAATGCCGTTGGTGTCGGTCAGGGCTGAAGCGAGAATATACAGTCGATTGAAGTTCCCGGTTTTTGGGATCTGAATCTTCTGTCCTTTGCAGGTCATTACGTTGTTCTGACCATCGGCTTTGGGACCAAGTCGAAAACTGATTCCATCCACAATAATGGTGTCGGGAAACAGTTCAGAGGGAATACTCAAACCTTTTTCATCGAAAGTCCCGTTCCGTTTATTCCTATTTGAACTCACTACATCCTGGTCGAAGACGATCGGTATTTCACTGCAAACCGGAAGGACAACTTTTTCGGTCGGAGGCTCGAGTTGAACAGCAAAACTCCGTATGGAGAATTTTTTCATATCCAGAAGGAGTTTTCCATTCTTAATAACGGCATCTCCAATCTTTCTTTCCTGGCCGTCAACTTCATAGGCAGTAAGGATCCTGGCTGCGAAACTCACTTCGCCATTCTGGAGTTCCCTGCCAAGTAATTCCTGGATCCTGACAATAATAAAATTTCCCGACTCTGCTTTTTTTAATGCCCGGATATCTGCCTGAGGCGTAGAAACCTGAGCAAAGGAGAAGGTCTTTCCAAAAGCGCCATTGTGAGGGGATACCTGAAAGGCTTTCAGAGGTTGGTTCAGCGCCCGTCCCTGCCATTCAGAAAGAGCTGACCTCCAATCATTTCTATGACTATAAATGCCGTATGTGAATTCGTGAATTCCCCAATCCTGGGTAGCCTGGTCATGGAAGGAATTGGTTGCGGGTGTATAAAGGAGCGTCAGACGCAAGGTCTTGTCATTGGGTTTGTCGGACCCGAATTTGCAATCCTCAAGGATAGTTACCCCGAAATTTCCCGATTTATCCGTCAGGTCAAACCATTCCCGCGATGGGACTTCATATTTCTTTTCATCATTGGTGCCGCGCTCTATAGTTCCTAACCCAAGATTGTAGGTGGCCACCGGGTTGTTTGCGGTCAGCGGAAATGAAGCTTTCAGGCTTACTCCTTTCGATTGCCATTTAACCAGATTTCTGATGACGATAACCTCCTCTCCCGCGGCGAGAGAAAGGAACTGGACAAAGTTCGAATTCCTGGCATCACGTTCAATCCGGAAGGTTGCTCTTACCGGACCTCTTTCTATCAAGGTGATTTTTACCGGACCATCAACATAGTCGATGGGTGGCATTTGACGATTGTTCCAGTCCATATTCCATGCTGGCCAGTATATGGGATATTCTTTATGGAATTCAAGGCGTGCAGGGGCGGATAAGATCTCTTTACCGAGTTTTTTATCAATAATACTAGAGATGTCACCGTTTTCGTTGATGGTTACTTTATAATATTCGTTGTCCAGATTATTTTTTCCTGATGAAAGGGTTGTCTTATAATCTTCCGGTTTGTCGACGGGCTGTATGTCATAACAAACCAAACCCAGCGGTGGAACATTCGAAAGGAAAACAATTTTAATTTGGTCTTTGGTTGTTTGGATGATTTGTACCGGAATCTCTTTATTATCAGGATCAAATACTTTAACCGATGCAGGGATGCCTTCAGGGAACGAAACTTCCGCCTCGACAACATCTTTCCGGGCAATTGCCAGCGGATTGTATACTACAATCGATTTGCCCTTTCCTTTGGTATCCATGGCTTTTATAATCGTTCCTGCAGCGTTTTCAAGCACTGCCGAAAACTGGTTTAAAGCCAGAATTTCATCATTCCATGCATATTCATAGGCTTTGGGAATACATGTTCCGGGCAGGATGTCGTGCATCTGGCAGCCAAGTACCAACCACCAGGCCTGATTCAGGGTACGCTGGGGGTAATCAAGTCCGCCAAGCCAATCGGCCATGGCTGCAAACGGTTCGGTCGCTTGGGCAAGGAGTTCATTTTTACGGTTCCATCGTTTCATGTACGACTGGGAAGTGAGTGATCCGGCCGAATGTTGGGTAAGCAGAAGATCTCCGGTGTAGGAAGGAAGTTGTTTTTTCTGATTCTCAGTCAGATCGCGGAAAAGCTGGTCGGAAGAACAGAGATAAACTTTTATTTTTCCATCCGGTTGATTAAGACTGGCAACGGCGTTTTTAATATCCGACTCTCTTGGAGATCCTCCCACGTCGCCAACCCCATAATACCGATAATCGGCAAACACACCATATTTCCGGCCATTATTCATGACCCGGTCCACCCAATATTTGACGGTATCAAGACGTTTTTCAATCCTCCCCGTATAGTCGGTTGCATTCAGGGCTGCAACGACTCCATTCCCGTCAGGTCCGATCCAGTTGCCGATGTTAAAAGGAATTCCGTTTGCAGAACCCCATTCCAGCTTTTGAGTCGAAAAACCTTTTATCCCGGCATGGGCTAATACCGAAGGTAAGTGTGCCTGAAACCCAAAACAATCGGGAAGAAGGAAGTCGATGCTCTCTTTGCCAAATTCTGACAGGAACCAGGAATTGCCATAAAGTACTTGCCGGATGATGGATTCCGGAGAAGGAATGTTTGCATCGCATTCATCTACCGAAGAACCGCCAACGAACCATCGACCCTGGGTGATGAATTTTTTCATCTTTTCGAATTTTTCCGGATAATATTCTTTCATCATCTTATACCGGCGGGCACCCGAAAAGGTAAAAACAAAGGACTTGTATTTTTCAAGCATCTGGATATTTTCATCAAGAGTCGATCTGAGGTATTTCTCGATGGTTTCTTCATAATCCCATCTCCATTCGGTATCAAGGTGGGCATAGCCGACGGTATATAAAACCGGATCTTTGGAAAGATCGGGAGGAGGAGATATCGGCTGTTTGATGTCTGGCTGGGCTTTCAGTAATATTGGAATCAAAAGAAAAAAGATAAAACCAAGGCAGGTAAGAACATGCTTCATAGGAAAAATTTTATTATGTAAAAATAAGGATTTATTTCATCTGTTAATCGTTTGATTTTAAGATCAAATGGAATATTCATATTGATCAATCACGGTTTGTATAAGTTTTATTTGAAGAGATATTTCTTTTTTTAAGAATCATGAATTTAATGGACATAAACAACATCCATAGTAATTATGAACCACGTTTGTATGAATATTGCATTTCTAAAAAAGCTGTATTTTTGCTACTGCATTATAAAAATTAATCCTTCAAATGAGAAAATTTTCAACATTCTTGCTGGTTGTCATATTACTGGCATCCTGTGCAAGAAAAACCGATAGTTATACCATCGACGGAAAAGTAAATGACGTTGATTCCGGGATGATCTTTATGCAAAAATATGAAATTGATCAATGGGTGAAAATTGATTCAGCGAAGCTTGACCATGGAAAATTTACCTTTAAAGGAAAAACCACGCTTCCGGAAATGTGGTATCTGGTCATGAATGAAAAGCAGGTTTTAATTCCATTATTTGTGGAAAATTCCAGGATTACACTTGAAATTTATGCAGACAGTGTCGATAAGGTCAATATCACGGGTTCTGCCTCCCATGATATTTATAAACAATATCAGGAAATGAATAAGGACCTTGATGCCAGGATTGAGGAGACCTATAAGGAATGGAAAAATGCAAAAGAAATCAAGGATTCTCTGGCCATGAAACTAACCGATTCCGTTTCCACAGAACTGGATAAACAAATGAAACAGAATCTGATGGATTTTGTAAAGAATAATAATAAGACTGCAGTTTCTCCCTACCTGATCATTCGCAATGCCTGGCAATTTAATTTACCGGAGTTGGAAGAGTTGGTCAATGGATTGGATACCAGTCTTAAAACATCGGTTTATACCCAGTCACTAAAAAAACGTGTGGAGATTTTAAAGAGTGTTGATATTGGTCAATCGGCCCCTGATTTTACCCTCTCCGACACTTCAGGGAACCCTGTCGCACTTTCTTCGCTTCGGAGCGGTTACCTTCTTATTGATTTTTGGGCTTCCTGGTGTAGTCCCTGCAGGGCTGAAAACCCGAATATTGTAAAGGCATTTCAAATATATAAAAATAAAGGATTTAATGTTCTGGGAGTTTCCATGGATAGCGATCGTAGTAGATGGATTCAGGCCATCAAAGATGATAATCTGGCCTGGAACCATATTTCCGATCTGAAGGGATGGGGAAATACAGTAGGTAAGCAATACGGTATCATGTCGATTCCTGCTAATGTTCTCTTAGATCCTGATGGAAAGATCATTGCCCAGAACCTGAAGGGGGAGGAATTGATGAAAAAACTGGAGGAACTACTTGGTCCCCCGGTTATTTCCAGGAAAATAAAAGCAAAAACGACTAAATGAAGAAACTGATTCCGACTCTTTTCTTTCTGATTTCAGTGACACTAACTGCCCAGAATATCATTGAGGGGACTATTCACAATCTTGATTCAACCCGTATCTTTCTTTCTGGTTTTTATGGTGAAAAGTCGACGGTCATCGATTCAATCCAGACGGATTCAACAGGGAAGTTTAATTTTAAAATTGCAGGAAACCGCCAACCCGGAATGTACCGGATTCAGTGGGGAAAAGAAAAGCAAGTTGATCTTCTGTGGAACCGGGAGAACATCAGCTTTACCACGAATAATCTTACTCCTGATGATAGTCTTATTATCGTCTCTTCCCGGGAAAACAAGATTTATTATGATTTTTCCAGAACTGACAAGATTAATCAGAACCGTCTTGAATTACTCCTGCCCATTGTGGACTTTTATCCTATCAGAGATTCTTTTTATTATTCGGTTACCAGGGAGATGGAAAATATTCAAAACCATCAGGGGAATTTACTCGATTCCCTGGATAAAAAGTATCCAAATTCTTATGCAGTAAAGATATTCAAACTTTACCGGACCCCGTTTTTAGCGGCGAGCCTGACAAGAAACGATCGGTTAAAACTTCTTCAACAACATTACTTTGATAAAGTTGATTTCAACGATAGCTCTTTATTAAACAGTCCTGCTTTTCCCAACAAAGCGATCTCCTACTTGGCCTTATACAGTGATAATAGATTGCCTAAGAAACAATTAGAAACCGAATTCATTAAGGCGGTTACTGTTATCCTCGGTGCTGCTTCCGTAAACCCGGCTGTTTTCAAATTTTTTCTTGATTATCTGGTCGGTGGTTTTGATAAATACCATTTTGATGAGGTGATTACATACATTGCTGAAAATTTCCAGGATCCATACTCATGTGAAGACCAAAAACGTAAATCGTCACTGCAAAAAAAACTGGAAACATTCCAGAAAATTTCCATTGGAAAAATAGCCCCGGACCTTGAAATTCCGGATCAAAAAAACAAAACCATCCAGTTATCGAAGATTCAGGCTGAATATACCTTATTGGTCTTTTGGTCGAGCGATTGCCCACATTGTACCGATCTCCTTCCACGGTTAAAAAAGTTATACGACAAACAAAAATTAAAGCGATTTGAAATTTATGCTGTTTCTGTAGATACCAGCCGGAATAACTGGATCAATTATATTAAAAATGAAAAGCTTAATTGGATCAACGTCTCTGATTTAAAGGGATTTGCCGGCAAATCAGCCGATGAATACAACATCTATGCCACTCCAACCTTATTTCTCCTGGATCAGAAAAAAACAATAATTGAGAAACCAATAACTTACCGGGAAACAGAACAAGCGCTCCTGAATAAAAAGCTGATACCCTGATTTTAATTTTTTTTATCTTTATTCTTTTTACATTCATTCATTGCTGAAAGAGAACATCACATGTACGAATTTATCAAAGGGAAAATTATCGAGAAGAATCCTGCCTATGCGATTATTGAAACGCAGGGCATTGGCTATCTTCTGAATATTTCTATTCACACGTACTCATTAATTAATGAAAATGAACATTGTACCCTCTATGCTCACCTGGTTGTCAGGGACGATGACATGCTTCTATTCGGATTTGCTGAAAAAGAGGAAAGGGAATTATTTCGTCAGCTTATCAGTGTTTCCGGGGTAGGAGTAAGCACGGCAAGGATAATTCTTTCCTCACTTTCACCTCAGGAGGTCTGTAGCGCGATTACAGAAGGAAATGCCTTGCTTCTTAAAAGTATCAAAGGAATAGGAATAAAAACCGCCCAAAGGATCATTATCGATTTAAAAGATAAACTTTCCGTCAACTTAATCCCTCAAGAAAAAATGGGATTTATACACAATACGAAGAAGGAAGAAGCGTTATCTGGATTGATCATTCTGGGTTTTCCGAAGATGGTTGCCGAAAAGGCACTGAACAAAATTATCCAATCGGAGGGTACCGGATTATCGGTAGAACAGCTGATCAAACAGGCGCTAAAAATCTTGTGAAGAAACTTTGTATTGGTGAGGAACTACGCTGATTCTGTTAGAAATATTTTTTGCTGCCTGGTTTTCCTTCTTGTCCTTTCTGCTTCTGCCACTTTTGGTGGAAGATGGGATAATTACCGGATGACCAGTGATTTTATTATGCCTCCTGATTCACTGGAAGGAGATACGCTTAAGTTACGATATCCATTCACCGATGAATCGACCTTTCCGGGACCCGGTTCCACGAAAACCCAGGAGATATACCTGAAAAATCCATCAAACTATTCAACAACCGTCGAATATGATCCGACGACACGACAATATTATTTCACCTACAAGATAGGAAATATTGTTTATCGCCTTCCCACTACATTGTCGTTCGAGGAATACCAGGATATGGACATGAATACCATGATCAATCAATACTGGAAAGAACGCGCCGAAGCAGCAAGTATGGATAACCCCAAAGGCATTATCCCCCAAATCCATATTCCGGGGAAGGTTTTTGAGACCATCTTTGGGAACAACACCGTAGATATCCGTCCTCAGGGATCTGCCGAAATTAATTTCGGGATCGTTTCCAACCGTCGAGACGATCCGATGCTGAATACCCGGCAACGGAGACAAACCAACTTCGATTTTGATGAGAAGATCCAGATGAACGTGATCGCCAAGATCGGAGATAAAATAGAATTCAAGGTTAATTATAATACGGAGGCAACCTTTGACTTTGAAAATAAGCTGAAATTAAAATATGAGGGTAAAGAAGATGATATCATTCAGCTTATCGAAGCCGGGGATGTGAACCTTCCTCTGAATACTACCCTGATCCGGGGTACCGAAAGCCTTTTCGGGATAAAGACAAAACTGCGTTTTGGCCGTTTGACCGTCACTGCCGTTTATTCACAACAAAAAAGTGAAACCAAGAATATTACGGTACAAGGGAATGCTCAGACCACGCGGTTTAAAATCAGGGCCGACGAATATGAAGAGAACAAACATTTTTTTATTAGCCAATACTTCAGAGATAACTATAAAAAAGCGCTTCAGACCTTACCCATCATTACTTCCGATGTTAACATTGTAAAAATCGAAGTTTGGGTTACCAATATCGGTGCCGCTGTCACAGAAAACCGCAACATCGTGGCATTCATGGACATCGGCGAACCAAATCCATACAACACCAAAACATTTCATGGTTACGGGCAGACCTATCCCTCTAATAATGCAAATGATCTTTTTAAAGTGCTGATGCCGACTCCGGCCGACACAGCAAAAGTCAGGAATATCAACAAGGTTACAGATTATTTGAAAGGTTCTCCTTTCTTCCTGATTTCGGGTCAGGATTTTGAGAAAGTTGAGAGTGCCCGCAAACTTCTTGAATCTGAGTATAATTTCAATAAAAATCTTGGTTTTATATCATTGAACATGTCCCTCAACAGCGACCAGACCCTGGCGGTGGCATATCAATACCAGATACTTGGCGATACCACGATTTACCAGGTAGGTGAATTTTCGGACGAAGGGATCAACTCTCCCAAATGTCTCATGACCAAATTATTGAAAAGTACCTCGCTCAATACCAAAATTCCAACCTGGAAGTTGATGATGAAAAACGTTTATGCCCTGGGAGCTTACCAGCTTCAGTCAAACGATTTCACGATGAACATCCTCTATTCAGGGAATAATAATGGAGTACCGACAGCTTACATCACCGAAGGTCGTATCAAGGGAATTCCTTTGCTCCGGGTTCTCAATCTCGATAATGTGAACCAACAGTTCAACCCGCCTCCCGACGGGATGTTTGATTTTTATGATAATGCCGTTACCAAGGGAGGAACGATACAATCCTCGAATGGAAGAATATTTTTCACCCTGCTTGAACCATTCGGACAGGATCTACGGGATTCCATTTTCGATCCCAATGATCCTAAAGGTTCATTAGCGCTTGCTGATAAGTATTGTTTTGACTCTTTGTATACCATGACGAAAACTATGGCAAGACAGTACCCGGATAAAAACAAATTTTTATTGGAAGGGTTCTACAAATCTTCTGCAGGATCGGAAATCTCATTAAATGCCTTGAATGTTCCGGCAGGTTCAGTTAAAGTTACCGCCGGAGGTATTCTCTTGACTGAAAATGTAGATTATACGGTTGATTATACGCTGGGCCGGGTCAGGATTATCAACGATGGACTCTTAAGTTCGGGAACGCCGATCAATATATCATTGGAAAGCAATGAGATGTTTAATATTCAGACCAAACGGCTGATGGGAGCACACCTCGATTATAAAATCAACAAGGATTTTATCATCGGAGCAACCATTATGAATCTCAATGAACGGCCGCTTACCCAGAAAGTAAATTATGGCGATGAACCGATGTCGAATACGATTTGGGGATTAAATCTGACTTACCGGTCTCAATCAAGGCTAATAACTCGTTTTATTGACGCGATCCCTTTTATCCATACCAAAGCGGTATCTAATGTCTCGATCGATGCTGAGTTTGCCCATTTTATTCCAGGTCATTCCAAGTCGATTGGGAAAACGGGAACGACTTATATTGACGATTTTGAAGGAGCGAAATCAACCATCGACTTAAAAAATATCGGCAACTGGTTCCTCGCAAGCACTCCACAGGGACAAACCACTCCCGATTTTTTCCCGGAAGGGGATGCAGGAACAGATTTGACATATGGATTCAACAGATCCAAACTTGCTTGGTATATTATTGACCCATTGTTCTATGACAAAAATACGAGTCTGATTCCATCCAATGTGAATAATACTGAGCTTTCCAATCAATATGTACGTCAGATCTGGGAAGCGGAAGTTTTTCCCAACAAACAACCCCTGAATGGCGTCCCGGTAAATTTAGCGGTGCTGAACCTGGCTTATTATCCTTCAGAACGGGGGCCATACAACTACGATGTACTTCCAACTCAATATTCAAAGGGTATCAATGCCGATGGCACCCTGGCTTATCCGGAAACCCGCTGGGGCGGGATTATGAGAAAGATTGAAACTACCGACTTTGATGCGGCAAATATTCAGTACATCGAATTCTGGATGATGGATCCCTTTGTTTATGATTCGACCAATTCGGGTCAACTCTATTTTGATTTGGGAGACATATCGGAAGATATTCTCCGGGATGGAAGAAAAAGTTATGAAAACGGATTACCGACAACCAGTCTGGTTACGGATGTCGATACCACCATTTGGGGGAGGGTTCCATCCTTACAGGCCTTGGTCGATGCTTTTGACAATAATTCTTCTTCCCGCCCATACCAGGATGTTGGTTATGATGGCCTGATGGATACGGATGAACAATCATTTTTTGACACTTCCTATATATCGAAAATAAAAAACGCTTACGGTGTAGGTTCCGTTGCTTATAAAAATGCAACGGCCGATGCTTCCGCCGATAATTACCATTATTTCCGCGGAACGGATTATGACAATAATCCGGAATTCAGCAGCGTCTTGGAACGGTATAAAAATTATAATGGTCCCGACGGAAACTCTCCGACATCGGAACAGTCGCCCGAGTCGTATTCAACACTGTCAACAACCATTCCGAATGTCGAGGATATTAACAAGGATAATACCTTGAGCGAATCGGAACGGTATTTTCAGTATGTGGTTCAGTTGAGACGTGATCAGATGAAGGAGGGAAGTAACTACATCACCAATGTCTATCTCGCTACGGATATTTCCCTTGCCGATGGTACGCGGACTTCAGTTAAATGGTACCAGTTCAAGATCCCTATCAGGACTCCAGACAAGGTCGTCGGAAGCATTTCAGATTATACTTCCATCCGCTTTATGAGAACCTTCTTTAAAGGATTCCAACGCCCGATTATTTGCCGTTTTGCATCGCTGGAACTAAGTCGTGGCGAATGGAGGAAATATAATTATAGTCTTCTGACTGCCGGCGAGTATATTCCGGATGACTATCAAAATCAAACCACCTTTGACCTTGCCACAGTGAGTATCGAGGAAAATGGCAGCAAGGAACCCATTCCTTATGTTATGCCCCCGGGTATTGAACGGGAGACAAACTGGGGATCCATCAATATGCAGCAGTTAAATGAGCAGTCGATGGTACTCAAGATATGTAATCTGGTGGATGGGGATGCCCGTGCCGCATATAAAACCATGGAACTCGATTTTCGTCAGTTCAAGCGGTTACAGATGTATGTACATGCTGAACAATCGACCCGGAGTCAGAATCTTAAAAATGGCGACCTGACCATTTTCATGCGACTTGGTTCCGATTTCACTGAAAATTTCTACGAGTATGAAATCCCGCTGACTTTCACTCCCTGGGGAACAGGTGCAAATAATCCGGATGCGATCTGGCCTGAATCCAACGCTTTCAATATTGATCTTGACCGCCTGGTAGAGGTAAAATATAACCGGAATATCGCTATGCGGCAACCCGGATCTACTCTTTCATCAACCATGCCATACACGGAATATGACGGAGTAAACCGTATCATTGTCGTGGGGTCGCCTACCATCAGCGATGTAAAAGCCATCATGGTCGGTATCAGAAATCCCAAAAAAACAAGTCAGTCACAGGATGATGACGGACAAGCAAAGTGCGCCGAGATCTGGGTAGATGAACTTCGTCTGACCGATTTTAATAAACAGGGCGGTTGGGCTGCCACAGCCCGGATCGCCGCTGATCTTGCCGACTTTGGCCGGGTACAGTTTTCAGGAAGTTACAGCAGCGCCGGTTTCGGGACATTAGAGCAAAAACAAACAGAGCGGCTTATGGAATCAATCTTGAATCTGGGAGTCGACCTCGATCTGGAACTGGGAAAATTCTTCCCGGAAAAAACAGGAATTCGCATCCCCATGCATTTCGATTACTCCATGGTAAAAAATACCCCGAAATATGACCCTCTAAATCCCGATCTGTATTTGCAGGATGTCATAAATTCCTTTAATACCAAAGAAGAAAAGGATTCCATACGTACCATGACGGAGTCTTATACCCAAAGAAAAAACTTTAATCTGATGAATGTCAGAAAAGAACGTACAAAGAATAAAAAACCAAAAATCTGGGATGTCGAGAATTTCAATGCCAGCTATTCCTATTCGGAAACCTACCACCGCGATGTTGATGTCGAATATGACCTTGCACAACATCATATCGGAAGCCTCGGATACACCTTTTCGGCAAATCCACAGAATGTGCAACCCTTCGCTAAATCGAAATTCTTAGGAAAATCAAAGGCCTTTAATTTAATTAAAGATTTCAACTTCTACTATTTACCGCGTTCCTTTTCTTTCCGTACTGAGATGAACCGTGAATTTACCCAACGTAAATTCAGGAATAAAAGCTCTGGAATCGTTCCAATGGAGACTTTTTATATAAAACGTTGGGACTGGTCCCGACTCTATGATATGAAATATGATTTTTCAAAATCACTAAAAATCTCGCTGAGTGCCAATGCCAATGCATTTATTAATGAACCACCTGGAAAGATCGACCGCTCTAACAGAGACCAGGTCTGGAACGAAATTTTCTCCTTTGGCACTATGTCAAGTTACAATCAGGTATTTTCCATTACCTGGGAACTGCCCATGGCAAAAATACCGATCCTTGATTTTATAACTCTTTCAGCAGGCTACCAGGCTACCTACCGGTGGAATGCAAGCGCTCTCTCTATACAATCCCAGTATGGAAATACCATTGAAAACGCAAACAGCAGAGTTCTTAACGGTGGAATGAATTTAGTTAACCTGTACAACAAGATTCCATACCTTAAAAAAATAAATCAGGGAGGTACTACAAAAGGTTCCCGCGATCAGCAGCTCGATAATCCCCGAGGTAACATGAAGAACCAAAAGAAAGAACTCCCAACCGCACAGGATTCCCTGAAACCTGAAAAACTTAAAAAGAATATCGGCAAGATCATTCTGGAAGGTACAATCCGGTTTCTGATGGGAGTGAGAAATGTCAAATTTGCGTATACCCAAGGAAACGGAACATCCCTGCCCGGTTTCATGCCCGAACCGGATATTCTGGGAAATAACTGGTCTTCTAATGCTCCCGGACTGGGATTTGTATTCGGCTCTCAGTCGGATATCAAGGTCAAAGCAAAAGATAATGGATGGTTAACGACCGATCCGGTATTGAATACGACTTATAATACTAAGTTCAATGAGAATTTTACCATAAATGTCAGCGTTGAACCTATCAAGGATCTCCGTATCGAGATTAATGCCTTGCGTACCTATTCAAGACATCATCAGGAAATATACCGTGCCGACACCAATGGGATGTTTCAAGTCAATTCCCCCATCGACGGAGGATCTTTTACCATGTCGTACGTCATCATCGGGACCTCTTTCGATGCAGAAGATGAATTCGGGAAATCCGCAGCTTTTGAAAAAATGAAACAGATCCGGCTTCAGATTGCCCAGCGATATGCTGCACAAAATCCGAATTCCATTGGGGTTAACGATTCAACAGGCTTCCCTATGGGATACGGACCTGTCGATCAGGAGGTTCTTATTTCAGCATTTCTGGCAGCATACTCGGGGCGGGATCCCTCCAAGATCGGACTGACTGCGTTTCCAAAGATACCATTGCCAAACTGGAGAGTTACTTACGACGGTCTTGCTAAACTTAAGATTTTTAAGTCTTGGTTGCGAACGCTTACGCTCTCCCATGCGTATAATTCAAGTTATACGGTTACTTCCTATACTTCGAATATCCGATTTCTTGAATCTCAGGGTTTTCCATCGGTATTAAATGATGCCGGAAATTTTATTCCGAGGCAAGAGATGTCGGTCATCTCTATTACGGAACAATTTAACCCCCTTTTCAAGATCGACATGGGATTTGTCAATAGTCTCCTCGCGAATTTCGAAATACGGCGCGGACGGAACCTCTCTTTCAGTTTTTCCAATAACCAATTGACAGAAGTGACTTCCAGTGAATTGATCATCGGAATGGGATACCGGTTCAAGAATATCAAGTTGAACTTCTCCGGATTATTTGGAGGAGGAAAGAAATCAAAGACCTCCTCGGACCTGAATCTGAAACTTGATTTTTCGATCCGGAAAAATAAAACGGTCCTACGAAGGATTGACCAGGAGATTAACCAGGTCTCGGTGGGGCAACAGGTATTGTCGATCAATTTCTCTGCCGATTATAACTTGAGTCAGAAGTTCAATATTCGTTTCTATTTCGACAAGGTCATTAACACTCCTTATGTTTCGAACCAGTACCGGACTTCCAATACAAAAGGTGGAATTGCTTTACGTTTTACCCTCTCCTGATGACCCGGTTTCATGAGGATTTTTATCAACAACCTTCATCATTCTGAAAAAATATGTATTTTTGAAAAAAATTAAAACTTTTCCCATGAACGTTCCTGAAAATCTGAAGTACACAAAAGATCATGAATGGCTGAGGGTAGAAGGTGAATACGGTTACGTAGGGATCACCGATTACGCACAGCACGAACTTGGCGATATCGTCTATATCGAAGTTGAAACTGTCGGAGAGATTCTCGAAAAACATGAATCTTTTGGTACGATCGAAGCCGTTAAAACCGTTTCTGATGTGTATATGCCCGTGGGGGGGGAAATCATTGAATTTAATGAAGAGTTGACTAAGAAACCGGAAACAATCAACCAGGACCCATACGACAAAGGCTGGGTTGTCAAGATTAAAATCCAGAACACTTCCGAGGTTGGTGAACTGCTGACTCCCGATCAGTACAAGGAAGTTATAAAAGCTTAACCGGTACTTTTCTCCATCCCATCAGATTCTTGACTCTTTTCCTCAAAAATAACAGTTGGAGTATTCTTTGGGGTGCGTTCATCTTTATGCTTACCGCCACGCCGGGAAATGTATTTCCAAAGCTACCCGGTTATCTGGACCTTTTCCAGCTCGATAAGTTGGTCCATGTATTTATTTTCCTGGTATTCGTCTTTTTAATGATAAGGGGTTTTAAAATGGAGGGAACTCCGCCAGTTATTTGGCGGAATTCGATAACGATTGCATTGACCCTGGCCATCACGATTGGAGGATTAACAGAGATCATGCAGGGTCTATTCATTCCCTTGCGGATTGCTTCTCCATATGATTTTATAGCCAATACGATTGGGAGCGCACTCGGAGCGGGTTTGTTCTTGATTATTTTTCATCGGAGTGAAAATGGTCAAAAACGATAGACCCTTTTGATTTCCCAATGACCTCCTGAAGAGATTCAAGCGTTGCCATTTTGATGTTTTTTACCGATTTAAATTTCCATAGCAATTTTTGATTGATCGATTGCCCGATTCCGGGAATTCCTGTTAACTGAGGACTAAGTGCGGCTTTTTCACGTTTCCGGCGATGAAATGTCAACCCGAATCGGTGCGCCTCGTCGCGCATTTGCTGGATGATTCGAAGAGTCTCAGATTTTTTATCCAGGTACATGGGCAATGGATCATTGGGATAATAAATCTCCTCGAGTTTCTTAGCAATCCCGATCACCGTCATTTTTCCCTGGAGGCCTAGTTGCGCCAAGCTTTTCAGGGCAGATGAAAGTTGTCCTTTTCCGCCATCGACGATGATTAACTGGGGTAAGGGTTTATTCTCTTCGACCAAACGCTTATACCGGCGGTAAATGATCTCCTCCATGGATGCAAAATCATTGGCACCCTCCACTTCTTTGATATTGAAATGACGGTATTCGCTTTTATCAGGACGACCATTTTTAAAACAGACCATCGCTGCAACGGGGGTTGTTCCCTGAATATTCGAATTGTCAAAACATTCGATATGTACCGGTATTTCAGGCATCCGCAAGTCTTTCATCATCTGGTCAAGAATCCTCCGGCTGCGATGCTCGGGATCGACCAGTTCTTTTTGCTTTTCCTTCTCCATCTGATAATACCTTACATTGCGATGGGATAGGTCAAGCAACTTTTTCTTATCTCCGATTTTTGGAATTGTAATACTTACTCCGGGAATCTCATAGTCAATTGGAAAGGGAAGAATTATTTCCGGAGCCTGACTTTCGAACCGTTGCCGGATCTCGATAATGGCCAGAGATAACAATTCTTCAGGTGATTCGTCAAGCTTCCGGGTAAGTTCCAGGGTATGAAATTGGATGATAGCGCCATTCATCACCTTCATGAAGTTTACATAAGCAAAAGACCCTTCCGCAACTATCGAAAATACATCTACATTGTCAATTACGGGGTTAACAATAGTCGATTTACTCTGGTACTTATCGAGCAGGGTCAGTTTTTCCTTAATAATATGGGCTTTTTCAAACTCCATTGTCGCTGCATATTCCATCATGAGCTCCCTGAGCTGTCTGGATACCGACGCAATATTCCCTTTAAAAATCTCTTTGATGGAAATAATCGATTTCTCGTAATCTTCCGCGCCCTGGAATCCTTCGCAGGGACCTTTGCAATTACCGATGTGGTATTCGAGGCAGACTTTAAATTTCCCGGACTTGATATTTTTTTCTGTCAGGTTAAGGGTGCAATTCCTGAGCGGGAATAGTTGCCTCGTCAGATCAAGGAGGGTATTCATTAACCTGACATTAGCATAGGGTCCGAAATAGACCGACCCGTCGCGAACCACATACCGGGTTGAAAATACCCGGGGGAATGATTCATTTTTAATGCAGATCCATGGAAAGGTCTTATCATCCTTCAGGGCGACGTTGTAATGGGGTTGGTATTTTTTAATAAGGTTATTTTCCAGGAGAAGGGCATCCTGCTCGGTTTCCACCACGATTACTTTTATATCGACGATTTTCCTGACCAGCATTTGTACCTTACCGCTGATTGAATTGATTTTCGTGAAGTAGGAGGTGACCCGTTTTTTTAGGTTTTTTGCCTTTCCAATATAGATTATCCGATTCTTATCGTCGAAATACTGGTAAACCCCGGGCTTATGAGGAAGGGTTTTAACGATTCGCTGGAGATGCGAAAAATATTTATCGGAGTTGGAGGTCAAGGCACTAAGAGATAAACTTTACCAATACGTGTGACAAAGTTAGCTAATTGAGAATAATCCGCCTGGAAAGAAAAAATCAAATGCAACATACGGTTTGATCAAAAAATTCGGAACGAATAATTTTTTGTCTGTTCTGAGAAGGATTATTATTTTTGTTTGTTGTGATTTTTATAATAATCTAAATTGTTGTATATGATCGATCTGAGAAGCGATACGGTGACACGGCCATCGAAAGGGATGCTGGAAGCTATGTTTTCAGCCGAAGTGGGAGATGATGTCTTTGGTGACGATCCGACAGTCATATTATTGGAGCAAAAAGCCGCCAGAATATTCGGAAAGGAAGCGGCCCTTTTTTGCCCTTCGGGTACCATGACCAACCAAATAGCCATTAATGTCCATACCTGTCCGGGTCATGAAGTCATTTGTCATCGTTATGCTCATATCTACTATTATGAAGGCGGAGCCATGATGCGGAATTCGGGCGTATCGGTCTGCCTTTTGGATGGAGACCGGGGCCGGATCAAGGCTTACGATGTATCAGAACATATTAATCCCGATGATATCCACCGCCCTGTCACTTCACTGGTAGAGGTCGAAAACACCATGAACAAAGGAGGAGGATCGTATTATACCTTGAACGATCTGGCTGAGATCTCCGAAGTTTGCAGGGCAAATCATCTGAAATTTCACCTTGATGGAGCCCGCCTGTTCAATGCACTGGTGGAAACCGGCGAAAAACCGGATGATTACGGAATGTTATTTGACTCCATCTCAATTTGTCTTTCGAAGGGTTTAGGAGCACCGATTGGCTCGTTACTGATCGGTTCGGAGAAGTTCATCACAAAGGCCAGGAGGGTACGTAAAGCTTTCGGAGGCGCCATGCGTCAGGTCGGCTACCTCGCAGCTGCAGGAATTTATGCCCTGGATAATAATATTGACCGGTTAAAAGAGGATAACAGGCGTGCAAAATACCTGGGAGAATTATTGGCGAAACGCTCTTTCGTCGAAAATGTATTACCGGTAGATACGAATATCGTGATCTTTCAATTGACAAAAAAAAATACTGAAACGGAATTCCTTTCAAAACTTAAAGAGAATGACATTCATGCCTTACCCACCGGACCGCAATCAATCCGCTTTGTGACCCATCTGGATTTTACGGATAGTATGTTATTGAAAACCGAAGAGGTTCTTCTAAGGTTAGATTCCTGACCCAATCAATCCTTCATCCCGTCCCAACCTTGCGCGGTCAACGGGACAATTTGCCCATCCGGAGTGATCATGTTTTTCCCCTCTCCGGGAGGGGTCATATGACCGATAATTGTTATCCCTTCGATATCTTTAATTTTTTCATAATCGGATTGAGGAATGGTAAATAACAATTCATAATCTTCACCTCCACTTAACGAAGCGACCGAAGGAATGATTTTGAATTCCATGGCCAATTGCCGGGCGATATCATTCATCGGGATTTTTTCTTCGAACAGTTTACAGCCTGCATCCGACTTTTTACAGATATGGAGAATCTCTGAAGCTAATCCATCCGAGATATCGATCATGGAAGATGGCCTGATTCCCAAGCCAAGTAAAAGGTTCCGGATGTCGGTCCGGGCTTCGGGTTTGAGTTGCCGGGACAGCATATAATCGTACCCTGTAAATTCGGGTTGCATTTCAGGGTTTGCTTCATACACCTTTTTTTCTCTTTCGAGGATCAGCAGACCAAGATAAGCGCTGCCCAGGTCACCAGTGACACAGATCAAATCGCCGGGGCTTGCACCGCTACGATAGACGACTTCATCTTTTAAGGCTTCGCCAAGGATCGAGACGGAGATCATGAGTCCTTTTGTGCTGGAACTGGTATCTCCTCCAACCAGGTCGACCTTATATCTTTCACAGGCGAGTTTAAATCCTGCATAGATCTCTTCCAGCGCTTCAACCGAAAAACGGCTTGAAACAGCAATGGAACAAGTTATCTGTTTTGGAATTCCGTTCATCGCGGCAATATCGGAGATATTCACCACGGCAGCTTTATATCCGAGATGCCGTAATGGCATGTAGGTCATATCAAAATGAATTCCTTCGACCAGCAGATCGGTCGAAAAAAGAATTACTTTATCGCCGACATCGATCACGGCTGCATCATCACCGACTCCCTTTATCGTCTCGGGATGGAAAATTTTGATATCACTGGTCAGGCGATCGATAAGGCCAAATTCACCCAGTTCTGACAAGGGTGTCATTCCGGCTTCCGGAACTGTTTTTATCTTCTCTTTCTTTTGGTACATCTTAATCTCCAGTTGACTGCAAAGGTAAACCAAAAACAGCAGCAAATCCGATTTCATCAATCGGTTTAAAATGAAAAATTACTTCTTGATCACATCATAACCGACTTTTTTTACAGATAAGGTATAATAATCGCTATTTTTGTATTGCCAGATTGACATGTTCAAAGGTTGGTATGATTAATGCTTAGAATAGATCTAAATTATTATTTCTTATGAATTCCGATTCAAATAAGATAATCGATGAGATAACGCAGGGAGATTACAAGTACGGATTCGTTACGGATATCGATACGGAATTTGCACCCAAAGGACTTAATGAAGAGACGATCCGATTCATCTCAAATAAGAAAAACGAACCGGATTTTATGCTTGAATTCAGGCTCAAGGCTTTTCGTCACTGGCTTACCATGAAACTTCCCGGTTGGGCGCATTTAAAAATCCCTCCGATTGATTTCCAGGATATCATATACTACGCCGCCCCAAAGAAAAAAAAAGTATTGAATCATTTGGATGAGGTGGATCCGGAATTGTTGGCGACGTTCAACAAATTGGGAATCTCACTTGAAGAGCAGAAAAAACTTTCAGGTGTCGCAGTGGATGCGGTTATGGACAGTGTTTCGGTCAAAACCACTTTTTCCGAAACCCTTTCAAAACTGGGAATCATCTTTTGCTCTTTCAGCGAAGCTGTTCTGAAACATCCCGACCTGGTGCAGCAATATATGGGATCTGTCGTTCCATACACCGATAATTTTTATGCTGCCCTCAACTCGGCTGTTTTCAGCGATGGTTCTTTTTGCTATATTCCCAAAGGAGTTCACTGTCCGATTGAGTTATCTACCTATTTCCGGATTAATGCCGCCAAGACCGGCCAGTTTGAAAGAACGCTGATCATTGCTGAAGAAGGCGCGTATGTCAGTTATATGGAAGGATGTACAGCTCCTCAGCGTGATGAAAACCAATTACATGCAGCCATCGTTGAAATTATTGCCATGAAAGATGCACAGGTAAAATATTCCACGGTTCAAAATTGGTATCCTGGGGATAAGAATGGAGTTGGCGGAATCTATAACTTTGTTACTAAACGCGGTATCTGCAAGGGCAGTAATTCAAAGATTTCCTGGACCCAGGTGGAAACCGGTTCAGCGATCACCTGGAAATATCCCAGTTGCGTTTTACTTGGCGATAATTCCGTGGGTGAATTCTATTCCGTTGCCGTTACCAACAATCACCAGCAGGCCGATACCGGAACAAAGATGATTCATCTGGGGAAAAACACCAGAAGCACCATCATCTCAAAGGGAATTTCGGCCGGACAAAGTAATAATTCTTACCGGGGATTGGTCCGGGTTTCGAAGAATGCCGTGAATTCCAGGAATTACAGTCAATGCGATTCTCTTTTGCTGGGTTCTTCCTGTGGAGCGCATACCTGGCCGTATATTCAGGTAGAAAATAAATCGTCGATTGTAGAACATGAAGCAACCACTTCAAAAATTTCTGAAGATCAGCTATTCTACTGCCAGCAGCGGGGTATCGGCAGCGAAAACGCCATCGGACTGATCGTGAACGGATATGCTAAAGAGGTACTCAAACAACTTCCAATGGAGTTTGCAGTCGAAGCACAGAAACTGCTGTCGATAAGCCTCGAAGGAAACGTAGGATAATTTGAAAATTTGAAGTTTTGAAAATTAAGAATAAAATAATGTACAATTGGGTTATGACTTTGCAAATTTTAATAAATTATGTTACTCAGCATTAACAACCTTCATGCATCGATCAACGGGAAAGAGATCCTGAAGGGGATTCAACTGAATGTCAATAATGGGGAGGTTCATGCCATCATGGGACCGAATGGAACCGGCAAAAGCACCCTGGCCTCTGTCATTGCCGGTCGCGATGTTTTTGACGTTACTGCCGGCGACATCTTTTATAAAGGGAAAAACCTTCAAAAACTGACTGTTGAGGAGCGCGCCCGGGAAGGGATTTTCCTGGGATTTCAGTATCCTGTTGAAATTCCCGGCGTAAGCATGACTAATTTTATGCGAACCGCCGTAAATGAACTTCGGAAATATAAAGGTCTTAATCCCTTTTCGGGAAGTGAATTTATTCGGATGATGGAGGAAAAAAAGAAGTTGGTGGAGATTACTTCCAACCTGACAAACCGTTCGGTGAACGAAGGGTTTTCAGGTGGTGAAAAGAAAAAAAACGAAATCTTCCAGATGGCCATGCTCGATCCTACGCTGGCCATTCTCGATGAAACCGATTCCGGTCTTGATATTGATGCCCTCCGTATTGTTGCTAATGGCGTCAACAAGTTGAGAACAAAAGAGAATGCTTTTCTGGTAATAACCCATTACCAGCGGTTACTCGATTATATTGTCCCTGACTTTGTTCATGTACTTTTTGAAGGGCGGATTGTTAAATCAGGCGGGAAAGAATTAGCCATCGAACTGGAAGAAAAAGGATACGACTGGATTAAAAATGAACAGAAAGCGTGATGCAGGATCTCGTCAAAGAAACTATTTCAAAAGAGCGGATGGTGAAGCTGTTTTCATCCTTCTCGGGAAAGATATTCAGCGACGATTCTCCCGCGATTTCTGCGATTCGCGGAAGAGCGATTGAATCTTTCAGCCGGATAGGGTTCCCTACAACCAAGCTGGAAGAATGGAAAAATACCGATCTGACAGATAGTCTGAACCGGATTTATGATTATTACATGATCCCTCAATCGGAACCGGACTTCCAGAAAATTTTCCGTTGTAATATCCCACATCTCGATACCGCCATCCTTGGACTATTGAATGGCTGGTATGTTTCAAAAGATGTCCCTTTGATGGAACTCGGGAATGGCATCATCATGGGTAGTCTGTCAGAAGCGCGGAAAAAATACCCCGAGCTGGTTGAAACGCATTATGGCAAGGTTGCCGATGATTCGAAATCAGGAATGACCGCTTTGAACACGGCTTTTTCAAAAGATGGAGTTTTTATCTATGTCCCGGATGATGTAAAAAGTCCAAAACCGGTACAGATGATCAATGTCATTCAATCGGATCAAAACTTATTTCTCCAATCCCGGAATCTTATTCTCCTTGGTAAGAACAGCCGGTTATCATTGGTTCACTGCGACGACTCCTATAACCATCAATCCAGTTTCTCGAATATTGTCACAGAAATTCACTTAGGCGAAAATGCATCCCTGGATCATTATAAACTTCAAAACCTTAATAATAGCTCTACCCTGATCAGTTCAGTTTATTTTCAACTTGATACCGCTGCCAATATTGAATCACACTACTTGTCACTCAATGGAGGATTGCTTAGGAACAATATCGATCTTGTTTTCAATGGACCTCAAGGGAATGCAAATATTTACGGACTTTACCTGATGGACCGTAAGCAACATATCGATAATCATATTTTTATTGACCATCGATATCCTGATTGTACAAGTAGCGAGCTGTTTAAAGGAATCATGGATGAAAATGCAAGTGGGGTTTTTAGTGGTCATGTTCTTGTTCGTCGCAATGCCCAAAAGACAAATGCTTACCAGAGCAACAAAAATATTTTGCTGACAGATACAGCAAGAATAAACTCGAAACCATTCCTCGAAATCTATGCCGATGATGTAAAATGTAGTCATGGTTCCACCACCGGGCAACTCGATCCCGAATCGATGTTTTACCTTAGGCAACGTGGAATTGGTGAAGAGAGCGCTCGTATGTTACTGATGTTTGCCTTTGCCGACCAGGTAGTCCGAAAAATTGCTATCCCTCAGTTACAGAGTCGCATTGAGGACATGGTCAAGAAACGGCTTCAGGGAGAATTGCAGATCTGCGATCAATGTGTATTGCATTGCAGTTCCCCGGAGCATCCGGTTGACTTCAGGATCGATATGAGTAAACTTTAGACATAATAAAAGTAAAAAAATGAATTTTCCGATAGATCAAATCCGGCAGGAGTTTCCAATCCTTGATCAACAGATTTACAACCAACCGCTGGTTTACTTCGACAATGCTGCTTCCACCCAAAAACCCATGCAGGTAATTGAAGCGATCAAAAAATATTATGAACACGACAACTGCAATATTCATCGCGGAATTCATTACCTGAGTGTTAAAGCAACGGAAGGCTATGAAGAGACACGGCAGATCGTCCGGGATTTTATCAATGCCGCAAACAGCCGCGAAATCATTTTTACGAAAGGCACTACCGAGTCTCTTAATCTTATCGCATCTTCCTATGGAAAACGTTTTCTGAATTCCGGAGATGAAATAATCACAACCATCATGGAGCACCATTCTAATTTTGTTCCATGGCAACAATTTTGCCTTGAACATGGCACGATTTTCCGTGTGGTAACGCTTAACGATAAGGGGGAGTTGAATCTTGAAGAATTGAAAAAGATGATCAGCGAAAAAACAAAGCTGATTACGCTGACTCATGTCTCCAATGTGTTGGGAACCATCAATCCGGTCAAAGAGATCATCAGCTATGCCCATCGGTATGATATTCCCGTCTTGATCGACGGTGCTCAGGGCGTCTCACACATGCCGGTTGACGTTCAGGATATGGATTGCGACTTTTATTGTTTCTCCGGGCATAAGATGTACGCCCCCATGGGAATTGGCGTTCTGTATGGCAAAGAAAAATTCCTTGAAGAGATGCCCCCTTACCAGCTTGGCGGAGAGATGATTAAAGATGTTTACCTTGACCATACGACTTTTAATGAATTACCTTTTAAATACGAAGCAGGCACGCCTAATGTGGAAGGAGTAATGGGTTTACGGGCGGCAATTCAATACCTGAATAAATTAGAAATGAGAAATATTGTCGAGTATGAGAAAGGACTCCTGGAATATGCCGTAAATAAACTTAACGGGATAGAGGGGATCAGATTTTTTGGCACTTCAAAGAACAAAGCCAGCCTGGTCTCTTTTCTCATCGGAGATATCCATCCGTATGATGCGGGCACGATCATTGACAAAATGGGAATCGCCGTCCGGACAGGTCATCACTGTGCCATGCCGCTCATGGATTATCTTAAAGTACCCGGAACGGTGCGGGCATCCTTTGCATTTTACAATACTGTTGAAGAGATCGACCGGCTGGCGGAAGCAATAATTTTAATAAAAAAAATATTCCAAACCCGAAAGACGTAGTTACTTCTTATATGTTGACTATGAAGATTTAACATTCGGAAAGAGAAATGATTTAATGATATTATGATCCAATGACAATAAAAGAAGTAGAAACCCAGATCACGGATGAGTTTTCCGCTTTTGACGATTGGCTTGATAAATACACGCTGATTGTGGAAATGGGAAAGTCCTTGCCAATGATTGACCCTGGCTTTAAAACGGATCAGTACATGATCAGCGGTTGCCAGTCGAAGGTATGGTTGAAAGCCGAATATAAAAACGGACAAATCTTTTTCACAGCCGATAGCGATGCCATCATCACCAAAGGGATCGTCAATCTTCTTATTCGTATTCTTTCCGGTCGTTCTCCGGACGAAATAATTCAGGCTGACCTTGGATTTATCGACCGCATAGGACTCCGTGAACATCTGTCGCCAACACGCAGCAACGGACTCAGCAGTATGATCAAACAGATGAAACTGTACGCCCTGGTATTTAAAACGAAGGAAGAGGGGCTGAAATAGAGTGAAGAGTGAATTAAAAATGACATAATTGATATGACTACTCCTTTCGAACAAAAAATCATAGACGCTCTGAAAACAGTTTTTGATCCGGAGATTCCGGTCAACCTCTATGATCTTGGATTGATATACAACCTGCAGATAAATGAGGAGACTAAGGATGTATATATACTGATGACCCTTACGACCCCAAATTGTCCTGTAGCAGAAGATATGCCCGGGCAGGTTCAGGAAGCGGTACGTTCGGTTGAGGGAGTAGGGAAAATTACCGTCAACCTGACCTTTGATCCACCCTGGGACCGGGATAAGTTGTCGGAAGCCGCGCTTCTGGAACTCGGATTACTGTAGATAGTAAATTTTGGTTTTTTCGGTCTTCTTAAATCAGGTCGATCAATACCCTTCTCTTATTTCCGTGTTTCTTATTACCTTTATGCCCGGTTTTAGTTTTTACTCATGACGCCTTCCCTTGGACCATTATTAGCCGAAATTGATTTTCCATCAGACCTGAAAAAACTCAAAGTGGAAGAACTTCCACAACTCTGCACCGAGATCCGGCAATTAATTATCGATGTGATGTCGGTGACGCCGGGTCATCTTGGAGCTAGTCTTGGCGCGGTTGAATTGGCTGTTGCGCTTCATTATGTTTACGAAACCCCGTTTGATAAAATTATCTGGGATGTAGGTCACCAGGCCTATGCGCATAAAATACTGACCGGCAGGAAGGAACAATTCAGAAACATTCGTACTTACAAAGGGATCAGTGGTTTCCCAAAAATGTCGGAAAGCGAATATGATGCTTTTGGTGTTGGACATTCATCCACTTCCATCTCTGCGGCTCTTGGGATGGGAGTTGCGGCCAAGCTTGGAGGTAAGAAACGGCATCATGTGGCTATTATCGGCGATGGCGCTATGACCGGCGGAATGGCCATGGAAGGACTGAACAATGGCGGCGTGTCGAATGCCAACATCTTGGTGATCCTCAATGATAACCAGATTGCTATTGATAAAAACGTAGGCGCCATTAAGGATTATCTTGCTGATATCGTAACTTCAAAAACTTACAATAAATTAAGGGATAAAGTTTGGTTTCTGATGGGTGGTGGGACGAAATATGGCAAGAATTCCCGCGCTGTTGTTAAGCAATTGGGAAATGCCCTGAAGGCAACTTTACTGAAGCCGAGTAATATTTTCGAAGCATTTAATTTCAGATATTTCGGACTGGTCGACGGTAATGATGTCATTCGAATGGTTAATTTACTGAGGGATTTGAAAAATATAGAGGGACCAAAGCTTTTGCATGTTCATACGATCAAGGGAAAGGGATATAAACATGCGGAAAAAGACCAGACCATCTATCATGCACCCGGCTTATTTGATAAAGCTACCGGTGTTTTAATGAATGACTCTTGTCACGGTCAACCCCTCAAATACCAGACTGTCTTTGGCCGGACCATCATTGAACTCGCCGAAAAAAATCCTAAGATCGTAGCCATCACACCGGCAATGTCGAGCGGTTGTTCCCTCAACCTCATGATGGATATTATGCCTGACCGGACATTTGATGTCGGAATTGCAGAACAACATGCCGTTACTTTCTCCGCCGGACTGGCAGCTTCCGGATACCTTCCTTTTTGCAATATCTATTCCACTTTCATGCAGCGCGCTTACGATCAGATCATACACGATGTAGCCCTGCAGCATCTGAATGTCGTTTTCTGCCTTGACCGGGGAGGATTGGTAGGAGAGGATGGGGCAACCCATCACGGAACTTTTGATCTTGCTTATTTGCGTTGTATTCCCAATTTGACGATTGCCTCACCCATGAATGAACAGGAATTGCGCAACATGATGTACACTGCCCAGCTTGATAACATGGGCCCCTTTACTATCCGTTATCCCAAGGGAAGAGGTGTCATGCTCCAATGGAAGACTCCATTCGAAAGTCTTCCTGTCGGGAAAGGACGCATGATCCGCGAGGGGAAAGATGCTGTAGTAATCTCTATTGGTCATATTGGTAATTATATGGCAGAAGTTTGTACGGAGATGGAAAAAGGTGGATTCTCAATTGCTCATTATGACATACGTTTCCTTAAACCCATCGATGAAGATTTACTTCATACTATTTTTAGAAATTTTAAAAAAATCGTAACCGTAGAAGATGGAACTGTCATTGGAGGTCTTGGGAGCGCAGTTCTTGAGTTTATGGCCGATCATGATTATTCCGCACAGGTCAAACGACTCGGAGTTCCGGATCGGTTCATAGAACAGGGAACGATTAAAGATCTCCAATCCGAATGTGGGTATGACACCCCGGGAATAATACATGCATTGAAACAACTTCTCAACGGGTAAAATCATTCACTAATTCCCAAGAAAAAAATCCGACTTACTGTTCTTATCAATTTTCTCTGTGTAATACTGGCAAAGGGTCAGATCCCTGTAATGGTCTAAGTAAATTCTCCCATCGACTTGATATATTAACTGCCGCACGATCCCGTATCGAGAATGCCATTATTGATCTCGGGTCCCTTATATACGTTTTTTGACCTCCTGCCAGGTTTCGGTTATCAGAAAACTCTCTTCCATATATCCAACCATTTTTTCAAATTTTTTCATGGGAATTGTAAACGACAAGGTGTCTTTTGGAACGCAGGGTCGTACCGATGGGTCAAACATGCCAAGAATCGCTCTGGGGTTTTCCTCCTGTTTTCAGCGTTGGGACACCCTAATAATTTTTCTGAATGATTTGGTATAATTCAGCTTGCTCATCATCCATTTTAAGCAATTTTGATTTTATATGTTTTGATTCAGGCAGGGTATAAG
>Ga0247841_10000799_pt1 | contig 78362 bp, 87 predicted proteins | sample LaCruzMarch2015__2_FD_192410 | JGI IMG/M metagenome (GOLD analysis project Ga0247841, IMG submission 192410) | Freshwater microbial communities from meromictic Lake La Cruz, Castile-La Mancha, Spain - LaCruzMarch2015_18m | ecosystem: Environmental > Aquatic > Freshwater > Lake | place: Spain... | reverse complement strand
ACGGAACAAGTATTAAAAATAATAACATCCGCCTCTTTATCGTCTGAACTAATTCTATAGCCTGCCTTCCGCAGCAAGCCGCAAATTACTTCCGAGTCTCTGACATTCATTTGACAGCCAAACGTCCGGATGTGTACTCTTTTTGTCTTAACTACTTCGTTCATAAATTAAATTTAACTTGAAAAAAAGGGGACGGTTCTATTTTTTAAACTAGCAAAACAATGAAAAAATAGAACCGTCCCCTTTTATTTCTTTTTTTCTTACTTTTTCCTTAATTTATCTGTTAGTTCGGCAACAAATTTGCCAGCAATGTCTTTACACCCTAGGCCAAAAGCAAGAGCTAAACCTAAACCCAGTGAACCTAATACAATAGAAATAGTCAGTTCGGTTATCCGAATACCAATTTGCAATTGCTCTAATCCCACAAAGATAGCAAAAGCAATAACCACTGTTTCTACCACCTGGGCTAAAAGCTTACCCTGGTTTAAACCCGCGTTACTTGCCGCAGTTTGCACAATATTTTTCAATAAAGTTGAGACAAACATCCCCAGGATCAGAATAAACAAAGCAGCGATAACATTCGGAATATAGAGAACAACTTTATTTAATAAATCCGCGGCAATCGTAAGTCCCACGGAATTAACCGCAACCATAAACGTTACTAAAAGTCCCAGCCAATAACAAATTACTCCAATTAAATCGGATAAAGTATAAGTTATCCCACCCTTACCCAACAACTTATCTAACTCAATACGGCTAGATAATTCATTAATCTTAGCTGTCTTAAGAGTTTTACTAACCACAGATCTAATCACTTTAGAAATCAACCAACCAATGAGCAAGATAATAATCACTAGCAGCGCATTCACCATAAATTGGCTAATTTGCGCCAAAACCGTGCGAGCAGGTTCCAGTAATACTATTTCCCAGCTACTCATATTACCCTCCTTTTTTATGATTACTATTTTTATAACTTTAACATAACTAATAAGTTATGTCAAGAATATTTCCCTTAATTATGTAATCAGGGGACGGTTCTCTTGAACTTGAGAGAACCGTCCCCTTGTTTTTTATTTTATTGAAAGCAGCGGAAAAGCTTTTTTAGTTTTATGTGGAGAGGCCCCCAGGCCAGGCGGATAATATAATAAGCCTCCATTTTTTATTCATAAGATAAACTGATTCTAAATGTCTCGCTAGGCTTATCAAAATCTTTGGGCAATGGCGGAAATGGCGAAGCATCTTTAACAGCTTTTACAGCCCAAGGAACCAATGGCGCATCAGCCGTATTCAAGGCTTTTGGTTCACCTACTAATTCTCCCTGACGGGAAATCGTAAAACTAAGGGCTACCTCTCCCTTCCCCTCTTTCGGTAAATTTAACTTCGAAAAAAGCTTAATCTTCTCAATAACCAGGAGGCAATAATCTCTTAACCCTACGCGGCCAGATCCTAAAGCCGCCATAGCCGTTTCTTCACTATCAGTTGAAACTTTATTAATTATAATTTTTCCCTTAACCATTTTTGCCACAGCTCCGTCTTTAGGTTTTATCTCTGAAAAATCTGAAAAAGGAGTCTCGCCCGACATTATGTGCGGAGTCAAAAGGATTACTAAATCACTCTTCTCCAGTTTATCGTTGGTACTCCTAAAAAGATATCCCAATAAAGGGATATCTCCAAGTATAGGAATCTGTTTTACGATCTTTGTCCGTTTATCTTTTCTTAAGCCGGCAATGATTATGGTTATTCCGTCTTTTACCGTAACCGCGGTCTCAGACTCGGAGGTCGTAACAATAGGAACGTAATTATGCGCTGATGATGTGCCAAAATCCTTATATTCGCTGGAGCTTATTTCAGGTTTAATCTTCATGGTTACAAAATTATCTTTGTTAATCGTAGGAGTAACATAGAGCTTAATACCCACATCCACAAAATTTACCTGATCCGCTGTGACATCTCCTCCGGTTCCGGATTGCGAAGTAGTTTGTGTGATATAGGCCTCTTTAGTGCCCACAAGTATCTTTGCCTCTTGATTGTTTAATGCCATTACTCGGGGGCTTGAAAGTATCTTTGTGTCTCCTATTGTGCGTAAAATATCCATAATTTCTTGGGACTGCCCCTTTTTAGTAGGGGCGGAATTTACCGTGCCTAAAATTAAGGCTCCGGCCGAATTCAGAGGAAGCCCTAGCTTAATATCAAAATATTTTTGAATCCAAAAGTTCCAATCTACTCCCATCTGGAATTGATCAGATGGAGTAATTTCAATAATCTGGGCATCGATTAAAACCTGAGCGGTTTTTTCGTCAAAAGCCTTAATCATCTCTTCAATCTCCGCGAGCTTCGCCGGATAATCAGTTACAATAATTTTGTTCGTGCGTTCATCAAATTTAATTAACCCCACGCCCTTAGTAATGGCTTCCTGTAATTTAGGGTTTAATTTATCCGCCAACGCGTAATTAAGGCTAAATATTTTCGTCTGAAGCGGCTGGTCAGTGGATTTAATAAAATCCTCCATAGCTTTGACCTTCTCCGGGCCGTCTATTAAAATAATGGTGTTTGATCCTTGATCCACCACTACCTTCCCAAGATTGCTTTTTAACTGGGTTAAAGCTGCTGCCAAATCCGCGGCTTTTGAATATTTTAAGTGGATAATCCTGGCCTGTTTCTTATCCTGGAAACTTTCTCCATAAAGCAGCTCATAATCCCTTTGCGTCATAACATTAACGATGAGGCCCTTTTTATCATAAGCCAGGTCATTAGCTGAAATAACTATTTCAAAAACATCATTAATTTCCACGTCTTTTAAAAATAAAGTGACCCTTCCAATAACATTCTTGCCTACCACAATATTCATCCCCGAACGCGTAGAGATAATCTTTAATACATCAACCACATCCATACCTTTAACATCCAAGGTGATTTTATTTGAACCAGCAACGGCGCGCTCAACAGTTTCCAGAGGGGCAGCCAACGGTTCATTTTTCTCTTCCAGGCCATTGCGCTTATCCTGCGCGTAAACAACTGATGCAAAAAACATTAAAAATAACATTAACCATAATTTATTTTTCATATCCAGCTCCTCATTTATCAAATACTTAGTTCGAACCTCTGGCCGCTATAATTTAATATGATTTTCCCGCCGCCTATACTCTCAACCTGAAATTCACCGATCAATTGCCCCTTAGTTACATAGTAGGTTTTCTGCGACTTCTTATCTTCAAGAATCGCCTGCGGGCTATCGCCTGAGATTACACCCAGCAGATTAATATCCTTAATTAAATTCGCTCCGACTGTAACAACAGATTCTTGAGTTAACTGAGCGGATGCGGCCCCAAATACTTGTTTATCTTTTATGCCTTGAACAAAAAAATCATAAGGCCTTATTTCTTCCCGCCTTATTGCTTCTTTTGTTTCAGTTATTTTATCAAAAGGCCTTTGCAAAAAAATAATTTTCTTAGTAAAAAATAAAGGGTAGGCAAAAGCGCTTAAGAGATACACGGAAGAGATGGCCAGCCCAATTAAGATTAAAATATTTATATTAAGTTGAGGAAAGTAATTCACAAAATTGAAAGCCCGTTTTTGATGTATAACGCCTCCTGTTATTTTCTCCGGCACAAGAGCATTCAAACGGCCTTCTGCTAACGCAGGAATACGGCTTTTCTTCTGGCCCCTAATCAGCCGAAGTAACTTTTCCTCAGGAGGAATATTATCTTTCATACGTTTCAAGAAAACTATTGAGTACCTGAACGTTAACTTGCGCCTGATCCTTCATCACAATCATCTCCAGGACGCCATGGCAGATCATCGCAATCTTACGCGGATGGCCTTGAGTAAGCTGATAAATCAATTTAATTGCATCCGGCGTAAATAATGGCGTTGGGTTATTGTAACCTGCTTGGCTCAACCTGAACTCAACCATTTTCTTAGTTTCAAACTCATCCAAAAGATTAATTGTATATTTTAAAGCAATTCTATCCATAAAATTACGCATCCGTTTTACCCGGGGCAGCAGTTCTACCTGAGCCATAATTACAAGCTGTAATAGTTTATACTCATTAGTTTCATAGTTAAGCAGTGTCCTTAAGGCCTCCAGATTTTCTAAAGTAATCTTCTGGCCTTCATCAATTAAGAGAACAATAGTTTTGTTCCGGTCAACCCCCTGATGAAAAAGATATTTTTCCAACGCTTCTTTAAAATCAAGCCCAGATTTAGATGGAGTTGTAATATTAAATAATCTAACCAAACTCTGTAGAAACTGGAATTCAGATTTGTATCCGGGATCTAAAATCATATGAAAAATGAAATCTTCCTCGTCTTTAAAAGTTTGTAATAAAGTGCGCATTAAAGTGGTTTTGCCAACTCCCACATCACCTAAGATTAAACTTAAGCCCCTACGCAGCCTGATAGTTATTTCAAGGCGCTTAAGAGCAGTTTCATGGCTTGAGGATCGGTAGAAAAAATCCGGATCAGGGCTTGTGGAAAACGGTTCTTTTTGTAAACCCAGAACACTATAGTAACTCATCTTTTATTTCTTTTAATGATTTGCCTTCTTTTTGTAAAATGCGGATCTTTTTTAATCTTTCCACAGTAGATTCATCAAAATAACGATACCTGGTTTCAGGGCTGCGGTTAATTTCCTTAATCAGGCCGGTTTTTAAGTAGAATTTAAGCGTATAAACAGAGCAACCAGTCGTTCTTGCTAAATCTTTAATAAGCAATACGTTAAGCATATTTTAACTCTCACTCTCTAAGTAGAGAGTATATCAATAATTTAAAATTTGTCAAGAAAGGTTTTACAACCTAAGCCTGCTTGCCGCAGGAATATCTTAATTACGGATAGACGATAATGGAACCTGCGCGATAGTGAAAACGCCTTCAAGGACTAGGGAATTACTCTTGGTTAGTAGTTGAAACTTCTTGATACGGAGTATCCAAAGCGAGTTTTCAATATTATAGATAAATTTAAGGTACCCCTCCATTAAACCTTCTGTCCTTGTATCTATAATTATTTCTTTGTCTGGCCGGGTGCCTGTTTTTGCTCCTGCCTGCGGGCGCAGGTCGATAATGCGAATATTTGCGCCCTTGGCCAGATTCTGCAATTCAGATAAAGCGGCAACCAAAGAATCCTGCCTAAACTCAAGTGGACTAGAAACAGAATAGAATTTATCCGAATATTTTTTAAGAATCTTTTCCTTTTGCCCTAATAAAGCCGTATATTTTCTTAATTTCGCGCTGGCAACCGCAATCTCTTTATTCAGATTCTCGTATTTTTCCATCACCGGCGAAATTATAAAATAAAAAATAAAGCTAAACAACATAACGGCCATGGCCAGGTAAAGAATTATTTTTTCTCTTTTTTTAAGCAGTTTAATCATTTCTTAACCCCGCCTATTTCAAAATCGATTAAATCTCCCGCGGAAGACTTTTTATTAGAAGCGTATCTTATTTTAAACTCCAAGCCTCTAAATACGGCAGATTTTTCAAGCCGGGTAACGAACTCAAAGACATTATTCATCTGAGGCGTTTGGCCGCGTAAAACAATTTGGCCGCTCTGATCATAACTAAAATTAGCCAAAACAACATCCGCCGGAATAATTTGATGCAACTCATATAAAATATCCAAAGCCGACGGTTTTTTCTGATGGCTCTTTTCCACAAATTCAATGCGCTCCTGAAGCTCTCCTATCCAGCGGGCATCTTCTTCAATCTTGTTCAGCTCCGCCTTGACGTAGCCCAAAAACCTTGCTTTATTATCTATATTTTTTAATATTCCCAAAGCAAATATTATTACTATGCATGATAAAAAATACGCCACCCGAAACCTCTCTTTTGTTTTAAAGCTGTTTCTTGCCTGCTTTCTTATTTCCGGAGGCAGAAGATTAACTGATTCAGGAATAATTTTTAATCCTAACCCCGCGAGGTTAGCATATGACCCGCTTGAACCTGAAACCTGATTCAATAAAGCTTGAGGAAAAGATAATCTCTGCCAATAGGGAAATATCTCAACCGGAATAATGGTTTGTTTCTTGACTATTTCCGCTAAGCCTTGAAAATTATCCGGCGAACCAAAGATTACGATTTTCTCGGGATCTTTGTAAAAGGTTTCTTTCAAATAAGCGTTTCTGGTCTTGTTTATCTCTTGCGCGATTATATTCTCCCATTCGGGAAAATTTCGCGAAACTTTAAATTCACGGCTAAAAAAGAAATTATCTTTATTAACAATAGCGATCTGAGTTTGATCAGTATCAATATCGATAAGTATCGCGGAACTATTTATTTGAGGGTTTAGAGTGTAATATAAATTTAGCAGCCCTACCGAGCTAAGTAAAATAGAATAATTCTTAACGTTTAATTTCTTGAAAATTTTAGTATAATCTTCAATTACCTCCCTATGCGCGATAAATAAATTAATGTGCGTGTACCCGTCCTTGTCAACTAAAATAGGCTGATAAGCGGTAATTAATTCATTTGCCTGATAGGGCAGGTAGCGCGGCGCCTGCAGGCTGGCAATTTGCTCTACCTCCAAGGGTATTTTACTGGGTATTTTTAAGTAACGGCAGGTTGCTTGCGCGCGAAGTAAAGAGGCGATTAATAGATTGCCCCTAAAATCCAGCTCTTTAAGGATCTGGCCTAAATGAAAAGCTAAAGTTTCTTTATCCGCTAAAGTAGAGAACTCCCGCGCTTTGGCTTCTAAAAATTCTACTTTTCTGGCAATAGTTCGCGCGCACTTGATTACCCTTAATCCGGCTTCGCTAAACTGGCAAATAAAAAATACATCCGCCTTTCTATATATTTTTGGCAGCATAGTATTATTGTATACGCTTTAATTAACTATCTCAAGTTAATTCTCATGCCAATAGATAATCTTATTTACAGACGGATCGCGGTTAAAAACACAGGTTATTGTTTTGGATACACTTTTACCAATAATTTCACCGGTGGAATTTATACGGAAATTATTGGATTTAACGTTACTTACACTCTGTAATTTAGTTATTATATTGTCGAAGCTGTCTGATAAGCCTAAAACCGAACGGTTAACCAAGGTAATACTGGTAAAATAACCATTATTATGGTCGAGGTATTCCTTTATTTTGGCAGACAATTCACCTAAATCCGTTGGCATTGGTGATCCCGGGTTATCTTTCTCAACTTGATCTTTACAAGATTGAATTAAAAGATCCAGGGTGGTTTTATCAACAGTATTTATATTTATTTTTCCATCCCCATAAACAGTAATTAAATCTTTTATTTTCCCGTATACCTGTCTTGCCCTTAAAGAAGGATTGCTTTCATCTTGATAAAAAAATTCCAATATTGGCAGGAGCTCTTCCGTAGTCTTTAGCTCGCTATTCTTGAATATTCGGCCTGGATCTTCACTATTATCATATGCTACTCCAATCCATTTTACCACTAAATTCTTTAAATCATCAGGATTTTCAACTCCCGCGAAATCAAATAATCTTGTTAACATAAATTGCAATACCGGGTCAGTAACAGCTTTGTTTATATTAATTTTTCTCTCCTCATCCATTATGCAAAGATAATTTTCATCATCATAAAGATAACGTACGGTGAATTTCTCTCCGGAGCTATCCCGTATCTGCACATTTTTAAAAAACGGTTCGTTGGTTATGGGATCAACACCGGTACTCCAAACGCTTTTAAGGCTATTATAAGGGCTAGTATCTTCCTTTAATCGCACTATCGCCTGATTTATTCCTGCTTTAGCTAAATAAGATGCTTTAAGGCTGTCTTTTTGATATGCGCAGAGCCTTAAGGCAATTGAGCTGCGGTGGCCTAAACCTATAGCCAAAACAACCAGAATTAATAAGACCCATGAACTAATTAATAATATAGATCCCTTTTTATTTTGCATAGAAAGGTATAATCTTATTAAACTCAACTAAACTATTATCTTTTTGCTTTAATACAAGTTTTATTTTCACGGCAATAGGCAATTGCTTCTTCTGCTCAATATCCTCGTCTTTTGGCCAAAAATCCTGCCATTCATAGAGTTTATCAGGAACTGTAGAAAGAGCGGCAAATTGCAGGGATAATTCTTCTACCTCGGATAAAAAGGATTCACCTTCCTCCTCCACAACGGCTTTTAACGCCAGTATCCCCTCGGATGCCTTGCGCGTTAAACAATGATCAAGAATCTCATACCGGACACGCCCAATATTGGAAGAAATTTTCCCCTCTTTATCATACGCCTCAAGAATACTAAAAAATTCCATTGATTCGGGACTGCCAATAAACCTTGAGCCAACCTCAGCATAAACAAAAGCATTCTTTAATTCCGCTTCCATTAAACTCAAAGACAACCTCGACTTTTGATAAAGATTAGCCGCGGCATTTATTTTTTCTTGGCTTAATAAACCCGTGCGGGAAGCCGAATAAAGGCTAAGTATTAGTAAAGAAAAGATAACGCTAACCAGCATTAACTCAATGAGAGTAAAACCATTTCTCTTACGCATATTTATTGCGGCAGAAGATAAGTGTCAAATTCAAGAGAATATTCTTTTTCCCGCAGGCTCTCTTGCCAGTGAATAATAAATTCAAGGTAAACCAAATTAGAATCCCCTAATCTTTTCGCCTGATACGCCCATTTAAAATCTTTACCTTGTAACTTTTGGTTCCCTTGCCGGTTTTCTATCGGCTCTGCCTGAGCCTTTTGTTCTTGTTCCAGCTCCCAGATTTTGTTTTCCGCGAAAAAACAAGCGCCAGTTATATTCTGGCTTAATTTTACACTATAAAGCGACGTGGTAAATGAGCGGAATATAAAAACAATAGCCGTGGATAAAATCGCCAAGGCGATCAAAACCTCAAGCAGGGTAAACCCCATTAGAAGTGGCGCCGCGCGCCGCGAGGCTTCCAATGGGGTAAAAGCTTTATTGTATTTGGATATCATTATTTATGTTTTTTGTATTAATTATAATCTTTTTTTCGAATCTATCCGTAAAAACAATAGAGAGGCTATCAATCTTACCATTAGGAAAAAAACAAATATATTCGGCTTCGGGCTCTACATTCACCTGGATTGCTTCCGGAGCTTTGATTATTTTACTGAATCTCCCCTTTAATGCTGTGACTTCGCCATTTTCAAGGCAGCTTGCCGCAAATTCAGCCTTATCTTGATCAATATTTAAATAATAAATCTTTTTCTCTGCAATAGCGCTATTTTGAAGATACTGAATAAGGTAATAAATATTCCTGGAAAAATTCTCGAATTCAAATCGGTCATAAGTTTTCTTAAAACGCGGGACGCCTACTGCCGTGAGAATTCCCATAATTATAACCACCAGCATAAGTTCAATTAAAGTAAAACCTCTTTTTTTCATATCAGACTATCTTACAATTAAATTCATTTGAAATATCGGCAGAAGCATGGCTAAAACAATAAAACCAACTACCAAACCAACGCCTAAAATTATAATCGGTTCAAGCATGCGAGCCAGCGATTTTAAAGACCGGTCAACGTCCCGTTCATAGTCATCAGCAACGCGCAGCAGGGATTTCTTCAGCGTCCCGGTCTCCTCTCCGATGATGACGATATTAATTACAAAATTGGGAAATAATTTACATTTTTTTATAGAACTTGAAAGGCTTAACCCGCCGATAATATCATCTTTAATCTGATTAATCTCTAATTTTAAAACCCGATTTTCCAGTATCGCGGAAACTATATCCAAAGAAGGAACAATGGATAAACCTCCGGAGAGCAGTAATGACAATGTGCGCATCAGGCGGCCAATTTCCGTCTTTAGGGTAATTTCACCTAATACCGCTAATTTTAGCTTAAACTTATCCCAGGCTAATCTCCCTTGAGGGCTAAGATATTGCCGGCGCAGAAAAAATATAATCACCGCCGCCAGCGCGGCAATAATTATCCCGTATTTATTAAAAACTACCGACGCCTCAATCAATATCTTGGTGGGTAAAGGTAAAACCTGCCCCATATCTTCAAACATATTCACCAGCCGCGGTATGACAAAACCTATTAAAATAACAACCGTTAACACCCCTACACCAAAAACAAAAGCCGGATAGACCAACGCTGAACGGACTGAATTCTTGAATTCTTCTTCTTTTTCAAGAAAATCTGCCAGCCGCGTAAGGGTAGTTTTTAAGCTTCCACTTACTTCCCCAGAGTTGATTATCGCAATATAAAGCTGAGGGAAAACTTCAGGGTGCGCTGCCAGGCTATCGGAGAATGATTTACCGTCTTTTATCCTGCTGACCACATCTTTCAAAACTTCTTTTAAATAGAGATTGGGCATTTGGCTTATGACAATATTCAAGCCGCTTACAATAGGTACTCCTGAATCTACGAGGGTGGATAACTGGCGGATAAATAAAATAATATCGTGTTTGGAGATTTTCTTGGGAGTTTTATTAAAAAACCTTGAATTCTTAACTTTTAGGGTAACGGAAATCGGAAAATATCCAGCTTGGCCAATTTTATTAATTGCCTCTTGATCTGATTCTGCCTCGATTTCTCCCTGGATAGTATTTTGAGGATCAGTTTTGGCTAAATAAGCGTATATCGGCATTAATCCTGATGTAATTCCTCTACTTGGGTTACGCGAAACACTTCGGCTAAACTAGTCAGCCCTTTAAATACTTTATGCAGGCCGTCTTGACGCAAAGTGCGCATTCCTTGCAAGATAGCCTTATGCTTTATCTGCTGGCTAGAAGCTTGGCTTAAAATTAATTCCCTGATTGATTCAGTTACCGTCAAAATCTCATAAATCCCGGTTCTCCCTCGGTAACCGGTAAACCTGCAATATTCGCACCCCTTACCCTCGTAAAATCTTATCTCTGATTCAGGCAATTTAACATCTTTTATCTGCCCCAAAACTTCCTTATTCGGTTTTACTTCTATTTTGCATTTAGGACAAATTAAACGCACTAAGCGCTGGGCGATTAGGCATTCCAGCGAAGATGAAACTAAAAATGGTTCAATCCCCATATCTAACAACCTGGTTACAGCACCTGCGGAATCATTAGTGTGCAGGGTTGAGAAAACTAAATGCCCGGTCAAGGCTGACCGGATGGTTATTTCCGCTGTTTCAGAATCCCTGACTTCCCCCACCATCATCACATCCGGGTCATGCCTCAACATATGCCTCAATGCTGTGGCAAAAGTAAACCCAATCTGAGGATTAACCTGAATCTGGTTTACTCCCCGCAGCTGATATTCAACGGGGTCTTCAATAGTGATAATCTTTATCGCAGGTAAATTAATACGCGCCAAAGCCGCGTAGAGAGACGTGGATTTTCCTGATCCCGTCGGCCCAGTAACAAATATGACTCCATGAGGTTTTTTAATCACACTCTCAATAATCGATAAATCTTCCGGGCCCATTCCTAAATTCTCCAGCTCCAGAAAGGATTGAGCGCTCAAAATCCTGATGTGCACTGCTTCTCCGAAAGCAGTCAAAAGTATCGAAACGCGCAAATCCAACTCTTTATCTTCAACTTTAATCTTTATCCTGCCATCCTGCGGAAGCCGGCGCTCGGCAATATTAAGCTGGGCCATAATTTTAATCCGTGAAACAATAGCCAGATGAAAATACTTTATGGTCTCGGGGATATTTATATCATAAAGCATGCCATCTATGCGAAACCGCGTGCGCAATTCATTCTGAAACGGCTCAAGATGTATATCCGTGGCTCTTTCTCTTATCGCCTCGGTAAGTATCTGATTAACAAATCTGACTATGGAAGCATCTTGAGCCATTTCTTCAAGGTTTTCGGTTTCCGTGGAGAACGGCTTTAACTCTTCCTGCGGCTGCTTCTGCGCGATTATCTTCTCTAATGTGTCAGCTCCTACTCCATAATACTTACGGATTGCCTCCTGGATATCTGTTTCGCTGGACAAAACCCCTCTTACTTCCACTCCCAGAAGAAGCCTTAGATCATCAAGAGTGCGCACATCCAGCGGATCAGTCATGGCGATAATTAAAACGTTATTATCAATTTCTACGGGTATTATTTTGTAGTAACTAGCGAATTTGGCGGGGACTTTTTTAATTACCAGTGGATCAATATCGCGGTCTACTAAATTAAGGTAGGGAATATTTAACTGTTTAGAAAGAGTTGTCAATATTTTTTCCTGAGTCGCAAAATTTAACCTGACCAGAATAGTGCAGATAAAATGGCCGGTTTTTTTCTGTTCGCGCAAACCCTCTTGGAGCTGCTCAGGCGTGATTATGCCTTTACTGATCAATAACTCCCCGATTAGTATATCATTTTTCTGCGACATTTTTATTATCCACTAATATTTGTACAAATTATAGGCGATTATTAGAAGAAAGTAAAGTATTTATTAAATCCAGGGGAGGAGTTCTATTTTTTTAAAAAATGGCTTTAAAATCCGGGGACGGTTCCCGAAGGGAACCGTCCCCCTGTTTTTAAATTATTCAATCTCAAAAGAAATAATAATATTAAAAGACAACTGGGGGTAATCAAGTTCTCTGGGAAAATTAGGAAAAGGCGAGGCATCTCTAATGCTTCTTAAAGCAATATTCCTCAAATACTCGTTAGCCTTGGTTTTTTCTTCTGCTAAACGCGCGTCCTTAAGGTAACCGTCATTAGAAATAATAAAAGAGGCGTAGACCTCGCCGGTTTCATTATGCGTGTAATTTTGGTAAGCGCTGCGGCGGATCTTCTCCCTGACGATCTGATAATAGCTGATATAGCTGGGATTATCAATCTTGGCCATCTCTATCTGCGGCAAGGTGATCTTCTTTTTTATCGCCAACACCTGCGAATTTATGAAGGTTGGCTTAGAAAATCCTGTTAGCTTACGGCTTTGGCTATCCAGCTGCCAGGCATTATTCTTTAGCCTATTAGGCAAGGCCTTTAAGTTTTCAGAAGAATTTTCCTGTTCAATATAAGGCAGGGGCACGCGCCTGGCGCCGGTAACAATCTTAGAATCAAGTCTTAAAAAAGGCTCAGGACTAGGCATTAACCTTTGCCTGCCCAATTCAGATGAACTCTTAAGCAGGGACTTACTCAGTGGATTTTCTTTAATATAACGCACGGCTATTTCTTGAACTTTCGGCGCCGGCGTGAAAGGATTAAAGTTAGCCCTAGGCAAAATTATCGCTCCGTGAACAAGGATAGAAACAGCTAAAGTAAATTGCAAGAGTCGATCGGAAACCATAACTTATCTTATCATGGAGAAAGTAATCTGGCAAGAAATTGCAGATAAGGTGACTGTCACGCTTTTTTAGCAAAGATAAAGTGACTGTCACGCTCTCTTTTCAGCTAAGGTGACTGTCACGCTTTTTGTGACTGTCACCTTAGCATCAGAATCATGAAACTAACTAAAACCAATACCGCGATAATCGCGATAATTATTTTAGGCTTAAGATATTTTAGTTTACCCATAAAACCTACTGCCCGGTTAAGGCTCTGGCCGCAATACAAGCATAACAAAGCCTCATCATCATTAATCGTCTGCTTACAATGCGGACAGATATATTCTGACATAATCTAACGCTCCCTTGAATCATGGGGACGGTTCTCTTAAAAAAGAGAACCGTCCCCGTGTTTCCGTGTTTTTCGGAAAAAGTAGAACCGCCCCCTTTACTCTTAAAAAGAATAACTAGCTTTTAAACTAAAATTTCTTTCAGGACTCGGATAATAAAACTTTGAACCTGCCGGATATATACCTGACGTACTAAGCAACACTCCCGCATATTCCGAATATTTATTATTAAAAAGATTGTTAATACCAAAAGTGATTGTTAAGTCTTTGCTGCGCCATGACAAATTAGTATTAGCAACCATATAACCATTAAGTTCTGAGTGAGCATTTGCCTGGTCATTAAGAAAATATCTTTTACCTACGTAATTACCGGCCAGATTAAACGTAAAATTATTAGGAAAGGTAAGCTTAACACCCAAACTCCCCTTATGCTGAGGTACCATAGGTATTTGATTCTTATTATTTTCTCCTCCCTCAAAAAATGAATCGGTAAAACTATAATTACCAGAGAAAGTTACCCAGCTATTTAACTTGGCAACCAAGGAAGACTCTAAACCTTCATGAATTGTTTTATCATAATTCTCATTCTGGCCATAACCCGTAGGACCACCATCGGCATTATAATAAAGCTCGTTCTTAACATTCATTCTAAAGAGTGATAAACTTACATTAAAATGTTCATTTATTTTATGCCTTAAACCAGCTTGATAATTGATAGCGGATTGTGGTTTTAGATTTGTATTTAGCTGTTGCTGCCGTGAAGCATCGTTATACGTAAACTCATCTACTTCGGGGAAACGGAAACTTTTACTAATATCAATAAATAAACTTGAATCTTCTTTATAATTATATACGATACCCGTATTAAAGGCTTCCATTTTAGGCTTAACTTTGCTATCTATATGAGGGAGTGTATTATCATGGTACCCAAAGGCATAGCGTGCTACTTCATATCGGTAGCCACCTAATAGAATCAGCCGCTTAAAAACGGAAAACTCATCTTGTAAATACCCCGAGATAGAAGCTTTATTAATATTTGTGTAATTTTTTAAATCATTATCGTCGGATTGATCATATTTATCTGAATTATAGAAAGTACGATAGAGATCCATGCCGACAATAAATTTATTATCACGGCCTAAAAAACCGTTATCCAAAGTATACTTAGGATTAATTCCATAGCTTTGGATCTCATTTCTTTGTGTATAGAGCCCGGATGTAAGAAAATAAGAATCGGTATCCTTATTGCGATAAGTAAAATCTACATCTAAACAACCCAAACCGGCGAGCTCCCCCTTGCTACCTAAAACAAAATAATAGTCTTTGTTATTTACGTGGTCATCACCGTATCTAGCGTACCTTCTACCATACTGATCTATATTAGCCTGGTAAAGCGCTCCTGGTAAGCCGTAAGTTGAAGTATAAAATCCAGAATCAAAATGAACCGATAAAGCATCGCTCAACTCATATTCTAACTTAGAAGCAAAATCACTATCCTTATTAAAAGTATTATTACGATAACCATGCGTACCTTGACGTCCCGCGCTGAGCCAAAATGAAAAATTATTATTCGCTTCCCCACTAAGGGATATTTTCTGCCCGTTCATATCATAACTACCATATTCAGCTTGTAAATTAATCTTAGGCTTCCCTATACCTTTCTTGGTAATAATATTTATTACTCCACTGGAAGCATTATCTCCGTATAATACCGCAGCAGATCCGCCGCGTATAACTTCGATCCTCTCCACATGTTCCAGAGGAATCTGACTCCAATCAACACCGCTTAAATCAACATCATTTATCCGCCTTCCATCAACCAATACTAACACATTAAGCGCCGCCTGTTCACCGAAACCAGCAATATCCACAGCAACTTTAGACCCGTTACCATACCAGTTACTCACCGTTACCCCGGGTACAGATCTAAGCGTATCAACTACATTTTCGGCATTTGAATTTTCTATTTCATCTGATGTTACTACCGAAACGCTGGAAGCAATCTTTTCCAAAGATTCTCCGTAACGATAAGGTGTTACCACAATCTTTTCCAAATCCACATCCGCTGCGTAGGAAAAGCTAAAGGCTCCTAAAATAACTATTAGTAAAACTAAAAACTTTGCCGCTAACTTGCCTTGATACATTTTTTCTCCATTTTCTCGGACCTGCGTAAAACAAAAAAACCCTTAAGGCTTTATTTAAAAGCATTAAGGGTTATCCCTGATTTCTAACCCTTTTAAACCTGTCCGCGGGTTTAAAAGTAATTGTTGGACATATGTTTCTGGTCAGGTCTTCTGACTTCCCCGCCGTTTGATTTTCCTTCCCATCCATAAGGACAGTGGCTAAAAACTCATCAAACGGTTCCCTTTAAAAGGGCGGGGTTACAGCAGCGGGAACTGCGACCGATTTACACGGCCTTCCCTAAAACCAGCAACGTTAACTTTGCAACTTATAAAAGAACTTTGGCTAACTTTGAATCCCGCACTTTGCGGGCGATAAACTCATAAGCGCCAAAAAATACTACCGTATATACCAGCGTGGCTGCTGTAAACGCGCGTAAAAATGGCAGCCCCAAAATATAACAATCCAGCAGGCCTTTGGCGGTCCGCGGATACCAACCCATGGCCCAGACACCGAAGTTGGTAATCAGATAAAATAAAACTGAAGAAACTATGGCCGTAGAAACAATAACCTTAAAGGTTTTATGATTTTTGGCCCAAATTCCTAAAAGAGCGACCAAAACAAAACTCCCCCAGGTAAAGAGGACCACATTATGCATACCCAAAAATAGATCGCTTAATACCATAAGTAAAAGCGGCACAATCAAAGCCTGCTTTTTATTTAAATACACCCCGGCAAAAATAGCAATGGCGGCCACCGGAGTAAAGTTCGCGGTATGCGGGATAAACCTTAATAATATTCCCATAATAATCAAACTAATTGCCAGCATGTCTTCCTCCCTTTTGTTATTAGTAATGTTAATGCAAACTATCTTTTATGTCAAGTTAATTTAAATCCCGGGGACGGTTCTTTCTTTTTGGCAAAGGTGACAGTCACAAAAAGCGTGACAGTCACCTTTCTCTAAAAAATAGAACCGTCCCTTTATTCAAAACTCAATCCCCCGACGCGCTTTTATGCCTTTAGAATAATAATGTTTAATCTCCCTGATTTGACTTACCAAGTCAGCTAATTTTATTATCTTGGGATGGGCGTAACGGCCAGTAAGCGCCAATTCTATGCTCTTAGGAGTATGCTTGATTAATCCCAGTAAACCACTTAAAGGAATCAATTTTAATTTTACAGCGATGTTAACTTCATCCAGAATAACTACCTGATATTTTTTCGCGGCGATAATTTCATTTAACCGCTTTAAACCGGCAAGAGCCATTTGAATATCAATTTTATCGGGAGATTTTTTTATAAAACAGCCCCGGCCAAATTGCTCTACCTTAATATTATCAATTTTCTTAAGCGCTGTAATTTCATTATAACTTTGGCCTTTGGCAAACTGGCCGATATAAACATTTAACCCGGCTCCGGCTGCTCTTAAAGCCAGCCCAAAAGCAGCTGTGGTTTTACCTTTTCCATTTCCCGTATAAACCTGAATCATCCTGCCATCGCCTTCCAGCTTAAAATCCCCAAAGCGCATAATGAGGCAACAATCAGCCCCGCGCAAATCACCCCAACAACAATTGCTAAAAACGCGTAACGAAAACGAATCTTAAATAATGACGCCGCGATCACCCCGCTCCAGGCTCCGGTCATCGGCAGGGGTATGGCTACAAAAATAGCCAGGCCCAAAGCTTCATATTTCTGGATAGAATCTGAATTCTTCTTAGTACGCTCAAAAACCCAATCAAAAAAACGGCTCCAGATTTTGAATTTTCTTAAAAACCTGGTAACCGGCTCAAAAAGAAAAAGCGCCGGAGCCACAATCAAACAATTTCCCAGGACAGAAAGCCAAAAAGCCTTGGCTAAAGGCATTCCGAATGACAAGGCCAACGGTATGGCGCCTCTTAACTCTGAAATAGGTAAAGCGCCGACAATTATCACTACATAATCTTTAGGCAGTTGGTTTAAATATTGCAGAATAACCTTAAGCATGCTTAGGGGAACGGATAAACTCCCGTATCATAAAACGTAAAAATCTTAAAGTATCAACCAAAGGATTAATCCGGCTTTTTTGCCCGGAATAGATGGTTTTAATCGGGATAGATTCAATCTTAAAACCCAAATGCGCCGCTTTAATTAAAACTTCAGATTCAGTCTCATATTTAGAAGTCGACAAATCCATCCTAGCTAGTAATTCTTTTTTTACGAGCCGAAACCCGCATTGCGTATCAGGAATATACTGCTTAACAATTAAAGAGATAAATTTTGACATCAAAAAATTAGTAATCAAGCGCAAGCCAGGCATTCCCTTGATCATCTCCATGCGGTTACCAACAATCAGCGCGCTTTGAGAGTTTCGAGCCTTCTGGATAAAGGCTAAAAGATCATCAGGCGAATGCTGGCCATCGCCATCCATACTGATCACGGCATCAAAACCTTGCTGGAGAACAAAATTATAACCTTTAATTAAAGACGCCCCCTTACCCATATTCCTTTGGTTAGCCAAGACCTTAGCTCCGCAGGCAGCAGCGATCTTTACTGTATCGTCAGTTGAACCATCATCAATGATAATTACCTCCAGGCCCAATTTAATAACCTGATTAACCAAACCCGCGATCGCCCGGGATTCATTATAAGTAGGAATAATCACGCAGGTGTTCATTGTTCAACCCTCCCCGAGGAAGGGCTGGGTTCTACCCAAAATCTACGAAAGACATACCATTGCTCCGGATATTTACGTATATAATCTTCAATAATAACTTTATACACTTTGATTAAATCCGCTAAATCTTTAGCTTTATCACCGGTAGGCGTGAATTCTAGGGGTTTCTCAATCCTTAAGGTAAAACTATCATCCGGATTCCTAAGCATAAACCCCGGGACAATACTGGCGCCGGTCATCAGGCTCAAAGCTGCCGGGCCTTGCGGAAAATGCGTAGGCTTGCCGAAAAAATCTACAATCATCCCTTTTTCGGTAAAATCCCGGTCACCGACTAAAGCTACCATTTGATTATTCCTGATCGCGGTAATACAGCTCCTTACCGCCTTGCCCATAGCAATGACTTTAACCCCTTTGCTATTTCTCTGCGCGTCAAAAAATTCATTAACTTTTTTATTTCTATGCGGCAAAGCTACCACCCAAAAAGGATAGCCTAATTGCGCGATAACTACCCCGCCTAACTCCCAATTGCCTAAATGCGCGGTCAAAACAACTACGCCCTTGCCCTTAGCTAAAGCCTGATCAAAATAACGCAAATTCTCTAATTTTATGTTTTTATCTATGTATTGAAGGTTTAACTTTTCAAAACGAAAGAAATCTACTAGGTATTTAGCAAAATTTCGAAAGGCCATTCTGCTAATTTTACGTAGTTGGCAATTAGATTTTTCGGGAAAAATGGCTCGCAGATTTGCTTTCACAAACCGACGGTCACGGAAAGCAAAAAGATAATATCCTTGAGCTAAACAAGCCGCTAAAAAATAAACTAATCTTAAAGGTAAGCTTAAGGCGAGAAATTGACCGAAACGATAGATGTAATAATTCACTGTCAGTACACTTTTTTATAAACTTAAGATCAGCTTGGCAATATCCATACTCGCATCAGGTTTAGCAATCTTTAATCCGGCGGCTCTGAGCCGCTCTAATTTTACCTTATTCCTTAACAAATCGTCAATTACCTGATAAACCTCTTTAGGTTCATCCACCTTGATGGCGGCTTGTTTTTGAGTCAAAAAATTAGTATTATTTATTTCCTGTCCGGGAATGGGCTTAACAATCACCATGGGCAGCCCCAGGCTTAAGACCTCGGCTGTGGTGACCCCTCCAGGTTTAGATATAATCACCTTAGAAATATACATTAATTCATGGATATTTTGAATGAAACCAAATAAATGAATATTTTTTTTATAATGTTTTATTTTTCGTTTCAACCAGCGGAATAATTTCTTATTCGTCCCGGTAACAATCAACTCTTGGATATCATACTGGCTTTTTTCCAGTGACTTAACAATTGTTTTAATCGGGCCCAGGCCCTGGCCGCCTCCCATAATTAAGACCACCGGCTTATCTGGATTTAGTTTTAATTTAGAAAAAATATCTTCAACTTCAAGCTTCTGGTTAAACTTAGAATCAAACGGAATTCCGTAGGGCTTAATCTTAAAACGCTTAACTCCTTTTTTTTCCAGGCGTGCGGAGACTTCCTCTGAAGGAGTGATATAATAATCCACCGCGTCATAGACCCAATAAGCATGCGGGATATAATCCGTCAGCACCGCCACCAGCGGCAAATTAACCCCGTAAGTTTTCTTAAAATCAGCGACCATCCCGCAGGGAAACGCCTGAGTGCAAACCACTAGGTCCGGATTAAAACTATCGAAAAGTTTTTTGAGTTTCGGGGAATTTGATTTATGAATATACTGTTTAATATTTTCCAAGCCCTTGACAACGCTGGGATTATCATAAAGATAGTCCCAGATCTTAGGGGTACGCTTAATCACCTCCATATAAATCCGATTAATCACTTTTTCGGATATGGGATTAGTATAATTAAAAGCATTGATATTTAAGATCTCCGTTTCCGGACGCAGGTGCCTAATTGCTTTTTCAATAGCCAAAGTAGCGCTGCGATGGCCGGAAACTTCAGAGATATACATTAAAATTATGCGCTTAGGGTGCATGGTAAAAATTAGATTTTACCTTCTTGGCAGAGCTCTAAAAAAGTATCCGTAACTAGCGGAGAAAACTGCCGTCCGCTTAAATGCCTGATTTCATTAATCGCATCCGTCTTATTCAAAGCTGCCCGATATGACCGGTCAGTGCTCATCGCGTCAAAAGAATCCGCTACAGTAATTATCGAAGCAATCAGTGGAATTTGCCCGCCTATTAAGCCTTCGGGATACCCTTGGCCGTCGAATCGTTCATGATGATACCTAACTCCCACTACAGCGCCTTCCAGCTCCTTAATCGACTTTAAAATATTTACTCCGATCATCGGATGTTCATTAATCCGATTACGCTCACCCACGGTAAGGCTGCTTCTTTTATTCAAGATATACTCCGGCACGCCAATCTTGCCAATATCATGTAAAAGGCTGGAAATATGTAAATTCTCTAAGAATTTGTCATCAAAATTTTTCTTCGCCTTTATTCCCATCCCCTGGGCAATCTTAATACTTAAATTTGTTACCCGGCTAGTATGCCCATGCGTGTAATGGTCCTTGGCTTCAATAGCCGCGGCTAAAGCCACGGTAGTACGGATAAACAACTGATGTTTACGATCTAATTCCTGGCCCAATTCCTTAAATAATTGCGCGTTTCTGATAGCCATGGCCACATTGGAATTAAGCGCGACAAAAAAATCCAATTCCTCGTCAATAAATTTCTTACCGCCGCCCTTCTTACCCAAGAATAATAACCCTAACAATTCATCCCGGAAATAACTGGGGATACAAACCATCGCGTCCAAAAGCTCCATCTGATAAAGGACCTGAGCCAGTTGCTGCTTAGCCTCTGGCTTCAATTTATCGTTTTTTAACGCCAGTTTTGCTTCACTAAGTAATAATGCCTCTCTCCCAAAGATAAAGCTGCTTTTATGTTCCTTAAAGAAACGGATTAACACGTCATCTTTATCAATACAAACTAAATCCAAAGGAATTCTTTTATGCAGTGACCCCCGAGAAACCGTAAGCAAATAACCCTGTTTTTCTTGATTATGCAAAAAGAAACTGGCGTGGGCAATCTTAACCTTATCCACCATCATCCGCACGGTCATCTTGATTAAAAGGTCCGGATCATGCACAAAGATCATGTTTCTGGCTGTGCTCTCTAATTCTTTTTTATAATCAATGGCCATTTAATTTAATAATTATGGAAAGTTTTTAGGTTAAAACTTTTCTTGACTTTTAGCTTATCTACCTAAGATTACTATATTTATACTAGAGAAACCGGAGATTGTCAAGCTGGATAGGCTTAAAACCAAATCTTATTCTTCGTTAATCACTGCTAATATCTGACCCACATTTACGCTATCCCCTTCGCTATACATAATCTCAGAAATTCTTCCTTTGCAGGGACTGGGCAAATTAAATGTAGATTTATCCGTAGTCAATTCCACCAAATCATCAAACTGGTTCACCATTTCACCATCCTTAAAAAACCAATATGAAACAGTAGCCTTGGTAATACCTTCTCCTAATTCCGGCAAAACAACTTTGATCATTTGGCCCTCCTCATTTTTCCCCAGCCTCCGGCGATTGGGGAAAAATGACCCCGAGCTCCCGCGAGGGGGAGAATTTTTCCCCAGCCTCCGGCGATTGGGGAAAAATGACCCCGAGCTCCCGCGAGGGGGAGAATTATTTTACCGACTCACGTATCGATTCAGAGAAAGTAGGATGTGCGAAAATCATCGCGCTAACTTCATTTATAGTAAGCTGACAGGAAATTGCCATAGCTAAAGTGGCAATTAATTCCGTAGCCTGCGGGCCAACTATAGAAGCGCCAATTAACTGGCCAGTCTCTTGATTAGTAATAATCTTAACCCACCCTTCAGTTTCATCAATAATCCGTGCCATCGCGCTGGCGCGAAAATCAAATTTGTGCACTTTAATCCGCAAGCCGCGAGCAAGAGCATTATTTTCTTTTACTCCCACGCTGGCAATCTGCGGCTCGGTAAAAATACAAACAGGCACCACTGAATTATCCGCCTTTTTCCTATCATTAGAGAACATATTTTGTACTGCCATTACACCTTGATAAGCCGCGTAATGAGCAAGCATCAACTGGCCCGTGCAATCACCGGCGGCATAAATATTATCCAGGCTGCTCTTAAGATAACCGTCAACCACTATTCTATTGTTTTTTAACTGGGCCCCTAAATCCTCTAAACCTAATCCCTGGGTATTCGGGGCGCGCCCGACACAAACCAACACTTTAGAATAATTCTCCGGATCAAAAGTAGAAATATCCGCTCCAGTAACTACCTTAATTCCTTTTTTCTTAAAAATAACTTCTATCTTCCTGGATACATCTGCATCTTCTGCCGGCAAAAGCAGAGGCGCCTTTTCAGCAATGGCCACCCTAGACCCAAACATAGAAAATAAACTGGCAAATTCACAGCCAATCACGCCTGCGCCAATAATTAATAGAGATTCCGGAATCTCAAGTAAGGCCAGAGCCTCATCGCTCGAAATTATCTTCTTGTGATTAAATTTATACTCCGGTAACGCAAGAGGATAGCTTCCGGTAGCAATAAGTATGAACTTAGCATTAATCATGCGGCCATCAACTTTTACTTCTTGAGTAGAGATAATTCGCGCCAGGGAATTAATAAAATCTATTCCCAAAAGTTTGCTCTGCATACCTTGCGCCAGCTGGCGGATAACTTTATCTTTTTTCTCTTGGATAGCAGCTAAATTTATCCGTAGATTATCTAACTCTATACCGAAATTGGATGATCTTTTGATTAATGAAAATATTTTGGCGCAGGCAATTAATGTTTTGGTAGGAATACAACCGTAATGCAGGCAAGTTCCGCCAATCTGATGAGCATCAATCAGGCAAACTTTTAAACCCAATTCTTTTGCCCTTAAGGCGGCGTTAAAACCCGCCCAACCTGCTCCGATGACCGCTAGATCATACATAAGTATTTACTGAGCCTCCGATAAATAATGGGTACATTGGTGGCCTAGATTTGAGCCTGATGCAAGGCGCGACGACGAAGCCGTAGTCAAGGCACTACGGCCAGGAGGAGCAACGCGGCAGCAGGCCAAAGATAGGCCACCCCGAAGGGGCTGGCCGCTTTTGGGCTGCGACTGCGTCGCTTGTCCTTGGCGTAGTACAAGACTACGCCGGCGTCCTCGCTCCTTGTCTCGCTCCAAAATCGTCTCAGCCAATGTGCCCATTATTTATTGGAGGCTCAGTAAGCAAATAATCCTGCTGTTGTCTGAGCCACTGCCGCAGCGGATTTAGCCAGCCGGGCTAGTTCCTCTGGCAAAAGATCTAATTCCATAATCTGTTCAATGCCATTCTTGCCTAAACGGCAAGGAACCCCAATACAAGTATCTTTAATACCATACTGGCCGTTTAAATAAGCGCATAAACCAATAGTGCGTTTTTCATCCTTAACGATGGTTTTAACGATTGAGGCAATCGCCGCTGAAGGAGCGAAAAAAGCACTGCCCGTACCCAGGCTGGCAACAATCTGAGCCCCTCTATTAATCGTCCGGCTAATTAACGAGGCAATTTTATCATCGCTAATAAACTCATCTAAGCTTACCCCTTTAACTTTCGCAAAACTAGGCAAAACCAGCATGCCTTCACCATGGGTACCCATCACTAACGCCTCAATATCTATAGTTGACAGGCGTAATTCTTGCGAGATTAAATTAATAAACCTGGCAGTATCTAAACTAATCCCCATGCCAAAGAGTTTACTCGGTTTAAAATCAGTAATCTTCAAAGCATACAAAGTCATAATATCCAGGGGATTGGTTACGATTACAACAATCGCATCAGGCGCTAGTTCCTTTATCTTTAAAGATACATCTTTTAAAATCTGAGCATTTTTAACTAATAATTCCTCACGGGCCATCCCGGGTTTACGCGCCAGGCCGGCAGTTACCACGACAATCTCTGAATCCTTAATTTGGGTAATATCATCACTACCCTGAATACTATAATTACATTTTAAAAGCGGCCGGGCATCCTCTAAATCCAAGGCCTTGCCTAAAGCCAGGCCTTTTACCACATCAATCAGCAAAACATCTCCTAAACCATCCGCGGCAATGCGCATAGCAGCTAAACTTCCCACATTTCCCGCGCCAATAATTGAGATCTTCACCCCGCGCCTTCTTTCTTAAAATCTAGGGGACGGTTCTATTTTTCCGCTCCCTGATTTGATTGAAAAACAGAACCGTCCCCTTGATTTCTTTATTTAATCTTACTAATAATCGCATCCGCCATCTGCGCCGTACCAACAGCAGATGGATCAAGCGGATCGGGTTTTAAATCATAGGTTACAAATTTTCCCTCGGCAATTACCTGCCTGACTGCTTCCTCTAAATTATCAGCTGCCTTATTTTCCTTAATATAACGCAGCATTAAAACGCCAGATAAAATCATGGCTGTAGGATTAGCTTTATTCTTCCCCTGGTACTTAGGAGCAGAACCGTGCACTGCCTCAAAAACAGCCATTTGCTTACCAATATTAGCGCCGGGAGCAACCCCTAAACCTCCGATCAGCCCCGCGCAGAGGTCGGAAATAATATCTCCGTAAAGATTAGGCAGCACCAAAACATCATAATTATGCGGTTTCTGCACCAATTGCATCGCCATATTATCCACAATCGCTTCCTGGAAAATTATTCTTCCGGAAAACTCGCCGGCTACCTGGCGGGCAGCTTGCAAGAATAAGCCATCAGTAAATTTCATAATATTTGCCTTGTGCACGCAAGTAACTTTCTGGCGTGAATTCTCTAAGGCATACTGAAAAGCAAACCGGACGATCCTTTCTGAAGCAAATTTAGATATCGGCTTAATGCTTATTCCGGAATCCTGGCGGATAAACTTATTTGTATCTTTTTGGATCTGCGCAATCAAGGCCGCGGTTTCAGGTTTACCTTCCTGAAACTCAATTCCCGCGTAAAGATCTTCACTATTCTCCCGGATAATCACCAAATCAATATCCTTAAAGCGGCTCTTGACTCCCGAATAGCTTTTTGCCGGGCGCACGCAAGCAAAAAGATCCAGGGCCTGCCGGATAGCTACATTTACGGAACGAAATCCAACACCGATCGGCGTAGTAATTGGCCCCTTAAGAGCAACCTTATTTTTTCTAATTGAATCTAGCGCGCTGGACGGCAGAAGCTCTCCGGTTTTATCCAAAGCATCCTGGCCCGCCAGCACATTATCCCACTGAATATCAACCCCAGTAGCCTCAATACACCTAGCAGCAGCCAGAGAAACTTCATAGCCAATACCATCACCAGGAATCAAAGTTATCTTATGTTGCATTTAAACTTTTAATTCTCCGTATTTCTTATAGTAATTAATGATTCCGCCTTCGGCCAAAAGTTCTTGGATGAATTTAGGCAAAGGTTTAATCTCTAAATCTATTCCCTTAGTGAGATTCTTTACTAACCCCTTATCTAAATCAATTTGCAGCTGGTCACCCTCATCGATTTTGCTGGTATCAGTTTCAATCAGAGGCAAACCAATATTAAAACCATTGCGGAAAAATATACGCGCGAATTGGTTTGATAAAACTGCTATGATCCCTGCCTCTTTAATCACTAAAGGAGCCTGCTCACGGCTGGAACCCAGGCCAAAGTTATTGCCCGCGACAATAATCGACTCACCCGCAACAATCTTTTGGGCGAAATTAGGATCAATATCCTCCAGGATATGCTTAGCCAGCTCCTTAATGTCGGTAATGGCAAACTTATACCTGCCGGAAATAATAAAATCCGTATTAATATTATCCCCGAGTTTTACGCTTTTTCCCCTGCAGGTAATACTCATAACTGCTTAAACTCATCCTTATTTTTTATTTTAGTCATCGCCGCGTCCAAAGTAATTAATCCTTTCTGGATCAGAGTTTTCAGGCAGCTATCCATAGTATTCATGCCATATTGTAAACCTGTCTGCATGGCCGTGGGGATTTGTTCAATCTGCTGCTCACGAATAAGATTGCGAATACTGGCGGTAGCCACCATAACCTCCGTAGCCAGCACTCTGCCCTTTCCTGAGGCATGCGGAAGTAAAAGCTGTGAAACTACTCCCTGTAAACAATCAGAAAGCTGCAGCTTAACTTGCTGCTGCTGATGCGGCGGAAAAACATCAATAATCCTAGAAACAGTTTGCGGGGCATCCGGAGTATGCAAAGTAGCTAAAACCAAATGCCCGGTTTCAGCGGCAGTTAACGCGGTAGAGATAGTTTCCAAATCGCGCATCTCCCCGACCACGATAACATTGGGATCCTGGCGTAAAGCATGCCGCAAGGCCTGAGCAAAAGAATGCGTATCCGCGTAAACTTCACGCTGTTTAATAACACTTTTTTTATTAGTATAAATAAACTCTATCGGATCTTCAATACAAGTAACCAGGCACTCCCGTTCGCTGTTAATCAGATCAATCATCGCGGCTAAGGTTGTGGTTTTACCCATACCCGTGGGGCCAGTGACTAAAACTAAACCGTTTGGCTTACGGGCTAAATCCGTAATAATCTGCGGTAAACCTAACTTCTCAACCGTAGGTATTTCAATAGGGATCCGGCGAAAAGCCCCCTCGACACTGCCTTTTTGTAAATGAAAATTTACCCGAAAGCGGTCTAAACCGGGTAAGGCCAGTGAAAAATCTAATTCCAATTCCCGTTCAAAAATTTCTTTCTGAGCATTAGAAAGAACACTGTAGAGCATCTTCTTTAAATCCTGCTTATTCAATACCTCCAGATTAGTGCGCAGCAGGCGGCCATCAATCCGTAAAATCGGCGTTTCATTTTCCGTAAGATGTAAATCCGAAGCATTCTTTTCAATACACATCAAAAGCAAATCCCGAATTTCCATGCTTATCCTCCTCATTTTTCCCCAGCCTCCGGCGCTTGGGGAAAAATGACCCCGAGCTCCCGCGAGGGGGAGAGTTTTTCCCCAGCCTCCGGCGCTTGGGGAAAAATGACCCCGAGCTCCCGCGAGGGGGAGAGTTTTTCCCCAGCCTCCGGCGCTTGGGGAAAAATGACCCCGAGCTCCCGCGAGGGGGAACATTACTTTGAAATCCCGGGGACGGTTCTCTTAAGAGAACCGTCCCCTTGTTTTAAATAAGCGCCGAGTGTCTAAAAATAATCCCTAGGATCAGTTATAAAACCAGTCAGCGCCGAAGCCGCCACGGTTGCCGGAGAAGCTAAATAAATAAATGCCGCCGGATTTCCCATTCTGCCTTTAAAATTACGATTGGCCGTAGAAATCACCGCTTCATTATCACTAGGAATACCATTGTGCGTGCCCACGCAAGGGCCGCAGCCAGGCCCAACAATAACCGCGCCGGCTTTAATAAATATTTCAACCAAACCCAGCCGCAAAGCATCCAGGTAAACCTGCCGTGAGCTGGGAGCAATAATCAACTTAACCTGCGGGTTAACTTTACGTTTATTTAAAACTTTTGCCGCAGCCTTAAAATCGTCTATTCGGCCGTTAGTACAGGTCCCTAAAAAAGCTTCACTTATTTTTACCTTATTTAAGGAGCAGGCTTGAGCAACATTATCCACGCTATGCGGCATAGAGACCATCGGCTTAAGTTTAGAAATATCAAACTCATAAACACTTTCATAAACTGCCCCTTTATCCGCGGAGATATTTTGTATCCTCTTATTCTTAAGGCCCTTGAGTTTTAACCAGGCAATAGTTTTTTTATCCACCGGCATAAATCCGGCTTTAGCGCCCATTTCCACTAACATATTCGCGATGGTAAAGCGGCCATCCATTCCCAAACCATCCATCACCGGCCCGGAAAACTCAACCGCCTTATAGGTTGCCCCATTGCTTTTTAGTTTACCGATTATATACAAGATAATATCTTTAGCAAAAACTCCTTTTGCCAACTTACCCTCAACCACAATTTTTATAGTTGAGGGTACCTTAAACCAATTTCTGCCGGTGGCCAAGGTAATCGCCAGATCCGTGGAACCAACACCAGTAGAAAACGCGCCAAGAGCCCCATAAGTACAAGTATGGGAATCCGCGCCTAAAACCAAATCTCCCGGCAGAATATTGCCGGATTCCGGAATTACCTGATGGCAAACGCCGCAGCCAACATCAAAAATCTTTGTTTTAAATTTTTTCGAAAAATCACGCATCTTTTTATGCACCCTAGATACCCCTTCGCTAGGGCTGGGAGCGCTATGATCAATGACCATGCAAAATTCGGCCTTTATTTTTGTTACCCCTAACTCTTTGATCCTGTCAATAATTATTGATGAGGTGCCATCCTGGCCAAAAGCGAAATCTACTTTACAAACAGCAAAATCACCAGCAGATAGATCTTTACCCGCGTGTTTACTTAAAATTTTCTCCGCTATTGTCTTAGGCATTTTTGAAAACATGGTACAGGAAAGGTGACAGTCACAAAAAGCGTGACAGTCACCTTTCCTTGGGGACGGTTCTCTTTCGAGAACCGTCCCCTGATTTTAAAGCTTCGCAATCCATTTCTCTATCCTATCCATGCCTTTTTGCAATTCATTTATGCTGGTGGCAAAACTTATTCTGACATAATCATTCAATCCAAAAGCGCTTCCCGGTATAAGGCTCACATACTCTTCTTCCAGCAATCTTTTGGCAAAAGTCATCGAATCCAGGCCAATTTTAGAAATATTACAAAACATATAAAATGCCCCCTTCGGCAGGCAGAAATCCAAACCTTTAATTTCTCTAATCCTGGCAGCCAAATAATCTCTGCGTTTAGAAAATTCCCGGCATAATTCATTCGAAAAATCATCCGGGGCGCTTAAGGCGGCCTCGGCTGCTTTTTGGGCGATAGAATTAGGATTGGAAGTAGAATGATCCTGCAAGTTTGAAATAGCGCTCGCTACGTCAGGCGGAGCGCCTAGATAGCCAATACGCCAACCGGTCATCGAATGGCTCTTGGATAAACCATTAACCGTAATCGTTAAATTATAAATATCCTTATTAAAACTGGCAATAGATTCGTGTTTTACGCCGTCAAAAACAATCTTTTCATAAATCTCATCACTAATCACGAAGATATTCTTGCTTACGCAGATCTTAGCAATTCCAGCTAATTCTTCTTTATTATAAACTGAGCCTGCGGGGTTTGACGGGCTGTTAAGAATCAAAATTTTAGTTTTAAGAGTAATGTGTTTAGCTAGATCTTGCGCGGTGATTTTAAAATTATTTGCCGCGGTAGTCTTGATAAAACGCGCGGTTGCTTCGCAAAGATTAACCATCTCCGGATAGCTCACCCAATAAGGCAAAGGAATGAGCACTTCATCAGAGCGGTTCAAAAGCACCATCAACGCGTTATAAATACTATGCTTTGCCCCATTAGAAACAATAATTTGATCCGGCGCGTATTCTAAGGAATTATCTTTTTTGAATTTTTGACAGATAAGCTTTTTTAATTCCGCGGTACCAGTGGTAGGGGTATATTTGGTAAATCCTGATTTTATTGCCTGGATTGCCGCCTCCTTGATAAAATCAGGAGTATCAAAATCCGGCTCCCCGGCGGCAAAATTAACAATATCTTTACCGGCGCTTTTAAGCTTTTTAGCTTTAGAGGTGATTACTAATGTTGCGGATGGATTTATTTTTTTTAAACGCTCAGCCAGCCTCGTATCTATCTTCATAAAAGTTTTTCTTATTATAAAGAATCACTTTTCTTCTTAAATATCGTCCTTAAACCGCCCATAAACTTCTTCTGCGGCTTTTTTTCATCAATCGGTTTATCTTTAGCTGCTATCTTGATTTCCTTCTTTTGTTCCGGCGTAGATTTCATCTGTGCAGGCTCAATATCACCTGAAATTACCTGCGCCTTATCTTCCTTAGCCGGTTTTGGCTTTTTAGCTTCTTTTTTCTTTAGTTCAGTAAACTCAAAAATGACCATTTCGGCATTATCTCCACGCCGCTTACCTAAACCAATAATCCGGGTGAAACCACTATTGCGCTTGATAAAACGCGGCGCGATTTCATTAAAAAGCAAATTCACTAATTTATGCTCACCCAAAACTTTTTGCGCTTGCCTGCGGGCAAAAAGCGTATTTTTCTTGCCTAAAGTTACAAGTTTTTCAATTAATTGTTTACTGGCTTTAGCTCTAGTTAAAGTAGTTTTAATACTCTGACAAATAACCATATTTTTAGCCAAACTCCTGACCGTGGCGTCATGCCAACTAGTAAAACGGCTTAACTGCAGCCTTTTCTTCGCGTGTCTCATTTTATTTTAATCCTTTTATTTTTTTAGGATCAATTTGCATCCCTAAAGTAACTCCCATACCTACCAAGAGCTCTTGAATTTCCGTAAGAGATTTCTTGCCAAAATTCTTAAAATTAAGCATCTCTTCTTCGCTCCTCTTAACTAAGTCGGCAATCGTCTTAATCCCCGCTTCTCTTAAACAATTAGAACTTCTCACTGAAAGCTCAAGCTCCGAAATCGGCAGCCTCAATTTCTCATACAAGGCCGCGTCTTCTTTGGTCATTTCCGGCTCATCTTCGGCGGCATCCTCGGGTAATTGGCCGAAACTTACAAAGATATCCAAATGCCTTTGCAGGATATTAGAACCATAGAGCAGGGCATCTTTAGGATTAATACTGCCGTTAGTCCAAATTTCAAGGATCAACTTATCATAATCCGTGCGCTGGCCTACACGGGTATTCTCCACGAAATAATTAATCTTCTTAATCGGAGTAAATATTGAATCAATGGCAATAAAACCGGAGGTTTTATCTTCTCTCTTATTCAACTCTCCAGCGACATAACCCCGGCCGCGCGATACCTCCATCTCTATATTCAGCTTAGTATCTTTAGTCAGCGTGGCAATATGCAGCTGAGGATTAATAATATCGATTGTTTCATCCGCCTGGATATCTTTAGCTTTAATTTCGCCTTTTTTATCCGCTTTTAAATAAATTGTTTTAGGAATCTTAGAATGAGAATTTAAAACTATGCTTTTGATATTCAAAATAATTTCCGGAACATCCTCCAGGACTCCGGGAATAGTCGAGAACTCATGTGAAATTCCGGCAATTTTAATCGCCGTAACCGCGCTGCCCTCGATAGAAGAAAGCAAAACCCTTCTTAAAGAATTACCCAAAGTTACGCCATATCCTCTTTCAAAAGGAGCCGCCTGAAACTTTCCGTAAGTATCGGTATAGGTAGACTCATCACATTCAAGCTTTTTAGGAAACTGAAAATCTCTCCATTTTATTCCCATTATGTTCTCCCTTAATTATTTTGTGCAATGTTAAATGTGTAACGTGTAATGCCGGTGTCATGATTTATTGTGTAATACAAAAACGAATTCTGAGTTTTCCAATACACATTTATTCTACATTCCACCCGCTTTACACATTACACTTTACACATTACACAAACTCTTTTAATAAAAACTTATTTAGAATACAACTCCACGATCAACTGCTCTTGTATCGTCTGTTGAATATCGGTTTTCTCCGGAAGCCTTAAAACCTTGGCCTTCATATCCGCGGCGCTAAATTCCAGCCAACTGGGAACAGTCCTATCCTTAGAAAGTTCCAGATTATCTTTAATCTTTAACTTAGCCTTATCCTTAGCCTTAATTTCAACCAAATCATCCTTATCCACTAAATATGACGGAATATTGACTCTACGGGAATTAACCAGAATAAAATTATGCCGAACAATCTGGCGCGCCTGCGAGCGTGAGATCCCCAGCCCCAGGCGAAAAACCACATTATCCAGGCGGCGCTCTAATAATTGCAAAAGTACTTTACCAGTTACTCCTTTAGTCTTAGAAGCAAGTTTAAAATATTTACGAAACTGCCTTTCCAGAACCCCGTAAATTCTTTTAACCTTCTGTTTTTCTTTCAGCTGCACTCCGTAATTAGAAAGCTTCTGCCTGCGGCCTTGCCCATGCTGGCCCGGAGGATACGCTCTTTTAGCCGCCGCGCATTTTTCAGTCTGACATTTAGTCCCTTTTAAAAACAGTTTCTCGCCCTGCCTGCGGCATAACCTGCAAACTGCACCAATATAGCGGCCCATAAATTAAACTCTCCTTTTCTTCTTAGGACGGCAGCCGTTATGCGGGATAGGCGTTACATCCTTGATTAAAGTTACCACCAAACCCGCTGCCTGAAGCGCGCGGATTGCTGACTCCCTGCCAAAACCCGGGCCCTTAACATAAACCTCTAATTCTTTAACCCCCACCTCTTTAGCCTTACGCGCGGCATCAGTAGCAGCCACCTGAGCGGCAAAAGGAGTAGATTTTTTAGAACCGCTGTAACCGACGGTACCCGGAGCGCTCCAAGCCAGCACATTACCCTGTTTGTCGGTTATCGTAATGATTGTATTATTAAAACTTGCCTGAATATGCGCGATTCCGCTAGTTACGCCTCGAGCGATTTTTTTCTTTTTTGCCTTTTCTTTGGTTGCCATATCATCCCCCTACTTTGCCGGAGCCTTGGTTTTTACGGCTTCAGCTTTTTTGATTGGCGCTTGATTTGTTCTCTTTTTTCCTTTTCTAGTGCGCGCGTTTGTACGTGTGCGCTGCCCTCTAACCGGCAGGCCTTTTTTATGCCGCATCCCTCTCCAAGAACCAATATCCATCAGCCGCTTGATATTTTGAGATATATCCCGCCGCAGGTCACCTTCAACCCTCAAAGGCCCTTTTTGCAGAATTTGAGTAATCCGCGAAACTTCTTCCTCGCTTAAATCTTTAGCCCGCTTATCCGGATTAATCCCGGCCTCTTTAAGCACAACATTAGAAAGGGCTCGGCCTATCCCATACAAATAAGTAAGCGCAATCTCAATTCTTTTTTCTTTAGGTATATCCACACCGATAATTCTGGGCATTTTTACTCCTAAATTATTTGTGTAATGTGTAATGGAAAAACTTTCTTTTCCCTTTACACACAACTACATTACACTTTACACATTACACTTTACACATTAAATCATCCCTGCCTCTGTTTATGTTTAGCCGTGGCGCAAATAACCCGCACCACCCCTCTTCTTTTTATTATTTTACACTTATCGCAAATTTTCCGAATCGAAGCTTTAACCTTCACCCCGCACCTTCCTTCTTATTTTTATCTCACCCGAAAAGTAATTCTCCCCCGGCTTAGATCATAAGGAGAAAGTTCTAATTTAACTTTATCACCCGGAATAATCCTGATAAAATTCATACGCATCTTTCCTGAAACATGCGCTAACACTACATGCCCATTTTCAAGCTGAACTTTAAACATAGCATTAGGCAACGCGTCGATAATTTTTCCTTCTGTCTCAATTAGTTCTTCTTTAGCCATTAAATGTTGTGTACTTAAGTAGAGGCGCAAAATTTTGCGTCTCTACTTATAATTTAGTTAAAATTACCGGCCCTTGATCCGTGACCGCTACCGTATGTTCAAAATGCGCTGAAGGCGCGCCATCCGCCGTCACTGCCGTCCAGCCATTTTCCATAATCTTACACTCCCAACTGCCCAGGTTAATCATTGGCTCAATAGCTAAAACCATTCCGCTTTTCAAAAGCGGCCCTAAACCCGGCCTGCCAAAATTAGGAATTTCCGGTTCTTCATGTAAAGCGGTTCCGATACCATGCCCCACAAACTGCCGGACTACTGAAAAACCCTGGCCCTCTACAAAAATTTGAATACTATGAGAAATATCAGTTAAATAATTACCAACTTGCGCCTGCTTGATCCCAATATCTAAAGCCTGCTTAGCCGCGGCAATTAACTTTAATCTATCCGCCTCTACTTTACCCACCGGTAAAGTCACTGCCATATCCGAAAAAAAACCCTCATAATTTACGCCTAAATCTATACTTACAATATCCCCTTCTAAAATTACTCTTGCTCCCGGAATTCCATGAACAATCTCTTCATTTACGGAAACACAAGTCGACCCCGGAAAACCTTGATAACCTTTAAAAGCGGCCAAAGCCTTTTCCTTATGAATTAATTCCGCGCTCAAAAGATCAATCTCCAGAGTGGTCATTCCTGGCCTTAAGGCATCCTGTAATTTTTGCATCACCGAAGCCAAAATTACTCCTGAACGCTTAAGCCTGGTTAAATCTTTTGGCGACTTCAGGGGAATCATTTAAATTTTGGCGCTCAATTCAACAATCTGTTTCAAAACAACTTGGGCCTCTAAATCCGCGTTCAAAGAATGTAGTTTTCCCGCTTTCTTATAATACTCTATCAAAGAAGCAACTTGTTGTTTATAAACTTCCAAGCGCTTACGCACCGTTATTTCATTATCGTCAGAACGCTGATACAAAGCCCCCTGGCAGCTATCGCATAAGCCTTTTACTTTAGGAGGCATGTTCGTGGCGTGGAAATTCGCTCCGCACTTAGAGCAGACTAATCTTCCCGTAAGCCGCTTGATAATTACCTGCTCACTGCTATCCAAATATACAACCAGGCCCACGGTTAAACCCTTGGACGCCAAAATTTTATCTAAAGAATAAGCCTGAGGCAATGTCCTGGGATAACCATCTAAAATAAAACCTTTTTTTATATCTGGATTATTGAAACGCTCATCCAGCATTTTAGCAACTAGGTCATCCGGCACCAGCAATCCTTTTTCCATAATACCCTTGGCCTGCCTGCCCAAATCCGTATCGAGCGAAACATTCTGCCTTAAGATATCCCCGGTTGAGATATGCGGTAATCCCAATTTTTCCGCCAGCCTTTTTGCCTGGGTACCTTTACCGGCTCCCGGAGGGCCTAAAAGCACCAAATGCATTACCTTCTCCCCCTAATCTGGCCGCTTTTGATGAAACCTTCATAATGATGCGTCAACAAATGTGATTCAACCTGTTTTAAAGTATCTAACATCACACCCACAATAATCAAAACCCCGGTCCCTCCAAAAAATGAAGCCACCAAATATGGCACCTTTAGCCAAGCCATAATAAAATCCGGAAAAATAGCAATCACGGCGATGAAACTGGCGCCGGCCAAAGTAATCCTGGTCATTACAAAATCCAGAAATTCCGCCGTGTGCGTGCCAGGCCGGATCCCGGGGATAAAGCCCCCGTACTTTTTCATATTTTCCGCTAAATCATTCGGATTAAAAACAATCGCCGTATAAAAATAACAGAAAAAAATTATCAAAAGAGCGTAAACTAACGAATATAGAACCTGCCCGCGAATCAAGCTTTGAGCAAAACGCTGAAAACCCGGGTTAGGTATAAAAGAAGCCAAGGTTGCCGGAAACAAAATAATTGACTGGGCAAAAATAATGGCAATAACCCCGGAAGTATCAACCTTCAGCGGTATATAAGTGCTCTGGCCGCCATAAATCTTACGCCCCACGATGCGCCGGGCATATTGCACAGGTATCTTTCTTACTCCCTGCGTAATTAAAATTACCGAGAAAACCACGCCTACTAATAAAACAGCCATAATTAACAAGGTAACCGGCTGGATCTGCCTGCGGCTGGCGGCAAAAGGCGAAATTAAAACAAAAAGCTGATTAAACGCCGTGGGAATCCGCGAAATAATACCGGCGGTAATGACCAAAGAAATACCGTTACCAATACCCCGCTCTTGAATCTGCTCACCCAGCCACATAATAAAAATCGTTCCGGTAGTCAGCGTGAGAACGGTTAAGATCCGAAATCCCCACCCCGGATGCATGACAATCTGCAGCCCTTCAAAACGCGCCGGATTTTCAAGCCAAAGCGCGATAAAATAGGATTGCACAACCGAAAGTAAAACTGTCCCGTAACGCGTAATTTGGTTGATCTTCTCGTATCCGCTTTTACCCTCTTTGGCCATTTTTTCAAAAGCCGGTATAACTGCCGTGAGTAACTGCATGATAATCGAGCTTGAGATGTAAGGCATAATCCCCAAGGCGAAGATAGTTAAGCGTTCCATCGCGCCGCCGGAAAACATGTTAATTATGCCAAAGAGCGTGCCACCTTGAGTTTTAGCAATCCGATTAAAAAAATCTGCCAAGGCCGCCCCATCAATGCCGGGAGTAGGAATATAGCAGCCTACGCGGTAAACCGCAATCAAGGCGCCGGTGATAATTAACCGCCTTTTTAAATCTGGAATCTTAAAAACATTGGCCAGCGCGTTAAACATTAATAATCTCTATTTTACCGCCGGCACTGGCAATTTCCACGGACGCGCGTTTTGAAAACGCGTGCGCCTGAACAGTCAGTGCGTTCTTAATCGAACCATTCCCCAATATTTTAATTAAGGCAGACTGATCACGGATTAAACCATTTACTTTTAAAAGAAGAGGGGTAATTGTAGTTTCTTTAATTGAATTCAGATCAGAAAGATTGACAATCTGATAAACTTTCTTAAAATTACTTACAAATCCCCGTTTGGGCATTCTACGGATCAACGGAGACTGGCCGCCTTCAAAACCTAAATAAAAATGCCGGCCGGCGCGAGAGGTCTGCCCCTTACTTCCCCGGGTAGAAGTCTTACCATGCCCGGAGCTGGAACCGCGGCCCAAGAGTTTTCTTTTTTTACGCGAACCAAATGGTGATTTAAGGTTATGCAGAGAAACCAAACTTGCCGGAATTTTCTCCTTAACCCGCTCAGGGGCATCCTTTTTAATATTTTTCTTTCCGCCGGAGGCGGATCCGCCTGCGGCGGAAACTTTATGTTTTACTTTAGATTTCTTCTCTTCCATTTTTTATGCCTTAAGATTCATTAAGCCCTGCATCGTAGCCTTAATCACGTTAATCGGATTATTCGATTTCAAACATTTAGTAAGTATATCCTTAATCCCCGCGGCCTCACAAATCGCGCGCACCGGACCTGCCGCGATAACCCCCGTTCCCTCGCTTGCAGGCTTAAGCAAAACCTGCGCCGCGCCAAATTTCCCGATTATTTCGTGAGGAATAGTCGAGCCCTCCAAAGGAATCCTAAACAAACTTTTCTTGGCCTTAGTTAAAGATTTGCGAATAGCTTCGGCGACTTCATTAGCTTTATCCAGGGCAAAACCTACTCTGCCCTTAGTATCACCAACCACCACCAAAGCGCTAAAGTGTAATTTCTTGCCGCCTTTGGTTACCTTAGTAACGCGATTTATACTGATAACTTTTTCAATTAAATCTGATTGCTGTCCAATGTTTAATTCACGCATTACTTAAGCCTCCAAATTAAAACTCCATTCCGCCTTTTCTTAATGCCTCGGCGAAAGATTTAATCCTGCCGTGGTAAAGATATCCTGCCCGGTCAAAAATTACCCGGCTTACCCCTTTTTCCTTGGCTTCTTTAGCGAATAATTCACCAAAGAGTACCGCGGATTTAAGATTTCCCGCGCTGGGAAACTTTTGTTTGATTGCTTTATCTTTAGTAGAAAGAGAAAATAAAACCTTGCCCACGGTATCATCTAATACCTGCGCCGAAATATTCTTTAACGAGCGGTGCACAACCAAACGCGGCTTCTCTTGAGTGCCCAGCATTCTGGTCCTTATTCTTTTATGCCTCTTTAGCCTTAATTCTTCTTTTTTTCTCATATTATTTACCGGTAGCTTGCGCTTTTCCAATCTTCTTCTTCACCTGCTCTCCTACAAAACGAATACCTTTGCCTTTATAAGGCTCAGGAGGATAATACGCGCGAATCTCCGTAGCCACCTTTCCAATTAGTTCTTTATCAATACCTTTAATCACTATTTGAACCGGCTTAGGAGTTTCAATAATAATACCCGCGGGAATTACATAATTTACCGGATGCGAAAATCCTAAAGCCATATTTAATTTATTCCCGGCCACCGCCGCCTTAAAACCTACCCCCTGAATCTCTAATTCTTTAAGATAACCCTGGGTTACTCCCACAATCATATTTACGATCAGCGCGCGAAACAATCCATGCAAAGACTTATCGATCTTAGTATCGCCAGCTCTCTTTACCAAAAGCTGGCCGTCTTTAATCTCTACGCTAATCCGGCCAGCTAGTGGACGCGTAAGCTTTCCTTTTGGCCCCTCTACGCAAACAGCTCCATCTCTAACTTCAATCTTCACATCCTTAGGTATCGCTACTAGTTTCTTTCCAATCCTAGACATTAATAAACCTCACTTACCAAATATAACCAATAACTTCGCCGCCCACGCCTAACTCCCTGGCTTCCTTATCGGTAATTACACCCTTAGAAGTAGAAATAATCGCCAGGCCCCTGCCGCGTAAAACCGTAGGAACCTTTTTCCCCCTAACATAAACCCTTAAACCGGGCTTAGAAATTCGCTTAATATTACGGATCGCGGATTTACCCGCGATATATTTTAAATAAACCCTAGCTATTCCCTGTTTTTTATCTTCAATCAGTTTAAAATTATCAATATATTCATTCTTTTTAAGAATATCCATGATTGATTTTATGTTACCGGAAGCCGGAAGGTCCACGGTATCTTTTTTAATCCTAATCGCATTACGAATAATCGTAAAAACATCGGCAATTAAATCTGTCCTAGACATTTGATTCTCCTAATTTAATGAATCCGCCATTGATTCAGCGAATCGAAGCCGAAAAACAAGGGGACGGTTCTGTTTTTCTAGAATTAAACTCGGGGAAAAATAGAACCGTCCCCGTTATTTTTACCAGCTGGCCTTCTTAACGCCGGGAATCAATCCCTGCCAAACCAACTCCCTAAAACAAATACGACAAAGCTGAAATCTCCTTAAGTACCCCCCGCTTCTGCCGCAAATTGAACAACGGTTATATTTGCGGGTAGAAAACTTCGGCGCCCTCTTCCATCTTGCAATCTGCGAATTCTTGGCCATTTTTTACTTTTCGTCCTTTTCTTTTTCTTTGAAAGGCATACCAAAATATTTTAACAAAGCCCTTGACTGATCAGCATTCTTGGCATTTTTAATTACAAAAGTGATATCCATACCTTGAGTACGGGTAATTCTGTCGTATTCAATCTCTGGAAAAATAATCTGCTCGCTTAAACCCAGAGTATAATTGTTGCCCTGATCAAAAGAATCCCGGGAAACTCCGCGAAAATCACGGATACGAGGTAAAGCAATATTCAGCAAGCGGTCCATAAACTCATACATCATCGCTCTTCTTAAAGTAACTTTAGCGCCCACTGCCTGGCCTTGCCTAACTTTGAAATTAGCAATCGCTTTTTTTGCCCGGCGAATAAGAGGCTTCTGTCCGGTGATATTTCCCAACTCCTCAACCGACTTCTCCAGCATCTTAACATCCACAGTACCCTCGCCAATACCCATATTCACCACAATTTTATCAACCACGGGAACAGCCATTTTATTTTTTAGCTTAAAATCCGCCATGAGCTTAGGAACAATTTCATTGCGATATTTTTCTAACTGTCTAGGCACCATTTTTTTCCTATTCTTTATTTTGTTTAACCTCAGCCTATCTACTACCTACTGCTCTCACAACGCCTCTTTACAAGCCTTGCAAAATCTAGACTTTGTCCCGTCTTGTAAGATCATCGTTCCTACGCGGGAAGGTTTAGAACAATGTTTACAAAAAAGCATAAGATTAGAAATACTAAGCGGCATCTCAATTGAAATTATCCCGCCCTTTTGATCCTGGCCGCTTTGACGCTTGTGTTTCTTGGATAAATTCAAGCCCTCAACTATCGCTCGAGATCCATCTTCAATAATCCTAATAACTTTGCCCTGTTTCCCCTTATCCTTACCTTTGGTTATCTGAACAATATCGTTCTTCCTGATCTTTTGCATTAAATTACCTCAGGCGCTAATGAAATTATCTTATTAAAATTCTTATCCCTTAACTCCCGGGCAACCGGGCCAAATACACGCGTACCTCTGGGATTATCTTTTTCGTCAATAATCACTATGGCATTGCGGTCAAAACGCAAGATAGAACCGTCCGATCTTCTAATGTCATGCCTGGTACGCACAATTACTCCCCGGGCCATCTCGCCTTTTTTCACCGTTGCTCCTGGAATAGACTCCTTAATATTAACCCTTACAATATCTCCGATATCGGCATTAAAACTGCCCATTTTACCCAATACGCAGATTAACGAAGCCCGGCGGGCTCCAGTATTATCCGCGACATCTAAAATACTACGCAATTGTAGCATTTATACAATCTCCTCAGGATTAACCATCTGCGTGCCTTGGGCCTTTTTAAGCACCTTTTTAACGATAAAACGTTTATCTTTAGACAAAGGGCGTGTTTCCATAATGCTTACCGTATCTCCAAATTTAGCCACCCCCTGCTCATCATGCGCCTTAAATTTATTATAAAGCTTAACCGTTTTAGAATATTTAGCATGCCGGGTTAAATGCATGGTTTTTACCACGACGGTTTTCTGCATCTTATCGCTGATGACTACCCCCGTAAATTCTTTTTGCTTACCCATTTTATTTATCTTTCTTTTGGTTTAAGATTGTTTTAATCCGCGCGATATCCCTCTTAACCAGTGCAAACTTATGCGGCTTCTCTACTCTGCCTGTATAACGCTGTGTATTTAACTTAGCTAACTCAGCATACAGCCCTTTTTCCTTCTCTAATAACTCATCTTTAGATAAATTTCGCAGCTCAAGCGGCTTCATCTTCTACTCACCTATTCTTCATTCCCGTGAAAACGGGAATCTGATTCTTTTATATCCCCGCTTCCGCGGGGATGACGCTTCGCGTCATTTATGTACCCGGCTTACAAATTTAGTGCGCAGGGGTATTTTATAGGCTGCCAAACGAAAACAGGCCTTAGCATATTCCTGAGGAACCCCTCCCAATTCGAAAAGCACACGCCCTCTTTTAATTACGCAAACCCAATGATCAAGATCCCCTTTACCTTTACCCATACGTACTTCAGCCGGTTTTTTAGTTATTGATTTATCCGGAAAAATTCTGATCCATAACTTCCCACCCTTATGCAGTTGGCGCGCCAAAATAACGCGCACGGCTTCAATCTGCGTGTTTTTGACCCATCCGTTCTCCAAAGATTTTAAACCAAATTCTCCAAAAGCGACAGTTGAGCCCAAAGTAGCTATCCCACGCCTCTGGCCTTTCTGCAATTTACGATATTTAACCCTTTTGGGCATTAAAGCCATTCAAACACCTCAAGTTCGAAGTTAACGCGGATGTCCTGCGGGCCGTTCTTTATGCTGCTGGCTTGCGCTTTTAGTCTCTTCTTGAATAAATTGTTTTCCTAGAATATCGCCCTTGTAAATCCAAACCTTGACTCCGATTAAACCATAAGTAGTCAGGGCTTCAGCAAAACCATAATCAATATCCGCGCGCAAAGTTTGTAAAGGAACCTTTCCCATTTTATAAGTTTCTTTACGCCCCATTTCCGCGCCATTAAGGCGCCCGGAGCAGCTAACCCGGATACCTTTGACCCCGGATTGCATAGATTGTTCCATCGCTCTTTTTACAGCCCGCCGAAAAGCAATTCTTTTTTCCTGCTGCAAAGCAATATTTTCGGCAACCAGCTGCGCGTCCCAAGTAGGATTATTTATCTCCTGAATATCAATAGAGAGCTCGTTCTTCACTAAACCATTTAAGTCCAAGCGCAGCCGCTCAATATCTGAACCGTGCCGGCCAATAATAATCCCCGGCCGCGCCGAAAATATACGAATTTTAATTCTTTCAGCCAATCTCTCAATAACGATTTTAGAAATCGCGGCTTGCTTAAATTTATTCTTAATAAATTTCCTAATCTTATAATCCTGTTGAATGAACAAAGGAAAATCTTTAGGCTTAGCAAACCAACGTGAATGCCACTGCCTGATGAAACCAATCCTTAACAATAAAGGGCTTACCTTATGACCCATAAATTATTCTCCCGATTTTAAATCCAACTCTAACTTAATATGCACAGTACGCTTAACAATTGAGGCGGCCCTGCCAAAAGCCGCGGCTTTAAACCTTTTCCACATCGGCCCGGGGTTACACAGAGCCTTAGAAATATATAACTTATCCGCCGCGAAACCCTTAACCTTAGCATTAGCAATCGCGGATTTTAATATTTTTATCAAATATTCTTTTGGCCTTTTATTTAAATGCAGTAAAATGCTTTGCGCGACGGCGGCATCCTTGCCGCGGATAAGGTCTAATACTAAGCGTACCTTACTCGGTGAAATCCTTAAAAATTTTCCTTCGGCCTTTGCGATCATTTTGTTTTTCCCTACATTCTACCTACTAGCTGCTACCTAATGAATTTATGTCTTTTCCAACCCCTTTTTAGCCTTAATCCCACCATGTTTCCTGAAAATCCTAGAGGGAGCAAACTCACCTAATTTATGCCCGACCATATTCTCGGTAACAAAAACCGGGATATGTTTTTTACCGTCATGCACCGCGAAAGTTAAACCCACGAAATCCGGAATAATCGTTGAGCGCCGGCTCCAGGTTTTAATTGCCTGGCGCAACCCGGCTTTAGTCTGTTTTTGGATCTTCTTTAATAAACTTTCCTCTACGTAGGGGCCTTTTTTCAGTGAGCGTGGCATATTTATGGCTTCCTTCTTTTGACAATAAACTTATTGGAGTACTTTTTACGATTCCTGGTGCGATATCCTTTAGTGGGTTTCCCCCAGGGAGTAACCGGATGTGGATTACCCTGGCCGCTTTTGCCTTCACCGCCGCCGTGCGGATGGTCAAAAGGATTCATCACTACGCCTCTAACTGAAGGCTTAATCCCTAACCAGCGGCTTTTTCCGGCTTTACCTAGGATAATCGAGTCATGATCAACATTACCGATCTGGCCAATGGTCGCGTGACAATCTAAGCTTACTAATCTTACCTCTCCGGAAGGTAATCTGACATGCGCCAAATCCCCTTCTTTGGCCATAATCTGAGCGCTGGTTCCCGCGCCACGGACGATCTGGCCGCCTTTACCCAGGGATAATTCAATATTATGAATCAGGGTTCCGGAAGGAATATTACGCAACAGCAGGCAATTGCCCTGCTTAATTTCAATTTCTTTTTGATTACTGGCAATAATAGTATCTCCGGCGTTAAGGCCTAAAGGAGCGATAATATAACGCTTCTCTTTGTCCGGATATTCCACCAAAGCAATCCTGGCAGAACGGTTAGGATCATATTCAATACCGATAACCTTGGCCGGCTGATCAAGTAGGTTACGTTTAAAATCAATTATCCGTAACATGCGCTTATGCCCGCCGCCGATATGCCTAGTAGTTATACGGCCATGCGCGTTCCTTCCGCCTGTTTTTTTAAGCGGAAGCAGCAATGAACGTTCAGGCTTATGCTTAGTAATCTCTTTAAAATCCGGGCCGCTCATATGCCTGCGGCTCGGTGTTGTAGGTTTAAATTTAATAATACCCATCTTATGCTACCTCTATCTTTTGTCCGGCAACTAAAGTAACTACGGCCTTTTTAGTATCCACCGTACGGCCTAATTGATGCCTTACTCTTTTAAGTTTTCCCCTGGAAATAAAAGTATTAACATTCTTTACCTTTACCTTATAAGCCTGCTGGACTGCCCGCTTAATCTGAATTTTATTAGCCGCGTTATTTACTAAGAAAAGATATTTACCCTCCGCTAAATAGCCGCTGGATTTTTCCGTCTGTAAGAGGGCCTTGATGATCAGCGCAATCTGGCTCATGGCTTTAGCCTCTGCGTCAAAAGAGCTAAGCCGGCTTTACTAATCAACAATTTTTGATTATTCATTACCTGGTAAGCGTGGCAATCCGAAGCTAAACCTACGGTTAAGAAACTTATATTTTTTAAAGCTCTCTTTAGTTGCGCGTCTAATTTATGCGTCAGAAATAAAACTTTCTTAGCTTTTTTATCTTTAGCGCAAAACAGTTTCAAATTAGAAAATATTCCTACAGCTTGTTTAGTCTTACCCGCGGCGAGATTAAATTCATCTAAAATCATAAAATTATTTTCATTTAATTTAACATTTAAACTTGTTTTTAAAGCTAGCGCCTTGATCTTCTGGGGAACCTCATAAGAAAAATCACGAGGATGCGGCCCAAAAACTACTCCACCATGCCTCCAGAGAGGAGAACGGGTGCTCCCCACGCGCGCACGGCCAGTCCCCTTCTGTTTCCAAGGCTTCTTGCCCCCTCCAGAAACCTCTCCCCGAGTCTTAGTCGAAGCTAACCCCTTCCTCTGATTAGCCTGATAACCAATAACCGCCTGATGCAAACAATCTAAATTTTGGCTGCCATCAAACACGCTAGCATTAAGTTTCAGCGTATCGACTTCTTTGCCTTCGCTATTATATACGGGTAAAGTAAACATCTAACTGAAAAACTAAAAAACTGAAAAACTAAAAAACATAAGAATTTTTAGGTTTTTAAGTTTTTTCGTTTTTATGTCCTTTCTTCTTTTCCTGTTTTTTTATGGCCTTAGTAATTACTAAATAGCCGTTTTTATGCCCGGGAACCCCTCCTTCAACCAACAAGAGGTTATTGGCTAAATCTACCTTAATAATTTTTAAATTTTGCACAGTCGCGTTTTTCGCGCCCATATGCCCAGGCATATGATGCCCTCTAAAAACTCTTCCCGGAGTAGTGCTGGAACCAATGGAACCGACTCTACGATGCGAAGTTGAACCGTGCGTCCGTGGCCCGCCCTTCCAATGCCAACGCTTCATCCCGCCGGCAAAGCCCTTGCCAATAGAAATCCCACTTACATCCACGAAATCACCTTCGCAAAAAAGATCAACCTTAAGCTCATCGCCTACCTTATATTCAACATTAGCCTCTTTGGAAAGGTCCTTAATTACCTTGCGGGGAGTAATATTTAATTTCTTATAAAGCCCTAACTGCGGTTTATTTAAACTTTTTTCTTTGACGGCATCAAACCCTAACTGGATATTTTTATCCATAACCATCAGAATCGGACAAGGCCCGGCTGCAATAGCAGTAACCCCCAGCTGGCTATTGTCTGAGGCAAACACTTGAGTCATTCCAATTTTTTTCCCAATCAGTCCAATCATTTAATTTATCCGATTTGATTTATTACTTGATCTCTACGTCCACTCCCGCAGGCAGGTTTAATTTCCTTAATGAATCGATGGTCTTAGCTGTGGGTTCAAAGATGTCAATAAGGCGCTTATGGGTAGATAAATCAAACTGTTCCCGCGATTTTTTATCAACATGCGGAGAACGTAATACAGTGTAAATTTCCCTTTTTGTAGGAAGCGGTACGGGGCCGGAAATCTTGGCCCCGGTGCGCTTAACGGTATCCACAATTTCGATTACTGCCTGATCCAGTAACCGGTGATCATAAGCTTTCAATTTAATCCGAATCTTTTGCGTATTCATCTATCAGGCAATAACCTCAGTAACTACTCCCGCGCCCACAGTATGGCCGCCTTCACGAATAGCAAAACGAGATTCTTTCTCGATAGCAATCGGCGTAATTAACTCCACCTCCAAAGACACATTATCGCCAGGCATAACCATTTCTACGCCGGTGGGAAGAGTAGCCGCTCCGGTAACATCAGTAGTACGAAAATAGAACTGCGGCCGATAACCCTTAAAGAATGGAGTGTGCCTGCCGCCTTCTTCTTTAGTTAAAATATACACTTGAGCTTTAAATTTCGTATGCGGTAAAATGGATTTAGGCGCGGCAATAACCATTCCGCGCTCGATATCATTTTTTTCCACGCCTCTTAAGAGCAGGCCAACATTATCCCCTGCCTGGCCTTCATCCAGCAGCTTACGGAACATTTCAATTCCGGTAACTACGGATTTCTTGGCTTCCGGCCTTAAACCGATAATTTCAACTTCTTCTCCAACTTTTACCTTACCACGTTCAATTCTTCCGGTAGCCACCGTACCCCTGCCTTCAATACTAAAAACATCTTCAACCGCCATCAGCAAAGGCTTATCCAATTCTCTAGGAGGAAGCGGAATAAATTCATCAACCGCTTTCATTAAATCCATAATACACTTAGCATCCGCTCCATTGGCATCGGTTGCCTTGTAAGCTTTATTAGCGCTGCCACGGATAATTGGCGTTTTATCTCCCGGATATCCATACTTAGTTAAAAGTTCCCTGATTTCCATCTCCACTAAATCCAGAAGCTCTTTATCATCTACTAAATCTACCTTATTCATAAATACCACCATACTTGGTACATTAACCTGGCGCGCCAGGAGAATATGCTCTCTAGTTTGAGGCATCGGGCCGTCAGCAGCGGAAACTACCAAAATTGCTCCGTCCATTTGCGCCGCCCCGGTAATCATATTCTTAATATAATCGGCATGCCCTGGACAATCTATATGCGCGTAGTGGCGCGCGGCAGTTTCATATTCAACGTGCGCGACTGAAATCGTAACCACTTTTGTTTCGTCTCTAACCGTGCCGCCTTTAGCAATATCCGCGTAATCTCTAGCTGTAGCTTGCCCGAGTTTTGATAAAATATTACAAATGGCGGCAGTCAGCGTGGTTTTACCATGATCGATATGCCCGATGGTTCCAATATTTACGTGCGGTTTACTCCTTACAAATTTCTCTTTAGCCATGTCTTTTATCCTCCTTGCCCTTAAGGGCACACCCGCGTAATTCCTAATAAACGCGGGGTGTTTTTTTTAAAAAGTTTTTCTTGTGTTGGCATTTACTGACCCCGAAACCACCTTTTCCGCCACATGCGCGGGAACTTCGCTGTAGAAAGAAGGTTCCATTGTATACGATGCGCGGCCTTGTGTCAAGGATCTTGTTATGGTCGCGTAATTAAAAACTTCCGCTAGCGGAACATGGGCTCGGATCGTGCGTAAATTTAATCTCTGGCCAAGAGCAATTATTTTCGCGCGCCGGCTGCTTAAATCCCCGATAATCTGCCCCATAAACTCTTCAGGCACAACAACCTCAATATCCATAATCGGTTCTAATAAAACCGGATGCGCTTTTTTCATACCGTCTTGAAAAGCAATCGAACCTGCCATTTTAAAAGCCAGTTCCGAAGAATCAACTTCATGAAATGACCCATCCACCAGGACAACTTTTACATCGGTAACCGGATAGCCAGCCAGGACGCCATTCTTGGCCGCGCCCATTACCCCCTGTTTGACCGCGGGAATAAATTCCCGCGGGATAGAACCGCTTTTAATTTTATCTTCAAAAGTAATCCCTGTCCCGGGAACCTCCTGCGGGCTCATTTCAATAACGCAATGGCCATATTGCCCGCGGCCTCCGGATTGGGAAATAAATTTACCCACGCTGGGTACGCTTTTTCTAATTGTTTCACGATAGGCAACCTGGGGAGCCCCCACCGTAGCTTCGACATTAAACTCACGCAGAATCCTATCCACGATAATTTCCAAATGCAGCTGCCCCATTCCGGCAATCAAAGTTTGTCCGGTTTCCTGATTATAAGTAACCCTGAATGACGGGTCCTCATCTTCTAATTTATGCATCGCCATGCCTAATTTTTCCTGGGCATCCTTGCTCTTGGGCTCAATAGCCTGCTGAATAACCGGATCCGGAAAACGCATCGCTTCAATAAGAATCGGGTTTTTTTCCATACACAAAGTATCACCGGTCTTAGTATCCTTTAAGCCTACGAGAGCCGCGATATCACCCGTAGCGATACTCTCGGTTACTTCCTGATGGTTAGCATGCATTTTAACAATTTTAGTTACCCGCTCTCTTTGGCGCTTAGTGGCATTATAAATATAGGTTCCGGAAACAAGCGTCCCGGAATACATTCTGGTAAAATAAATTTTCCCCACAAAAGGATCCGTGGCTACCTTAAAACACAAAGCGGTAAAAGGAGATTTATCATCGGCGATAACCTCTTGGAATTCACCAGTATCCGGATTAATGCCTTTTACGCCAGGCACATCCAGCGGAGAAGGAAGATAATCTACTACCGCGTCTAAAACCATCTGCACGCCCTTATTCTTAAAAGCTGAACCGCAAAGTACCGGAATAAATTTATTAGCAATACACCCCCGGCGGATTGCCGCTCTCAATTTCTCATTAGCCACCGCTTTACCCGCTAGATAATCTTCCATAACCGCGTCATCCGCCTCGGCGACCTTCTCCACCAGAATCAAGCGATATTTTTCAAACTCCACAACTCTATCTTCCGGAATTTCCTTTACCTGAAATTCTTTCCCCTGTTCATCTGTATAATGAATTAATTTTCTATCCACCAGGTCCATGACCCCGTTAAAATCACTTTCATGTCCAACCGGAAGCTGAATCGCCGCGACATTAGCCCCTAATCTTTCATGGATTTGAGCTACTACCGCCAAGAAATCCGAGCCGGTACGGTCCATCTTATTTACAAAAGCAATCCGCGGAACATTATAACGATCTGCCTGGCGCCAAACAGTTTCTGATTGCGGCTCTACTCCTCCCACTCCGCAAAAAACAACTACCGCTCCGTCTAATACTTTTAATGACCTTTCCACTTCGATCGTAAAATCCACATGGCCGGGAGTATCAATTAAATTAATCGTAATATCCTTCCAAATACAAGTAGTGGCAGCGGCAGTAATGGTAATCCCTCTTTCCTGCTCCTGAACCATCCAATCCATAGTGGCGGCGCCATCATGAACCTCGCCAATTTTATAATTTTTCCCCGTATAAAACAAAACCCGCTCACTGGTCGTAGTTTTTCCGGCGTCGATGTGGGCAATTATCCCGATATTTCGTATTCTTTCTAAAGGTATTTTTCTCATATTCATCCCTATCTACTACCTACTATCTACTAACTACTGTTTTTTACCAACGGAAATGCGCGTAGGCTTTATTAGACTCCGCCATCTTATGCGTATCATCCCTCTTTTTAATTACTGAACCTTCACCTTTGTAAGCGGCGATAATTTCATCAGCCAACTTTTCCTGCATGGGCTTACCTTTTCTATTCTGGGAAAAATCCCTGATCCAGCGTAAGGCAATAGAAGTACCCCGCTCCTGCCTGACTTCTATCGGCACCTGATAAGTAGCTCCGCCAACCCTGCGCGGTTTTACCTCTAAACGCGGGCGGGCATTATCCAATGCCTTATAAAATACTTTCAAAATATCCTGTTCATTCAAATTCTTCAATACGATATCAAAAGCGCTATAAACCAACTTTTCCGCGATCGCTTTTTTACCATCGTACATCACCATATTCATAAACTTGGCGATTATTTTACTGTTATATTTAGGATCCGCTAAAATAACTTTTTCCTGCGCTTTTCTTCTTCTCATCCTTCGACACTCCCTTTATTTAACTTTAGAATCCAGGGGACGGTTCTGTTTTTCTAAAAGAAAAACAGAACCGTCCCCTTGTTTTTTGGTAAAAACAGAACCGTCCCCATGATTCTTATTATTTCCCTTCCTTTGGCCTCTTGGCTCCATATTTAGAACGGCTTCTTCTGCGCGCGTTAACCCCTGAAGCATCTAATGAGCCTCTCACAATATGATAACGCACGCCCGGCAAATCCTTAACCCTGCCGCCCCTGACTAAAACTATCGAATGTTCCTGAAGATTATGCCCTTCTCCGGGAATATAAGCCGTAACTTCTAAACCCGTAGTCAACCTGACCCTGGCAATTTTCCTCAAAGCTGAATTTGGTTTTTTAGGCGTCATCGTGCGCACCTGAAGGCATACTCCTCTTCTCTGAGGGCAAGCTTTTAAAGCCGGAGACTTACTTTTCTTTTTCTTGGAAATCCTGCCGAATCTGATTAACTGAGAAATTGTGGGCATAGGTTATTCCTTTTCTTTCTTTTCAACGTTGTCTTGAGTGGTTACTTTAACCACTTCAATATCGCGATGCGCCCTGAATCCGGTACCCGCCGGAATCAAGTGCCCGACGATAACATTTTCTTTTAAACCGAATAATTCATCCCGCTTTCCGCTGGTGGCGGCTTCGGTTAAAACCCGGGTCGTCTCCTGAAAACTAGCGGCGGAAATAAAACTCTCCGTAGTAAGTGAAGCCTTAGTTATTCCTAAAAGTAAGGGCGTGGCCTGAGCCGGCTTGCCGCCTTTTTTAATCACCCGGGTATTCTCTTTCTGAAAAACCCATTTATCTACCTGTTGCGTAGCCAAAAATTCCGTATCGCCCGGATCTTCTACTCTTACTTTTTTAAGCATCTGGCGAATAATTACCTCAATATGTTTATCATTAATCCGCACGCCCTGCAAACGATAAACCTCCTGCACCTCATTCACCAGGTATTCCTGTAGGACCTTATCGCCGCAAACACTCAAAATATCCTGCAAAACTACCGGCCCATCGGTAAGCTGCTGGCCGGCAGTAACCTTATCTCCTTTATAAACATTCGGATGTTTACCATGCGGAATAATATATTCCCTGGCCATACCCGTAGCAGATTTAACAATTATCAGGCGCTGATTTTTCTTGGTTTCGCCAAACTCCACGAATCCATCTATTTCACTAATTACCGCCGGATCCTTCGGGCGCCTGGCTTCAAAAAGCTCAGCCACCCGCGGCAGGCCGCCGGTAATATCACGAGTCTTAACCACCATGCGCGGAATCTTTGCCAGGAGGTCTCCTCCTCCTACTTGCTCGCCGTCTCGCACGATAATGTGCGCGCCAATCGGGATAGGATAAATACCTAAAACTTCTTTTTTCTCATCTAAAATAACTACCTGCGGATGATACTCCGGTTTATGTTCAACCACTACGCGCTCGGATAATTTCGTAACCGGGTTAATCTCCTCGCGCATAGTAATACTTTCACGTAAATCTTCAAAACGCACTAATCCGCCAACTTCAGTAAGTACAGGCAAAGTATACGGATCCCAATGCGCTAAAGACACTCCTTTTTTAACTTCCTGCCCGTCAGCAAAAGTAATAAAAGCGCCCTGAGGGAGCGAATAACGCTCAAACTCCCGGCCCTGCGCGTCATTAATACTAACTGCTCCGTTTCTATTTAAAACTACGTTTTCCTTATTTTTCAGCGTAACCCTCAAATTATGATACTTAATAAAACCCTCATTTTTGGCCTTAATAAATGATTGTTCAATAGTTCTGGAGGCTGTACCTCCGATATGAAAAGTTCTCATGGTCAGCTGGGTACCGGGCTCTCCAATACTCTGAGCAGCCACCACGCCCACGGCTTCGCCTAACTCAATTACCCTGCCAGTAGAAAGATTGCGGCCATAACATTTAGCGCAAACTCCTCTTCCGCTCTCACAGGTCAAAACACTCCGAATACGAATTTTCTCAATTCCCAGTTTCTCTATTTTATCAGTTTCTTCTTCGGTTATTTCGCGGCCTTGTTCAATAATCACCTCATCCGTAATAATGTCCACGACATTATCTAAAGCCACTCTTCCGATAATCCGGTCCTTCAATCCGACTACTTCTTCATCCCCTTCCACAATCGCCGCCACCGTAATACCATTAAGCGTGCCGCAGTCATCTTCGCAAACAATTACCTCTTGAGCAACATCCACCAGCCTGCGGGTCAGGTAACCGGCGTCGGCGGTCTTCAGCGCGGTATCGGCTAAACCTTTCCGCGCGCCGTGAGTTGAAATAAAATATTCTAAAACATTTAAACCTTCGCGGAAATTAGCGGTAATCGGGTTTTCAATAATTTCTCCGCTGGGTTTAGCCATCAGGCCGCGCATACCCGCCAGCTGCCTAACCTGTAAACGTGAACCTCGCGCGCCGCTGTCGGCCATCATAAAAATAGGATTAAATGAATCCATCCCTTTAAACAACAAGTCCGAAATCTTATCCGTGGCGTGCGTCCAAATATCAATTATCTTGGATTTACGTTCACTATTAGTAATAATGCCCTTACGGTATTGATCTTCAACCCGAGCCACCTCTTCTTTAGATTCTTGCAAAACTTGCGGCTTGGCCACCGGCACCGTCATATCATCTATACCGATAGAAATACCGCCTAAAGTACCCATCTCAAAACCTAATCTTTTAATATCATCCAGCAGTTTAATCGTCGCGGCGTGGCCGAATCTTTTATAACAGCTGACCACAATATCACTCACTTTACTTTTCTTTAAATCGCAATTAACAAATCCGAACTCCGCGGGCAGGACCTGATTAAAGATTACCCGCCCGACAGTAGTAGCAATCAGCTGCTTTTGGCCGATTACTTTTTTCTGGTCGAAATCATACAAACCTTCAACGCGAATTTTAATTTTAGCGTGCAACTCTACTGCTTTATCATCGTAAGCAATCAAGAGTTCATCGGCTCCGGAAAAGATCATCCCTTCTCCCCGCGCGCCGGCTTTTTCCCGGCTTAAATACGCCACACCTAAAACTATATCCTGAGTGGGAGAAATTACCGGACGGCCGTCAGCCGGAGAAAATATATTATTAATCGCCATAATCAGAACCTTGGTCTCTAGCTGCGATTCCAGAGATAACGGCACATGCACCGCCATCTGATCGCCATCAAAGTCGGCGTTAAAAGCAGTACAAACCAGCGGATGTATCTTGATGGATTTTCCTTCAATTAATAGCGGCTGAAACGCTTGAATACCCAAACGATGCAGAGTTGGCGCGCGGTTAAGCATAATCGGATGGTCTTTAATCACTTCATCCAGGATATCCCAAACTTCAATCTTGCCGCGCTCGACCATGCGGCGGGCGCCTTTAATGGTATGCACAAAACCCTTTTCTCTTAATTTCTTGATAATAAACGGCTCAAATAACTCTAAAGCCATCTGTTTAGGAAGGCCGCATTCATGCAATTTAAGTTCCGGGCCCACCACAATCACCGAACGGCCGGAATAATCAACCCGCTTACCCAAAAGATTCTGACGGAAACGGCCCTGCTTTCCCTTAAGCATATCGGAAAGAGATTTTAACGGGCGATTATTGGCGCCATTTACCGGCTTACCGTGACGGCCATTATCCAGGAGCGCGTCCACTGCCTCCTGAAGCATGCGTTTTTCATTACGGATAATAATCTCAGGAGCGCTTAACTCCATCAGTTTTTTTAGCCGGTTATTACGGTTAATTACCCGGCGATACAAATCATTAAGGTCGCTGGTAGCAAATCTTCCACCCTCTAGCGGAACTAAGGGGCGTAAATCCGGAGGAATTACCGGCACAATTTCTAAGATCATCCATTCCGGTTTGTTCCCGCTTTTCTTAAAATCCTCGACAATCTTCAGGTTTTTAATCGCTTTGCGATTATTTAAAACATCTTTGGATTTCTCCAAATCTTTCCTGAATTTACGGCAAACTACATCTAAATCTAACTCTTTTAAAAGTTCGCTGATCGCCTCCGCCCCAATCTTAGCCTTAAAATTTGTCCCATACTTACTCAAAGCCTCCTGATACTGTTCATCAGTAAGCAGCTCTTTTTTCTTTAGCGGCGTAGTACCGGGATCCGTAATCACATACTCCTCGTAATAAATAATCCTTTCTAAATCTCTTAAGCCAATATCTAAAAGCGCGCTCATCCGGCTGGGCACTGCCTTAAAAAACCAGATATGGGTAACCGGTGTGGCTAAATCAATATGCCCCATACGCTCACGCCGGACGCTTGAACGGTCGACGGTAACTCCGCAGCGGTCGCAAGTAATCCCTTTAAATTTTATTCCTTTATATTTACCGCAGTTACACTCCCAATCACGCACCGGCCCAAAGATTTTCTCACAAAACAGGCCGTCTTTTTCCGGCTTGAGCGTGCGGTAATTAATGGTTTCGGCTTTTTTGACATCACCCTTAGACCAGGATTTAATTACCTGCGGGCTGGCAATCTTAATTGAAATACTATCAAACGATACGATCTCTTCCATTTTAGTGAGCCTTTTCTGTCCGGATATCAAGGCATAAGCCTTGTAACTCTTTGATTAAAACATTAAATGACTCTGGCGTTCCATGCGTCAGGCGCTGCTCACCCTTAACAATCGCTTCATAAATCCGCGTTCTACCGCTGACATCATCGCTCTTAACCGTAAGCATTTCTTGTAAAGTGAACGCCGCCCCGTAAGCCTCCAGCGCCCAAACTTCCATTTCACCTAATCTCTGCCCGCCAAATTGCGCTTTACCTCCTAAAGGCTGCTGAGTAACTAAAGAATAAGGCCCGATAGAGCGGGCATGAATCTTCTCATCCACCAAATGGATAAGTTTTAAAATATACATATACCCTACGGTTACTCTTTGATCAAAAGGCTCACCGCTATAACCATCATAAAGGGTAATTTTTCCGTCTTCGGGAAGGCCGGCTTTTTTAAGTAACTCTTTAATCTCCCCTTCTTGCGCCCCGTCAAACACCGGACAGCTGACATTTATACCTAAAGCCTTAGCCGCCCAACCTAAATGGCATTCCAAAATCTGGCCGACATTCATCCGCGATGGCACGCCTAATGGATTCAAAACCACATCTACCGGAGTACCATCAGGCATGTAAGGCATATTTTCTTCGGGGATAATCCTAGCCACTACGCCCTTATTACCATGGCGGCCGGCAAGCTTGTCACCTTCAGAAAGTTTGCGCTTAGTAGCCACATAAACCACTACTCTTTTCAAGATACCTGTAGGTAATTCATCTCCGCGGCGCACCTTCTCAATCTCCTGCTCCTCTTCGCTCAAGAGCTCCTGCATTTGCTCATCAAATGAAGAAGCCAAGATCTTAGCTTCTTCATTCTCGCTAAAATCAAACTTCTCCACTTTTTTCTTATCGCATCCTAAAACTTGAGATAAACGTAAAGTTTTTTCAGCCTGTAAAAACTCAATCTCCTGCTTATAATAAGCTTTGAGCTCGCGAATTTTAGCCAATTCTTTAGTTTTTTCTTCTTTGGTCTTACGCCCACGGTCCTTGCGCGCGAAGACATGCACATCAATAACCACCCCTTCAACCCCCGGAGGAACAATCAAAGAAGTATCCCGCACATCACCGGCCTTCTCGCCAAATATCGCCCGCAATAATCTTTCTTCAGGGCTTGGTTCAGAATCAGTTTTGGGCGTGATTTTACCAACTAAAATATCTCCGGCAGCTACCTCCGCGCCGACGTGAATGATCCCTTCCTCGTCCAGGTTCCTTAAAGCATCCTCACTGACATTAGGAATATCGCGGGTAATCTCCTCATTTCCTAGCCTGGTTTCGGCAGCTTCAATATCAAATTCTTCAATATGAATAGAAGTAAAAGCGTCAATCTTAACTAATCTTTCGCTAATCAAAATAGCATCTTCGAAATTATAACCTCTCCAAGGCATTAAAGCCACTAGAACATTCTTGCCTAAAGCCAGTTCACCTTCTTTAGTAGCAATACCATCAGCAATCGGCTGATTAGCTTCCACATGATCCCCCAATTTTACTAACGGCCTTTGATTTATTGAAGTATCGGCATTGGTTCTCAGGAATTTCTTCAAATGATAAATTTTCTTGCCAATAGTAATCGCGGCAGCATCCACACTAGTTACTTTCCCGCTCGCCTGGGCCATAACCACGGTTCCGGAATCCTGGGCAACTTTGCCTTCCATGTCCGTGCCGACTAAAGGCGCTTCCGTAATCATTAACGGCACAGCCTGTCTTTGCATGTTTGAGCCCATCAAAGCGCGATTGGCATCATCATGCTCTAAGAAAGGAATTAAAGAAGCGGCAACCGAAACCAGCTGTTTGGCGGAAACATCCATATATTGCACATCTTTACCCGGTACCTTGGGAAAATCATCTTTATAGCGGCAGGTAACAAATTTATCCACAAAACGTCCTTCACTATCCAGCCCAACATCCGCCTGAGCGATAAATTTATCCTCTTCAATATCGGCAGTTAAATATTCAAACTTTTTAGTTACCCGGCCGTCTTCGACTTTACGGTAGGGAGTTTCAATTAAACCTAAAACATTGATGCGCGCAAAACAGCTTAAGGAGGCAATCAATCCGATATTCGGGCCTTCCGGCGTTTCAATAGGGCAGACCCTTCCATAATGCGAGGGATGAATATCCCTGACTTCAAACCCCGCTCTTTCGCGCGAGAGCCCTCCGGGGCCTAAAGCGCTCAAACGGCGTTTATGCGTCATTTCCGCCAAAGGATTAATCTGATCCATAAATTGAGATAGCTGGCTGCGCCCGAAGAAATCGCGGATCTGATTACTTAGCAGTTTAGAATTAATCAAATAATGCACATTTAAATTATCAAACTCGCCAAGAATACTTAATCTTTCTTTGATTGAACGTTCAACCCGGGAAAGGCCGATGCGCACCTGATTTTGCACTAATTCCCCGACACTCTTTACGCGGCGATTTCCTAAATGGTCGATATCATCAATTTTACCCGTGCCGGCATTTAACTTAATCAAATACTCGATTACCTTAATTACGGTATCTGAATCCAGTATCCTCTTCTCTAAAGAGACATCCATGCCTAATTTACGATTTAAAATAAAACGCCCCGCTCTCTCTAAATCATATCTAGCCGGGTCAAAAAATAACCTATAAAACAGGCCTTCGGCCGCCTCTTTAGTTACCGGCTCAGTAGGACGCATTTTACGGTAAAAATCAAGGTAGGCTTCCTCTTTATTTTTAGTATAATCTTTTTTTAAGGTATTGATGATTTCAGGGTGTTCTTTACCAAAAGCAGCGAATATCTGGCTATCTTCGGAGAAACCCAGGATCCTTAAAATTTGAGTTGCGGGGAAATTTCTGCGCCGATCCACATAAGCGGTAACGGTTTCAGTAAGGTCATATTTAAATTCCAACCAAGCGCCCCGGTAAGGGATAACCCGGCCATAAAATATTTTTTTTCCAGTGGGATGCAGCTCCTCTTCAAAAGATACTCCCGGAGAACGCTGCAATTGGCTAACCACAACCCGTTCATCACCATTAACAATAAACGTCCCGGTTTCCGTCATTAAGGGAATTTCGCCAAAATAGGCATCCTGTTCTTTTGTTTCATGAGGAGTAGTTAAGCGAAATTTTACTTTTAATGGAGCGGCATAAGTTAATGAACGATTCTTAGACTCACCCATGGTGTATTTGGGTTTGCCTAAAGAATAACTGATAAACTCCAGTTTTACTGAACGATCAACATTTTCTATTGGAAATATTTCACCAAAAACTTCCTGTAACCCCTGATTTTTCTTTTCTTGCGCCGGTACATCCATTTGCAGAAATTCACGATAAGTATCCAGCTGAACATCTAAGAGGCCAGGCAAATCATAGACTTCTTTAATCTTAGCAAAATTTTTTCGTTTAATCATAATTCCTTATGGCTAAACTCAGCCTGTTTAATTTAACTAAACTTACTTATACTTACTTGTCCTTAATCAATTTTACTTACTTATTAATACTTAAACTTACCTAGACTTACTTCAATTCTACGGTAGCACCCGTTGCTTCTAATTTCTTCTTCATTTCAGTAGCTTCCTCTTTATTCACGCCCTCTTTAATCGCTTTAGGAGCAGCATCCACTAAATCTTTAGCTTCTTTCAAACCTAAACTAGTGATTGTGCGTACCTCTTTAATTACCGCGATTTTATTCGCGCCGCAGCTAACCAGCATTACCGTAAAAGTGCTTTTTTCTTCAGCCGCGGCAGGCGCGGCGCCACCGGCTGCAGCAGGAGCAGCCATCATCGGCATGTTCGCGCTGACCCCGAATTTCTCTTCCAAAGCTTTAACTAGATCAGCCAGTTCCAGCACACTCATCGTTTCGATAGATTTAATTAAATCTTCCATTTTTGCAGTTGCCATCTCATTCCTCCCTTAGTTTTAGTTATCTGAGGCCAAATTCCGCCCGGCGGTAGGCCAGCTCGGCCATCTAGCCTGTTAATTTGACTTTTTTTGCCTAATTTGATCTAAACAATATACGAACTTTTTCAAGGATTGATTCAAAACAATAACTAACTTTGAAATCGGAGCATTTAAGGCTGCGGCCAACTTGCCCCGCAGCACATCCTTAGAAGGCAATGTGCTCATTACTTCAATATCTTTTAGAGTTAATAGCTTATCCTGTAATAAACCACCTTCTAATACTAACTTTTCATGTTCTTTACGAAAAGCGCATAATATCCTAGAGGTATCTACTGGTTCATCCTTGAAAAAAATCATCCCACAAGGCGACTGGATAGATGGAATTAAGCCCTCTAGGCTCAATTCCTTCATTGCCCTTCGAGCAATACTATTTTTAACTACAAAAAGATCCGCCCCAGAACCCTTGAGCGTCTTTCTTAAGGCGCTCATATCCGGGCTGGATACTCCGGAGTATTTTACGATAATTAAACCTCCAGACGCTTTAAAACTATCCTTAATTCGGCTCTCTGAAGTTTCCTTAACTAATTGGCCAATTTTTTTCATATTACTATCCTTAATCCGGGATTCATGGAAGTAGTTATACTTAAACTTTTAACGAACTTGCCTTTTACAGAGGCTGGCCTAGATTCATTAACCGCCTCAATAACTTTAGAGGCATTATCATTTATCTGATCCTCATTAAATGAAATTTTACCCACGGATAAATGCATCCCGCCCTGCTTATCCACGCGAAATTCGACTTTTCCTCTCCTTACGTCTTCGATAGCTTTTGAGATATCATTAGTCACGGTACCAGTCTTAGGGCTAGGCATTAAACCGCGCGGGCCTAATACTTTGCCTAATTTACTTAAATCTTTCATCATTTCAGGGGTAGCGATAGCGCAATCAAAATCCAGGAATCCGGCGGCAACCTTATCCATCAACTCCGTAGCGCCCACATAATCCGCCTTAGCTTCTTGCGCCTGGCGCTCATGTTCACCCTTACAGAATACTGCTACCCGCACTTTTCTTCCCGTGCCATGGGGCAGTACAACCGTACCACGAATCATCTGGTCACTTTTTTTAGTATCCACGCTTAAATTAAAATGCAAATCAACTGAACCGTCAAATTTAGGTTTAGGCAGCTTTTTCAATATCGCTACCGCTTCCTTTAATTGATAAAATTTATCCGGTGTAATCTGTTTAGCCGATTCTTTATATCTTTTGCTTTGAACTTTCATTGGCGTATCTCCTAAAACGATACTTATCTTGTCGCGGGACAGTCCCCTGCGGGGACAGTCCCCTGCTGGCAACACTATTCTAGCTATCCTTCAATGGCAATACCCATACTCCGGGCAGTGCCGGCAATAGTCTTGATTGCCTGCTCCAAACTATTAGTATTTAAATCCGGCAGTTTAAGTTTAGCAATCTCTTCAACCTGCTTTTTAGTCACCTTACCAATGGTCTCTTTGCCGCTAATACCTGAAGCTCTGGCCAAATTCGCCGCCCTTTTCAATAAAATAGATGATGGCGGGCTCTTGATAATAAAAGTAAATGACCTGTCTTCAAAAACACTGATCACTACCGGCAAAATTAACCCATCCCTGCCTTTAGTCTGATCATTAAACTGCTTGCAGAACTGCATAATGTTTACGCCATGCTGGCCTAATGCCGGGCCTACCGGAGGAGCCGGATTGGCCTGTGCCGCCGGAACGTGTAATTTGATTTGCGCCTTGATTGCCTTTGCCATACTTATACCTTCTCCACCTGCCAGTACTCTAACTCTACCGGCGTAGAACGGCCAAAAATAGAAACACTTACTTTAACTTTTCCTTTTTCAGGATAGACTTCCTCAATTGCCCCGTTAAAATTCAAAAATGGGCCTTCATTAACTCTAACCTGTTCACCCTTTTGGAAAACTATCTTAGGTGAAGGCTTAGCCGCGGTTTCTTTAGTGCGCTTAAGTATATTATCCACTTCCGCTTGAGGAAGCGCCACGGGTTTCCTGCCTAATCCGATGAAACCAGTAACTCCCGGGGAATTTTTAACAAAAAGATAGGTCTGCTCATTTAAGTCCATCTCGACTAATAAATATCCCGGAAAAAACTTTCTCTGCGTAATCTTCTTTTTACCAGCCCGTACTTCAGAAACCTGCTCGGTAGGAATAATCACATTGGAAATTAAATCCTGCAGGCTTGCCGCCAAAACCCGTTTATCCAACGAAGTTTTTACTTTTTCTTCTATCCCGGTTTGCGTATGGACAACGTACCAATTTTTCATTTAAAAACCACGCTTAGAAATCTGGATAAGCCCAAATCCACAATCCCAATAAAAACTGTCATAATTGAGGTAACCGTAATTACCAAAACCGTAGAAGCCATCAACTCTTTTCGTGTTGACCAGGAAACTTTGCTTAATTCTAATTTTACTTCTAATAAAAAACTTTTTATCTTCTGGTAATTCGTGATTACCAAAACCAATACCACAACTAAACCCGCGCTTAAAATTATTCTACTCAAATTACTAAGTATAAAATCCACTTTCCTAAAGTCTCCCCTTCTACTTATTTGCCCCTTACTAAAACCACAGGAGCGGCAGGACTTGTCCCGTTTCCCTAGATTTTTTACTTTGGAAACGGGATCCCGCCTGAATCTTAATATCATGGCGGGAAACCTGCACATCATATTTACGCCGCTCTTTTTTTCAAAACCACAGGAGCGGCAGGACTTGAACCTGCAGTCACGGTTTTGGAGACCGTTGGTTTGCCATTAACCGACGCCCCTAAATTTGCTCACCAACTAAAACCCGAATCGTTACTTATCGGGATAAATAAAAAACGCCGCTTGAATCAACGGCGAATCTATTTAATCTCCTTATGCGGGGTATGCTTATGACAAGAATTGCAGAACTTACTAAGCTCCAGCCTATCCTGATGCAACTTTTTATTTTTACTCGTCGTATAATTTCTATTTTTACAAACCGTGCATTCTAAAGTTATAGTTTCACGCATATTTTTTTAGTAAGCTGGAGACGAGAATCGGACTCGTGACCCCGTCCTTACCAAGGACGTGCTCTGCCAACTGAGCTACTCCAGCAGAAATGGATTCGCTTTGTCGGTCAAGCCAAAAAACAAAAAAAAACCCCTAAGAAATTATTCAAAACTCTTTCTTTTTTAATAAATACTTTAGTTTAAACGCTTAGTAACTAGATATTTGTGTAAACAAAGAAGTCTATACCAAGATAGGCTGCTTGTCAAGGTATTTTTTTTAAAAAATTACTTAAATTAGCAAACTGCTCCAAAGAGAGATCCTCCGGCCGCACATTTTTATCAATACCAGAGCCCCGAAGAAAAAACTCTAGCCTATCTTGAGCCAGCAAGCCATCCAGGCTGTTCCTCAGAGTCTTTCTTCTTTGATTAAAAGCCGTACGGATTAATTTAAAAAACATTTCTTCGTCCCGGACTAATACCGCGGGCTTGCCTCTAAACGCCAAAGATAAAAAACATGAAGCAACATTCGGCGCGGGCTTAAAACTGTTCTTTTTAATTTCAAAAATAATTTTACATTCACAGTAATATTGAACAAAACAACTAAAAGACCCGTATTCTTTTGATCCCGCTGGAGCCCTGGCCCTGCGGCCAAACTCTTTTTGCACGGTTATAAAAGCAACACTAACTGCTTGGCGATGCTGGATAAGGTGTTGGATAATCGGGCTAGAAATATAATAAGGAATATTACCGATTACTTTTATTTTCTGCCTGATTTTATTATCTTGCAAAAATTTACTTAGATTAAATTTTAATATATCACCCTTAATAATCTGGCAATTATCATATGCGCCTAAGGCCTGTTGAAGAAGAGGATAGAGGCGTTGATCAATTTCCAGGGCGTAAACTTTCTTCACACTTTGAGCAATCCGCGCCGTTAAATCCCCCTTGCCGGACCCAATCTCCAAGACTATATCTTCTTTAGTTAACTCGCAAGCCCGGATTATTTTCTTCTGAATATTTTTATCGATGAGAAAATTCTGGCCTAAGCTTTTTTTTGGTTTAATGTGCATTTGATGGCAAGTTTTATCGCCGCTATCAGAGAGCCGGGATTAGCTAAAGCCGGCTTACCGGCAATGTCAAAAGCCACGCCGTGTAATGGAGAAGTGCGCGTAAAAGGTAAGCCCAGGGTAAGATTTACCCCGCTATTAAAATCTGTTAATTTTAAGGCGATTAAAGCCTGATCATGATAGGCGGCAATTATACAATCAAATTTCCCTTTAGCTGCCTCAGATATAGCCACATCAGCTCCCAGTACCCCGCTTATAGTTACGCTGTTTAATTTTTTATTTAAGCTTCTAATTACCGGCATAATTACTTTTTGCTCCTCTGTGCCAATTACCCCATTGTCCGAAGCATGAGGATTAACTCCACAAATTACCAACCTTGGTTTTTTGATTAAAAATAAACTCCTCAAGGCTTTGACGGTATTTAAAATATTATTTTCTAATAATTCCCGCGTCAAAATCCTAGAAACATCGCACAGCCGGATATGCCGGGTCAGGAGGCTAAATTTTAATTTATCATTAATCAGCATCATTACGGCATCCTGACAGCCGGTTTGCTTGGCCAAATATTCGGTGTGCCCGGAAAACTTAAAGCCTGCCAGGTTAACCGCTTCTTTTGAAATCGGACAAGTAACTAAGCAATCAATTTTATTATTTTTAAGCAGCTCCCAGGCTGCATCCAAGTACTCCAGGCAAGCAGCGCCGTTTCGCGCGTTTAAACTGCCAAATTTAAATTTTTTTTCTTCAACATTATTTAAATCAATTAATTTTACAGGCTCCAAGGCAATCTTTAAAAGTTTAGCAGCTTTAGCCAATACCAAGCCATCACCGATAACCGTAAAATCTGCCTTATTTTTTAATATCTTAAGCGCCTTTAAAGTGATCGCCGGGCCGATGCCCGCGGGATCCCCAATCGTCAGGCCGACTCTAATTTTCGAGGATCTTGATGTAGGATTGTTTTTTAAGCCCATCTAACCACTTCGCTAGTTCTTCCTGCATTTTTTTTTCAAATAAATACGACTGAATCTTATCCTGCGCCTGGATGAGGCTTAACTGCTGGCTTCCCATAATATCATCTAATTTAAAAATAAAATACTGCATGTCAATCTTAACCGGATTAGATACTTCACCTATGCCTAATTTAAACACGGTATCTTCAATCTCCGGGCGTAACTGCTGGCCTGCCGATGCGGAAAGCTTATCCGTAGTAAACGCGTATTTTGCCGCCAAGAGCTCTAATTTTGTCCCCAGCCGCAGCTGATAACTTACTGTTTTGGCAATTGCCTCATCCTGCAAAATAATCAAGGTTAAAACCCGCTCTTGGGGTTTTAAAAACTGCCTCTTATTCTGAACGTAAAAAGAAGTCATTTCATCAGGCCGGATGGTTACTTTACTGCGCACCTTCTGATCAATAAGATTGTACATCAACAGCTGCTCGCCAATCTTTTTCTCTAAGTCTGCCCGGGCCAGCCCCTGTTTGGCTAAATCAACTTCGAAATCTGCTTCCGAGCCATAACGCTTCTTAATCTCATCAATTTTGGCCTTAACCCTGGATGGCTCTATAGTTATCTTCTCCAAATTAGCCTGCCCAATTATAAGGCGGTCTTCGATTAAACGCTGCAATAAATCACGCTTCATAGAGTTTACCTTTTCCTCTAAAGCTTTTCCCTGAAACTGCCGGGAATACTGCAGGCGTATAAAATTTGAGAAATCAGAGAGATCTTTTTGCGTAATTACCTCATGATTAACTACCGCGATTACTCTATCCTGCGCGTAAAGGCAGTAGTTAGTAGATAGCAGGTAGTAGACAGGTAAAAAAATCAAAATAAAGATAATTATAAATTTAATTACGCGTCTCATTAAAAACACCAGCTTTCTGAAAATTAGCGATGGCTTCTTTTAATAAACGGCAATAAAGATCAAACCCTACGGCACTGATAAACCCGTGCTGCTCCTGGCCCAGAAGATTACCGGCGCCGCGAATCTCCAAGTCTTCCATAGCGATATTAAAACCCGCGCCCAAATCACTATGCTCCTGGATCGCCTGCAGCCTCTTTTGGGCATCCGTTTCTAAAATCGCGCTATAATTATTAGGAATCATAAAATAGGCGTAAGCAAAGCGATTAAACCTGCCCACCCTGCCGCGCAGCTGATGCAAATCGCTTAATCCAAACATCTGCGCGTTATTGACAATAATCGTGTTGGCATTAGGTATATCAATTCCGGATTCAATAATCATGGTTGAAACTAAAATGTCGATTTGCCCGGAAATAAAATCCGACATTATTTGTTCCAAAAGCTTAGCCGGCATTTGGCCATGAGCAACCCCGATACGCGCGCCGGAAGGCAAATTCCTGATAAGCTTATCTTTAATTTTTTCTAAATCCAAGACGCGGTTATGCAAAAAAAATACCTGGCCCTGGCGGGCTAACTCGCGCTTAATTGCCTGAATTACCAAATCGATATCATATTCTACCACAACCGTTTTTATAGGCAACCTATTTTGGACAGGAGTATTAATCACCGAAAAATCTTTTGCCCCCATCAGGCTCATATATAAAGTGCGCGGAATAGGCGTAGCAGTCAAAACCAAAAAATCAATGTTGTTTTTAAGTTTTTTCAATTGTTCTTTAGCCTTAACGCCAAAACGCTGCTCTTCATCAACAATCACTAAACCCAGGTCCTTAAAGCGAACATCCGGCGAAAGTAATCGATGCGTGCCAATAACAATATCCACGCTCCCCTGGTTTATATTTTTAATAATTTCATTCTGCTGGGCTTTAGTTCTAAAACGAGAGAGCATCTGCACATTTACAGGAAAATTCGCCAGGCGCGCGGTAAAATTTTTATAATGTTGTTCAGCCAGAATCGTAGTCGGAACCAGATAAGCCGCTTGCTTATTATCCATTACCGCCTTAAAAGCCGCGCGCATGGCCACCTCGGTTTTCCCATACCCCACATCTCCGCAAAGCAGCCGATCCATAGGCTTGGACGACTCCATGTCCAACTTAACTTCTAAAGCCGCTTTAATCTGATCCGGAGTTTCTAGATATGGAAATGTTTTCTCAAAATCCGCCTGCCATTGGGTATCCGCGGAAAACTTAAATCCCTCACTCGCCAAACGCAGCGCCTGCAAACTCAACAGCTCCCAGGCTAATTTTTGGATACCTTTACGCGTGCGCTCCTTAATACTTTGCCACTGCTTATTACCCAGCCGATATAGCTTAGGCTTACGTGTATGAAAAGCAATATACTTTTGCACCAAATGCATGGCATCAATCGGAACATAAAGTTTTTCATTGCGGTCATACTCAATCACCAAATGATCTTTAGTAACGCCTTTTAATTTAACCTTTTGCAGGCCCTGAAACTTGCCTATACCATGCTGGTTATGGACTACAAAATCACCGATATGCAGATCTAAAAAATTCTCTAAAGGGAACTCTTCACGGAATACGGCGCGGTTAGTACCTGAAGATTTTTTGAAGGGCAGGATAATGACAATATTGTGCTGCCAAAGGCCCCGGCCATTTCCGGGGTCAAACGTTTTAATCGAAGAAACTTTTTCATTATCAACGCTGAACGAAGCCGAAGTGTCGATGGTTCGACTATGCTCACTATCGACACTGAGCAAAGTCGAAGTGTCGATACGAATAGGCAGTTGGAAAGAAACCGGGAAGATATCAATAATCCCCCCACGGCAGCTAAAATCACCTTCAGCAGAAACCAGCTCCTGGCGCTGGTAACCAAAATCAACCAAAGCCGCCAAAAAAGCTTCTAAATTGAGCTCCTGATTAAGATATAGTTTAAGCGATTTAAATAGCATGATATTAAAATCTGGGGACGGTTCTCTTTTTTAAGAGAACCGTCCCCGTGATTCTTTAAAATGGGGTCAGATTTATTTTTTATAAAAAAATAAATCAAAAAAAATAAATCTGACCCCATTTATTGCCATTTATTTAATATTCTTACGGCTCCAGGCAAGCACCAACGGAGAAGCAATAAAAATTGTGGAATACACACCAGAAATAAATCCCACAAAAAGAGCAAAAGAAAAATTACTCAAGACCTCGCCGCCGTAAAACAAAAAAGAAATAACCACCAAAAGCGTAACTCCAGAAGTAAGCAGAGTCCGGCCCAGAGTTTGATTCACGCTCAAGTTAATCAGCTCTCTTAAAGAAAGTTTCCGGTAAAGCCGCGCGTTTTCACGCACACGGTCATAAATTACAATCGTATCATTAATCGAATAACCGGCAATCGTCAGAAAAGCCGTAACACTTAAAAGGTCAATCGGCCGGTTAGTAACCACTAGAAATCCCAAAGCTACCAGTACGTCGTGAATTAGGGCAATTACACCGGCCACGGCAAAATTAACATGCTTAAACCTAAAACTCACATAAACCAAGATGGCGATTAAAGACCAAAACAACGCCAAAACCGCCTTGCTTTTGAGGTTCTTTCCGGCTACCGGCCCCACTCGCTCAATCCTTAATATCTGAATCTCCTGGCCGGGAAAAACTTCTTTAAGCTTATTAGTTAGGGCCTGATTTTTATCTTCTGAAGTTCTAATTAAAACCACCTTAGGGTTATCTTTAAACTGCTGGATACTTGCCTGCGCCAAATTTATATCTTTTAACACTCCCCGCACCTTATCCATTGCCGGAGGATTCTTAAAGCTATACTCCTGAAGCTGCCCGCCGGCAAAATCAATTCCGTAAACTGACGGGCCTTTCTTAAAATATGAAAAAAGCCCAACCGTAATTACGATGATGGATATGGCATAAAATATTTTTCTCTTACCGATAAAATCCAGCTTGGTTTCTCCGATTAATTTAAGCATGGGTAAAGAGTTCTTAATCCAGCCCAAATTAAGCAAGAGCTCAAAGATTACCCGCGTAACCACGATCGCGGTAAACATACTGGAAATCAAACCAATGGTCAGCGTAACCGCGAAACCTCGAATCGGGCCTGTTCCAAACTGAAACAACATAAATGCCGCGATTAAAGTCGTAAGATTAGAATCAAAGATGGCGCTAAAAGCACGCCCATAACCGTTAACGATAGCCACGCGTAAGTTTCTGCCGGCAGTTAACTCCTCTCTAATCCGCTCATTAATCAAAACATTGGCGTCTACGGCCATGCCTAAAGATAAAGCAATACCGGCAATGCCCGGCAGGGTCAAAGTCGCGGATATCCCGGGAAAAAGCAATGGCAATAAACCTAAGCCTCCGAGAATCATAATCAAGTTCAATAAAAGCGCGATATCACTGATCAATCCGGCTAAAAGATAATAACCTGCCATAAAAATAAAAACTAACGCGCAGCCAATTAAACAAGCCTTAACTCCTTTATTGATAGAATCCTGGCCTAAGAGCGGGCCGACGGTTCTTTCCTCTTCCACGTGCATCGGAGCGGGTAATGCCCCGACTCTTAAAATAAGCGCTAAATCTTGGGCAACTTGGGCGTCAAACCTGCCCGTAATCACTGCCTCGCCTGAAGGAATTGCCTCCCTGATCCGCGGGGCTGACTGCACCTTGCCATCCAAGACAATTGCCAGCCGCTTTCCCACATTATCCGCGGTTACTTGGGCAAATTTCTTGGCTCCGGCAGCATTAAATTGCAAAGCCACAATAGGTTCGTTAAACTGGCTCTGATCAAAACGCACCGAAGCATTGGTTAAGGCATCCCCCACTAATACCGCCTGTTTTTCAAGTAACAACGGTTCATTTTCATCCGGAGTATATTTTAACTCAAACCCTGCTGCTACTGTTCCGGCGAGCGCCTCTTTAAGCTTCTGGGCGTCATTAGAAACAACTTTAAACTCCAGCATCGCGGTTTTGCCAATCAACTCAATAGCGCGTTGGCGGTCAGTAACCCCGGGAAGCTGCACCACAATTTCATCTTCGCCTTGTTTTTGAATGGAAGTTTCTCTAACCCCGAACTCGTCAATGCGGTTGCGAATTACCTCAACTGCCCGGTCACAGGCATCCAATTTAGCCTGTCCTTGTAAGTGGCTAGTGTCAACTTTAAGCAAAAGATGCATTCCGCCTTGTAAATCCAGCCCCAAATTAATCCGCTTATCTAAAGGAAAGGTGTAATAAGCGCATAACCCCACCACCCCTAAGATCAGCAATATTTTGTAAATCAGCTTTCTTTCCATTATTTAAAACTCCTGTTTAATTTTAATTAGGCTTCTTGATATAGGCAACGCTGTTTTTTTCAATCTCCATCTTCACATTTTCATCAATGCGTAAAATTAAAGTCTTTTCTTTGACATTAACGATAGTGCCATGGATACCGCCTAAAGTTACCACCTCATCATTTTTATCAATACCCGTCAGCATCTTCTGATGCTCTTTCTCTTTCTGTTTCTGCGGCCGGATTAACAGAAAATAAAAAATAATAAAAATTAAGGCTAACGGTAAAAGCTGGATCAATGGATTAGCTGCGCTGGACTGTAACATATTAGGCTCCTCATTTTTCCCCGGCCTCCGGCGCTTGGGGAAAAATGACCCCGAGCTCCCGCGAGGGGGAGAGTTTTTCCCCGGCCTCCGGCGCTTGGGGAAAAATGACCCCGAGCTCCGCGAGGGGGAAGATTAATCATAGAATCTCTTTTTTTAATTTCTTTAATAAACTTTTCACGGTTACAGATAACTGCGCGCCGTTTTTTACCCACTCGGCAATCCGCTCTTTTTTAAGCACCACGGCCCCGGTTGTCGGTTTATAGTAACCCAACTCTTCAATTATCCGGCTATCCCGGCCCATCCGCTCATCAAAAACAGTAACTCGAAAATGCGGCTTACCCTTAGGATTCTTCCCGATTCTTCTTAAACGAATATGCACTGCCATTTTTACCTCCCTTTATTATTTTTGTGTAATGTTAGATGTGTAAGGTGTAATGTAAGTTTAATGTTTTATTGTGTAATGCAAAAGGGGTTTTATTATTTAAGGTTACACATAGTTACTTTACACCCGCGTTACACTTTACACATTACACAGATCTTATTGCCTCTATCATCGCCTTAGCTTTATTCACTGATTCCTGATATTCTTTTTCCGGAACAGAGTCAGCGACAATCCCTCCTCCGGCCTGGACATAAGCAAAACCATCCTTAAATACAATTGTGCGAATGGCAATACAAGTATCTAAATTATGCGAAAAACTAAAATAACCAATTGCCCCGGCATACAAGGAGCGCCTTAAATTTTCCAGCTCATCAATAATCTGCATGGCGCGAATCTTTGGGCTGCCGGAAACCGTGCCAGCCGGAAACGCCGCTTGGAATACATCATAGATATCAAACCTTTTTTTGTCAAGTACGGCGCTTACCTGGCTAACCAGGTGCATGACATGAGAATATTTTTCTACGCGCATAAAACTATCGACTTTAACCCGGCCTAATTTGCTAATCCGGCCTAAATCATTTCTACCTAAATCTACTAACATCAAATGTTCAGCTCTTTCTTTCTCATCAGCCAAGAGTTCCTTCTCCAGCGCGCAATCTTGTTTTTGGTTTTTTCCCCTCCAGCGCGTACCGGCAATCGGACAAGCCTGAACTAAACCATCCTCGCTGCGTACGAGCATCTCCGGGCTTGAACCCACAATGGAAAAATCCTTAAATTTTAAATAATACATATAGGGCGAAGGATTAAGGCTACGTAAGGCCCGATAGACTGCGAAATCATTTTTTCGCGTCTTAACCTTAAAACGCTGCGATAAAACTACCTGGATAATCTCGCCTTGTTTTATATACGCTTTAGCCCGCTTAACTATCCGGACAAATTCTGACTGCTTAAGGTTACTAGTTACGCGTAACTGGCCAGGATGGTTTGTATCATTTTGCGGAGTAATAAACTTATTAAAATTACCGTGAATTGACTCAATCTTTCTGACCGCCTCTTGGTAAAGCTGCTTTTTCTTAAAAAGATTAGAGTTTTTTGGTATAATAACATTACATAATATTTTGATCGATTGATTTAGCCGGTCAAAAATTAAAAGCGTATCGGTTAAGATTAAAAGTATATCCGGTATTTTCAGGTAATCTTTATTTTTATCCGGGATATTCTCGAAAAACCTTACTGTATCGTATCCGATATAACCCACTAGGCCGCCATAAAAACGCGGCAGGCCCGCTACCTCTACGCTTCGGAAATCCCGCATTATTTTTTTAATTTCATCTAAAGGCGTGCCCGGGGTAACAAAACTTCTGCTCTTATTATTCCGCGCGTAAATAATTTCTATATTCCTAGCTTGGCTTTTAAAAATCAGGCTGGGATTTGTGCCGAGGAATGAATAGCGGGCGATCTTTTCCCGGCCTTCAACCGATTCCAAAAGAAAAGAATAATCTCCTTTCTCCATTTTTAAAAAAACAGAAACCGGAGTATCCATGTCCGCATTAATTTCTTTATAAACCGGAATTAAGTTACCTCTCTTGGTTAACTTTAGGAATTCTTTTAGGGTCGGTTTTATCATTTTTTTACTATATACCTTCTGTCATCCCCGCGAAAGCGGGAATCTAAAACCAGATCCCCGCTTTCGCGGGGATGACCACGCTACGCGTGGTCATTTTATCTTTCTATAAAAACATGATCGGTTACCTGTATGACAGGCTGCTCCCACCTGCCGCACGCGAATTAAAAGCGCGTCCAAATCGCAATCATAAGCCACAGACTTAACAAACTGAAAATGCCCGCTAGTTAAACCTTTGACCCAATACTCTTTTCTTGAACGTGACCAAAAACAAGTTTTTCCTAGGGCGAAAGTACGGCGCAACGATTCCTTATTCATATAAGCCAGCATCAATACTTCTTTATCCTTATAATCCTGAACAATTACCGGTATCAGCCCATGCTTATCAAATTTTAAATTCGCCAGTCTAAATGATATTTTTTTCATATTCTTACCACTACCCCTCTTTCTTTTAAATAACTCTTTACCTGTTTAATACTAAACTCCTGGTAATGAAAAAGTGAAGCGGCTAAAGCCGCATCCGCGTTGGCCTGGACAAAAACATTATAAAAATCCTCTAAGCGCCCCGCTCCACCGGAGGCAATCACCGGAATATTTACTATTTTGGTAATCGCTCCAGTCAACTCCAAATCATAACCATCCTTGGCTCCATCGCGATCCATACTCGTCAAAAGGATTTCCCCCGCGCCAAGCCGAGCTGCTTTTTGGGCCCAAACCAAAGCATTGATTCCCGTAGGCGTCCGGCCGCCATTAATAAATACCTCCCACCCGGCCTCCGCGTTCAAAACTTGGGTTTTTTTGGCATCAATTGCCACTACGATACACTGGCTGCCAAATCTTTTCGCGGCAGTACTGATTAACTCCGGGAATTTTACCGCCTGAGTATTAAGCGAAACCTTTTCCGCCCCGGCATTTAAAAGATTACGGATATCGCCAATTTCACCTATGCCCCCGCCAACCGTAAAGGGCATAAAAATATTTCTGGCGATTTTTTCAACCAGATCCACCAAAGTTTTTCTATTCTCGAAACTAGCAGTAATATCCAAAAATACTAATTCATCAGCGCCCTGCTGGTCATAGGCCTTGGCCGCCTCAACCGGATCGCCGGCATCACGCAATTGGAGGAATTTTACCCCCTTAACCACGCGGCCTTCTTTAATATCTAAACAGGGAATTATGCGTTTGCTTAACATAGAAATGCGATTATCGCTACCCAAATTTCTGTCAATCAGACTGTCATTGCGAGGAGCCGTAAGGCGACGAAGCAATCTCAAAACCGGGATTGCTTCGCCCCTGCGGGGCTCGCAATGACGCACGTTTTGCTATTGCGGCACAATCTGAATGACGGGCGCGTAATCTTACTTGACCTTCTTCTCCAAATAATCCTTTAAAACCATCCAGGTATTCTTGCCCACCCTGCCATCCGCATGAAGATTATTTGCTTTCTGAAACTCCCTTACGGCTTTGCGCGTTTTCTTTCCCATTTTGCCATCAACCACTCCCTCATAATAACCGGCATTTTTTAAAGCTGTCTGGATCTGTTTGGAATCTGCTTGCTGATTAGCTTCGCCAACATTGCTCACATTCGCGTTAAAATCTTCGCTCTTCTTTATCGAAATTTCTTTTAGGCTGTTAATTTCATCATCTTTTTCCTTGAGCTGTGTTTCCAACGCCGAAATCTTATTACGTAACCCCTGATTTAACAAAGTGTCATTCTTATTCATCGTAGCGCACCCACTTAAAACAAAAATACCCGCTACTGCTAATCCTAACCACCAGCCTTTCTTTGCCATATTCTCTCCCCTTTCGTTGGTTTTGAATAAATTAAGCATTAATTAATTTCAATGCTTTCACTAAAGTAAATTTACCTTCATACAAAGCTTTACCCACAATCACCCCTGAGCACCCCTGTTTTTTAAGCTTCTTAAGTTTTACTAAATCTTCTAAATCACAGACCCCTCCTGAAGCAATAACCTTTAGCCCGGTTAACTTAAGTAATTCTTTAATCCCGGAAATATTCGGGCCGGCCAAAGTACCATCCTTGGAAATATCCGTATAAATTATTTGCTTAAAACCAATTGTTTTTAACTCTTTAGCAAAAACCAATGTAGTTTTAGCTGCCTGGCAATTCCACCCTTGCGTCAAAACCTTCCCGCATTTAGCATCAATGCTGACAATAATTCTTTCTCCAAATTTTTTCCAAGCTCGCTTTAAAAATTTTACATCACTAGCTGCCTTAGTACCTAAAATAACCCTTTGCACCCCCAAACTAAGCAATTTAGATATAGTTTCTATGCTTCTAACCCCGCCGCCAAATTCCACCCCAATGCCTACCTGCTCAATAATTTTCTTTAAAACTTCGATATTCTTAAGCTCGCCGCTAGAAGCCCCGTCCAGATCCACAATGTGTAAAAATTTAGCCCCCTGCTTAGCCCAATGCTTAGCTACCTTAACCGGGTCAGCCGAGTAAACCTTTTGGCGATTAAACTTACCCTGAAAAAGCCTGACTACTTTACCGGACTTTAAGTCTATCGCTGGTATAATTAACATAACTGGACGAAATTTTTAATTATCTTCAACCCCATAGCCTGGCTTTTTTCCGGATGAAACTGCACCCCATAAACATTATCTTGATGTAAAACACAGCCAAACTCTAAACCATAATCGCTTGTTGCGGCAATCACGGATGGATCGCAAGGCTGCGGATAATAAGAATGACAAAAGTAAACTTGGGCGTTGCCGCTAATACCGCTTAATAAAAGGCAGTCTTGGGCAACCACTTTACAATCATTCCATCCCATATGCGGAACTTTCAAACCGCTCTGAGAACTAAATTTCACCACCTGGCCTTTTAAAATACCTAACCCCTTACTAATTGTGGCCTCTTGGCTAGACTCCAACAAAATCTGCATCCCTAAACAAATTCCTAGAAACGGCTTTTTACAATTAACCTGCTGGTGAATAACGCTGATTAAATCCAGCTTCTTTAATTCCGCCATCGCGTCATCAAAAGCGCCCACTCCGGGTAAAATTATTTTATCCGCCAAGCTTATTTCGCTTTTTTTATTGGTAATTACCGGCTCAGCGCCGCTTACTTGGATGCTCTTAGCCACGCTATGAATATTGCCCATACAATAGTCGATAATCGCGATCTTCATTAGTCAATCACGCCTTTAGTCGAAGGGATACCTTTTCTACGCGGGTCAATTTGCGTAGCTTGATCCAAAGCAATACCCAATCCCTTAAAAATAGGCTCTAAGTTAGTGTGTAAATCCTGGCTAAATAAATCAACCTTAATATTTAAATTCATACCTAAGTGTTTAGCAAAAGACTCAAAAAAATGTTCCGCATCTTTTATAGCATAGCCCTCTTGATCATCTTCTATGGCTGGATAAACTGCCGAAGGTTTAGACAATTTAAAAGAACCTCTACCGCTGATATCAACTGTAACAGTGGCCGTCACTTCTTCCATGGGTACTGACGCGCAGCCAATACGGTTAATTCCCACTTTTTCACCTAGCGCCTTTTTAAAAACTTGGCCTAAAACTATCCCCACATCTTCATTGGTATGATGAATATCGATATTAAAATCCCCCCAATTAACTATCGCTTCCAAATCAAAATGGCCCCAGTAAGCGAATAGATCCAACATATGATCAAGCAAGCCGATACCGGTTTTGATTTTTCTTTCTTCTGTGCCGTCAATATTTAATTTAATAGATATTTCTGTTTCGTTCGTTTTTCTGTTAACTTCCGCGATTCTTTTTTCCATTTCTCTCCTTAAAGGGAATCGTGGGGACGGTTTTGTTTTTCATTCAAGCTGTCATCCCCGCGAAAGCGGAGATCAGATTCCCGTTTTCACGGGAATGACGGTGATAAAAACAGAACCGTCCCCTTGTTTTTACACAAACCTGCTCTTTACCGAATCCACATGCTTCTGCAGGCCTTCAATGCCGGCAATCTTTTCTAAAGGCTCGCGTATTTTCTCCAGCGCCTTTTTGGAATAACTGATAATATGGCTGCTCTTAATAAAATCCGTAACGCTTAAACCCGAGAAGAACCTGGCTGTGCCGGAGGTTGGCAATACATGGCTGGGGCCGGCAACATAATCTCCCAAGGCCACCGGGCTATAGGGGCCTAAAAATATCGCTCCGGCGTTTTTTATACCCTTAAGCAGTTTTTGCGGATTCTGCACCAGGATTTCTAAATGCTCGGGAGCAATCTTATTGGCAATTTCAACCGCCTGCTTTAAATTCTTGGTTAAAATAATATACCCATTAAGCCCATCCATTTGCGATTTCACTTCTTTGGCTAAACCTTTGGAATTGGTAATTAATATCGCTAAGCCTTTAGCATGCTCGGCTTGAGCGGCTAAATCCGCGACAATAAATTTCGGATCGCTAAAACGATTAGCAATCACCACCAGTTCCGTGGGGCCGGCAATCATATCAATATCCACCCTGCCAAAAACCTGCCGTTTGGCTTCGCTGACGTAAATATTTCCCGGGCCGACAATCTTATCCACCCTGGGAATAACCTTGGTCCCATAAGCTAAAGCGGCAATTCCCTGCGCGCCTCCCACCCGATAAATCTCATCAACCTTGAGCAGGTCGGCGACCACCAAAATATGCGGGTTAATGTAACCGTTTTTATCCGGCGGGCTGATTAAAACAATCTTTTTTACCCCAGCCAGCTTGGCCGGAAGCACGGTCATATAAACCGTAGAAACCAGCGGGGCAGTTCCCGCCGGGATATAAACACCCACTTTTTCTAAAGGCGTGTAATTTTCACCCAGCGCCACCCCTTCAATTCCTTTAATCCTCCAGGATTTACGCAGCTGTTTGCGGTAAAAACGGTTTACGTTTTCAATCACTACTTTTAGCGAACTGACAAAATGCGGGCTAATATTGGCGTAAGCGCCGCTAATTTCTATTTGTGAAACTTTTAATTGCCGCGGCATTAATTTTACCCCGTCAAACTTTTTGGTATACTTAATCAGCGCCTCATCCCCAATCAGGCGCACATCCTCAATAATCTTTCTAACCTTTTCCTCAACCCGCAGCTGCCGCGATTGCCCGCGGTTGTAAATCTTCTCTAATTTTTTACTCGCCGCCTTAATTATTTTCATCTTACTGAGCCTTAGCCTGTCTAGATAAGGTGACTGTCACGCTCTTTGTGACTGTCACCTTATCGGTATCTATACGTAACCATTAATTATATCTCTTAATTTCTCAAAAGCCAAGGCAAAATTCTCAGGCTGGGTTCCGCCTGCCTGGGCAAAATCTTGTCTGCCGCCGCCTGAGCCGCCAATCATCGGAGCAGCCTGGCGAATTAATGCTCCCGCGTCCATTCCTCTGGATAATAAATCCGGCGTAACGGCAATCACCAAAATAGCCTTTTTCCGCTCTAAATCGCGCGAACCTAAAACAACCACCGCGCAAGATAGTTTCTCTTTTAGCTTATCCGCCAAAAGCCTTAAGGCCGGCATATCCAAATCATCCTCCAGCGAAAAAATAGTATTAATATCGCGGATCTTCACACTTTTCTCTAGGAGCCTTGGCAAGGCATTAGGCAGACTGTTTTTTACTTCAGCGCTGCGTTTCTTTTCTTTTTCCTTTGATTCATCTAAACTTTGCCTCTTGGCAGCTTCTTGGATCGCTTTTTGCTCTTGATCCTTAATAAACTGGTGCGCAAAGCCAGCAGTAACGCCTTCAATCCTTCGTATGCCGCTGGCTACCGAACCCTCGTTAAGTATTTTGATCAAGCCGATTTCACTAATATTGTCAAGATGCGTTCCTCCACATAACTCTTTGGAAATATTTCCGATAGTAACCACGCGCACATTTTGGGCGTATTTTTCCTCAAAGAAGGCCAGCGCTCCGGCTTTCTTGGCGTCTTTAATAGCCATCTCTTGGCAATTTACCGCCTCATTTTTAGCAATAAAGCTATTCGCCAGCTCCTCAACCCTGAAAATCTCCTCCTTAGTCAGCCCCTTAAAGTGCGTAAAATCAAAACGAAATTTTTCTTCCGCCACTAAAGACCCCTGCTGCTGGACATGGTTTCCTAAAACTTCCCGTAAAGCCGCCTGCAATATATGCGTAGCCGTATGGTTTCGCGCTACATTCAGGCGATAGGAAACATCGATTTTGGCATCCAGGCTATCTCCTATGCTTGGGAAGCCAGCAAAGTTTCCCCAATGTATAAATACATTACCACTTTTCTGAACATCCATCACAGGAAAAACCTTGTTCCCGATAGACAATGTACCGATATCGCTAACCTGGCCTCCTGACTCGGCATAAAAAACCGTTTTATCAAGAACTACCCCTCTCTGATCTAAGTGGCCGGCCTCAGAGATAATTTCAAGAACACTAGCTTTGGTTTCAAATTGATCATACCCCAAGAATTCTGTCTTCGGAAGATCCTTAACCGCCAATTCAGGCACACTAAATACCTCCCCCTTCATCGCGCTGCCTGATTTCGAGCGCGCCTTCTGCGCCCGCATATCTTGTTGGAATGCCTCTTCTGAAAAACTTATCTTATGTTTATTCAGCCATTCTTGGGTTAACTCCCAAGGAATTCCGTAAGTATCATGCAGCAAAAAAACTATATTTCCCACAGTTTCAGGATTTGGATTTTCTATAAATTCAGTAAATTTACTTTTAAATAATTCCTCGCTGGTGCCCAGCGTATAAATAAAGTTTCTTTCTTCAGCTAAAACCACCTGGGCGATCCCTTCTCGTCGATTAGTTAATTCCGGATAAAGTTTACGCATTATTTGGCCCACGATTGCCACTAAACGGTAAAAAAAAGGTTCTTTAATTCCCAGGCTCATTAAATGTAAAATGGATTTACGGATTATTTTTCTTACGACATAACCCCTTCCTTCATTAGAAGGCAATACCCCGTCAGAGATAGAAAATACCACTGCCCGAATATGATCGGCAATAGCATAAAATGTTTCTAAGGGGACTGTCCCCGACTTGCCCGCCGACGCATCAGTGGCGGGAGGGGACTGTCCCCGGATTATCTCTTTTATTATCGGCTGGAACAGCTCAGTTTCAAAATTGCTTTTTACTCCCTGAATTACCGCGGCTAATCTTTCTAACCCCATCCCGGTGTCAATATTTTTATTAGGCAACGGCTCTAAAGTACCGTCAGGTTTACGGTTGAATTGAGTAAATACTAAATTCCAAATTTCGGCAAACCTGCCGCAGCCGCAAGCCGGCGTACAGCTGGATTGCTTACAGCCAACATCTTTTCCAAAATCAAAAAATATTTCTGAACATGGGCCGCAGGGGCCATTGGGCCCTTTAGTTTTGGCTTCCGCCGGCCAAAAATTATCCTGATCCCCTAATCTGATAATTTTATTTACCGGAATTTTTACGGCATTCTTCCAGATAACATAAGCCTCGTCATCATCTTGGTACACGGAAACCCAAAGCTTATCTGGAGAAATCTTTAGTTCTTGGGTTAAAAACTCCCAGGCCCAGGCTATCGCCTCCGGTTTAAAATAATCCCCGAAAGAAAAATTACCTAACATCTCAAAAAAAGTATGATGCACGCTGGTTTTGCCTACCTTATCCAAATCATCCGTGCGCAGGCAGCGCTGGCAGGTGGCGGCGCGCTTGAATCCAGAATCAAAGCCCATAAACTCCTTCTTAAACTGGTTCATTCCGGCAGGAGTAAATAAAACCGTAGGGTCATCCTTGGGGACTAAAGAATCGCTCTCGATAACTTTATGTCCTTTAGCTTTAAAAAAATCCAGAAATTTTTCTCTTAAAATATCCGCAGTCATAATTATATTATTATCATTGCAAAATAATAGCTAAAGTGGCTGTCACGCCTTTTGTGACTGCTTACATTCTAGTTTCTAGTGCAACAGATTTAGTAAATATTTCGTTAGGCGTATTCCAATTTAAAACTTTACGAGGCCTGTCATTAAGCATATCTTGGACCTCTTGAAGCTTATTT
>Ga0247841_10000797_pt1 | contig 78441 bp, 66 predicted proteins | sample LaCruzMarch2015__2_FD_192410 | JGI IMG/M metagenome (GOLD analysis project Ga0247841, IMG submission 192410) | Freshwater microbial communities from meromictic Lake La Cruz, Castile-La Mancha, Spain - LaCruzMarch2015_18m | ecosystem: Environmental > Aquatic > Freshwater > Lake | place: Spain... | reverse complement strand
TTTCGTTTTTCGCATGCAGAACTCATATCATATTTTATCGGCGGTCAGTAGAGTGCAAACCCTTACAGCACAAGCGCTTGCAGCTTAAAAACCGTTTATTTTACCCACTCGATTGGGAGAAGACCCTTTTAAAAAATGATCGGATTGGATTGTCAGTTCTGAATTCAGAAAAAATTATAGAAGGAAATCAACCATCAAAGTGGATGCCACAGATCCTGCTTGTTTATTTACATCGACCGTTGATTGACAGATATTTTATTCATCTGTATCAACAATCATAATTTCAGCCCTGGACATTTTGTTATAACGTCGGAGCCTGCCGACATATTTGCAAAATTCATTAAGCAACGGCCGCTCCACCCGTGGCGAGTTTTGTAATTTTGACTTTATCGTTTAGCATCGTATCATTTTACGATTCCCGATGATCAGCAATCCCAAGAAGGCCGTTATTCAGCAGCGCCTCGGCGGCATTTCTGATCATGGTAAATTCATAGCCGGCGCGTTCGGCGATGTCCAGCAATGAATGGCAGCCATCGGATAAGTTCAGCACCCATAACAGCGACATTTGATCGAAACCCGTTTCCCCGTTGCCGCCCATGAGGCGATAGAGCCCCCTCTTGCCGAGCTGGGGCTCGCATTTGGGATTCAGATTCAGATAGGTCCGGTTATTCTCCAGGATATTCAAAACGGCAAGATATTTCCCGAAGGAATCGGCAAGGTATTCCGGACGTACAAAGGCGAGGTCATCAGCGGATGTATGATACTCGGGATAGCGCCCATGAGGCGTTCTCATGAGGCAGCCGACAGGCAGGTTGAAGCCGGGCGAGCCATACTGCCGCTCATCGTAACCGTATGGGGAAAAATCTATGATTTCATAATCCTGCCCGGAATGTTTCAGGATATGAGCGACGGCCCGATCTATGTCCGCGTCTCCCCGGCGGCTCTTCTTGTAGGTGGATTTTCCCGGATCGCCCACGCAGGCCGCCACCAGACCGTGCTTTATTTTGTTGACCCTTTCTTCATTCAAGCAGAGCCATGTAATAGACCCGATGGTACCAGGTATGAAGAGAAATCGGTATGAATAGCGTCGGGGCCGAGTGTTCAAATATCGGGCCAGGAAAGTGACCATCACCACGCTGGAGAGATTGTCGTTACAGAGCGAGGGATGGCAGGCGTGACAGGAGATCAGGATCTCGTCTTCCTCTTCTCCGGAAAGATAGTACTCCCCGTAGGTGAGATGGCCCGGTTCCAGAGAACTGTCGATACAGACCTCATAGCGGTCATCCTTCATTTTTAAAAGATCACTATGCCTCAGGCAGAATCCCCAGGTTTCCTGGTAATAGGAGGTACGATAGGGAATCCAGTCCGGTTGATCCGGAAGGGTAAAAAGATGGTCTTTCAATTCTGCCAGCGACAGGGTCGCCCGTATGGGCATGCTGTAACTGACCACATGCAGGTTCGATTTCCGGAAATCGATCACCCGTTCGCCGGTACTGTTCTTCACATAGGCGTCCCTGATGTTCCATTCCTTTGGAACGGTCCAGTCAAAGACGGAGGTTCCGGTAGGAACCTCATGAATTTCCAGAGGAATATGACGACTGATCAGAGAGAGGGTTTGGCGAAAACCGGCCCCCGTAATACTGCGGCAGAGGGGATACATCTGCTCGATGAACGCATGCATCTCCTGGCCCATATCCTCGGTTTTGGAGACACTTTCGTCGGTTTCGATCTTCAACCTATCAACCTCCTGCAAACTATTCCGAATAATCGGGCCAGTCCCGGTCCCGGTCCGACAGGATCGCCCGGTTCCCTGCCGGCCATTGAATCCCGAAAACCGGGTCATTCCAGCGGACACCCCGGGCGGACTCGGGATGATAAAACTCGGACATCTGGTAGAAGATCTCGGTGTTGTCGGTCAGAGTCTGAAAACCGTGGGCAAAACCTCTGGGAATATAGAGCATAAGACAATTGTCCTCGTTCAGTTCCAGGGCAATCCACTGTTTGAAGGTCGCCGACTCCCGGCGTAGATCTACAATCACATCATACAGGCTGCCACGGTTGCAGCGAACCACCTTTTCCTCGGCATGGGGCGCAGCCTGATAATGCATCCCCCGCAAGGTGCCGGCCTCCCGGTTGAAGGAGATACTGCACTGCGCCACATCCGGATTCAGTCCACGGTCGGAAAACTCATGCCGGCAGAAAGACCGGCCGAAAAAGCCCCGTTCGTCCTCCAGGCGCTGCACTTCAACAATAAAGGCCCCCGGCAGTTTTGTTTCTCTGAAGATCATGCCAACCTCTCCACGACACCTGTCATTTTATCCCTTTCCGAACCGCCGCTCTTAAAGCTCAACCTGCGCCTGTCGGCATCTTTGATTTTCTTTCACTTCAACTTTATGGAATAAATCCTTTTGTTCGTATTCGGATTGCTGTTGTCGGTAGTCGAAAACAACACTCCCTCTCCCCAATGTGAATATCGACCCATGCCGAGTTTTCGGATATCGTCATGTCCGCTGTGGGCAGGACCAATTTTTTTACCGTCCTCAAATAATTGCAGTGTCGATACATTCGGATTTTTCATTGAATCTGAAGAGGGGGCATGCTGCGGAATATAAATATACCAGCAATGGCCCGATTCATTCGAATAGGTACCCTTTATAGGTTGACCGGTATCCGAACAAGCCATGATTAATGTGGAAAATAACATCACCAACAGAAAATTAACCTTTGCCGATTTTCTCTGATTCATCTCTTTTCTCCTTTAAATTTATTGATTTGCCAACTATTTTATTGTTTACATCGTGACCAGATGACTGTAACCAGATAGCCATGCCTCCCATTAAAGTAAATATCAGGCTAAAGGCAAGGAAAAAGGTCGATAATATCAGTGAGCTTTCAGGAGCCACATGGTAGTATTTACCGAGCAGATAAATAATACTTATGTCTCTTACGCCAAGTCCTGCAAAAGAAATCGGCAGTAATTGCACAAGATTGATTGCGCCAATGAGCCACACCGAAACCTGGAACGGCAGATCGATTCCCACCATAATCATCAACAGGTAAGTAAATAATATCAGAAACAGATGGCACAGCATCGACATGGATACTGTCCATAACATCACGCCCAGATCAACATTGGTACAGGTGATCACGGAATCCCATAGTTTATTGCTGAGCTGGACCAGTTTGTGTCTCCAATTTGCAGCAGGTGTTATTTGTATGATCGCCCGGGAAAATTGTTTCATGATGGTCGCTGCCTTTGATGATACAAAGGGAATAAACATCAGCAAAAACAAAACAGCCAGGATGATGATATACACTCTCAGATTGATATCTATAAGCTTCTCTTCAAACACGAGTCCAATGGCGGTAAAAGTGATCAGAGTGATAATGCTCATGAGTCGAAGGAATATAATAACAGACGCGGAAGCGGCCTTTCCCCCTGATTTGTCCGAAATCATATACCATGTGATCAGGCCGCCTGCCAGGTCGCCCGGTAGGACCAATCCGTAGAAAGAAGAGATCAGTTGGGCCTTGAAAACAAAATTTGTCCCCAATTTGCTGTTAAAAGCCTTCTTGAAATAATAGTGAATCTGATAAGCGTTAAGATACCTGAAGATCAGCGAGATAATCAGTAAATAAATGAACATCCAGGGCTGGATATATTTCAATGCGGTCAGAAAATCGTTGTATTGGATATACTTATCAATGATATAATAAAATATTGCGCCGGTTATAAGTAACTTCATGACGTTTAAAATCAACCGGTTCCGTTTTTTTCGATTGATATTTATGTGGCCATTATTCATGAGCATGATTATTTGAAACGGGTTACAGCAGCAGAACAGCCTGTCGTTCATCAACTGCATCATAAATATTCAAGGACAGTCTCAGCACTTTTTTTGTGTATTAATATGCGGCGGGGAAATTTTTTTACGGCGGCATTATGGCGCCCCGGCGGGTGAATGATCGTTTCGTTGAATGTTACATGGAAGCATTCTACCAGACTTTCCACGGAACTGTCTCTTCATTCCATAAGTTATTCAAGTATTCCACTTCTCTTAGGGTATCCATACACGCCCAAAAGCCGTCGTGCCTGTAAACCATGAGTTGCCCTTCGGAAACAATCTTTTCCAACGGTCCACATTCAAGATCGCAATTGTCTGATTTATCGAGATAGTTAAAAATTTTTCGATTGAATACAAAAAAACCACCATTGATTAATCCCCTGATGTCTTTTGGCTTTTCAAAAAACTCGCTTACCTGATTGCCATCAATCATTAATTCTCCAAAGCGGAGCGGCGGTCTGGGCACGCCCGTTACGGTTGCCATTTTCCCGTGTCTGAAGTGAAAATCGAGAAGTGCGTTTATATCTAAATTTGAAACCCCATCGCCATAGGTTACCATGAAGGTATCGCCCTTGATGAACTTTTCGACCTTCTTCAATCTTGCCCCTTTGAGGGCTTTCTCGCCGGTATCGGCCAGGGTGATCCGCCATCCCGCTTCATTATGGTTCTGGTGGATGCAGATATTCTCCGGTTTTCCCAGCTCAATGGTGACATCATTATTCATCAATTCATAATGACAAAAATAATTCTTAACCATTTCTCCTTTGTATCCAAGCGCCAATACAAAATCCTTATGCCCGAAATGGGCATAGGTCTTCATAATATGCCAAAGGATCGGCCTTGCCCCGATGTTAATCATCGGCTTCGGACGGAACTCCGTTTCTTCACGAAGTCGTGCACCAATACCACCACAGAAAATAACCACTTCCATGATCCTAAATGCCTCCTTTGAAGATTGTTGCGCGATTCATATCATGATCTTCGGGAAACCGCGATCTTTTTCCTTCATGCTTTCTGAATCTCCCATCACCATGAGATCTCTACGAGGGTCTGACTCGCCGAGAATTCTTGACAAAACAATATCACCCTGTCACATCGCCACCTTACAGAGAGGTTTGCATAACCCCGGTTTGCCATCCCGAATTATTCATCGATGACTTCCCTCTGGCCATTACCGTCTCGGAGGCCACACTATTTTTTGCTCCACGAGTTTAGCAGCCAGATGTTCCACAAAGCGGCCCGATGATCCATGCGGCAGGCGCAGTGCTCCTCTGCCATTTCGGCTATGTAGGGGGCATGAAGACAGGGGAAAGTGCCTTTACTGTCCAGGGAGAGGCTGCCCTCCTGGAACCACCGGCCGATCGGTACGCCGAACCCCTTCTTGGCGCGATAGAGGATCTCTCGGGGCAGAACGGGCTCCAGAGCCTTTTTCAGGATGTATTTGGTCTCGCCGTTCCGGTATTTGTATGCGTGGGGTATTTTCCGGACAAAATCGACGAGTTCGATATCGAGGAAAGGGGCCCGCACCTCCAGGGAATTCATCATACTCGCCCGGTCGGCCTTGACGAGAATATCATCCTGCAGGTAGAGCTTCGTGTAGAACTGCAGGGTCTTGTCGACCAGGTTCTCCTGCCGGCAGGCCTCCCACTGCTCGATCGCCTCGGCATAGACCTCCTCGATATCGGTGGGCTCCCGGAAAAGCGCCTCCAGATCCCGGGGATCGAGCGGTCCCAGCCAGACGGCGTTCCAGAGACGTCTGGGGTAGGAGAGGCCCCTCAGTGTCCGCTTGAGGCGGAAATCGAGGCTCATGTTCCGATGGGTGGAGGGAAGCGCCGCCACCACCATCCGGATCGCCTGATGGACCGGCCCGGGAACGAGGTGATCATACCATTTTGCCATCCCGAGGGCCCGGAAGGGGTCATAGCCGGCAAAAAGCTCATCACCGCCGTCTCCGGCCAGCGCCACCGTCACATGTTTTCTCGTCTCCTGGCAGAGCAGATAGGTGGGCATCAGCGAACTGTCCCCCATGGGCTCATCAAGCTTGCCGATGATCTCCGGCAGAAGCCCCCGGGCCCGCTCCATGGAGAGGATTTCCTCGTAATGCTCCGTGTTGTAGCGCTCAGCGATGATACGGGCATATTTTGTTTCGTCGAAGCTTGCCTCTTCAAAACCGATGCAAAAGCTTTTCATGCGCTCCCCGCCAGCCGCTTCCGCCGCAAAGGCCGTGATGGCGGATGAATCAACCCCGCCGCTGAGAAAGACCCCCAGTGGAACATCAGACATGAGTCGTCGCTGCACCGATTTCCTCAGCAGTTCCCGGAGCTCCTCCCCCCATGCTGCTTCCGGGTTGGCCGGTATATGCTCAAAAGGCTCCAGAACGAAATCCCAGTACTTGGATACCCGGCAGGCCATGGCGTCCATCTTCAGCAGCAGATTATGGCCACCGGGGAGCTTGAAGATCTGCCGGTAAAGCGTGGAAGGCGCCGGAATATACCCGTAGGCGAAATACTTCTTTAGACTCCCTGTTTGAACGGCGGCCTCGATCTGCGGATGGCGGATCAGCGCGTTCAGTTCGGAGGCGAAGGCAAAGGTCCCGTTTTGGAGGGAATAGAAGAGGGGTTTTTTCCCGAAACGGTCCCGGCTGAGGAAGATCTCGCGCCGCGTCCGGTCGTAAAGGGCGAAGGCCCACATGCCGTTGAGACGGGACGGCATGTCATGTCCCCACTGCCGGTAACCGTGGAGCAGCACCTCCGTATCGGAGTGGTCGGTAAGGAAATGGTGGCCGGCCCTGATCAATTCTTCACGGAGCTCCAGATGATTATAGATCTCCCCATTGAAGACGATCCCCAGGGCGCCGTCCGCCGTCCACATGGGCTGCGCCCCGCCGCTCAGATCGATGATGGACAGACGCCGATGCCCCAGATAGACCGCCTCCAGGGTGTCGTGCCACAGCCCGCCAGCGTCGGGACCCCGATGGACCATGGCCTCATTCATGGACGCAAGAATATCTACATCGCCGGCTCCGGCAAAACCGCAGATTCCACACATGATTATTTCTGCTCCAGATTACAGCATTCGTCGATCAGATAGACAGACTTGCCCTGGGATTCATAGTAGGTCCGCATGATGATTTCCGCCAGCAGGCCCATGAGGATGCACATGATTCCGGTAATACTCGCCATGACAAAGATGAGCGGCAGAGGGGTTTCAATGAAGGATTTAAGACCAGAGATCTTGTAATAAAGAGCTGCCGTGGCGGCGATGAAGGCGACGAAGAGGCTAAACAGCCCAAAGGACCCGAAGACGTAGATCGGCTTCTGGGCATACTGCGTGAGAAACTTGACCACGATCAGATCCAGGATCACCTTGAAGGTCCTCTCCAGGCCATATTTGGACTTGCCGTGGATCCGGGGATGATGGGCAACCGGGATCTCCGTCACCCGGGCGCCCTGCCAGGTGGCATAAATGGGAATGAAACGGTGCATCTCTCCGTAGAGCTTGACGCCCTTGATGACCTCGCGACGATAGGCCTTCAGCGAACAACCGTAGTCGTGCAGGTGAATCCCGGAAATCTTCGAGATGAGCCAGTTGGCGATACGGCTGGGGAGGTTGTGTTTCAGGGCATGATCCTTCCGGTCCTCGCGCCATCCGGAACAGGCCTGAAAACCTTCCTGCAGCTTGGACAGGAGCTTCGAAATGTCCTGGGGATCGTTCTGAAGGTCGCCGTCCATGGGAATGAGCACATCGCAGGAAGAATAGTCGATGCCGGCCATGATGGCCGTCGTCTGGCCGAAGTTGCGGCGGAAATGGATCACCTTCACCCGCCCGTCCCGTGAGGCGAGTTCATCAAGAATCGCCCGGGAACCGTCCGTCGAGCCGTCATTGACCAGAATCATTTCCAGATCGCACCCCAGCGACGGAGCGATGCCGATGACCTTCTCATAAAGGGGCAGAATATTATCCGCCTCGTTGTAGAGAGGGGTGATTACCGACAGTAGGTTAACGTCTTCTGGTGAGTTTATTCAAACCTCATATTTATTTTATTTTACAGCCACGATATCTGAGGATCTGTGACAGGAAGATAATAAAGAGAATGAATGCCGTGCGTCGCCTGATCCCGGAAAGCAGGTTCGTCATGGCTCGGCGTGAACCTTTCCCGGACTTGGTGTAAAGCAGAGGCGCAATTTCAGCACGACAGAAGTATCCGTTACCGGACAGTCTATCAGGATCTGTGGATCAATGGTCTTCGCAGACAAGGCAAGAGACCGGCCGAGCATGGACCGATCCACATCACCATGAATGGCGAGGCAACGGAACGCATCGGATCCTTCGCAATGCCAGATCTCAACGCCGTCCCGAATGAGAGAAATCGAGTCCACGAGGATCAAACCCGTTTCGTCGGTGGGATCCACGCGCAGAGGGCTTTCACAGGTGCCTTCCGGCAGGGTCAGACGTATGGTGGTCCAGCGAAACGCCGGATAGGATAGGCGAAGAGCGTGGTCCTCGGAATAGGTTCCGTCCTTCCTTAAATACACCTGCAAATGCGCCGCCCGGACGTTCGGCGGCAGCTCTTCCACTGACATTAAGGTAATAACTAAACCTCTTAACCATAGATAGGTTCTTCGAAAAGTCGTACTCCACTCCCGAAGTATAACTTCATTTGATTTAGTCGAAAAATCAAAAATCCCTCTTTGTTGAAAATACATCCTCCCCAGACGGGACGTGTAAACAGAACCACCTTGGTTTTCTTCAAGCCTTTGCAAGACCGATAGGTCACATGGACTAACAATACGAAATTTACACCCAGGCTGTCTTGGATGTGCGTATAAACATATGGATTCTACTATTTTGGGTCGGATGATCTCATTTTTTCTCTCAAGTACAATTGCGATACCATCTCCCCTTTCAGGTGGGTAACGTTCAGCCATTGAGACAATATTAAAATTTGAATAAAGTCCACCTATCTTTAATAAATGCAATATTGAAGAAGGAGTAAACGTATGATAATGAATATCGATAAACTCACCACGTTTTAGTCTGTCCATGTATCCGTTGAAGTGCTGCTTCTTCTGAGTGGTTAAATCTTCGCCATTTGAAGGAATGCTCATTTTTTCCCAGTCAATACCAAAAATGAAATCCGAAATATGTGAAGCATCTGCATTTTTTCTTCTCAACCAGAAATCTGTTAACATATGCACTGGTGGCGTAACCCGTCGAGGTTGATCGAAGGTAAAACGCTTATCAGGTATAACCAGATATAATTGCCCACCTTTTCTCAAAACACGGTGCCACTCATGCAATGCATATAAAGGATCAGGAAGATGTTCTAGCACATGCGATGAGCAAATATAATCGAGCTCTCCGTCTGGAAATGGAAGCACCATCGCGTCAGCTAACAGATCAAGAAAGCCTGAAGTTGCTGCAAAATCAAAAACTTTATCTACATAGAGCGGATCTATGCCTAGAGTTGGAATAGTATGAGCTCCAATTTCGATACCTTTTGGACTTTTAGGAAGCCCTTTGTGAAATGCATCAAGCGGTTGAATGCCACTAGCCATCGTATTAATTGTTATTCCTGAATCCTCTTTAAGCCACCAATAAGGGGTGGTAGTTTGCTCGAAATTAATAAATGCTATATATATCAGTAATTATTTCGGGATCATTTTAAGACCAGTCAGCAGAAAGGACCAGACGCTGAGAATAAAAAAAGCCAGACCGAACAGGGGCATGATTCGTGTACGGAAGGAGGTTGGAAGCTTAACAATACCTATTAGAAGAATCGGCAGGATTGGAAAGAGATAACGCCCCTGGGGCTGATAGTCGTTGATCCAGGAAGTATAGGCCGATTGACCCACCGCCAGGCCCGCGAAAAGCAGGACAAAGAGAAAGAAGATCTTGTCCTGAAGGCGAAGGGTAAACGCCACATAAAGGAAAATCAAAAGAAAAAAAGAACTCAATACATAGCTGACAGTTAGATAATAATTCTCATCTGAAAGAATATTCATATGACTATAGACGCCCCAAAAACTATTGAAGGACATTTTCCACCAGTACGAATCCTGTATGAAGAGTTCCCGAAAAGTTACCCCCTTATCTTTCAGGCGAAGCCCCTTAAGGGAAGATGACGGATCATTTTTCAAGGTGCTGAGTTTGAACTGATAACCGGCACGGTGCTCCATAATGCTGAGGACCTTTTCATCCTTCTTGAAATCATTGACATACTGATCGTATCCATAGATGGGAAGATAGAACAGAAGCGCCACAAAACCCACGAAGATCCATTTTTTCAGCTGCGGGATCCTCTCCCGGGCCGACACCTCAAACAGGATTGCCCACAACGCGGCAAAGACCAGAAAAGCGATATACAGCCGATAGTTCAATTTTGAGGAGAGGAGAAGCCCCAACAGAATCCCCGCCAGAATCCCGCCGCCAATCCGATGACGAATGGTGAGAGCTGCAAGGAAACGGCTCAGGGAAGATTCCTGATCAACGAACTGCATTGCCAGAAGCATGGCGATCAACCATGGGAAAGCGTCGTTGTTGAAGTAGGAAAACACATACCACACCTGCGGTGAGATAACGAGGAAAGGAACCGTCCATTTTGACCGTTTGATTCGCACGGCAACGACCGAAATCAAATAGAGGAATAATAAGGCATTGAATAAACGCAATCTCAGGTAGAAATCGGATACGATGCCGGATAAAACATGGGTAGCTTTTGCAGCAACGAGATAGAATAGATCGATATTCCATAGGTAGCTGACACCGTAGATGGATATGCTACTTGCAACCCGAGGGTCATCCACCGCCGGAGGAAGCCAGTTCTGTATGTAGTATGCGGCTGCCCTCGCGTGGCCACGAAATTCGTCCGGGTTGACATCGAGCCCTCCGACAAATCCCATTGCCAGGATCAGGCCGAAGGCCGACCCCAGATAAATCAGAGGCAACTTTTCCTGAACAAAGGGGCTATCCAGACCTTCAAGACAAGCATTGCCCCATTTTCTCCAGGCCAGAAGAAAGGCACAGGCAATCAGAAAACAGAAGACCGCTTCCATCATCAGCTTCAAGAGCCATTCCTTGAGGGGAAAAGGTAATTTTCCTTCAAAATTCAGATATCCGTTCAGATCAATGGCCAGTTGCGGATCATCGGCGTCTTCTGTTGCGGACACATCCAACCCGTTATGAACAAAATGGATGGATTTGATCTGCTTGAGGGGCCTTACCTGCCTTAAATCAATTACTCGAATAACCTTGTCGAAGGCATCGGTTACTTTGATCTCGCCAATCCGCACGTTGCCGCTTACCATCAGGGGATCAAAGCGCAGTTCGTAAATCGGTGCATTCGGCAGCTTGAATCGATAGGGCCGGAGATCTTCCTGAAGGGTCGCGTCCATCTGCAGCGAGTGTTTTTCATTCAGCCCCTGACCCAGATCGTAATAGACCTGAGCGGTGCTGTTGACCGTAGAACTCATGGCGACCTTCAGAAAAAGGGATCCCGCATCGTCATACAAAATTAAACAGCGCCAACCGAAAATCACCAGAGAGATGACGATGATCGCCGCAACAACCTTGTCTCTCCCGCGGAGTCCGACATAGATGAGCAGGCAGGCAACGAGGAACAATCCCAGGAATTCCAGGAAAAATCCGCCGACAAGCAGGAACAGTGAATGGTAATTTTTCACGAAGAGAGGCGATTCAAGACGGATTCTCACCTGGGGATCGTTCGCCCCTTCCTGAATCCGGATATCGGCCTTTTCACCGGATATCGCCAATGCCGCAATCTGTTGAAGGGGCTCGATCTGATGCAGGTTCAGGCGTTTGACCGGTCTGCGGGAACCATCCAGGATTTCCATTTTATAAACGGGGATGACGTTATCTTTGGCAAATGGCGGATCCCATCTCAGGTTGAGGATGGATTTATTGGGCATCTTAAACAGATAATCATGGATTTGGCCGTCCTCCCTGATGGAAGCGGACACGGCTTGCGTACTGTTGAATCCCTTACCGAGATCATAAAAGAGTTCGGCGACGCCCTTCTGAGATGATTTCAGGGAAACGGACAGATACATGGAATTGGCGTCTTCATAAGAAAGCACAGCTCTCCATATGCATATCATGAAAATCACGACCAGCGCCCAAAGACACGCCCTGAAAAGCTGTCTTCGGAAGGGGAGAGCCGTCAGCCATTTTTTCATTTTCTGTCTCCTGTAAACGCCGGGCCTTCTTCCATCGAAAGAAACGCCTGAAAGGTAAAATCCTCCCGGTCCCTGGTCAAGTGGGGGCTGTAGAAGGGGTCGTTCCCGATCCACTCCGTCCATCTCGCATTCATCAGGTCCGCTTCCCGCTTCAGCCGGGTCCGGTTTTCTCCGGAACGGTCGGAGCCGCGGCTTCCCGATTCGTGGTGGTACAGGCGCGCCTGAGGCAACACCACGTTCTGGTAGCCTTTTTTCAGCAACCGGAGACAAAAATCCACATCATTATAGGCCACGCTCAGCCTTTCATCCAGCCCGCCCATCTCCAGATAAAGACGCTTTCGGACCATCAGACAGGCGCCCGCCACGGCCGCATAATTGTACACGACGAGCAGTCGTCCGAAATAACCGGCACTGTCGGCCGGCATGCCCTTGTGACCGTGGTTCGCCGGCCCCACAATGCCGAGAATGAGCCCGGCGTGCTGAATCCTGTCGTCCGGATAGAGAAGAAAAGCGCCCACGGAGCCGATGCTTGGCCTCCCCGCCTGCCCCGCCATCTCCTCCAGCCAGGCGGGCGCAATGATCTCGGCATCGTCATTCAGCAGGCAGATCAGGTCGCCCTCGGCGCGACTGACCCCCTCGTTATTCAGACGGGAAAAATTGAAGGGGATATCCAGGCGGAGGAGACGGACCTGGTCCGGCGCCTCCTGCCGCCAGCGGGCGAAGAGGTCCCTGGTTTCCGGCTTCTCGCTGCCGTTATCGATTAGAATCACCTCGAAATTCCGATAGGTCGTCTTGGAGAAAATCGAGCGCAGACAGCGGTCGAGGCAGGCGGCATTATCACGCGTCGGGATCAGAATTGAAACTCGAGGGTTGCCCTGGACGGGATAATGCACGAGATACTGGCCTGGATAACCTGCCACATGTTCTACACGCCCCCCCTCGCCGCGCCGGTCCAGGGCTTCACCGATGGCCTTGAGTCCCGAAACATAGGCGTAATTCTTCGAGCCGTGGGTCAGGGCTGTGGAGCCCTTGAGGGTCCGCCAATGGTAAAGGACTTTGGGAATATGGCGGATTCGCGTCGTCTGTTCCGTGAAACGCAGGACGAGATCGTAATCCTGGCTGCCTTCGAATCCAATCCGGAAACCGCCGATTTTCCGGATCAATTCCGCCCGATAGATGCCCAGATGACAGGTGTACATGTGGGATAGGAACGTATCCGGTGACCAGTCCGGCTTGAAGAAGGGGGAATGCCGCTCACCCGCTTCATTGATCTTGTCCTCGTCGCTGTAGATCATGTCCGTATCGGGATGACGGTTCAGGAGGACCGCATTTTCGTAGAGGGCGTCAATGGACAGTTCGTCGTCGTGATCGAGCAGGGCGATAAATTCCCCGCGGACCATTTCCAGCGCCGTATTGGAACAAGCGGATATGTGACCGTTCTCCTCCCGGAAGACGACCCGTATGCGCGGATCCCGGGAAGCATATTCCATCAGAACCTGCCGCACATAAGGCTTTGTGGAGGCATCATCGGCAATACAGAGCTCCCAATGGGGATAGAGTTGCGTGATCACCGAATCGAGACATTTCCGGAGCCAGCGTTCATCGATATTGAAAACAGGAACGATGATCGAAAAGAGCGGCTGATAAGACAGGGTGGGTATCTCGGATAGGATGCGCACCTGATCCTCTGGGGTCAAACGGTGCTGCTGCACCCAGATGTTATAAACGTTGTTTGGATAGCGCCCCTCCCGCATGCCGGACTGCAGATAATGCACCAGCGGATTGAGCCCAGATTCCACGACGTCCGGATTCATGCGAGCATAGTAATCCATATCGAACAGAGGGCCGGGATTGAGTCCCCGCCTACTCCCTTCTTCGATAAAGTGGGACAGCGGATTGACACCCGATGCGGCCACATCAGGATTTTCCTTGAGATAATAGGCCGTATCAAACAGGGGATTGGGTTTTCTACCCTCCCGGGCGCCGAACCGAACATAATGGACGAGAGGATTTACCCCTGAGGCGGCGACTTCAGGGTTTTTCCTCAGATAGTAACCGGATTGGAAAAGGGGGTGGGGATTTCTATTCTCCCAGGCTCCCCGCTGAAGATAATGGACCAGAGGATGGAGCGGCGTCTGGACGATCTCCGGATTTTTCATCAGATAATAACCGGTATCGAAGAGAGAACTTGGGTTTCTCCCTTCCTTGGCACCGTGGATCAGGTAATGGGCGAGCGGCTCCACTCCCGCCGCAGCCACATCGGGGTACTTCATCAGGTAGAATTTCTCATCAAACAAACCGGACCGCTCGATCGCCAGATAGGTCCGAATGAAATCGACCAGCCTGAAGATCCTAAAGCGAAGGGCCCAGAATAGACCGCGAGAAACCTTCCTGATGATTTGCAGCTGGCGCATCATGGATTCCTTTTCACCTCTTCGCGAAACAATCCCATGAACTGCCGCAGCGGCTTCGTCACGCGCCAGGATCGGGAAATGAAGATCTCCTCGATTGTCCTTTCCCTCTGCGCAAGCAGCGTCTTTACCTGTTCGAGTTCAGCGTTTTTCATCTGCAGTTCCGCCCCTAGTTGCGTTCTCAGGGCGGACAGTTCCGCCCGGGTTTCGGCCAGCATCCCGTTCTGGCGATCCAGTATGTCCTGGAAGGCCTCCTGTCCCACAGCGTTATAGGTCAGCCGCACCGTCAGCCGCGACGGCCGCTCCACGGCTTTGACCGGAAAGAGGATCTGGGGATCGGCGGTTGCAAAGATCAGGTTGCTGTCCTGCCTGTAGAGAGCATTGCTCTGAAAATCTTCAATCTCATGGGATGTGCCATCTTCCTCAATGATGCTGATACCTTTGAGATGGATGGTTGCCGGCGCATTGATGGGATCGAAACGGCATTGCCGTATGCCCCGAAACCCGCTGAGGTCGAACTCAATGTCCCGCTGATCAGTAAAGACGATCTTTCTCAAAACCTGATGCGGAGTGAATCCCATGCCCGTATCCAAGTAAAGTTCCGCCACCCGGAAATGGATCTGGATGTCGGCCATGTGCCGATAGAGGTCCCGATGATTCAGATAGGCGTGAAGCCGCATAAAGAATTGTTTTCCCTCATTCATGGAGGTGACCATGGACACATCCTTCAGGCGGTAGTAAAAGTAGATTTTCGGGATCTTGTATACTTTCAGATTGAGTCGGATGAGAGACAACCAGAAATCCCAATCCTCCCACCCATAAACCATATTGATGTTGTATCCACCCACCGCCTCCCAATGGCGTTTACGAAACATCGCTGAGCAGAATATGATGTTCCCCCAAAGGATCGCCTCCAGCGAGAACTCCGGAAGGTCCCAGCGACCCCCACGGACGCCGAAATGCTCTGCCTCACAATAAACGATGCCGATCTCTGGGTGCCGATCCAAAATCCGGACCGCGTCCTCCAGATACCCCTTGCCGATCTTGTCATCCGCATCCAGGGGCAGGATGTATGCGCCCTGCGCCTCGCGGATCCCGTTGTTGCGGGCGGCCGAAAGGCCCTGGTTTTCCGTACGGATCACCCGGGTTTTCGGCCATGCGGCATCCCGAAGCATATTGACGGTCCGCGCATCCGTGGAGCCGTCATCGACCACCAGGATCTCGAAATCCTGGAATGTCTGGTCCAGAACGGATGCTACGGCCTCTTCCAGGTAGGCGCCCTGATTATAACAAGGAATGATTACGCTGACCTTGGACATGTAAGCCACCTCTCCTTCCTCCCTCCCTCCTTTTTCATGAACCTGAAAACGCCGTCGCAGGCATTGTACATCGATCCTGAGATGCGAAAGGCTCGATGAGCATTGGACGATCGTTCTCGGATCGTTTCATGGCCTTGATCCAGACATCGGCCGATTTTGCAGCAGGATGGCTCGTCCCGATTCTCCGGATCCGTACGACTCCGCTTCCGCTTCGGACCTTCGCCTCCACAGGTGTACCGAAAACGAGATCCACCGCTCCCATATCGTTGAAACCTGAGCCGGAATCCCAACTGACTCGTGCCTCTGCCGGAATCTGCACATTACCCTTGCCAGAATGAATCCCAGACAAAATAGGCAAGGGAAAAAAGAAAGAGGGCAACGAAAACGAGGTGCTTTTTCATCTTTTACTTCGAAACATCGGTCTTCAAATCATCACAGGCGCAAAGGGTAACGCTCATTTGCATGGGCCGATCCGTCGCCGGGCATTCCAGGAGCATCTGCGGATCGTCGGTCGTGGCTTCGATGATGAGACAGTCCTTTCTGAAAGACCAGGCATCTTTCCCGCCGTCACTGCATCCACGGAAACGATTGGCGCCGTCGGCCCGCCAGATTTCGGTTCCGGCTTCATCGAGAAGAACAATCTCCCTGATCCGGATGGAACTCGGCGCATCGGCCGGATCGAGACGGAGGGGATGTTCCCCGGTACCGGCAGGCAATGGAATCTTCAGGGTTTCCCAGCGCAACCCGGGATAGGCGACCCTCAAGGAATCGGATTCCTGATAGCCACCCTGGCGGCGGAAATAGATCTGGAGGTGTGCGGTGCCCCTCCACGAATCCTCAAGGGAGGCAAGCAGTTGGTGCAGGGCGCCGCAGAGCGGCTTTCCGGCAGGTTCCTCCGCCCCCTCTTTCCGATCCATATCCTGCAGAAGATCACGCCATTCGGCTTCGGCCTGACGGACGACTTCCCGGGCACGCCGCTGCAATATTTCTGCAGAAGCCTGAGCGTCTCCATGCAACAAAGCCATGACTTTCCCCACTAGGGGCCGGACGTCTTCCGTCACAGAAACAGCGAATTCCGCGAGTTCGGGTCCCAGGACCTCCGCAAGACCCGTCCCCTGAGACACAACTACCGGACAGCCCATCGCCATGGCTTCCAGGCAAACGATACCAAAGATCTCCAAGCGGGAGGGGAAAACACAGACGGTAGCTTTGTTTAAATAATCCCTAATGGAGTTATGACTGATCTGACCGAGAAAGGAAATGGCATCGGCATATTTCCCCGGAATCCGATTTTTCCAATATTCCAGAAAAGTCGAACCGTATTCGTTCCAGTAACAGTCCCGACCGATAAAAATGACCTTGGGAGCAGATGGATGCATCCGGTCGGCGATCTCAAAATAAGCCTTCAGCAGCAGATCGGCCCCCTTGATCCTGTCCAGTCTGCCCACGAAAAGGATGAGCGGCTCCCTGGGCTCTTCCCGCCTCTCGTCCTCCCCGGGAGATCCATCACAAGAAGGGGTTTCTTTATGGAAAAGCGGTTCCCTATGTTCCCCACACTTTTCCAGTTCTTCAAGATGGAACTGAGCGAGATCGACCAGATTCGGTATGATCCGGGCGGTTTTTCGGATGCCCAGCCGCCTCCGGACTTCCTCCCATGCGTAGACTGAGGGAGAAACGATCATAGGAGTCAGGTGGACACAGAGATCCTCCATGGCCAGAAGTGATCGAACATCGGGAAGATCCATGACGCCGGATATTTCCAGTCCGGCCCCCTCGCTGACCGAGATTATTTCGCTGTTCATTCCGTTAATCGTCAGGAGAAACTCAGTGTTGCCGTAAGCGCCGGTCACTGACCGCAGCAGGAGAAAGAGGCCCTCGGCATTGAAATCTGCAAATATCACCAGATCCGGCCGGATCTCCGGATAGGTTTCATCAAACCGCCGGGCAACTTCCGCAGCATATGCAAAGTGCGTTGGCATTCCCGAGCGTACCGGCGGGGCATCGACAAAAAAAAGGGGCGTCCCGCCATAATGAACCCTGTAAAGTGTCTCGTTATAATTGTCGGGCCTTCTGGCCAGAAGAGAGACGTGATGGCCATAACGCTTTAACAATGCGGTAAGGCTCTTGAACTGGGTGCCGATCCCTCCATAGTGGAATGGCACCAGTTCCTCGGTTATAATGAGGATGCGTTTTCCGGTCATGGGGACAGAATGCAGAAGCGACTCCTAAGAGCGAAAGTTCGATTAACGATTATTGATACGACATGGAGCGAACGGCTCGAAACGATGAAATGCATAGCGATCACGGCAATGCCGTCACCGACCGATCTGAAACGCCGGCGGGGATCTTTCGGTATTGGAACTGGAAAGGGTAGTAGATGAGATACCAGATCGGATGCGTTTCATCCCGCAGCGACTCGAAGTGCATGGCCAGTTCGAGCAAGTCCAGGATTTCCGTCGTTTCAGCAGTTTTCGTGTTATTCGCGGTATAATGAATCGTGTATCCTTCTCCCCCCTTGAGGATGTTCCGGAAACGGACATCGACCACAATCCGGTCCCCGGCCTTCAGAACGGGAAAGGCAAAGCGGGACTCGAAAGAGGTGGCATGCGTGATCTCGATGCCGTTCCGGTTGCGGATCAGGATGCAGCAGTTGAGAAAATCGACCTCCCTGTAGCACTCGATATAGGCCCGAACCGTGATCCATTCGTTGAAGCGGAATGCCACCGCTGGCTCCCCCTGCTGATTGATCAGCTCCATGGCCATCACCCTGGCGCCGCCCGTGCCGTAGCGGTAGGGTTGCACACGTTCCATGAAGGCTGGATCCACCTTGAAAACAACATCAGCACAGGTTCGATCAGGCAATCCCGAACTCCCGATCGAGGCGGTCTGGTTACCCTGCTTCTCAAAACCGGCATCAACGGCGTCTCCCGGATCGTAGCCCATGAGAACCAAGTCCGCATCGGGCAGGGATATTCCCTGTTTCACATTGAGCAGCTCCCGTGCGGGTGATTCGCATTCCGGGGAGGCCCGATAGATGAGTTGCCGCATGTCCTTCAGGTACTGATCGGTAACACTGAGAGCTTCGCCCATCGTCTTGACCGCACCTTTTTCGAGATAGATGGCACTTCGGCAGAGGTTCGTCACGGACGAGGTATCGTGGCTGACAAACAGCAGCGTCACCCCGCTGTCGATCATCTTCTTCATCAGCAGCGTGCACTTGGACTGGAAGAACATGTCGCCCACGGCAAGGGCCTCGTCGACGACGAGGATCTCCGGATCCACTTTCGTCGCCACGGCGAATGCGAGCCGCACGAACATCCCGCTGGAGTATGTCTTCATCGGCTGGTGGATGAAATCCCCAATATCGGCGAAGGCCAGGATGTCATCCACCTTCGCGTTCATCTCTTCCCGAGTAAAGCCCATGATCGTGCCGCTGAAATAGATGTTCTCCATCCCCGTCATGTCGGGATTGAAGCCGATCCCCAATTCCAGAAGCGCCGAAACCTTCCCCCGGACCTCCAGATGGCCGGCGGAAGGCGTCAGAACCCCCGCGATGATCTTGAGCAGGGTGGATTTCCCCGATCCGTTCCTGCCGATGATCCCGAACGTCTCCCCCTTCCTGATCTCGAAACTCACGTCCCTCAGGGCATGAAAATCATGATGGTAGCTCCTGCGGAAGGGATGGAGGGACTCCTTGAGACGGTCGATGGAGCGGTCGTAGAGTTTGTAGATTTTGGTGAGATTTTGGCCGCGGATGGCGAGGCCGCTGCCGTCGGGAGAACCCTCGCGACCCAGTTCCGAATTCATGATATCCGATTGCGACTTCATGACCATTCCAGAATTGTATTTCTACAGCACATCGGCAAAGTGCGGCCTCAGCTTGAGAAAGAGGAACGCCCCCAGGACGAAGATCCCGCCGGTAAGGATCCAGAATTCAAGGGTCCAGCGGGGATATTCCCAGAACCAGATCCCGGAAATGAAGCTGTTTCGATACCCCTCGGTGATGTAATAAACGGGATTGAGCTTCATCAGGGTCTGATACTTGTCCGGCACCATTTTGATATTCCAGAGAATGGGGGTAAACCAGAAGCCGAACTGGAGAAACATGGCAACCAACTGTCCTATATCCTTCACGAAAATGATGAGAGCGGAGGTGATCCAGGAGAGACCCACCACCAGTACGATCATCGCAAAAAGATAGTAGACGATCTGGAGATTGCACAGCCTCGGCTTGTATCCATAAGCAAGAAAGGCGAGAACGATGACGACGATAAAGAAAAGATGAATGAAGAGCGCCGAGAGGATCTTGATGACGGGAATCACACTTACCTTGAAGACGACCTTCTTCACCAGGTAACTGTAATCCAGAATGGAATTAGTGGCGTTTCCCAGGCTCTCGGCAAAGAAGAACCAGGGAATGATGCCGGCAATCAGCCAGAGGACGAAGGGATAATTTTCCACCGGGGGCGATTTGAAGCCGACATCGAAGACAAACCAGAGCAGCAGGATCGTGACCGTCGGCTGTACGAAGGCCCAGAGGAAGTTCAGATAGGACCCCAGGTACCGGGACTGGATGTCGCGGCGCGCCAGACTGAAGACGAGGGCCCTGCTTTTGAACAGGGTGACGATAAAGCGCAGGAAAAGAAGGCTGACGGCTTTGATTCGGTTCATGCACGGATCTCCAATTCCAGTCTCATCTCCTCCCGCTGCCGGATCGTAAACGGTCGCTTGACCCAGGCATAGTATCCGCTTGTCGTCACCTCCAACACACGGCATAGCAGCGAAACATAATAGGCCAGTCGCAACTCCTTGATTACCGCGTACCTTCCAGCGACTCCTTGGCAAAGTACGCGGCCGCTTTTTTTAAGATGTCCCGCTCCATCTTCGCCAGAGACAGCTCTCTCTTAACTTTCGCCAATTCCCTTTCAATATCCGTGAGGGGACGCTGACCTTTGCCAATCTCACCAAGGTTCCCCGTCTTGGAAACCCTTATCCAGCGCTCTAACGTTGATTTTGGCAAAGATAAACGCTTTGATGTTTCCACCGCGGACAAGCCGCCATCCGTCACCTTCTTTACCGCTTCCTCTCGAAACTCTTTCGTGTATCGCCCGTTCGGTATCCTTTCCATTTTCACACCTCCGTCTTGGTTTCTTACCTAAACATTGGTGTCCATATTTTTCAACCTATCTCACTAAACACGCAGGCCGTTTCGATACACCCAAACGATCAAAAAAGCCATCCCCAATGCGACGACAGCGCTGGCCAATATCCGGGTGATGATTATAAATGGCGTCAATCGGGGCGCTGGACCAAGCCGGGTCAGATACAAAATGGGGTCTGCTGCCGTTTTTGTTGTCTCTATGGTCACTGTTTCCCCATTATAATGAAGCGATTTGATATCGTTGACCGCCTTCAGAGAATCAAGGGGAACGGCAAAGGGCTTTTCGTCCTGATAAAGGAGAACGATTTCGTGGATCTTGATCTTTGCGGGAGATCGGCTGGGATCAAAACGAAGGCCAAAAAGATTCGGTCCGGAGAACTCAAAATCCAATACGACCGGCGTATTGGCTTCATAAATTACTTTTCTGATGGAATCATTCTCATTGAAGTTTTTGCCGGTGTCATAGAAGAGTTGTGTTTCCAATGGCATTGAAGATTCGATCGTTATTATGATTTGATGGAAAGGATGATTAGCCTGGCTTATCAAATATCCCAGGATACCCCCGGTCAGAACAAGCACAAAATAAAGAAGGTAAGATGAAGTATCAATTTTCATGCTTTCATCAAATGCTTTTGCCAGTTTCCCTTGATGTCCAACATCACCAGTGGAATCAAGAAAAATCCTGATAAAAAAAGATAATAGTTGTATCTCCAGTCAAAACTGGTTGAAACGGAAAATGCCAATAAAAACATTAGAATAAAGAAAGTCTGTGTTAGAAGAACATATCCATAAGCAAATACCAGGGGGAACCATTTATAAAAAAACCCCAGTAAAAATAGATATAGAAGATAGAACGGATTCCATGATAACCATACGTAAGGTCTTATGTGTGAAGATCGCATGAAGCCATTTAAAAAATTAAAAATTGCTTCTGATTTTGGTCTATAATCTTGATATTTGACAAAATCATTATATTTTTTATCTTTTGCAAATGCATTGTGCCATTTTACGAATTCATCGTCCCGATACCACGTGTATTTATTTTGATCATCAAAGAAATGGGGGTAATTCTTGGCAATATTATTGATATTAATAATGAAATTGGTGTTCAAAAGTCTAACGGTAAATTTCTTCGTCATGCCTAATACAAAATCATGTTTAGCCATAATGCTTGTAAATAAAATACTTGCCACAGCAATCAGTAAAACTAAAAGGGAAACAACAGCGATTTTTTTCAAAGCTATACGCTGATTTACTGCAAGACCTAAAGGTATTAGGATCAGATAAATAAGTCCGTTATAGCGAAAAAGAGACACGCACAAAAGCATAAAAAACAAAGTAAAAAATCCCATCTGTGGCTCTTTATTGCAGTCATTTAATTTCGTTAGGCGCAATCGAACAAAATAATACGCCCAAAAGACAACTAAGAGTGCAAAGGGGATATCTTTCCAGAGCGTGATATTATAGAGTCCAATCGGTACGGATGTAATTAACCATAGATAAAAAGGTATAATTAAAATAAACGGTAATCCATTTTTATAGAGATTGTAAAAGATATATGAACCTAATAATGATGTGGCGAACATTTGGAAAAGACCAACGACAGCAAAATTATCCCAGATTTGCTGCAGAAAACGGTAATAAAGAATATTGATAAAGGGGTGTTCATGCAAGAAATAGCCAGGATTTTTAGCTGCCCACCATATATGAATGGAATCCGATGTAAGATGACCGGGCCAGTAAGCTAACAGCCAGAAAGAAAAACAAAGAAAGGCACCTGAAAACATTAACCAAAAGACGATACGTTTTTGACCGATCAGTACATTCTTCACTCCTCCTCGCGACCGGATAAAACGCAATAGACAAAATAGGATATGAGTACACAGGGCAGCGAAACCAAATTGCTGAATAAATTGAATAGCATGAAAAAATTGTCTTGTGTTCCTGGGAACCTCCGAGAAAGTGATGTCGGAAAACAAACCCTTACCTCGCACCGGTAGAGTCAACTCTCCTTTTTTTGACAAGATTGTCACAGTATCGAGGCGAAATGCCTGCAGACCATCCATTGCCTCGATCTGAATTCTATTGATGTCATATCGAGGCAAACTCACTCTTGCCGTAAAATTTCCCGGTGCGAAAGTTTCCCTGTCGCGTTTCAGCCACTTGTCCTGAGGCTGCTCAGCATAAAGGTCATAAAGGCGTTTATCACCATCGAGATCAATTTCTACGAAACCGGCAATTTCATTGGCAACAAAGCAAAATTCGATGTATCCCCTGCCTGCGGACACCTGAAGTTCGGACCCGTCCGCCTTCAGATGCAGATAACCTTCGGCTGTCATCTCAATGCCTCTCTGTTCAGTGAAGGCTTTCAGGTCCATCGGATGTTCATCCTGCGACCGCTTGAGGGCTTTAACCCAGACCTCGGTTGATTTCGCGGCTGGATGACTCTTTCCGACCCTCCGGATCCTGACGATTCCGCTTCCGGCATTTGCGGCCACAGACTTGCCGAATACAAGATCCACCGACTCCATGTCATTGAAGCCGGATCCGGAATCCCAGTTCACGCGAACTGCCATGGGAGATGCTGTCTGGCCTTTGATGACCAACTGGGATGGAAGATGCCAGGATGAGTTCCAGACGAAATAGATCAGGAAAACAATAAAAAGAGATAGAAAGACGAGATGTTTCTTCATGGTGTTAGGTCCGCCTATATCGGTGTCACTGCAATGGCAGTGAGGTTTTGACTGATCACACTTTTGACAATCCGCCAATTATCCGGTTTCAAAGTTTTTAAATGTGATTCAATAGGTTCATTGATTTTATAGTAATATTCACGGCCATCGAAATCGTTTTTTACTTGCCTGGGATCAATCATGGGGAAAAATGCTTTGTTCCGGTTGCACCCTTCGGTTTTTTTGTCTATGAGAACGAGATACTGCCGATTTTTTTCAAAAAAGTCCTTTCCGGCTGCCTCAGAGGATATTGTCACCACTTGTATTTTTTGTGAAGGATAGATAACGGTGGGTACCAGCTCACCCTGATTGTAGTAATGCCAGCCTGTCATTGTTCGGGTCATGATGATCAGAGGGAGGCGGGAAGAAAAAGCAGATAGATATCCCGGGTCATTTTCGATCGGCTTGTCTGCTATGGACCAGTAGTGGTTCTGGGTGTAACGGTATGAGATATCCCTGACTACTTGAATGATTTCGTCTTCTGCGCAACTCGCCCTCAGTTCGTGAACCGGCGGATAAATGAATGAACCAGAGATCGATAACATAACGGCAAGCACGACAGCAGCCTTGAAAATGACCCACCGCTTGCCCCAGCAATATATTGTTCCCCCGATGATACCTGCAAGGCATGCAGCGACGATCATTAAACTCCACCCTTCCCGCTGGTATCCGGAAAATTGAAGAAAACCTGTCATGGTTTGCAGCGATGCGATGACCCCCCAAAAGCCAAGCACGGCCCATCCTATTTTCCCCCCCCTAAAACCCCATAAGATACTGATTCCGGATATAATCAGAATCAAAAAACCTATGGTGTTGGCAGCGAAATGTCCAACTCCCAAGCGTTTTCCGGAGAAAAAATCAAACAAGAGGTTCATCACGGGATGATTTAATACAGTTTTCAAATGCCTTGCCGGATATGATAGTGGAAGTTGACTGATTCCCTCCGACGTCTCACCCGGCAAGGACGAAACCGGGTTTATTGAGGCGCCAGCAGTTATCTCTTTTATAGTTTCTTGTTGATGAACCGGTCCGGCGTGAAGCAGATGCAAACTCAGCAGGACGATTGCCGGCAGGATAGATAAGGCTAAAATTCCCGTCTGCAATATCCATTTATCGCGCTTGGTCAGGAATAGCAACATCCTGATAATGCACAGGATTAATAAGACATGAATGAGCATCATAGGGACGGAGATGGACAAACCCATGAGGCACAGTGCCAGCAGGGTATGAGCCATCGGAGATTTTCCAAATATTTTTTCTTCAGTGATTATAAAGAAATAGAAAACCACGGGGATGAAAAAGAGACCCAACTGATTAGCAAAAGTCCCCACTCCCGTTTTCAGCAAGAGATTGAGACCCGGAAAACATGAAACCAGAAAAGCGGAAAGAAGCGCTGCCGGGCTACCGGCAATAGACTTAATCAGGACATAAACGGCCAGTACAAGACCAGCGCCGAAGAACGCTCCTCCGTAACGAGCCACCAGGTAAGGATCGAGATGAAATGCTGCTGTCGGAAGGGCAAGAATCCAATGGTAACCTGGAGGATACATCACGTTGTGGACAAATCCCCTATCCACGACATCACGCAGGAAATGTAGATGGCTGTAAGCGTCCGACTGTCCCAGCGCCATATGCTGAAGGGGATGGATGCTTCGCACGGCAACAGCCAGGATGAGCAGGCCGATTAAAAAAAAGTCTTCTCGGGTTATCGCGAATTTGTGGGATAATAATGGTTTCCTTTGGCTTAAGGAAATTATTACAGTAGCAATCAACCAACCGAGAAAGTAAATTGTAATCTCGAGGATGGCACCAGTACGTAGAAAATCGTTCCAGACAAATCCCAGAATCCCTTGGATTGACAAACCGAGAACCAACGCCAAGAGAAGAATGGTCGGCCAGGATTTATTTTCACCAAGCCAAAGGGCAACACCCAGGGGCGGTATGATCAATGAAAGACCGCATGCCGATAAGACAATCAAGAGATTGCCGATATCAACAAGAGGAAACATCAGGCAAAGAGCTCCACATGTCTATTACCATTTCTTTCCATCCAGCTGCCAGATCATACAGGGGCTTGAAACCGAGCTTCTTCTGAATGGACCGGGTTATTTCATGTTGAGAAAACCTGCTCGACATACAACCGTGAGAAGTCATGCCCATTGACGAAGCGAAGCCGATAGAGAAATAAGGTACCCACGAAAAGCGAAAGAATTACTGGTGTACGGTTCGGAAACCATCCTCCAATCCATCTTTTCTTAAAACTATATTATTAAGAGGATAAAGGGCCGATGGGAGTTCGGCGTTACCAACTCGATCTCCCTGTATGGGGACCCTCATTTTCAATCCTGCTTTTGCTATAAACTCCTTGGTGGGCAAGACGGGCATATCAACAAGTTTTGCGAATATATAGCTTCTGTCATTAGGGCTTTTTTCAAATACCGTCAACAGCATGAACATCAAAACAATAGGGGTCACGAGATGAAATGTAGCTATATTTTCAGAAATTGCCTGAAGTGGCCTGAAAATAACTATACTGACAAGAAATATTGAAGATGTATAAATAATACCGTAGCCGAACCTCGGATCGGGTGCTGTCAAAAACCAATACAAGAGATTTACTGATATTGTGACATAAATCGGCAATAACATGAAAAAAACATTTTTATAATAAGAGAAAAAGAGCGAGAGTATCACTAAATGAAATCCAAAAATCACGCCCAAGGGAATAACGGATTGTTTGTGTACCCAGAGTTTCAACCAATGCGAAAAGCCCTGATCTAAAACTTTATCTGGGTGAACATTCGGCACTCGTGCCCAACTCTGAATCCAACGGGAGTCATCAATCACATGTGTTTTTGGCATTTTCCAATCTGGATTGAAAATATCGACTTGATAAACCGGATAAACAATGTATCCCGATAAAATGACATTCCTCGTCGCCCAAGGTGCAAATAAAGTAAAAATAATGACGGAAAAAATAAGAAGAAATCTACTGTTTCTCTTTATTACGCCTTTTAATTGTTCGACCTTCAAATATTTAACCAAAACAAATATTGGAAGTATCAGTAAAGGAGCAGAAACCAATTTTATAGTAGATAAAAATCCAGTTATAGATAATCCAATGATGATATCTCCTCTGGCAGGTATATATTCTTTTTGAAGTAGCTCAATAAAATAAAGTGTAACGTAACCGACAAATACTAATGTAACGAAATCCGTAGATAATGAATTCATTTTACCAAAGAAAGAATCTGGTATCAAAAACGGCTCCAGCAGGATGAACAGTGCAGCAAATATATTGGAAATAAGCACATCTCCAAGGCACAAGAACCAAACTCGGATCAACAGATTAGCTTGAAGAAACAAAAAGAAAAAACCATTTAGCCCATGAAAGGATTTATCCTGAAAGGCGCCAATATCAAGGAAGGACGCCAGCACATGAAAGCTGCTGTTATATGCCAGCCGATAATGCAGATTCCCAAGCCCAGGAATAATCGAATACTCCTTTAACCACTTGACGATTTGTGCATGGTAAAGCAACGTGTCGTATTCGGTAGGACCTCCGATTGACAAATATACGACACGCAGCACCACAAGAATGAAGATTGTAAAAATGATCACCGTCAGGAGAATTTGTGTTGTCGAACAGCATTGATGAACCACTCCCGCACGATTCAGTTTCTCTATACAATAGTTCAGAATCCTCTCGTGATCGAACACACAAAAGATGCAGAGTGAAAGTATAACTACCATGTGTAGGGTGCTGTTTAGGGGTAAAACGAAATGGAGCAATATAGCCGCAATCGTAAGAAAAACAACGCCAAGTATAACGCATTGCGACAGATTGATGTATCTGAAGAGATCTTGACATATGAAATTCAGCACACGTTGCGTGATCCAACCGGCCATAAAGAAAACACCCGCCAGATAAATCCAGTAAAAAAACAAATAATAAGCACCGATAGATAATCCGCCACCGGTCAGTGTAAAGTATGCGGATATCGCAAATAAAACAATAAATCCGAGGATAACCGTCTTGGACAACAGATGACTGACCTTTTTTAGCCGCGTTGACACATATCGATAGAAAAAGAACAGTGTTGCCATTAGGGCCAAAAGAAGATAACCGCCAATCTTTAACGGCGACAGGAGGGGATGCTGTTCATTCCTTAATTTTTTCCATGTTTCTGAAAGATTTTCTTTTGTTCCAAAATGGGGATCTGGACCCTCGGTTTCAACCAAAAGATGCCCCTGCTGCAGAACAAACGGTTTCATATTGTGGAGTGGAACGAACAATTTTTCTATCTGTCCGGCATTCCAGGTCAGATGCGGATACACCCTTTTGGAACCATATAAATAATTTAATGAGACTGCCTTTATCAAATATTGGGCCGGTTGCTCATCCGGATCGATTCTGATGGCAATGAGGGTTTTGTCATGGGGTATTGGAAAATGGTAAGTGGTTGCCTGCTTGTCTCTCTGTAATACCTCGCCAGCTACCGACTCTTGTTCATTATATCCGCTCCCTGTGTCATAGTAGAGACGAAATGATCTTTCCTGATCGCTCATCAATTCGATCGTCAGTGAATTGATCGTCGTCTTGAAATCGACCAGCGATATCAAAATCGCAGATATGATGCATCCGATGACTACCAGAATTCTGGAAATGATCTTCGGTCCTTCCTCAGGCATGGACTGGGCTTGATTATGTGTAAACATTGAGAGCTTTGAATTACTCCTGAAATTCGTCAAATCGTCATTCCTGCGAAAGCGTCAATCAAGTCCTTTTTCGGGGACAGATTTGAAATCTGTCCCCGAGTGCCCGCCTACGCGGGAATGACAAAGTGGGGGTATTTTTCAAAGCTCTCGCGTATTCCTTGCCGGCAACGGCCTTCCACGAGAGCTTTGAATTTCCAATTGATTTACAAACGCCCATATCGGACAGCACGAACTTTATTCAACAGAAATCTGATTCCCCGGAACAACATTGGAGGCATAAGGGCAATCGCCTGGGCGCCTATTTTATATCCATCAGATTTCTGAGACGGTCGAATCATACGCCTGAACACATCACTGTTGAATACGGAATCGGCTCTCAAATAGGCCAGGAAATACAGGCTGTTCAACCCATGAGCCCGTTCAAATGACTTTACGGAGGCCTGACACACTTTTTCTCCGTATAGAGGCTCCAGCTCCTTCATCAGTCTTTCCCATCCGCTGACAACTTCAAAAGTGGAATCCGTCCAACTGAAGGTTCCCGGAGATCCGCACCGGTTCAAGACCAGAGGTTCAGCTATCCTGAAAAGTGACTGTCCCTTGAGATACTCCATAATACGACCGACATGGGCAAAGTAGGTCCCGGTATATCGATCCGGTTTAATGTCGCGCCAGTATTCGGTCCGGACAACACAGGAACCTATAAATCCCATAGACCAGGCGTCTCTGGCAAGAAACTCTGAAGATTCGATTGTGTCATCTCGCATCAGGGGCAATGATCGTTCCTTCAGGACAATCTTCATGGATGCATCGACAGATTTATAATTAACATAAAGAAAAGGTGGATCTTCGCGCTGTAAAACATCCACCACAGAAGAGACGGCGCCGGGAAGCAGGCGGTCGTCTTCCCCTAGCAACCAGGCATAGCGGCATGAACAGATATCCACGGACCTCAGGATGTTGCGGTCGATCCCCAGATTTTCCGGGTTCCGGAAGTGAATGATGTGAGGATAAGAGGCGATAAGCTGCGCGATGGTCGCGACGTTAGTGTCATCGGTAGAGTCATCGGAGATAAAGACAGGAATGGTGAGTTTCCCCGCCGAACGAATAATGGACTGGACGCAAGCGAGGAGGTGATCGGGGCGCTTGTAAGTGGGAATACAGATGCCAAGGATGGGATCAGGAGTCACGGATCATTCCTTTCCATCCCAACTGGTGCAGAAAGCGACCGCCCAGTGCGATGGCGGAACGCCAAAGGGCGATGGGCCACGGGAAATGCCGCCACATCAGCGCGATGTAATCCTGTTCAAGGGCAAGATCACGCCTTACGGAACTCAAACCGTGCAGGTCGTTATAAACAGCTACCTGTACGGGGATATACTGGAAGCGGAACGCCGGATCACTAAAACAACGCATGTTCAGTTCCCAGTCGGCCTGGAGGTAATAGCGCAAATTAAATGCATATTTTTCGAATACGGCCCGCGGGTAGAAAACGGCCTGATGGCAGATATTTGTGCGGGCCAGCTTGGCGGTGGTAAAAGGACCATCATAAAGCCGCTGCCGGCCTGGCCAGTAAGCGTCGCCGTAATAGATGGTGTCGTCATGGATTAGAAGAGGTGCAACGGTTCGCAGGTCTGCCGAGAGGGTGTCATCACATCCGAGGAAGAGAATACGCTCCCCATTTACGTGGCGCGTCCCTTTATTCATGGCATCATAGATTCCTCTGTCGGATTCACTCACCCAGAAAGCGATCCTGTCGTCATAGCGCTTCAGGATATCCAGTGTCCCGTCTGTCGATCCGCCATCGATAACGATGAATTCAACACCTTCATAGGATTGGTCCATGACACTCTGGATGCAGGCTTCCAGTGTTTTCTCGCCATTCCACAACACTGTGATGATGCTGATGAATGGTTTTTCAGCGTTTGCCAAGGAGCTGTTCATAGAGTGCCTGGTATCGTTGTGCGATCTTGTCAGCGCTGAATTCGCGTTCGGTCTTGCCTCGCGCCCGATCGGACAACTCGAGCCAACGCTCCTCATCAGACAGCACAAACGAAAGGCCGGCTGACAGGCCATCGATTGAGAAGGGTTGGGCAAGATAACCGTTTACCTGATGTTCGACAAGATGCGGAACACCCCCGACATTGAAAGCGACCACGGGAGTCCCGCAGGCCAAAGACTCCATGATCGAGTTTGGCAGGTTCTCCTGGGCCGAAGCCATGACTGTGACATCCGCCGCCGAATAGACCAGCCGCATGGATATCTCGTCTCTCAATACGCCGAGGAAGCGACTTGCGATGCCCGTATTGACCGGGATGGATGGGGCGGACTGGCCGGCAACCATGAGTTCCAGGCGATCATGCCAACCGGTCTCAGCCAACTGCCGAAGGGCTGCTTCAAGATAGCGAAATCCTTTGTTCATGTCATAAGTCGCGTTCATGGCGGAGAACAGGACCAGTTTTCGCTCCTGCGGAAGGCCCAAAATAGCCCGGGCTTCCTGCTTATCAACCGGCCGGTACTGGTTTAGATCGATTCCATTAGGGATCACCTCGATCCGCCGTTCCCGTATAAGCGAACTACTTCGGGCACAGTCTGCCAGCCACTGGCTGGGCGTTACAATCGTCAGAGGCGTGTCTCGCCAGAATTTACGTTTGCGGTTCCACGTCCAGCGGCTGAGATCCCATGCATGCCGAGAACCAAGCTGCGGGCAATGGCCACATCGTTCCCTGTAGTTTAGACAATCGCTGGGGATGTGGCATCCACCGGTGAAAGCCCAGGAATCGTGCAGGGTCCAGACGACAGGTCTTTGAAACGATGCCAGTGCCGGCACATTTATGAAACCCCGGCAGATCCAATGGAGATGAATGATATCGGGATTCAGGGCTTGAATCTGTCGGCTGATCTGGGCGGGAAACCATTCTACAGACCAGTGCGCCTGCTGACGGTGGCGATAGAGCAGCAGCGGCAGCATGTCGAGGTAAGGACGAAATACGGCCAGAGCCCTGGCCAGGCGGGTGTCACGCTCATAGACACTGGCTTCTCCGCTGGTCCTTGTCTGGACGAGCATCCGGGATTCTATACCAAGATGCTGAAGCCCCTGATGGATCCTCCAGGCTGCAAGGCCAGCCCCGCCTTCCTGATCGTATGTATTGACATGTAAGACCAGCATGATGTCTTAATTAAATGTGGGTTTTTCGATCACGGTTAGTCATGTTGCCATAGCCTTTATCGCTCCCAGAGTGATCATCAGTCGATTTCGGGCTCTTGTTCGATTCTTTTTTGCCAGGCTGGAATCAGCATAACGTTTCACTACCCATAATCCCAGACGCGCCGAATGCATACAAGCCCTGAACCAAACATCGCCCAGAACAACTGTTAAGGCATCCGGATCAAATATCCTGGCATGGGAATTTGCCGAGAGGATCTGTTCAAGCCACGACTCGACTTTGCTGAGTGTTTCAGCCGACATGCTCAACCGCCCCATGCACAGTTCACGGTGGAATCTCAGAGTATCCGGCCTACTATCGAGACCCATCTCCTGGAAGTGATGCGCAATCACCCGCACGGCCTGTTCATCCATCTTCGACCAGTCGGATCCCGTCAGGCTCTGGCCATGCACCCGATATCGAAGCAGCACCTGCGGCAGATTTTCAACAGGAAAACAGCGCATGGCACGGGTCCAGAGTTCAAAATCCTCAGTAGGATAGTAGCCGCCGTCGAAGCGCAGCTGATGTTGATCCATCATACTCCGTCGCAGCATAACTGTGGGATGGGCAAAAGGTGTATCCACCAAGGTGAAGGCCCTGATTTCTTCACAACCAACCGGACGCTTGAGAACGGCCGTTGACGGGCCTCCAAAATAGCGGATCCAGGTTCCGCAGATGCCGATCTCCGGGTTCAGGTTCATGTGCCAGACCTGAATCTCCAACCGTCGCGGCAGGCTGATATCGTCGGCATCCATGCGCGCCACATAGTCGCCCCAGGCATTGTCGAGCCCCAGGTTCAAGACGCCAGAGAGTTTCAATCGCTCAGCACTCCGCAACAGCCGGATGCGGGGATCCGTATATCGCTCGACGATGGAAACCGAACTGTCCGTCGAGGCATCGTCAACGATGAGCAGCTCTAAATCCCGGAAGCTTTGCCGGAGAATGCTGTCAATAGCCTCAGATAGATAGGCCGCCCCGTTGTGGACCGGCATTAGGACAGTTATTAAAGGCATCTGTCATCTTCAAACGGCATGCATCATAACCTCTGCCCTACAGCCATCAACATATGTGCAACATAATTTCGCGTAACAAAGAATCCCAGCAGCGTCTGAAGCATGAAATGAATGCGCGTACCCGGCTCAGTACCAAAAGTATGATGAGCAAACCTGCTCAACCCTTCGCCTTTGTGAATTGGTATAATGCTTAAAGTTTTGAAGCCATGTATTTCCAATTCCTGCTTCAGTTCGAGTCGAGTCAATCGCCACTGGTAAAATCGCATTGGAGTCTTCAATGTCCATGAATTATCATTCGATTTTGAGGTTGATCGCCTATAAGCCAGTTTATCGGCGTACCAGTGACGTGTATTGTGAAAAGGCACAGTCACGAACATATAGCCACCAGACCTGATTATCCGATGGGCCTCTTCGACACATTGAGATAAACCATCTTCGAAATGTTCGAATGCGCCCCATGAAAAATATGCATCAAAGTAGCCATCCGGAAAACTGGTTTTACGGATATCTTCCACCATGAATTTCCCGTTCGGGAAATGTTCCTTTAATCGAGCAATGATAGACGAACTAATATCAAGCCCATAAACATCAAATTTCTGCAATGAAAGAAAAACAGTCCATTCCCCAAGGCCACAACCGCCATCCAATATTTTTGCACCACCGCCCAGTTCATGGAGATAGGGACTCATTATCCTGTACTCCTCACGGCGCGCAATGGAGTCAACCAATTCTTTGCCAAGGCATCGCCCCTCCCACCTAGCAGACCAGAAATTGTTGACGAACTGAATTTCATCTTGCCCTGCAACATCACTTGATATTGGGATGTAGTCTTTTTTCATCGTGTCTGTTTTCTATCTGCGCCTGACTTTATTGATAGACGATGGCAACATAACTGTCATTCCTGGCAGGTACGCGCCTGAATCCAGAATTCTCCCCAAACGGTTTCGACACTCTCCACAATAAGACCGGCATCCCTTAGTTCTACCTCAAGGTCATCCCTGGTGTATTCCAGAAAATGTGTCGGATCGCTTAGATATGACATGCCAAGTTCCTTTCTCAACGGGATCACCCAATTCCTATTGATCATCGGGACTCTTATCAGGAAACGCTTCGGCCTGGCTTTCTCGCATACAGTCATAAGAAACTGTTGCCGGTCATCGATATGTTCCAGGACATTGGAAAGCACCACTACATCAAAACAGCCGGACGGTAGCACCTTTGTCACATCACCAACAATAAAACTCAAATTGTCTCTTTCATAGCGATGCCGAGCCGACTGAATGAGAGACTCATTAATATCAATACCTGTAACAATAGCCCCTGTTTCAGCCATACTGAAAGCTACAGAACCGTTACCGCATCCGACATCCAGGACTTTCTCGCCGGCCTTGATTCTTTCAACAAAGAAACTGTGATAGCCCATAACACGGTGCTTGGGATGAATACCGCCTTCATATCGGGTTGCCGTCTGCTCCAATTTATGCATCAGGTCATCCTGCATAGAGAAAAGCTCCCTTAAAGCAGCAGAGGCATCGCTCCCTTTCGCCGCGGCAGCAAATACAAGCCTGCACTGCAATTTCCGCAGAGAAGAAGGCATTGAAGCCGCGATTGCGACCAGTAGGTTCCAGATTTTTTCTTTCAACTGATGAGCTCTGTAAATATTTCCACGTGCTTCCGGATCCATGGTTTAACATCGAACCTTTCCACAGCACGTTTCCGTGCCTCAAGCGAGTATTCCGCATAACGCCCGCTTACTTTTCTTATCGCTTCAGCGAGATCTCTGGATCCCGGGGGATGCTCCCTTTCCCAATCACGCGTTGAAGGCACACCCACGCCAGCGCTGTTACCAACTAATTCCGGAACTCCACCTGATGCCGAATACACCACCGGCAGACCGCACGCCATGGCTTCGACCACCAGCCGTGGGCAGGGATCATTGTATTTCGTGTGTAGGAGAATATCGGCGCGCCTGAATAAATCCGGTGCCTGCAGTTGATTGTAGGCCCCAAACCATTCGACATGATCGCTTAGGTTGCAGCCGTCAACATATTGTCTGATTTCATAACCAGCAACTTCCTCGCTCTTTCCCCAGCGAAATTTGCCGGCAATAATAAGCCGGGCAGATGGATAATACTGCCTGAGAAAAGAAAGAGTATCCGCAGCCGCTTGAACCCGATAAAAGGAATGATGACTTCCTGCCGTCAGGAAAACCGGAGCAACTAAGTTTTTCCCTGATGAAACCGGGGTAAATACAGAAGTATCCACAGGGTTGTAGAGAATTTCACTCCGACCAGTAGTTTTTCCAAGAAAGTGCAAGGCACTTTCCTGACAAAACCTACTTTGGTAAAAAATATAGTCTGCTGCCGAGTGAGCCAGAGCCAGAGACTTATTCGTGTCTTCCCATCCTGCTCCATGCCATGCAGGATAAGCAACGCCATTCTGGTTAAGTACTATAAAAACTCCGGCACGCTTCGCAGCCGTAATCAAAACATGCAAATGAGGTGGCAGGGCGCTACTGACAAGATACAACAGATTAGGCCGTACGGGATCATTCGGAAAAGTATTCTGCAAATCCTGACACTTGATAATTCCGCCCGAAGCAGGCTCATCAGGTAGAGGAATATGATCCTGCCCGTAGTAAACCCTGATTCCATTCTCGGAACTACCGGCCTTTTTCCGCCATCGCCGACGCTCACGAATGGACATCTTGACCAACCACGCCCTGTACATGATTTTCCGTAATATAAGTATCCTACTCACTTGCAGACTTCCGTTAAAATAAAGATACCTTTAACGTCGAACGCTCACAAAACCCTTCATAAACTCACGCCACAAGGACAGTTGTTTTTCGTATGTGTTCTGCTCTGCCGTCTGTCGCCCCTGTTCCAGGACCGATTTCATGTTTAACGGATGATCGAACACCCACTTTGACCAATGAGCCAATCCTTCCGTGTCCTCGATTTCCACCATAAATCCGTTTTTACCATGCTGAACAAGATCCATTGCCTGTCCTACTCGTGTTGTAACGATCGGCACACCACTGGCCATGGCCTCGAGTATTGCCTTGGGGCCACCCTCTTGCCGTGAAGTGATAAGGCAGAGATCCAGTGCCTGATACAAACTCCCGATTTCTGCATATTGCTTTATAAGAAGATGCTTGTATGGCAGCCCAAACCTTTCCAATCCTTTTTTAACATATCCACGTGCCGGCCCCGAAAGAAGTATGAAAATATCCGGCATACTGTCTTTCAGTTTTTCCATCGTTCGCAAAAAAACATCAGGACCCTTAATCATCTTTGGCTCCAGACCTTCTCCCCATCCGACACCATCCTTCAGCAAAGAACCTATTACAATGGCTGTTTCAGGAATACCGTATTTCAATCTGACCGCCTTTTTTGTCTCTGACTTCTGCAACTGAAAGAAGGACAGATTGATCCCTATCGGAATACAAAACACCTTTTCCGGCGCAATCCCTGATTCAAGAATAATGTCATGCATCTCACTGTGGCTGACTTGAATTCTTGTGATTCGCTCATGATAGTGCCTAAGGCGCTGATAGAGTTCGTCAAATTCTCTAACGCCCGTTCCGGGTTTACCGTGAAAGTAGGCCATACCGATATGGTGCGTTAAGTTTAGCCAGTCGTCGGACAGGAGGAAGAATTGAGTGCCGAAGAAAACAGCCTGCTGCTTGGATGCGGCAAGCCAACGAGATTTGGCCTGACGGACGCCCAACCGGGTGACGATGCCTCCCAGCGCACGCATTTCCTCGTCAATGACCCAATCCGCCTGATCCCTTATAAGAATCAACCGGGAATATGGCGGCCAGCCGGCGGTCATACAACGTGCCGCAGGCAGAGTGAGAGACTTTAATAACCTGCTGGCATGCGAAGTAATATGATGAACGATGCCCATCCCTCTTCAGTTTAGAGTTCCGTGCAACACACGGAGATATTTATCTGCCGTTTCGGCAATTGAGGGCAGCCGAATGAGCGACTGCCGTTGGCCATAATCGGAAATCAAGCGGGACAGTAATTTCGGAATCTCTGCGGCATCTCGGAATGCAAACCCGGCTTCCCCGACTATTTCGGGGTGTCCCCCGCTGTCCAGATAGAGAGCGGGAAGACCGCAGGCGAGCGCCTCTATCAGAGAATTTGAACAAGGATCATTCCGGCTGGCCGTGATAAAAATATCGTTTTGCCAGAGCTTCTGCGCCAGCTCTTCCGATGTTATCGGAGATAGTGTACGGATATTTTGAAAGCTTACCGGAGATCTACCCACGAAAGTATATTCATACCTATCCCAGTCAAGATGGTCATCGAGCCATTGATATACTGGCGCTCCCTTGTTGAGATTGTCAGACCAGCTCACAGAAATTAATCTTATCTTCCGATTGACATTGAACGGCTGGCGACCACGTGAATGAAAGATTTCAGGATCTGCGGCGTTCGGAATAACTACCGGCTTTACAAAATTAAATCCCAGTTCAAGATGCATCGCGAGGCTATATTGAGATTGAAATATTGTTGAGTCAGCTATGTGCTGATTTAATTCGAATATCTTTCGGTCGGTGCCATCATCAAAACCACGATAGACCGCCAGGGGTCCATCTACACGCTGAATCATCCGGCAACCGGGCCGGCGCAACTGACGCAGGCGCTTGAAATTGAAATTAAATGAGTTAAAAAGGCATGCTCGGGATGTCTTAGAAATCGTGTTGTTTTCCAGTCGGATGCCGCGCCGTTCGAATTCATGCCACAGGGCGCGCAGAAACTGGTGTCCGCCACCCGTCGGCGGGGGCATAAAATCGTGAAAGAAGGAGATGTCGGCATCAATCGCAGGACTGGCGTCAGCCGTTAATCTTTGCATAACCTCAGAATATTTATGTTTAAAGGCTTTAAATAACATGATAAATATTTAAATACTCTCTCATTTTGTTGCGAGTATGGAGATAATGCGTTCGGCCGTGTGACCATCCCAAAGGGCCGGGCAAACACCTCGGCGGGATTTGCCACTTAAAGCATTATCCACGGCAGCGATTATCTTTTTGGGATCGTCATGGACGAGGATGTTTGTCCCCTCCGTCAATGTTATGGGTCGTTCAGTAGAATTTCGCAGCGTGATGCAAGGGATATTTAGGACAGTCGTCTCTTCTTGAATACCACCAGAATCGGTAAGGACAACTGCTGCATGAGCCATTAAATTAAGAAATTCAAGATAACCAAGAGGTGGAAAAGCATGGATCTTTGGGAGCAGCGATGGCAGCTCCTGCGACTGATCTTGTCCATCATCAGGTTCTGTCCGTTCAGAAATCGATACTCTTTCCGGTTGAAACGTTAGAGTATCATGATTGAAATAATCTTTATAAACCATATCATGCGACAGATCAAAAACAAACGAGTCTTCGAAACCGAAGGCATCGATCTGCTTTCGTGTACGGGGGTGCATGGGAAAAATGACGGGGATTCGTTCCGCCACGTTCAGCATCCCCCGGATGATCCGCCCCAAGGTTTTGGGGCTATCCACATTGGCAGGCCGATGCAGCGTAACCAAGGCATAAGGAATAGATTCGACAGCCAAACGTTTCTGAATATCAGTCTTTTTCGCTTTATCCAGATAGAAAAGGAGACTATCCACCATAATGTCGCCGACCAAAAAGATCTTATCCCTTCTGATACCTTCAAGCAGAAGGTTTGCATCACCATCCGGTGAGGGGGTAAAAAGGTAGTCGGCGATGGCATCTGTGACGATTCGGTTGATCTCTTCAGGCATGGTCCTGTCGAAGCTGCGAAGTCCGGCCTCCACATGTGCGATGGGAATATGCAGTTTCACAGCGGCCAAAGCGCACGCCATCGTGGAATTGACATCACCTACAACAATGACAAGGTGTGGTTTTTCCCTTATAAGGACCTGTTCAAATTCAATCATGACACGACCCGTCTGTTCCGCATGGGAACCTGATCCGATGCCCAAGTGGATATCCGGCACAGGGAGTTCCAGATCCCTGAAAAAGGTGTCAGACATATTATCATCATAATGCTGGCCTGTATGGACAAGGAAAGGCTGAATGCAGTAATTATACTTGATTATTTTCTCAAGACCATTTTCGTGACTGTTCGTGCTGATGTGGTTATGGACGGCATGGTTATGTTTATTGATTGCCCTTATTAAGGGTGCGATCTTCATAAAATTCGGCCTTGCCGCAGCCACTAATATCAATTTCTTCATGGGTGCCAAATCATTCATTACTTTATAGAGATCAGTTGTACATTTTGAAGTTTTTAATATCGTTGCGACGGAACCAGTCCACAGTAATACGCAATCCTTCTGAGAGACTCACTCCGGGCTGGTAATTGAGTTGTTCACGTATCCGTGTGACATCGGCACATCGGCGGGTGATGTGATCCCAATCACGTGGCTTGTGGTATTCAACTTTGATGTTCGCACCTATCGCCTCGCGAATGCCATCGATTAGAATATTAAGAGACGTTTCGGACCCAGTGCCAACGTTGAATACTCCGCCCACTGCCTCGGGATGTACCATGGCCAGTTTAAGTGCTGCCACAGTATTCTCCACAAATGTATAGTCCCGTGTTTCCTGGCCGGTGCCAGTGACCACCAGGGGCAATTCGTTAAGGGCACTGTAGATAAAATTGGGGATAACATTACGGTACTTGCCAGGATACTCACCCGGCCCGTAGGAATTGAACAAGCGGAGAACAACTGTCGGCAGGCCATGAAATTTATGAAAGAACTCTGCATAGTGCTCCCCGGCCAGTTTGCTGATTGCATAGGGCGTATCCAGATTGTAGCCGATCATGTCCTCTCGGATCGGACGATCCATATTGCCATAAACACATGAGGATGATGTGTAAATGAAACGTTCGATACCTATCTGACGTGATAATTCCAGGACTTTGAGCGTCCCCAATCCATTCACCAGCAAATCCTTTTGTGGATAGTCCACCGAATTCTGGTTGGCAAAATTCGCCGCCAGATGAAAGACAACTGATGGTTTTTCAGCGAAAACCTCCCGGAGAATCTCTTCATCGGTCACTGAACCTCGCCAGAAGCTCACCGGCAGGCCACGCAAGTTATCGAACCAACCTGATGACAGATCGTCAAGCACCAGTACTTTATGATTTCGGCACAGATCGGCCACCAAACGGCTTCCGATTGCACCAGCGCCTCCGGTGACTAAGATGGTCTCTTTAGAATTCATGTCAACTCCTCATATATTGTTATATAGCGAAAAATCAATGAATCCTTTTTTCAACCTGTTCACAGACAAAATCAGCCACAAAACCCGGTGACAGGATTGTTGCAGAATACTTCCGCACCTGTTCCGTCATGTATTCCACTAATCCACGATTCTTGACAGCAACAGCAATTTTTTCTGCACCTTCCCGCAGTTGATCCAAATGCAGACGATCGAGAATCCTGTAACTATGCGGATCTTCTAAGTCGGCGTTATCGTCAAAGTCCCCAAAACCTGGAAACATCTCGAGATAATGCTCATTCGGTCTAAGCTGAAACGGATCAGGCATTTCGACAAGCGCACTTCGTTCAACGATAAAAGGGCGACCAAGCATCAGGCTTTCACTTGCTTTCCAGGGCAACAAGGCGTGAGGCAGGGTGTTGATCATAGTAAAACAGCTCTCAACCATGGCCTTCATAAATTTGCGTTCTGAAAGATTTGGAAAGATCGTTTGATGATCCTCGATGTCCCGATTTCCGCGGCTCGTGAGACGGTAATACCCGGACACACCGGCATCTTTGAGCGCCTGCTGGACATGATACCGCATCCAAAAATGATAACGAGTGGGATCAGCAGGCGGCCCATCATCCCCGGCAATGACACTCTTTTCGCCTTTCGAGAGATAGTTATCATAGACCCCGACGACATTGCACACATCATAAGCTGGTTTTGCACCAAGAAACATGAGTCGATTTAAAAGGGAGTAAGGGCGATATGCAGCCAGATTTGGGGCAAACCAGATAAATGGCAGGATCTTCGATTCATGTTCTTGACTACCGGCTTTTACGAGTACCTTACGGGCAACACCACGGTGTAGATTAGCCTTGAAGTAAACATCACAATGCTTCAACGCCTCGGTATCATAAAGAAATACATGGTCGCTGAAATCGAAAAAAACAAAATGTCCATCAAATCTTGCCCAGGCGCTGGAATGCTCACGAGGCTTCACAAGACGGGGAAGCGGCCGCAGTTCCGAAACCAGAAGCGCATTCTTGTAACGGATTAACGCACGAAAGAGATATCGAAAAAAGCCTTTTTCCCGCGCAAGGTATGGTTCAAACAACTCAATCTTCATTGCAGTACAGATTTTTGGAATTCCCCACTGCGTGGTTGACGTCTTTTCAGGTTACTTCAGGAGATTACTGTGCCAGGCTGCGTGGGAAGAAATCCGAGTAACGATAGTAATCCCGGTCATAGAAGGATTCAAGCTGTTCCATATTAACTACGCCGGGAGGAATTGGCGGTTTCATGATTCCTTCCATCGGCCGCACATAAACAATTGCCGTTCCGTTTCGTGGCGATGATGACCGGATTTCATAGCGAATGAGTCGGGGCGGATCTTGTGTGAGCTTGGCAATATCCGTCTCCCGGGGCAGTGTCGTCGCCAGATCCAGCAGATAAATTAAATGGCCTGATTTGTGAGCCGGAAACTGCGGGGCTGAAAAAAGTTCTTGAGCGGAAAGCATCGCAATAGGACGGTTATGGCCGAATTCAGGGATGAACACCCATCCTTTTTCGGCCGCGTTCAGTCCTGAGAAGATGGCGAATGACATATTATAACGACTGGCGTAAACGCTGACGGGTTGATTTGGGTTCTGGCGCCAGGCCGCTTCGATCCACTGTCGAACCAAATATCCTGCGGCCTTTGTGCCCTGATTCGCGGCAAAGGTACCATGGTGCCATTCTGTGAAAATACGGTTAAACGGAGATGCTGGAACTTTCCAAATGAAGTTTACACAGGCCAGAATCTCAAAAAAAAGTAAAATGGTTATGCTCCATGCGACCCAGAAAGATCTTCGACGGGACCGATTTTGGATAATGCTCATAAGGACGATTGAGATGATAATAAGCGGAAGCAGGAGGTATATCTGATAGCCGATTTTGACGTATATCCTTTCGGGCGTCAGGCCATAAAATATCATTCCGTAGATCAGCAACCCAATCAATCCGAAGGCTATCAGTAAACCAGGCAACCGGTGTCTTCCATCAATCCACCATAGGACGACACCTAACGGAAGAAGAAGAGGCAGGGCGATGCCCATCTGAACCGATAGGCACTCCGCCAAATAGGGAGGCGACATAATAACAGGACTGCCATTGCTGAGCCTGGTGCCGTGTTCTATTAGCAACTTTAACAGAGGCGTCGATAGTCCTTTCTCATACGCAACCCATGTGCCCAGCAGAAGCAGACACGCCGTTATTAGCACAGGACCAAGCACCTTCATTGGGAGCAGTCGAATCATGGCTTGCTTCCGATCCTCAGCAGCCCAGACAAAAGCGAAAAGGAGAACCGGCAGCGTGATAAACCAGATAACGTCTGACAGAATGATCTGGGCGAGTGCCAGGCCTATCCACCAGCGGTGGTGGGAATCATTTCTATTTAACACATCAAGCCCCCACAAACCGATAAGAGTAGTGAAAGGAATGAAGGCCAGGAAGTAGGCGGCCAATGACCGGCTGACATTAACGAAGAGTGGCGACAGAAGAAGCAGGAGTGCTCCCGCGCAACACAGAACCCTGCTCATTTGTTTGTTGCGGCGCAGTACCCCATACAAGAGCAGAACGGACAACGCACTTATCGCAGCGATAGGGACATGCAGCAGATTCAAGGAGAACGGGACATGGAAGCCATAACAAACAGCATAGAAAACGGCACTGATTAAGGACGGGAGCGGGGCATGCCGAGGTGCACACAGGATTTGCCCCGTCAGGTTGACCAGATTTGCGCTAAAAGTTTTGAAACTGCTTAGATCGAAACCCAGAATCGCATCGGTGATCATGGAAAAATTGGCGACATAGAGGTAATCGTCATCCCCCTGGATCTCGGGGTTTCGTCCAACGCAAAACAGAAGTATGGCCGATGATCCCAGTATGAGGCAGATGATCCAGTCTCGTTTATCCCAAGGTGTGGAAAGAATAGGAGTGTTATTGTATTTCATAGTGCTTAATGTATTGAAGGTCATATTCTACGGAAAACTGGTTTTACAGAAGCGATTCTCCTCCGGTTGCTAATTATGCTTCAGAAAGACGCCGTACATCAATCCGACAGGTATCGGTAACACCGCTCTGTTTAGCCAGCCAAAACACTTATAGAATGGCAAATGATAAGTCTGTGATGCTCGCCGAAAAAGGTGGTCGATTGTAACATCGTATGGCAGGCCACCGGTCCCGATACGCCTATACCCGAAGCCCTCCACGAACCTCTTCAAGGTATCGGGAGAAAAGTACCAAAGATGCTCGAGCAGGAACGAGCTCCAGTATCTTCCAATCAGTTTGGCTATAGAGCTCTCAATATTGGGCACAGTAATGACGAGCAACCCCCCTGGGCAAAGAAGCATCGTCAGGGCGTCAACATATCGCCGCAGATCCGGAAGATGCTCGAAGACATCGAACGCAGTAACGACATCGAAGGCATTAGGTTGGAACGGTCCATGTCCCACCATGCCAAGAAAGTCTCCGGTATAAATAAGTGATCCTGCAGATTTGTGTTCCTGTGTTATGACGAGTTCAAAGCCGATTTTATCGAACCCGACTATTGAGCTGAGAAAGCCGCCGCTTCCACAACCGAAATCAAGAAGAAGCCCCTTTGTCCGATAGGTCTTTAAAAGAGCTGCCAGACGCCGGCCGCGATACCGTTCTGCTACCGAAAGGCCGGAACAAGCCGGCGCCATTTGGATTGCTTCGCGATAAATCTGATTATAATCTTCTGGTTCAAACTGCGGATCGGTGAACGTGAAGGCACAGTCCCGGCAGCGGACAATACTTCCGTGAGCGACCACTCTTCTTTGAGCGAGAAATAAGGCAGGTGCTTCAATGGCAGAGCCACTGTAGGTCGATTTTAAAACTAGATCGTGTGTCGTCGAACCGCATACGAGACAACTCTCGATTTGTCGCATAGAAAACTCTTAAATGGTCTTAGATGAATCCAAGCTAAAGCGAGAATTGATACGGTGAATAACGGAGTAGATCAAGATGTAAAAATACCAATAAATATATTTTGTAATCCACTTAATAATCCTGAATTTTGAGGCGCCGGCATTTCTATCATGATTGACTGTTGGCACCTCTGCGATTGAAGCGCCAAGCACAAAGCTTTTTGCGATAATTTCCATCGTTACTTCAAACCCGCCGGTGCTGCGGATATTGATCCGGTTGAGGATTTCCCTCCTATGGATTATGAAGGCGTTGGTCATGTCATGAGTGGGTATCTTTGATAAATAGTATAGTGAAAGGTTCCCGATCTTTGACAGCCAGGATTTTATCCTGGGTCCGCCGATCTTCTTACCACCTTTGCAGTATCGAGATGCCACGACGAGATCGTATCCTTCTTCGATCTTCTGATGGAGCGCGTTGATAGTCTCAGGTGTATCCGAGAGATCAGCCATGATTGCAACAATATAGTGCGTTCGGGAAACCTCAAATCCGGTTTTGAAAGCATTGATAATCCCGCTGCCGTACTTGTTCTTAATGAATCTTATTGTGGGATCAATTGCAAGAACTTCATCACGCTTGAGAAGAGTGCTGTCATCCGGATGGTCATAGATAATACAAATACAGTGGGGGAGCTGAACATGCTTTTTGACCTCTTTTATGAATGGGATAATATTGTCCTGCTCTTCGTACACCGGGACAACAAGTGTAACCTCAACATTATAATCAGCGAAGGGAATCTGATCACCTGGTGCCGTTGCATAATCTGTAACATCAGTGGAAATCATATTCGTGTGATGTTGTTGCATGGCTAATTGTCTCTTTCAGGGTAACGTGCAACGATATCGCGGCTATAGCCCGGTTGAAGCTGATCAACCCACTGCAAGTATTCCGAATCCAGTCGGTTGCCATTAAGATCTTCGAACACATAGCCAAGGCGTCTCAGCCGATGCAAAGGCGCTTTACCGGAGAGTCCCCGTTCGATAAGAGTGTAGGGCGCAACTTCCATCACAATGTATGGTCGGAAGAAACTAATTGTTCTCTCACCACCCGCTATAACAGCGTCTTCGGCGCCATCGACGTCAATCTTGATGAGATTCACCTTACGCAACTTCTCCTTTTCGGCAAGTTGATCCAGAGTCAGCGAGTAGGCCCCTTTTGTATCCTGCGGGACGCCACGGTGTATCGGATGGGCACCGGAGCGGTCTCCGGCCAGACGCCAACTCGAAGGAAGGAATTCAGGGATATGTTCTTCGGACGTGGACGTAAGAAATGCCTGGATTAAGCATACGCGCGATAGCAAGCTGGGATTCCCCGACAAATTCGCACGCAGCCGTCCCAGAGGACAGGATGTGGGTTCGACCGACAGCACCCGGCCGGTGGGGCCAACAGCCTTCGCCATATGGAGTGTCTGGGACCCCATGTTTGCTCCCACATCGATGGCGACATCGCCCGGCTTGAGAAGCCTCTGACAGGTTCGTACTACACCATGTTCAAAGTAACCAGTAAGAAAAATAGTCAGGTCGAGGCCTTCGCGAAGGTCAAGAACCCAACGCAGGCCACAACGAGATACCTTTGCTATGTCGTCTTTACCAGTGAGTCGGCGCACAGCATGTACAGCCAAATAGGCAAGGCGCGCCAACATAACATTATATCTGGATGGAAGTATCAAATCTCAAATTCCTCCGGAAGAAAAAGGGCATCTAACCAACCTTGTCTGGAACACTCCGTAATGATCCACAGCAGCAAAGTCAGGCAGAGTGTCGTTCGCTCAATGCAAGTGTTATAAGGAAAACGTCAAAATAAGCGTTCCCATTAGCCCTGGACAAAACAATGAAACACGACATTGTGATTAGGCACATTGTTTCGCCGGTTCAGAACATCGTACTCTCCAACTATTTCCACGCGTCTAAAATCCGCTGCCAACAACATTTCACGAAATGTGGCTGGATGAATATTATAGAACGATCCACCAGAACTATTGCCGACATACTTAAGAATAAAATCCCGCTTGTTCAAGGATACTTCTTTATTCAGTCCCATCACCCTAATGAAAATATACAGCAACCAGAGCCTCAAGTCTCCTTCATTTACCTTCGAAATGGGTAACGCGCTTGACAAAGTGATAACACATGTCTCTCTCGTGACCGAACGCAATTGTTCTATTGCACACAATGGATTCTTAAGATGCTCCATCAGTGCCCCACAGAACACAAAATCGAACTGTTTGCCTATCTTTTCAAGATCATAGATAGAGCATTGCTGAAACGTAACCGCCGAATTCCAATAATCAGCAAGCACTATCAATTTGTTTGATCCTTTTAGGCCAAGCAAAGAAAATATGTCTCTGTATTTCTCAAATTCCCTTCTTTCTCTCGAATGCTTGTTTATATACGATTCTTTTTTTGCCGGAGATGGATCAAAAGGCAATGAACCATCATAGGCATTCGTATCAACTGCAAGAACACTTTCCGCTTCCCTTTTTTCAAATTCAAAAGCATAAAATCCATCAGATGAACCAACATCCAACACTGTCTTGCCCTTCATTGTTTCAGGAAATCGGTGCGCTGGTAATACCGTTCGCAAGTCATAGGTTCCGTCCGTAATTATTCCATTATCTATTTCTAATGTATGATACCAGTACGCATCGCGGAAAAAATCCTTCAACCTCTCTTCGTTCACATTATTTCTTAGAATCGACATCCTGTATATCCTTCCTCCTTTTCATCGTAAGATTTCACTGTTCAAACGCGCTCATGCCTGCAATCGAGAAATAAAGCCGGTTTGAGCAGATACCGGAGAGGATTTTTGTGCAGTTTATATCTGTTGCCATCGGGTTTGACCTTTGTTCACCGATGCCAGATGACAGATATCCAGCAACCGGTCAGCGAAGGCTTGGATGGTGGCACTCCGGAGTACAGCGTTCCGGGCAGCTATCCCGAGATTTTTAGCAAATTCATTATTTTCAATCACGCGACAAATCGCTTGGAAAAGCTGTCCGGCATCGCCCGGTGGAGTCAGCAGAAGTGTTTCCCTGTCCCGTACGGTCTCACGCGACCAGATGCCCTGGGTCTCTGTGAGAACCACCGGGCGACCACAGGCCATGGCCTGTAGAGTCACACTCTGGCCCGAAGGTTGGAATGTCGGCTTCAAGGGTACGACCACACAGGACGCTCCGCGGTAAAGGTCGCGCAGTTTGACATCACTCACGCCACCGGCATAGCCTCCGCGAATGTGCTCAACATTGGACGGAAGTGTGGGCAATTCGCAAGCGGTTATCAAGATCACCCGCCAAGGAAGTGACCGAGCGGCTTCTATCAGTGTAGGATAGTCGCGACGTCCATCGTTACCGACTGCCAATATGTATCCCGACTCAGGTGCGCGCCCTGGAGTCCAAAACGACGTGTCAACACCAAATTGATTTACATGGATGCACCCGCGGATACCTGGAAATGTCTTATACATCGGCTCGAGTTCCGAATCTCCATACAACATCGACTCCATTCGTCTCAGTGAAAAAGCAGTGCTGTGGCGGCGTAAAAAATTTATCTTATGGTTAAGAAGACCACCTTGTATGGCGACGATGGGAGCGTGCAAACGTCCGAGGCTTCGCCAGACGGCAAGCGCGAAGGCGTGTCCCGTGATGCCAACCACGACATCGCAGTCATTTAGCTGGTTGAGCAGGTTACCTGTGGCTTGCAAAAAAATGCCGTCGAGCTTGACAGGGCCATTTTGACCCAGAAAATTAAAGGCGGCACATGGCCAGTGCACGGGTGTGGCTGGATCAATTTCGAGGAAGCGTATGTCAATGCCGCGAGCCGCCAGTTCTATGGCTCCGTAGAAGAACTCACTGGGGGCCTCGCCCCGGCGGCATGCATCCAGCCGATCGAGACGTCCCGGATTGAAGACGAATCCTATCACGCGCGGCGGTGTTGTTACGACTTTATGCTCCCTGACTTCAGCCACGATATTCTTTTTCGATATGACGCTTGCTGTGTCGTATGGGCTTGCCGGCGGCTACAGCTTTTGCCTGATCAAGGTCGAACTGATGGCCGACTGCGGCAAAATGCGGCAGCCAGAATTCAGGTTCGTTCTGTTCCCATGCATGGCAACCGAAGGGCAGCATCTCACGGTTCTGCTGGTAGCATAGAGAGGGATTGACATCGAAGGAAAACCTCAGAGCTTCATCCACGGATGGCACACGATAATACCACCACCAGCACTCAGGCAGCGCTATGCTCCAAAAACCATCCTCGTTTCTGCCCCCCCAGGCGCGCCTTGTGCGGCGTAAAAAGGCCAGCGCGCGATGCATCGTCCTAACACGGCGCAGCGAAAATCCCCCGTTTCCCACTGAATGGTCAAGCGGAGGTAAGAAACGGAACAAACGGCTGCGGATCCAGAAAGGCAATCCCTGGCGAGTCTCCGGCGCGTTCGGGAAGGTTTCTCCAATCCAGGGCGCGCCGATATAATCGTATCCACGCGCACACCAATCTAAAAGTTCATCCCGGAACACGAACACATCGAGCTGGTGCATCAGCAAATATTGGTAAGATAGAAAGCGCTCATAGAACTCCTGTGAAAGTAACAAGGAACTATAAGCAGAGATACTGGTAAAATAACTCGAGGCAAAGCGCTCCGAGGGCAAACGGTCCAGCGGGGGAGGCAACATCAGTCCCTCCGGCGCCACTACGGCGATGTGATAGCGGCCAAGGACGTCCAGACAACGTTCAACGGATATCCGCTCGAGCGGAGTTAGCTCCTGCTTATACGCTACCAGCGTCACGATCGCTTCCGCAATCATTAAGTGCCCAGTTCTCCCAAACGAAGTCATATTGATATGTTAGATGGTGTGTTTTTGAAAGTTCCTTTTGTATATTCTTCATTCGTTCACTGGCATTATCTACAAAAGAATGAAATTGAACTTGAATGTTTATTATGTTGATTACGAAATCAGTTTCAAGAAGATACTCTAAAAGTTCATATTCAGCGCCTTCAATATTGACTTTTATCAAATCTATTTTTGTCACAAAATGCTCAGTGATAAATTCAATAAAATCTTTTAGTTTAATGGTCTCAACAGCTTTACCTGTTTTATATATCGAAGAACTATTTGCGTCCAAATTAATCAAGCATTCTCTGCTGCCTTTTGCTAGACCAAATGGAAATACTTTAATATCAGGATTATTGGTAAATTTACTTTCAATGTATTGATAATAATATTTTACTGGTTCGAAAACATATATTTTGGGCCTATACATCGCATATATATAGGTGGCCCAATCTCCTTCGTAACCTCCTAAATCAAATACAATGGAATTAGAGGAAAGATCATAATTTAACCTAAGCGTTTTATCTCCATAATCCTTATACCATTTGCTCAACGGTGTTTCGCTTACTTCTCCTGGAATTACTTCCACTTTTTTTCGTATTATAGATAAACTATATATGCTTAAATCTAAAACCTTCCGGATTACCGTTAGAAAAATTTTCTTAAATACAGCCATTTCTTGTAACTCCACGTCGTGCCGCTGGTTGACAAACATTCAGTAGCTGTTTTTACAAAGATTTGAGCATGTATCGGTAGGATAGAAAGCGGCTATAGAATTCACGTCAAAGCAAAAGCGCACTATAAGCTGAAACACTGGTGAAATAACTCGAGGCAAATCGTTCCGGGGTTAAACGGTCCAGCGGCGAAGGCAATATCAGCCCTTCCGGCGCCACTACGATGACGGTATGACGGCCAAGGACATCCAGACATCGTTCAACCGATATCCGCTCAAGCGGCGTCAATTCAGGTTTGTACGCCACCAGGATCACGATTACTTCCTCAATCCGGCTCATTTAACTTGTACAGTACCTCCGGATTTCAATATTGTTTTCTGGGTATATTGCAATGCTTCAATACTGTTCTTTTTTATGTATAGACCTACGGTATATTGCCCATTAGCTATTTTCCTTACTGGAATTCGAGCCATGAATCCCGAGTGGTCCAGATCCAAATCTAATTCCTTAAAATATTTAGTAATATCTTGCCTCATCGTGGTTTCCGCGTTAAAAATAAACTCCCTGTCAGCGGATTTCAAGATAACATAGATTTCTCTGTTTTCAGTATCTTCATGTTCAATAAACGTCCAGCCTTGTATATCCAAATATGTTTGGTCGTTAATCTCAAGGCTGTCAAATGAATACCTGATATTATTTGTTTCGGCGGGTAAACGTCGTTGATGGATCTGAGCCTCGCCAGGAAATATTTCAAATTTATTAAGCGGAAGGATCAGACGCTTGCCATCAGCATTGACCAGTGGCTTCCCGTCCGGATCTTTGATCTCGGTGATCAGGTAAGGCCGCAGGGCGAGGTCCTCGTAGGCGTCTTGATCCGCCGCCATCTCATCTAGTTCCGGGTGGTCGATCATGGACTCGGCACTGATTTGGTAGCGGGTGCCGGGCATCATACCGGTCAGCCAAGTCGGCTGGCCGTCGATAAGCCCCCAGCCGGCGGCCATAATTGTCTTCGATGTGTAGGCCGGCATTTTGAATTCCTCCGCCGCCGACCAGGAGCGTTCTACCCGGTAGCGTCCGTAGATAAGCGCCGAGGTATAGGGCTGCCATTGCTCGGGTGTCTTGGCGGTGGAGTTCTTCTCGAGGGTGACCTCGGCAACGACACGGGACGGCCAACCGGCAAGGGCGGCGACCCGCTTCCGGGCCATTTCGATCCCATCGGGGAAGATGACGTGTTCGTGGACGCCACTGTACAAATAGCGGTTGGCAATCGACCAGATCACCAGCTTCTTCTTGAGCAGCCAGTCGGGGTTCTCGCTCGCCCGCTGAACCAGCACGCTAAGATTTTTGCCTGCGCCCCCGAACATGTCAACCGGCACCTTGAGTTCGTACATTAACTGATGATGGAAGCCAAATCCGGAAATCATGTTGCTGTCGCCCACCACCATGATCGGGGCGTCCGTGAGATCCTTTGGCGTACCCGTGATTCGGCGCTTCCACTGCCAGTCGCGCTGATCATCTTCCGGGCCGTAGCGTTTAGGCGCAACCCATTCGGCCTTAAGTCCATCGAGCTTGGGCAGGGACTTGTACCAAGGTAGCTTGGCGATCTCGGCTGCGACGACATGGGCCGAGACCGCCACCCCGTAATATGTCCAGTGCGAGCCTTCCCCGGACATGCCGTCGTACCCCTGGAGGAATTCGCGACAGTGGCCGTGCCGGCTGTACTTTCGCGCCATAATCATAGCCGGGGTGAGGTTGACGTAGTTTACACCGAGTTTATCCAGGACAGCGAAAAGTCGGCGGTTGCCCTCGGTGGTCTGCGATGGCAGACCATCGGCATCGAGCGGAACCCCCTCCCAGTACAGGTCCGGGTAGATCATGCCACCCTCGGGGATGGGTAGAAAGATCATATTTATGCCAAAAGCGTCGAGCTGGCGCTTGAAGTTGGCGATGGCCGGCGCACGGCTCTCGATCTTCTCGGGGATGTAGTTGTTCGCGACCAGTTCCGGAATGTAGGTCATCCAGGCCTGCCGTGGTGGCTGGATATGATCATACTTATCTTTGGGATAGCTCTTCAGTTGCGCGACGAAGGCAGCAACGGTCGCAGCGTCGGCCCAGGGTATGGTCTTGCTTTCATCGAGGTAGGCGAGGTCCTCGGGGCGGTAGGGCTCAACCGCCGGACAATCGGATTCGCCGGCCATGGCGGTGCCAAGATAGACGGACATATGCGCTATCATTAGGATCATGAGGACCAAAAATTTCATCAATGCGTTGTCAGAACTGGTGGGAGTCAGTCGAGTTGTCGACATATCAGACATGCAGATACTATTTGTCCAGCCTTGGATGGGGATGATGCAAGAGTTTCCTTACGATCCACACATCCTGGAATTTGTTGTTTCCTTTGGGTTGATAATCCAACAATTCTGCACCCTCAGAAGAAATGATTGTTTTCATTAATGGAGGGCAATGAATCCCTGTGTACATTTGTGAGCCGTTGTGCCAACTGTGAATCGCCACAAACTCACCCCGATCCAACTTGGCCAGTTGGAAGGAATCTAATTCGCCTCGGTAATGTTCTCCGCTATGGGTGCTGAACCAGAATACTCCGCCCGGCTTCAGAATTCGGATGATTTCCCGAAACCAAAGGCAAGTGAGCTTTTCTGATAAATGGGTGAAAACGGATACAGCATAGACAAAATCCACACAAGAGTCAGATAACGACAAAGGCGGCTTCATTTTGTTCAGAAGGAATCTAATCCGGGTATCTGGAACCGATTGTGCCCAGTTTATTGAAGGTGCAAAGGCATCCGTTCCGATAAAGTTCATTTTCTTTTCTGAATCAAGAGCTTCTAAAGTAAAAAGAATGCGGCCGGGACCACATCCCCACTCACAAACCACCTTGATCTCATGTGATCCCCATTGTTTGATAACCGATTGAATCTGGGTTGCCATTTTGTTGCCGGAGGTTATGTAATATTCGGCACTGCTACAGGCAATGACATCGAAGCGAAGCCTCGGTGGTGGTAGGATAGCGCCAGGATTTGCCTCGATAAAGGCACGATCACTTCTGGAAAACCGCAGGTGATCTTTCCAAAAGACATAGTAATAGATAGCTGGTTCCAGACCAACGAAACGGAGTTTACGTTCAATCCACCGTTTCAAAATAAAAGAGATTTTTTTCTCATTATTAGGCTTGTTTTTCAATTTAAGAGTCTGAGTGCCCCGTCATTGGGGCATTTTCGCGGGTCTCTTCAATCGATCAACCCAAAAAGTATGTCCTTAATCTTTTTCAAACCGTTTTGCCTCTGAATGATTATTTACCATCAATTGACCGATCTGGGCTTTAATGATGCTGTTAGATGGAATGGATTTATAAATCAAATTGTTGGCGCCAATTATAACATTATCGCCAATCTCCACGCCTGGTAAAATAGTCACATTAGACATGATCCAGGAATTTTGGCCAATTGTAACCGGCTTATAAGTAAAATGGCTTTTTTCAACCTTTAAATTACCATCGTCATCGAAAAAATGCTTGTGGTTGTGATCGTAAATCTTTACGCCTTCACCAATATAAGTGTCTGCACCGATTTCTATTCTTTCGAGGCAATTAATGGAACCGTAATTGTTAAAATGTACATTTTTATGAATAATCAATGAACCGCCTTCTTGAACCAAGAAGTTACAATATTTCCTGCACAAGACATTTTCTTCAATGTTTATCTTTACATTACTTCCTATGATTTCAAAACCGCTTCCCTCACCAAGAACAAAATTATCGTGGATAAAAACACCCTGCATCGTTCTTACTCGTGAAAGAGCATCCATTTTATGCTGATGTACAAATTCGGAAAACAACCCTTTGAGTTTTCCCAAAATTATCATCTTAAATTTCTCTTTGATTTTGGACATAATACGGGGAAAAATAAATTTGCTCATTTACTTTTCAATTTCAATATTATACATGGGCGCCACCTAACATTGACCGGATAGCCGTGTGATTGAATAATAAAGTTTGGTAATTTCTGCTGCATGTATCTCCATTGACTTCACTTCGGGAATATTCGATTTTAGACGGTCTCGCAGATGAATATCATTAATAAACATTTTAATTTTGTCGGCAAGTTTTTCCGCATCTCCAACCGGAAAAGTTACCCCCCCCTCACCATCCTTCACCAATTCTGCCATGCCCCCAATATTTGAAGTTATCACCGGGATCCTTGCCATAAAGGCTTCATGAATAACAATCTGGCAGTTTTCATACCATATGGAAGGTACGATTAAAACATCAATATCTGAAAAAACCTTTCGCTTGTCATCATCCTTGAGTTCTCCCATAATCTGAATGTGGGGGTTTTTGATTCTTTTATATAGATCCTCTTTTACAGAAGGTGATATCCTGCCGTACATTCTAAGTTCATGCGGACCCTCAATCCGATTGAAAGCGTCGATTAAGACATTGATCCCTTTATGAACCCGCATGCTCCCAATAAAGGCAAACCGGAGTATCGGAGAAGAAGTCCTTGTAATACCCTTAAACATGTTTTTATCAAAACCATGACGAATAAATGTAATCTTTTTAGGGGGGAGGCCATCCATAACAAATTTCTTTTGTAGAAATTGTGATGGGGCGATAAAAATATTTACAGATTTGAATATTTTCCTTACCCAATAGGCACGCCAAATTCCAAGTTTAAAATATGCTGTTACTCTTTTTTTAAGATTTAGAATCCTCTTTACATTGCGTTTTACAATTCGAAGGGGCCATACGCCTTCACTGGAAAGTGGATAGTATCCAATCTGGTTCTGTATGCAATCTACACACTGCGCAAGGGAACAGGAATTACAAATATTCATTTCTGAATTAAGAAAAATGGTAAGCGGGCACAAAAGCCAATAATCGTGCAGGGTGAAACAACACGGGATACCGGCCTTTTTTGCCACTAAAGGAAGGGATAATGACAGATTCATGAGATGCTGAAAATGAATTACGTTGGGTTTAAATTTTTTTATTACCTGAATAAATTCTTTTTCAGCCCATCGATTATACTCATGAAACGGTTTATCATGGGTTATCGGGGTTTTTTTCAATGCCCAATAGGGAATGCCCTTGTAATTACCCTCAAGAATTTTTTCAGTACCTCCGTCATCCGGGATTGTGAAAAAAAGCCGGACATCATGTTCCCGGGAAAGCTCCCTGGCAAGGGTCTCTGTATAAATCTCGCTTCCGCCCATACCAAAAATAGTAAAATTATGTGCTACTTGTAAAATCTTCATGAGGAACACACCTCTTCAAGTAGACGATCCAATCCGCGCCGGCTCATGAATGTCCGAGCCAAGTTGTCTAACTTGCAGTCAAATCCGATATCGCTTCGCCATTGACCATAGTGCAGGAACCTCACGACTCCCGGATCTTCATATATCGCTTTTAACAGAGCGCGTGCACGGGCTCGGTAGGCGGGAACCGCGGCCACCGCAGCCCGGAAGGCTTCCAGACGATACGGAAATCCAAACTCGGACTTGGAGACCTGTCTACTCAATCCCGGATTGGTTTCGTAGAGGAAATCGGCATTTGCCTTGACCATTTGGAGGCGTCTGCGGATCATTTTGACCGAGTTATAAGCCTGTGTCGCCTGCTTTGGATGTATTCGCCATGTGCCAACCTTCAGCGGCAGATGCAGGACATCGGCTATCGAGGCCAGCCGCATTTGCCAGGCTAAGTCCCCCTCGCTGCCGAATTCGGTTGGAAATAAACCGGCTCGGTTCATGACCTCGCGACGGTAAAGCATCTGCGTCACAGACCCATATACACACGGGATAAGCGAGAATAATACGGCATCATGCGGACGGCGCCTGATATGGGGCACGTCCATCCAGTTGCCAAAGTAGCGGACGACGTCGAATCGTTCGTAGCAGCCGTGAATGCGATCCCCCAGCTCATCGATGACAACAAGAGGAGTATGGCAGGCCCCACAGTCAGGATGCCGGAGCAGCCCTTGGACCATCAATTCCAGTCCATTTGAAGCCAATGTATCATCGGCTGTGGCGATATATACAAAATCGCCCTTCGCACGCCGAATGCTATCGTTGAAGGCGGGATAGATGCCCTGGCGAGACTGACTGAACAATCGAATGCGAGGATCTTGTCTTTCCGCTTCCTGCAGAAGTTCCAGGGAACCATCGGTAGAGCCCGAATCGATAACGATGCACTCCCAATGTGGCCAGGTTTGTGCCAGGATGGAATCCAGTCTATCCCGTGTAAAGGGCATACTGTTGAGGTGAGGCAGGCAAATACTGACAAGTGGCCGTGGTGTGACCTCAAGACGGTGGGTGAAAGCTTCCGTGGTTGAAGCCTTCGCCGAAGCATCGAACGACGCGGTCTCTGATTCTTCACCTTTAAGAAAACAAGCGAGTGCCGGCAAAGTCTGCCGCCAGGCATGGACACCTTTTTCGGAATCCTCACGGGCCTGTGCCCCGAGTGCAGACCAATCTATCCGGCGCAGAGTCTTCCAGTCCTGTCTTTCACTCAGGAAATAATCACGGCCCTGGGACCACCAGGTAGCAGCCGATGCCATCCGAACGGAGTTGCGGTGATTCATGATACGTTTTCTTATATATGGCCACTTTGGTACCGCAAAAGGTGAAAAAAGATATCCGTTCTCAGCCGTGCGGATGTACTCGTTTGCCGTTGGCAAATCAACTGCCAACACGGCACATCCACGGGCGAGCGCATCCACCGATATCAAGCCCACACCCTCCATCGGGCGGGGTGCGAGGATAAAATTTGCCGCATTTATTCGGCTTAGATACTCAAGCTTGTTCTCGATAAATGGAAGTTCCTCAACGACTGTATTGCCCAATCGGGCAGGAAGGCGATAATACCTCTCAACGGGGATATTGGGATCCATTTCCGCACGGAAGATGAGACGATCTATCTGTAGCTCACGACAAAGTCTTTCGAGGAAATCTGGACCGACAAGACCGAGACGGTTCCAATAAAACAGTATGCGGGGACCATTCCATAAGGTGGGTTCCACCTCCCTGGGTTCACTCCAATATCTAACCGGAAAGACAGCATGCTGCTCAGATTGAGCAAGCTGAGTTACTGCATTGCAAAAAGACACAATACGCCAGGCTCTTGGTAAGGCCTGCCACCACCGTGGTTCTTGATAAAAGGTTGCCACATAGTCCCACATCGGTATCCATGTGAGTGGTCTTTCACGCCAGTTAATGTCATGCAAAGGAGGCGGTATTTCCAGGAAACATACCCCCTGATTTTTCTCTGGAAGAGGCAATGCTTGAATACCATCCCACGCCATGAAGCGGATATCGATCCATGGCGAGAGAGGCTTCACCAAGAGCTCCATAAAGGCATCGCTCTGGCTTATATGCCAGGGCAGACAATAGGCCAGTATGATTGTCCGGGGCAGATCCGCTGGTGAAGGATTGTTCATTCTAGAGGCAACTTGATAGTCCTATTTGGCCAATATCTATATAATAATTTAGGGCTTTACAAAAACCAAACCACACACCCCGGCGCCGGGCATGGACTCCCAGGAATCATATATTTGATAATGCGTGGCAAACTCAGCCGGATCGTCAAGAACAGCCTCACGCCCTAAGGCAAGCCATCTGGCGATGTAGTCATGGAAACGTCCTTTTTCCTTTTCGCCATACCAGACGATCTTAACCGGTTCGACGCCGACGTTGTCAATGATCCGGTCACGTATAGCCCGAGCGTCGTAGAACCGCTGAAAAAAGTAGCGGACCGCTCCTTTGGAATCAACCTCTTGGGGTTGGGTGCCGTAAGGGTCATCTTCCCTGTATTCACGCCATGCACTCGTGTCCGTCGGTACGGTCAGCACCAACCACCCCCCGTAACGCAGTGCTGCGAACATGCGTTTGACCGCGTCCCGGTCATCGCCTTGTTCGCTTTCAATATGCTCCACAACAGATAACGACCAGATCACATCGTAAGTATTGTGCATTTTATCAAGCGCTTCCACTCCGAGATTGAACAGCTCAATGGGGACTTTGGGTGGCCGCACCCCAAGAACCTTGCGTAACACATCAATCTCACGAGCATCAGGGTTCATCAGGTGCAGGCTACCCTCGCGACACCGGCCGGCAACATCCAAACTGAAAAGAAAAGGCGAACTCACGTCCAGCGCGAGTTGCCAATGATCAGGCAGCGCCTCCCGGGCAAAGGCGAACTCAAAGTAGCGTGTGCTGCTCACGGGAGAAGACAGTAGGTGACTGCCTAATCGGTCGTTTTGGAACCACAATTTCCAGCCGATTGCCCGTCCAAATTTAAAATACTCTGCGCCGGGCAACCCCGCGGCACGACCTCGGCGCCAGGAACGCCACGCATGGAAGGTATGGCGTATTTCTCGTACTTTTTGCTCGACTAACGATCGTATCCCCCTGACGTTAGACCGTATTTGTGACGGCATGGAAATCAATTCCTTGTTGCAGTGCTGATCGATGGGTTTTCAAAATACCTGTTCTGGATAGACTCAGTCAGGGTTATTTGAGAAAACCTTGATTAGTGCTCGTTTGCAACGAGACAGCGATTTCAATAAAACGGCCTCAAAAGTCGGCAATCGTGGGTACATACTGAAGATGTTCGATTTGAGACTGGCAAGGATGTGCATTTTATTGTCCGTTGACCGTAAGTTTTCAAGAATAAAGAGACAATAATGGGCAATGGCCGAAAGCGGCCGTGAATCTCCGCGTTGTATGACGCTAAAAAAATCCCTCATGAACCAATCAAGCAACAACGCGCGATATGCTGGCCTGCGATCGTTGTGTGTGGTCTGGCAGAAAACGTCTTCCGCCAGATATAGAAAGTTTCGCTGAGCACTAAAATACGCATCATGTTTGGTGGACGTGTACGATATGGATTCACTGTGCAGGCGATAGAATAGTAATGGGTCGGGGCAATAGGCTACCTTTTCCGCAAGGCCGGCCTGCACAGCCAGGAGATTGTCGTTGTAAGGCGAGAAGAAGGGTGCTGATCCAAGGACATGTGTCCCTCCCAGGGATCGTATGAATTCTCTTTCAAAAACACCATAACAACCGACTGCGGGCAAGGTTTTTGAAAGATATCCCTGAAGCCAATCCGGTCCTGAATATAACTGTATTGAGCCTTCAAGAGGCGGAATGTCCAAGGGGGGGGTTTCGCCGTGCATGAACCCGCAAAAGGCAACGTTCAAAGAACCGTATTCGATCAAAGCCCGGTGCATGATTTCCAGATAACAGGGAAAGTAGATGTCATCGTCGCTTAAGGAGGTAAAAAAACGGCCTTCGGCTAACTCTAAAAGACAGTTAACATTGCCTACGTAACCCAAGTTCTTTGGATGATCGATCCAGCGGATACGGGGATCACTGAGATCCGGGAAATCCCTGCGCACCTGTCGGTTCTGATTGTCATTGCCCACGAGGATTTCAAAATCGGTAAATGTTTGGGCAAGAATCGATTCCAGGGCTTGCCGCAGCAGATCCACCCGATCATATGTGGTCACAGCGATACTGAAAAAGGGGGGCATGATAAGACTGTTATCGCTCTGATCTCAAGACAAAAACTCCTTTTTTGTCAGCGGCTCCTGTATGCATTGCGAAGCAACCCGATGGTTTGCCCGATACCTCTGCGAACATCCCCCCGAAACGCGAATCCCAGACTTTTGAACTTCTCGCAGGAGACGCTGTAAGAAAGCTGATTCATGATCTCGTGATTCACAAAGTCGATCTTCAAGTCCGGCACCCATTCACGTATGACATCCACGACGTCGCGAACCGTTAGATTATGGGTCAGCACATTGTAGATTTCACCGTTGAAAATTTTGTTCTTGATAATAAATGCTATGGCCTGGATGCCGTCATCAAGATCAAGGTATGGTCGTTTTTGGTCATAGGCCGAAGTCCACACCGTGATGGGCTGTCCAAGGACGGCCTGCCAGCAGAATTTATTCACAGCCGTATGGAAGCGCATGCCCGGGGATATCCCAAAGATGGTACCGAAGCGGCAGACCACGTTTTTCAGCCCCTGTTCATCATACATGCTTTTCAGAAGTCTTTCCTCACGGATCTTGGATTCGGCGTAGGGGCTTTGTGGCTTGAGTTCCTCTTCGGAACAGCTCTCGTCTACGACCTCTTTCTGGGTACCATAGACCGAAGTGGATGACAGGTGGATCAGCGGCGCCCCGACCTTGAGGCAGGCCTCGGCCACGCACCGGGTGCATTCGAAATTCTCCCGCTCGACCCGTCCTTTTATTTCAAAGCTGCCCGCGGCGTTGGTGATGGCGGCAAGGTGCATGACCGCATCGGCGCCATCGAACAGGGACGCCAGGTCATAGCTCAGAATATCGCCCTCAATGAATCGATAACGAGCCGTATCAGGTAGGTTGAATAGCGAAGTAAATCGCTGCGTAGCCATACTGTCGATCATGACGATTTCTGCGCCGGGAAATGTAACGGGCAGTTCACGGATGAGCTTTGAACCAATATGCCCCAAGGCGCCTGTGACAGCGATTTTCATGCGTTACTCCAGATAATGACACATGCGTGATTCGTAGAATTGCCTTGTCAGGCGAAGTCCCTCATCCAATGGTGTGGTGGGGTGCCAGCCTATCTCCTTTTTGATCTTCACGTTGCTGATTATAGCGTTTCCAATGTCGATGCGCTTGCGCAGCTCCGGCCAGGGCACGAAAATCACCTCCCCCAACCCCATGTGTCTGACCGTGGCATGGGCAAGATCGGCGATGGAGTAATGATCGTCTCCCACGGCGAAATAGGTCTCGCCAAAAGCGCAGGAGGCGCACGCGGCCGTCAATAGAGCCTCGCATGCGTCTTGAACATAGAGGACGTTTCTCAATTGGGCGCCATCGCCAAAAACCGTGATGGGCTTGTTTTGCATGGCAAGACCGATAAAATAATTATTAAAGGTAAATTCGGGGCTGTGGATGGACGCGCGGGGTCCATACGTATTGGACAGCCTGATCACGGTGGCGCACATATTGTATGATTTTGCGTAGATGAGCACATATTTCTCGGACACGGATTTGTGCGCAGAATATATGTCTGCCGGGAACTCCGGATGTTTTTCATCCGCAGGGGAGTAGTGCAAAGGGCCAAGCTGAGTACTCGTGCCCACATGAACAAACCGGATGTCGTGGTTGAATCGACGGGCTGCTTCAAGCAGATTGATCACGCCACGGGAGTTGACATCCTGGTCCAGCCAGGGCTCGCGCATGGAAAAAGGATGCGACGTGGATGCCGCACAGTTAATGAGGATATCCTTTCCGACGATATGATTGGCTAACTGGTCAAAGTTCTGGATGTCCTGGAAGGCAAGTTCAAGGTCGCGCTGGATGTCATCGATATTATAGAGCCGTCCCCCGGAACGTGGGTCCAGGCAGTCGTAGATCGTCACCTCCGCACCAAGCTTCACGCACAGATGCGCGAGATTACTGCCGATGAACCCGAGTCCGCCGGTGATTAGAATCCTCTGCCCCCTTAGAGACGGAAGCTTAAGTTCTTTGGATTGTCTCATCTTTCCATCCTTATTTCTTGAATATCTTTCTGACGCCATCGCATATTCTGTCGATCTGTGATTCCGTCATGATGAGCGCGCCGGGAAGATTGATGCCACGGTCACAGATGTCATAGGCTACGGGGTTTTGTGGACGATAAATCGCCTCCTGTCCGGGGTAAGCGGGAAGGGACGACAGCGGGTAGAAGAAGGGGCGCGTCGGCAGACCAAGTTCCTGCAGCCTGTCCATGGCCTTGATCTTGTTCATCCTGTGGCTTTTTCCGATGAGAAGCCCGGTGATCCAGACGCTGTTGAATCCTCCTTCCGGTTCGGCATTGAATTGGATGTCTTCTATATCCGAGAGACGCTCTTTGTAGTTTTCAAATATCCATCGTTTTTTAGCGATCAGTTCGTCAATCCGCTGAAACTGCGCGTACCCCATGGCCGCCTGGAGGTTGAAGGGCATGTACTTATAGGTCACCTCGTAATTGAAATAGGCAGGTCCATTGGGTCGGCGCCCGTGGTCTCTCAGGAATCGACACCTTTCATGGAGCCTATCATCGTCAAGAATCAACATACCCCCTTCGCCGGTTACAACGGTCTTCGTACGATGAAAGCTGTACACGCTGGCTATCCCGAATCCCCCTGCCCTTTTTCCTTTGTAAGTGGACCCCAGTGCCTCGGCGGCATCTTCGATCAGAGGGATACCGTAGCGTTCGGTAACGGCCAGAATGTCATCCATAAGGGGCATATTTCCGAAGAGATCAACCGTAATGACGCCCTTTGTTTTCTGATTGATACTTCTTTCCAATGATTCCGGATCCATGCACCAGTGAACCGGTTCGATATCACAGAACACGGGGGTGGCCCGCAGATAGGTGACCGGTGCGGCTGTTGCGATCCAGGTGCACTCGGGGACAACAACCTCGTCGCCGTCACCGATGCCCAGGGCGGTCAGAAGCAGGTGAATCGCTGTCGTGCAATTCGGCGTCATGACGCCGTAGCGTCGGTTGTGATAGGCGGCAAACTCCTTTTCAAAGGTCTCCACATAGTGGTAGTTGTACCACCCGTTTCTCATGCAATCTTCTACAACTTTGATTTCATGTTCCGTAATCCACGGTCCGGACATATAGATGGGTTCCATCGGCTCTTACCTTTCTTTCTCATGATGATCTTTTTCAGTCATTCTTTGCCAGATCCACATCTTCGGCGCCCCCCAATCCCCGATGTCCTGGGGTAACCGATAGGCCAAAAGATTGATCTCCGAATCGTATCTCATCTCTTCCGGCATCAGACCTTGATCGGTAGCAATTTTCGCATAGATGACCCTGCTCAAGAAGTAGTAGGTTGAGGCAATTGCCCTCGGTTTTTCAATCAACCTGAATTCGTCCGTTTCCCATTTTGCGACGTCTTCTTCAACCAGAAACAGGTTATGCCAAGGGACGGGGATCGGTTCCAGATCCAGACTGCTTCTCAGGTTGTTTAGACTGTCGAGACCCTGCCGGGAGTCTTCAATCATTATATAGCGACCACCGGGTTTCACATGTGACATGATATCGAGAAAGGCCTGCAATTGATCCTTTTTTGTCATTAGATTGACGAGACATCTTTGCGTCAGGGCGTAATCGAAAAGACCCAGATCCCGAAGCCCGCCGGGAATCTGCGCCGTCTCAAAGAAGACATTATCACCCAACCCGGCGTCTTTCTTAAACTGACAGGCCAACTTGATGGTTTCAGAAGAGAAATCAACCCCCATCCCAGAGCATTTCTTTTCCCTGGCCAAGGCGATCAGGGTCTCCCCATTTCCGCATCCTATGTCGAGGATGCTGGATTCAGGTTCTATCCTGGCAAAAATGGAGGCAGTTTCCAGATCCTTGAGAATAAAGTCATTTGAACCCGATGTGTGACCAAGGACCGCTCGAGAATCCCAGAATTTTCTTATCTTGTCAGTTGTTCTGCTTATGTTCCTCACCCCTTCCTCCAAAAGATGTCCACACGCTATTTAATGTCCGGTCCCTTGAGCCAATCGAACCCGATGCTGGGGTCATCATGTGGGATACGAATTTCGTCCGCGGGATTGTAAACGTGTGATGTGATGTAAAAGAGGTTCACGGGGCCATGCACCGTCTTGCACCCATGGGCGATTCCGGGTGGTATCTTCAAGATCTGGGCTTGTTGCAGATCGCCCAACAGAAAATCCATGATCTGCATATAGGTGGGTGATTCGCGGCGCATGTCGAAAAGACCGACACGCACAACTCCTGCGGCTACATACCACCAGTCTGTCTGGATGTTGTGGTAATGCCAGGCCTTGATCACTCCGTTGAACATGTACGAGTGACTCCATTGACCGAATCCTTCGTGGAAAAAGGTATCAGTGCCCCGAATCAGTTCTCGGAAAAAACCGCGCTCGTCACTGTGAGTGACAAGTTCTTTGAAAGAGATTCCCTGGATCATCATACCTCCACGACGTCGAAGAGCATAATGCTCGTATGTCGAAGCCGATGCGTCACCGGAAAATCATCCAGCTGCAGAGGTTGTTCTTCTCCAAGAATTACTGAGCGGCATCGCGCTCTGTATATAAGAGAATACCCCAAAGCTTCGATAGAGGCCACGAGTTCTGTCTGGTTGAAGAAACGTACAGGTATCAATGAATCGTAGTAGCGCTGGAGGGTTACGAAATTCGGTATGTCTCCAGCAGGCAGATCGAAGAATAAAAGCTTATTTATACCAAGTTCACGTACTTGTGCGAGAGGGGATAGCCAATCGTCGAGGTAATGCAAAGAGGAACCGAAATGAGCAATGTCAAAAGGTCCTTTGGAGGGAAGGGTCTCATGAAATTTGATATCGGATTTACCATGGAAGAAACATCTACCAGCCTCACATACCTGGGGCAATTCCACGATGTGGTAGTCGACTTGTACTTCTGCGGGCAAGGCCGCCCTTGTCTTCACATAGGTTTCCCCTATACCGCCTCCATAGTCCAGAATGTGCAGCATCCCGGTTCCCCTAGCTAGCATGGCCGCGATAAAGGGAAGCATGGTATTCGAATGGGCGGGTAGAGAACGCATGCTGGTATCTTTGTCCGATCCTTCCTGAAATGCTCGCAGTTTGGCAAGGGAGTTGGTGACCCAGGTCCGGCCTAAAAAACCAGGGCCTTGAGTCGGCGCATCTTGAAAGCTGTTATAAATTCCTTGCCAAATATTTGTTGACACCATGTTTCCTCCATCGAATTTTTCACCTACTTTACAGCGCGTAGATAACCTTTGGGGTTGCAGGTTAATAGGAGCTTATTATCAAAAAAGTCATCCTTGACAAAGCGGTCGTTTCCGATCAGGAATTCATCCAAGGCCGACTTCGGACTGTTACCCGGGTACCAATCGCGCTTGCGGTGACTTTGGATCGGGATGTATTCCAAAATAGTGTCACCACACAAAAGATAGTGCCCTTTACCGACGAATCTGGAATAGAGGCATAGCTCTTTGAGGACATGCTCGTGGGTGTGATGCGAATCAAGGATTACGAAGACGTTTTTTGAACCGTTGGTCATCTGGGCTACCTGTTGAAAAAGGGCTTCGTCAATTGAAGATCCGGTAAAAAGATGAATTCGTTTGGAAACGGCACCCTTGGAGGAAAGGCGTTGTTTTAGATCGTCGGGGATGAAGATGTCCAAGCCGACGACCTGGCCGTGCCCGATGGCCTCGCAAATGGTTGCGTAGAACAAAATCGAACCGCCCCAGGCTACCCCGATCTCAACGATGAAGTCCGGTCTTGTGCGATAAATGATTTCCTGAACTGCAAACATGTCCTGCGGCAGTTGAAGCACAGGCTCACCCATCCAGTTGGACTGATGAATCCAATCATAGCGGTCGGCCCGGATCAGCACATCCAAGGCATCCTTTTGAAGTTGCTGGTCCCGGGCCATTTCCCGTGCTTTCTCCAGGCGCATGGCCTCGAATTCCTGCCGCGTGTATATCTTGCTGTTCTTGCTCATAGGATCCCTCGCTTGCGTATGCGCTCAGCCTCGAATGAGAATGTCTTTCAATGTTGCTGTGACATTTAGGACATCGCCGCGGTTCAATTCCGGGAACAGGGGCAGCGATAATATCTCTACGGCGGCCCTTTCAGTTTCGGGAAGGCTAACGCCCGGTCGCTTATAAGCGGGCTGCAAGTGTACCGGTTGGGGGTAATGAATGGCTGCCCCCACGCCCCTTTCCCTTAATCCCGACAGGATATGGTCACGTCTCGGCGTGCGCACAACGTAAAGATGGTAGACATGCCCCACACCCCTCCGGGGGGCGGGGAGGCCCAATCCCAACCCCTGGAGCTCCTCGGCGTAGATACCGGCGATGATCCCACGCTTGGCGTTGTCCTCATCCAGGTGAGGCAGCTTTACTCGCAGAACGGCGGCCTGCAACTCGTCCAGCCGGCTATTCCAGCCAGGTATTTCGCTGATGAACTTATTCTCCCAGCCGTATTGACGCAAGAGCCGCACCTTCCCGGCCAGGGCCGCATTATCCGTGGTTACGGCGCCGCCATCGCCCAGTGCCCCGAGATTCTTCGTCGGATAGAAGCTGAAGCAGGCAATATGGCCGAATGTACCGACTTTTTGTCCGCCCACGGTGGCTCCGTGGGCCTGGGCGCAATCCTCGACCACGAACAGACGGTGGCGCTCGGCGATATCCATGATCGCGGACATGTCCGCCGGGTGGCCGTAAAGATGGACGGGGATGACCGCTTTGCTTCTGGGAGTGATAGCAGCCTCCAGAGCCTGCGGGTCCATGGTGTAGGTCTGCGGGTCAATGTCCACCAGCACCGGTTCGGCCCCAGCCAATTCGATAGCCGACACTGTGGCCACGGCGGTGTGGGAGACCGTGATCACTTCGTCACCCGCGCCGATATTCAGGGCCGCCAGGGCCAGATGTAGTGCATCCGTGCCGCTGCCCACCCCGATGCAGGAGTTCGTGCCCTGCCAGGCAGCAAACTCCCGTTCAAAGGCCGCACATTCTCGGTCCAGAATGTACAAGCCACTTTCAAGCACGCGGGCCACGGCTGCGTCTATTTCTTCCTTGTGGGCCAGATATTGGGCCCTGGGGTTTGCAATATTTATCATTACAGCAATTTCACCGCTGGCACATAGACTAACCACTGACCACCGTTGTCCCGGAAGCTCTTTTCCTTGGCCATAATCTCCTCGCCGTGATTCCAGGCGAACAGCAAAGCTACATCCGGGGGATTTTTGGAGAATTCCTCATACGGCTTGACCGGAATATGGGCGCCAGGACTGAACTTGCCCTGTTTGTTGGGAGTGGTGTCACTGATGAACTCGACCAGATCCGGGGTTATACCACAGTAATTCGTCACGGTGGCGGACTTTGAGGTTGCGCCGTAGCCAATCACGCGTCTACCCTTGGTCTTGAGATCACGCAACGCAGTCATTAGAGTGTCGCGTGAGGATTCCACGTTGCGGCGGAATCTGTGGAACGTTTCCATGTCCTTGAGGCCCAGTTCCCGTTCCCGGGTTTTTTGCGCGAGCACGACCGAGGAAACTTGGTATGCATCCTTCCGTGCGATAATGTAGCGCACGGATCCGCCGTGTACGTTTTGCGGCTTGATATCGATGATTTCCAAGCCATGCCGAGCAAAGAGATATTCCACCGATGCCACGGAGAAGTAAAATACATGCTCGTCGTATATCTGATCGTACGAAATTTTCTCGATGATGTCGCCGAGATAGGGATCTTCGAAAATGATAACGCCCCTGGGAGCAAGCAATTTGGCCATACCCGCCACAACGGAGTGCAAATAGGGGATATGACACATAACATTGGCTGCAAGGATGGCATGTGCGGGCCCGTTTTCGGCCTTGATCCGTTCCGCAAGGGCCTCATCAAAAAATTCGCAGACCGTATTCACCCCGCGCTTTCGTGCTGCTTCGGCCACATTGGCCGAAGGCTCCACGCCCAAGTGCCGGATACCGGCCTCCGCAAAGTAATGAAGCATAATGCCGTCGTTGCTGCCCAGTTCCACGACAAAGGGATCCTCAGCAAGATAGGTGTCACGGACCATGTTCGCGAAGGACTTGAAGTGTTCGGCCATGCGTGTGGAAATGGAGGAAAAGTAGGCGTAGTTCTCGTGAAACATCATTTCCCGGCCTGGCTGTTCCAGAAGCTGAACCATCCCGCAATTTCCGCAGAAGGCAACTTGTAAATCAAAGAAATATTCGTTGGGAAACTCATCAGCTCTGAGAAAACCGTTGGCTATCGGCATCTTGCCAAAAGACACAAACGGTTTGATTGCTGAACGGCAAATCAAACATTCACTCATGTTAGCAGGCCTTCTCCTTTCATGAATTGAAACGCTTGCATACCCCTATTTTTCAGTTATGTTTATCGTTCCTGTGGAAGTTGAGTAAACTTATTTACGCCAATAGAGGTCACTTCATCATTCATCTCGTGTTACCGAACAGGGCTGTATGGATAATATCCACTTCCGAACCGTCGACTACGCGATGGCGTATGCGACGACCGTCGGTAACCATACCTGTTCGTTTCATGATGCGTAACATGCCTTTATTGACAGCCAGGGTTCCTGCCGTCACCTTGCGTATCCCAATATCACGTAACAAGTAATTGCAGACAGCAATCCAAGCTTCCGTACCATAACCTCGCCCCCATAGAATACGCTCTCCGATCAAAATACCGACATCAGCCACTGAGTTCATGTTATCAATATGGGCATTCATGTTGCCGATATGTCCGATATTTGGATCAATAGTAGTAACAGCCCAGAAATAATGGGGCGTGCCTGTGAATGATTGCCAATACTTTCTACATGATTCCAGGGTATGCTTCTTATGGCGTTGCTCACTGAAGCGCACGATCACCGGATCGTTGAGCCATGCAACATAACGGGGTGTTATATATTCTTCGGTAAGCGGAATCAGCTTGAGACGGTGTGTTTCCAAAATAGGTAAATTAGCCATAAAATTCTTTCGTTGTAAAGAAAACTACCGACGATATTGTCGGCGGTGAGGTCTTTCGTCAACAGTGTATATGCTTATTACCTAAACTGTGGTCTTTTGATTCAATAAAATTCATTAAGGAGCATAGTAACCGTCTGTGTTTCCGGTCAGAAAATTCCTCAATAAATTTTTTGTAACTCACTGGACTAAACTGCTTGTCATATCCACCTATTTTATCAAGGAATTTATCATAATCATCAAACAACCAATTATCAGCGGAGTTAATAAACCTCATAAAATAATACTCATAAACCTCATTAGTATCTATATCCAATTTTTGATCGGGCAAATGTGTCAAAATACTTTCGTATTCGTCGATAGTTTTAGGATGGATATTAAAGTTATAAGCAATATGTGTATTGCATAACGATGCATTTATAACAGGAATCCCCAAGGCAGCGTATTCAAATCCAATTGTACCATAGACGGTTAGAGCATAATTAATCCCTTCTTTAATAATCTGATGGTGTGAGGTATTAGCAGGAATCATAGTAAATTTTGGATATTTATTAATAAACTCATTAAAAATTGCAATATTATCAGACAAAAAATCTGGATGGAGCTTTAGATACCAATCGTAATCCGTCCTCTCTGAAATGTCGCCGAGAAATGTAAGCCATTCATAAAAATCAGGAAAAAGATTTACTCCAATTCCGTTGGGACTATCAAAAAAACAATGAGGGGCAATTAGTATTTTAATCTTATTACTTTCCGATAAGACCCTACCTTCTCGGGTATTCATATAAGCCGATTTTGTAGAATAAGGCATATCCACTCCGATTTCCCCGGAAAAACGTCGGTTAATTCGCTCTTTTGCAGCTATTAGGCCCTTCCTGCGTACGTCTTCCGGCAACTCAAGAAATTGTCTGTGAAAATCATAGAAATCCGTATAGGCCCAAAGCCGCTCCTTTGTCATATAACAGCAGCTTTGAGCATTACACTGATAAGCGGGGATACCTCGTTGAATAGCTATTCGCACTGGAATTGCGATAATATAAGCACAATGAGTAGCATTAATAGCCTTTACATCATGATGATTGAAATAGTCTCGCCAATAAATGTACTGATATAAGGCCTTCTTTAGTGAGTCTTTAAACCTATGGTCATTTATAACGACTGTTGGGACTCTATAGGTTCTCAAATGGGAATCGTAAAGGAGATCACCAAACCATATATCTGCAATGGTTAGCTTAAATACATCTGTTTTTGTCTTCAGGCTTGAATAAACATCATTAAGTAATTTCTCAAGCTCAATAAGTTGTGCTTGTGAAAGTGAATAAGAAAAAACTTCAGCATTAAAAGATTTATAAACTTTTCTATGAAGAAGTGAGACTTCCTTATTTTCCCTAAATGAATATGCTTTTATCTTGGCATCATGCTTGTTGGCCAAAATATTTGCCAGATAACTATAAGAAATGATGCTGGACTGCATGTGAGTCAGCTCAAACAAGATTTCTGATTTATGCTCGCCTTTGGAATAAGCTTTCCATATTTTTTTATTGTGCTTAATAAAGCTCTTGGTTTGCTCATCAATGAACGTTGGTTTGAGGCTATAGAAAATACGGCTTATCAAATCATGTTTTGATTTTGGTATAATCAATTTTATGATTTTATTAATCATTTTTATCATTTTTTCTGAAACCTTTGCACAATTCTGGTTTTTAATTTTATCACTCGAAGAGATTCAAAGGTCTAAATCGAATTCTTCTTGTTTTTTCCAAAACCATCCGTTTACAGCACTACTTCACTTCTGCCTGGTAGCCGTTCGAGACAGAAGAAAATCCACAACAGACCGCCATTCATTTTGAATTTCAGTTTGTTGAGAAATTTCAAGGAATTCCCCCGCCCCGTTGGCGGGATCACGACGATTGGCCGGCTTCTGTTCGTCACGTTGCTTAAGATGCGCGTAAAGCCTGTCTGCAAAATGATTCTTTAGACACGTCATGGCAACCCTTGATGCGTCCTTCCAATCGCAACCATAAGCCTTGCTAACATTTTCAGCAACAGCGTTCGTAAGAACGTTCACGTCAACAGTCCATTTCTCAACAAACATCCTGTCAAGAATATCAGCCTTCTTGATCGCCTTCTTTGATTCAGCATTAGGTGTATTTTGCTGTCTCAAGATAAACGGAAAATCAAAAACTTTTAATTTCCCCGCTAAAAGTGTGAACATACTTATGGTAATATCCGCCAGAAAAATGTCCTCGTAATTCCGTTCAACAATAAAATGCCAAGCATCACGAAAATGATTTATCCTTTGTACATTGTAATATGTTATGTGTGTGCAGTAAGACCAATCTTCAATCCGCACAAGAGGATTGTTGGATTCAAAAGATCGCCAGATACTGTGGCATTTGTTATAGTATATTTTATTGATATACAGTCTTGACCCGGATAGAAAGCCAGGCTTCTCATCCGGACCACTCACCAAAGTAAAATCTAGATGCTGTCCCCTGCAAGAGCTATAATCCGCATGTTGTACAAGAAAATTGAGGGAGGCATGCAGACCTTTTGGCATGTTAAAGACATCATTGTCTGTCAGCGCCACAAAAGGCGTATCAATTTCCGAAATCGCTGAAATCATTTTTTTGTAAAACTGTTTATAATCGTGGTCGTAAGGATATCTTTTATATCTGTAGTTCACGTTTTTAAAGTACTTACCGGTAGACAGTATCTCTTCTGTTTTGGAATCCGCGCCTCCATCAGCAATGAATACTTTGAAGGGAAGCTTTATTTTATCAGCGTATTGCATCCATCTTAAAGTAAAATCAGGCCTTTCCTTCAATGGCAGAAGGATCGTCAGCAAATCATCAATATCTTTTCGGTTATTCACTATTTTCATCTCACGGTAAAGGATCTCACATCAAGCAAAATTACACTTCTTTCACTCGATATTAAAAAATCAAACGGACAGTTCATCCATTGAATCAATGACCTTGTGAAATGCCGTTGCTACATCATTCAAATCTTCCTTATCAGCACAGGAATGACACACGCTGGTTGTAATCAATTCCTTGTAATACATTCTCTCGGCAACGGGACATATGCCGCGGCAGTACTTGATATTCCCAACATAAAAAGAACAGGTAAATGGACATCCTTTTCTGCCATAGGCAATCCGTTGCTGGTAAATGGGCTCAAGATAGATTGGTTCCACATAGCCTTCACCCACGGGGATTCCTTCTGCCCTGAGTGCCGCCACAAAACGATTGCGCCGAACTCCCGTAATAGATGAATTATATCTCATGGCATATACGTAATAACCATGGCGTATATCCTTGCGTACAACCGGAAGCGAAATTCCGGATAAGTCTTTCAACGCCCCATTCAAGTAATCTGCCGCCCGCACTCTCTTCATGACGAACTGTTCCAGTTTTTTTAGCTGTTCACGACCAATCGCCGCCTCAATTTCAGTCATTCTGAAATTGAAACCGATAAGGCCTGCTATATCCTTCACTCTTTTCTTTTTTACCACCACTTCCCCATGGTTGCGTATCAACTGAAGGCGCTCGGCGAAATCCGCCCGATTCGTCACAACCACGCCACCCTCGCCGGTATGAATGGTCTTGTGATAGTTCAAGCTGAACACCCCCATGTGTGCCAGGGTCCCGGCATACTTTCCATGATAGGTGGCCCCGGGAGCTTGGGCCGCATCTTCAATTACCACAAGATTGTGCTGTTTGGCGAGCGTCATGATCTCTTTCATAGCAGCCGGGTGGCCAAAAATATCGACTACCACGATGGCCCGGGTTCGCGGTGTCAGCACCTTCCGGATCGAATCCGCTGTTATGCAGAAGGTATGGGGATCAATATCGGCAAAGACAGGAATGGCATTGAACACGAGAACACACGTCGCCGAAGCCGTCATGGTATAAGGTGAGACGACAACCTCATCTCCCGGACCAACCCCGGCTGCACCCACTGCCGCGTAAAGACCGGACGTTGCGGAATTCACCGAAACGGCATACTTAACACCAAAATAGGCGCACCAGTCCTGTTCCAGTTGTTGCACTTGCGGCCCACCAAAAAAGTCGGATGACCAGGTTCCGAGATATTTCGACAACACACCGCTATCCATCACCTTGGCGACCGCTTTTTTCTCTTCCTTCCCTATGGTTACATAGATCGGAAAGGGTTTTGTGCGGACGGGTTTTCCACCATGAATTGCCAGTTTTGCCATTTTCAGTTCCTCACCTTTCAGCGCCAGACACTGATCTCGGAATCCGCATTATCTCATACAACAGAGAAACCACACTCCCGGTTGCGCCTTCATAAAGCATGGAACCTGCAAGCGATTCCCTGTAAACCACAGCATTATTCAGCAACCGATCGAGCACCGGCTCCAGGTCCTCTTCGCGGTAGACCGGGATACTTATCCCCGACAGGTTGGAGGGGAGACGATCCGGACCCCGCAGACCAGGTTGTACACTAACGGCGATACATCCAAGACAAGAGGCCTCCATGAGAAAGATACTGTTCATCCCAACCACCAGATCAGCCGTCATGGCCAGCTCGTGGGCATCGCTTGTTGTCTCCAGGATCATCGGCTCATCTTCAGGCAACAGCTTTCTCAAAGCCACCACATCCTCCCGCGGATGCGTGCGGATCACAACAACGATCCTCTGCCCGGTACGCGCCCGGATCGACCGTAGTGCCTTGAACAACAGCGGGATCACTATTTTTTCCGTATAACCCCTGTAAGCAGGATCTTGCCCCCCCGCAAGGTCAAGGGACGCCAGCGGTTGTGAGACAAACAACACCATCCTGCACTCGTTCCCGAGGCCGAGACGGCGCCTGATCTCTTCACTGCGGGCTGTCGTGAAACGAGCCCGCTTTCCGCAGATCTCTTCGAAGGCGGGATGCCCTGTGACAACCAGCAATTCAGCCCTGAAGCCTGCCTGCACCATCTCATCCCGCGCGCGGGTATCCATCACCGCGATCCTGTCCGGCAGGAATGTCAGTTGATCCTTCCCGTCACTGAACCGGATTCTGTAGTTTGACCAGAAGTCAAGAACGGACACCGACGGAATACCGGCTTTCCGGGCGGCGGCAACAAACACCTTCTCCAAATCCACTGTATTCGCCGAGGTTCCCGCCAGTAAAACACCCGCTCGACAGGAACGCAGTAGGACAAGAGCCTCCGCCTCACCGGTGGTCTCTTCCAGAGCTTTGAAATCCAAAGATCTTCTTGACCAGCAGTCGCAACTCTGACGATAGGCAAAGGCGTGCACGGGAACCCGTTCCTCTCGCCTGAGATGTTCTATCACCGGGGCGACGGCCTGTCCACCTCCTGGATCTCCGCAAATCGCCAGAACAGATGAATCTCTCATCCCTATTACACCAGAGCAACAGCAGAACCGGACTTCGCGGATGCCACAATCGCCAGGGCTGCCTTGAGAGCGGAAATCCCGTCACCCACAGAACACCGCGGCTGCCGGCCACTGCTCTTCAAGCACCAAACCAAATCCTCCACCGCGTGCAGCGTCATATCTTGCATACCGCCCAAAAGGGAAGTCTTTTCGGCGGGAAGCAACTTCAGTGACTTACCGCGAGGTTCGTTTGAAGCGTCATACACATCAAACTGGTGACCGCTTTTTGTGATGCGGACACGACCCTTTTTTCCAACAATGTCCATCTCGAAGATGGCGAACGCATCCGAATCACATCCCACCAAGTGGCCCCCGGCGCCGCATGCAAACCGCAAGACCGCGTCCAGCGTTGGATCCGGACCCTTTTCTCGTCGAACATCCCATCCCTGGACCATCACGATGTCTCCTATAAGGAAACGGGCGGCATCCAACCAGTGCGTTCCATTATGGATCGTACCCTTGCTGTAGAATCCGGAGACCGACTGAATCTCCCCCACAGCGCCGGTGCGGAGATACTCTTGAAGACGGGTGAAGCAATCGGCATAGCGGCGGCCATAGTTGACGGCCACGACGATATGCTGCTGTTCCGCCAGAGAGGCAATCTCGACGGCATGATCAAGGCTGGTAGTCAGCGGTTTCTCCATGAGGACGGCTTTGACAGAGGGGCTTTCGAGGGTTTCTATAAAGAGGGCATGATGCGTCTCATCGGGCGTGCAGATGCTCACGATGTCCGGTTTCTGTTCGGCAAGAAGCCGTTTGGTGTCCCCGTAGAGGGCCGTGACGCCCCATTTTCTACCGCAGGTTTCGAGTTTTTCCGCATCTCTGTCACAACAGGCAACCAGTTCCGTGTCGGGACAGGCCGAATAGGCCCCGGTGTGGGTATAGATGCCGCTAAGCCCTGGATCATCGGCGAACTCGCTGCCGATCTTGCCGCAACCGATAACCGCCGCTCTGTACACAACCCGCCTCACCGGACCGACTTTTGCCGGACGGCGGCATTGATCCTGGGCAGCTCCGGATGGCTGGCAAAGAGCTTCAGGATGTCCTCAAGCGAAAATGCCGGATTCTTCGGATAGAGGGCTTCATAGATCTTGGTGATCAGTTCGTAATCTTCCGGGGTGTCCACCGTCAACCGGTAGGCGGCCACCTCCGGCGGCAGACCACTGGAAATGTTCACATGCCGGAACAGATCGGGATGCTCGCGCAGGTAAAGTGTCGCATGTTCACGATGTTCAATGCTTGTCGCCGTCTTGGCCGACTGGACCAACAACGCCGTGGGCATCACCTGTACCCCCAAGCCGCGCGGATATGTCTGTATCAGGCTGTTGGCGCAGTAATCCGCCTTGCTCTCCAGGAACGCCTCCACCACTTTATCGATCAGCTGAGGATCAGCTACAGGCATGTCGCCAGTCAGAATGACCGCCACATCGGCCCCGGCATACACCAGGGCCTCCGAAACCCTGGCCAGGACGTCCTCTTCGCTTCCCCGATAACAAAACACCCCGAGCTCTTCAGCTAACTGCTCGATACAATCGCACGATTCATGCTCCGTTGTGGCAACGACGATGTCGTTCACATATCTGGATTGCCGGACCCGCTCGATCATCCGCTCCATCATCGGCTTGCCCAGGATGGGTTTTAAAACCTTGCCCGGCAAACGGGTTGACCGCATTCGCGCTTCAATGGACGCCACAATTCTCATACCTGCCCGTCTCCAATTGCAACCAGCGCATTCAATACTGTGGTCTTAACCACACGCTCCCCGGCCCGTCGAAGGGCTCTCCGGTATCGGGGTGGTACAGGCCACGACGCATCCGGAGCTGCTTGGCCTTCTCCGCGGCCGAGGGGATCTTCTCGCCGCTACCGCCGGCCAATTCCGCCTTTCGGATCGCCTGGACCAGATCCGCCAGCTCTTCCATCGTCATGGCATAGGGGTGGTCCGGACCGGGCAGGAATCGGTCAAAGGTGACATGCTTCTCGATCACCACGGCCCCCAGGGCCACCGCCATGACGGCCGTAATGTTTCCCGGGGTATGGTCCGACAGACCGACCGGCAGGCCGAATTCGTTGTGCAGCGTCACGAGGGCCCTCAAGTTCATTTCCTCCCATGCCGGTGGGTAGTTGGTGACGCAATGCAGGAGCGTCAGTTCCTTCGTGCCGGACTTCGTCAGGACCTCGACGGCCCTGCCCACATCCCTCAGGTCGCTTGCGCCCGTGGCCAGAAACACCGGTTTGCCCGTATGTCCCACCTTCTCGAGCAAAGCATAAAATGTGATATCCCCGGATGCGATCTTGTATCGCTTAACGCCGACGGCCTCCATGAGATCCACCACCTCCAGGTAAAACGGCGTTGACAGGAATTCGATCCCGATTTCGTCGGCACAGGACTTCAACTCCGCGTGCCAGGGTTCTGGAAAGCCCAGATTCTTGACGATTTCCAGTGCCGGGTTTGTCACCAGTTTCCCCTTGTCCCAGATCTTGCTGGCCCACAATCGATCCCTCCGGATGCTCTGGAACTTGACCACGTCCGCACCGCAGCGCTTCGTCTCAGCCACGTATCGCCGAGCCAAAAGGATTTCCCCGTTATGATTCGAACCGACCTCCGCAATGATTTCCACCCCGGGCCGTTTCATTCGATCACCTCAAAGGTGCCGGCTGTTTCTCGAAATCTTCCACAGACCACCCGGACCCCTTCCCCCGCAAAGGAGGTCCATGCACCCCAGTATTCGGGTCCATTTCCCGACCTCACCAGTCTGCTGGGGCGGTTATGGTCGTGTCCGTCATCCCGGGGAAAGGGATTTTCCGAAGGCTCCCCGTCCTTTCCGACCACGATCAGACAACACCGGTCGGGCCTCACGCCGGGGAGGACCGATTCCAAGATCTCGGCGTTCAGATAGAAGCGCACCGCGGGAACGGAAGCAATCCATGAGGAATAAACGATCTCCAGGAAATAACGGCCCGGTTTCAGCGGGAGCTCAAACCTGCGCGTCTGGTCGGAATAAACAAGGCCCTTTGTCTCCGGACTCCCGAGTTCTCTCATCATCTCCATGACAGGCCTGTCAAATCCCACGGGATGAGTCGTCCCCAACAGTGGACTCACGGCGGACACCAGCCAATCCTCCTCTCCGACACCCTCCCGGATGGGTCCAAATAAGATCTTTTGAATCCTTTCCCCTTCGCTCGAAAAGACGGACAGGGAGTTCAGGGTCCAAAAGGCGTTTCCTGCACTCCACTCAACGCCGATATGCAGTTCCAGCTTATCTTCGTTTAAATCTATTTCATACCGATTAACACGGTCCCCCCAGCCATCCGTATGGGTCATCACGGCCAGCCGACCATCATCGAGCAGACTGATCTTGGGTCGTGAGAGGGGCCGTCCTTCTGCCAGCGACGGCAGCCTGAAGGGAGACTCCCACGTCTTCCCATCGCTCCCCGTCAGATAGCGGAACCCTTTTCTCCCTCCCTTTTGGAATGCATGGACGAGGTGAAACCGTCCATCCCAATCGATAAACAGATCCGGATTACTTCCGCCCTCAACCACTGTCACGGGCGTGGTCCAGTCCAAGCCGTCTGAAGACGAACTGATCTTGACGCTCCGTGATGAAACCTCCTCAAAGGCCATCCACATCCTCCCGTCCGAGGTTGCCGCGTAGGATGCATATTTACTGCCCACAATTCCGGGAAAAGCCATGATGGGAGGCGACCAGGTTCTCCCTTCGTCAAGGGAACGGGCCAACCAGATATTGGCGAGCCCCCCCCGGGGTGAGGAAAAGGGTTCCCGTCCGGGAGTCCGCCAGGAGTGCCACGCCACATGAAAGATATCAGCCGACTGCCACAACAGGGAGGCCCCACCGTTATAACTCACCCCGTCGGAAACCCTCACCGGCCTTGTCCAGACAGCCCCATCCGGGGAAGTCGAGAACCAGATGTCAGACGGTGTCGGCTCCACTGGCGAACTGTATTCATACCACGTGCAGGCCAGTGAATCGTCCGCCCAACGGCAAAGCGCCGGATAGAGGGCTACATTCCCAGAAGAGGAGATTGACCTCAACAAAGATGGGACTCCTTAACGCCGTAAGGCCTCATCCAGCGACTTCCGGGCAGATCACGACTATGGGTGGTAAGAAACTGCCAAACATCGTCTGTATTCTCGTCCGAATATCCGGGGAGGGGAGTCGACACCCCCCATCCGGTACAGCCATCGGAATTCACCTGAAGGAAGATGCTTTCAAAGGCGTGTACGCTGCCAAAGGACAGGTGGTAGGGTTGCCGCAGGGGAAGCTCGACCCTCCAGATCTTCACTGACTCTATTTTAGAAAGGGATTGTCGCATTATTATGACCTTGTAAGGGATTAAGATTCCTGAAGAAGGGCTTCCGCAATTCTGCGGGAACCCAGCCCGTCAACCACAGCCCTGCCACTTTCCGACATCCGTCTACGGGTCTCCTTCCCGAAACACCGATTAACGACCATCCTTATCTCCTCCAAAGACTCCAGTAGGATAACCGACCCCTGATCCGACCAGACCCCGGCATGTTTCCTTTGCCCGTCTGTCTGCGGCCAGGCAGCCGTTGGCAGACCGACGCAAGCAACCTGAACCAGCGTGCTCCCACCCGCAAAGAAAGCGAAGTCGCAGTCGCACATGCTACTGGCCAGCTCCCCCTGCCCCAGCCATCCCAGGTAATGGACACGACCCTTCTGGCCGCCCGCGCCGGTCACCAGAATTTCTACCCTGGCGGGCAGCGCTTCATCCAGAGCCATCACGAACTCTTTGATCCTATGGTTCATGTCTGACCCACCCAGTGAAACGAGGACCTTGCGGACCTCATCGCGCACGATGAATCTATCGCGGGCTTCTTTAAAGACGGCGCAGATTGAGGCATATCGGGGTCCCAAAAGGAATCTCTCAGCCACACAGGTCTTGTAGGAAGTTTTCTTAGCAGCGGGCGATCCATTGATGATCACCTGCACCCCCTCCTCGGGCTCATAATGATCGTCAAAGAGAACCAGCCTCGTATCCCCCATTCTTCGAACGGTTGCGCAGATTTCGGGGATGTACCGGTACGAATCAATAACAACCTGATCAACCCCTCTGCTTCCAATGAGGGTACAGACATCCTCGGAACGGTCGGGGACGGAAACCGTATCCCCGAACCCCAAATCCTCGATCCGGCTATGGTTGATAGGCGCAATCATCTGCACTTCCACGCCCTTTTGTCTCAGCAGATCAAGCACGG
>Ga0247841_10000796_pt1 | contig 78465 bp, 91 predicted proteins | sample LaCruzMarch2015__2_FD_192410 | JGI IMG/M metagenome (GOLD analysis project Ga0247841, IMG submission 192410) | Freshwater microbial communities from meromictic Lake La Cruz, Castile-La Mancha, Spain - LaCruzMarch2015_18m | ecosystem: Environmental > Aquatic > Freshwater > Lake | place: Spain... | reverse complement strand
ATGAGTTTAGATGAACAAACTCCAGAACAAGCTTATCAAGCAAGAAAAAAAGAAAGGAGGAAGTATTTTACCTAATTGTTATATGATAAGTTCAACAGCGATGTGTACTAATTATCATATAACACATGAATACTTTTTCTCAAAACCTTTAAAAACCTCTTTTTATACCTCTCTTTATCACAATGAAAGCAAAAGTTATTCAGTTCAGAAGAAGCTTGAAACATGTTCATGAAAGACATTTTATAATCGATGCTGGCTCAAAAAATAAAGAAGATGCAGCAAAACTTGTAGGAAAAGATGTAGCATGGAAAAGCCCTGCAGGAAAAATAATCAAAGGCAAAGTTTCAGGTTCTCATGGAAATAAGGGAATGATAAGGGCAATATTCGAGAGAGGTCTTCCAGGTCAAGCATTAAACACAGAAGTGGAGATAAAGTAAGATGGCAGTAAGAAGAGCAAAAGCATATTCTAAGAAAAAAATAACCCCATTCACTAGAAAATCTCAGAAAGTAAAGCACCTTAATTATATCAAAGCAGTTCCTGCACAAAAAATCAGCAAATTTAATATGGGCAATATTCCAAAATATAATCGGGGAGAATTCAAGAATGTTATAGAGATTATATCTGAAATGCATGTTCAAATAAGAGATTTGGCTTTAGAAGCATCAAGACAGTTTATACACAACAAAATTGAAAAAAATATGCCTGTTGAAAATTATTACATGTCCTGCAGAGGATATCCTCATCAGGTTATAAGAAATAATAAGATTTATTCTGGCGGAAGTAAGGGTGAAAGAGTCCAGAGTGGTATGGCTCACAGCTATGGAACGGCTGAAGGAAGGTCTGCTGTTTTCAAGGTAGGTCAGACAATTTTTCTTATCGCTTTTGAGAATAAAAAGGATACTGCTTTTTTAAGAGAACTTTGCAGAAGTGCTGTTCCAAAGCTTCCCGGAAGAGTTAGAATTCTTTATAGTGAGATTAAGTAGAAATTTCTTTTCTGAACTTATAAATCTCATTCATAATTCAAGTTAGAAGGAATATCTCAATAACTAATTATCTCCCTATATTGTAGAAGTGTATTACCAGTTAATCTTGGTTGACCCAGGGAGGTATATAATTGACTGACGGCCATTTGGATTGTTTTATGTACTTCCTCTTTCTTTGTAGAAAGTTTGTTTGTGATATTTATTGTATAACCCTCTACTCCCCAAGCAGTTGGTGTATCTGTATATGTTAATTCTCGAGCTAGTTCTCCTTTTGAATTAGGAAACGAAAAGGATATTTTATCAACACTCTCACTAGAGGGCAAGTCTCCACTGCCATGCATAGGATAAGTGCACTCTCTTGCTATTTCTTTATATTCCCTTTTAGTTTCATATAATTCTAAGAGAAAATTGAATGCTTTTTCACTCCTTGTACACCCTAATGCTTCGATTGCTAATAATTGATCGGCAAGTCCATTCTGCCATCTCTCTTCTCCCAATTTTGATTTAAATAGACTATAATTATGTTTTCTACCATAAACGGGAGGTGTATAATCTCCACCATTCACTATTTTAATTAATTTATCAACAGCTTCATCATTTCTTGTTTGAGCTAATTCCATAGCTACAGCTCTTCTTTCTCCTGCAGAACAAGTTCTCAATCTTTGTACTAAATCATCTGTCATTCAAATAAAAAATCAACCAACTATTTAAACTTTTCTGTAATAATTACTAAATAGTAGGAACACTAAACGTCGAGCATTACCACCATTCACAAACCTTAAATTAACTCCTCCGTTTTTTTCTTGCGAGAAAAAATGCTCAACCTCTTCAGGAATGTTCGCCTTAACCTTCAAAATCCCCAAACAAAGATTTAAAAAAACCCCAACCTTAACATAAACATGCAAAAAAAGGAGGTAGACGTTTCTGAACAATATGTAAAATGGCTTTCAGAATTATCTGCAAAATCAGGAAGTATCGCTGGAGGCAAGGGTGCAAATCTTGCTGAGATGTATAATTCTGGTTTTCCTGTTCCACCAGCATTTATAATAACCGCACAAGCTTTTGATGCATTACTTGTATCTGCTGGCCTTAAGGAAAAAATAAAGGAAATCATAAAAAATACAAATGTTGATAATACAAAAGAGTTGGACGAAAATTCTAAAAAAATTCGTGAACTAATAATCAACACTCCACTTCCAGAAGATATGCAAGAGGAGATTAAAGAAGCGTATATTATTTTAAGTTCTGAGAAAAAACCAGCAAAATCAGGAGCACTTGAATTATTGGGTGATAAAGGAGAAGTTTTTGTTGCGGTTCGTTCAAGTGCTACAACAGAAGACCTTGCAGGAGCAAGTTTTGCAGGGCAACAAGAAACTTTTACAAATATTCTTGGCGAAAAGTCTTTATTAGAAGCAGTCAAAAAATGTTTTGCTTCTCTTTTTACAGCAAGAGCAGTTTATTATCGTCATAAAAAAGGTTTTGATAAAGCAAACGCTCTTCTTTCTGTTGTTGTTCAGAAAATGATAAATTCTGACAAATCCGGCGTCATGTTCACAAAAAATCCAATGACTCATGATAATGAGATAGTTATAGAATCTGTTTTTGGTTTAGGTGAAGGAATTGTTTCAGGTAAAATTCTTCCGGATCATTATCTTGTTTCGCCAGATATAGAAATTACAGAAAAAACTATTTCCAATAAAAAAATGAAAATGATAAAAGAAGAAAACGGAAATGGAAAAGAGATAAAATTATCTGTTGAAGAATCAAAAAGACAAGTATTAACAGACTCTGAGATAAAAATTCTTGCTAATCTTGCTATAAGAATAGAAGAACATTATAAAAAACCACAAGATATAGAATTTGCTGTTGAAAATGGTAAAATTTTCATAGTACAATCAAGACCAATAACAACATTAGAAAATAAGAAAGATAATAGGAAGGTTGAAGGTAAAATTTTACTTTCTGGTCTTGCTGCTTCTCCAGGAATAGCAACAGGAAGGGTAAAGATTGTTCGTTTAATGAATGATTTAGGAAAAGTTGGAAAAGGAGATATACTCGTAACAAAAATGACAAATCCCGACATGGTTGTTACAATGCAGAGAGCATTAGCAATTATAACTGACGAAGGTGGAGCAACATCACATGCAGCAATTGTTTCTAGAGAAATGGGCATTCCCTGTGTTGTTGGAACAGAAGAAGCAACATTAAAATTTAAGGATGGAATGATTATAACAGTTGATGGAACAAGCGGGAAGGTTTATGAAGGAAAAGCATTAGAAATAATAGAAAATAAGAAAAAAGAAATTTTGCCGATAATTAAGGGAACAAGAACAAAAATAAAAGTTATGGTTGATTTACCAGATTTTGCAGAAAGAGCAGCAAAATCAGAATCTGATTCTATAGGTCTTCTTCGTCTTGAAGGAATAATCGCAAGTTCTGGAAAACATCCATTAGCTTTCATGAAAGAAAATAAGATAAAAGAATATTCCCAAATTATCGAACAAGGAATAGAAAAAATATCAAAACATTTTAAAACAATTTGGATAAGAACAAGCGATATAAGAAGCGATGAGTACAGAAATCTTCCGGGCGCATCTAAAGAATTAGAATTAAATCCCATGCTTGGCTTTCATGGGATAAGATTTAGCTTGAAAAATCTCCCAATTTTTGAAGCAGAATTAAGTGCAATAAAAAGAGTTGCTGAAAAACACACAGATAAAAAGTTTGGTATAATGTTCCCACAAATAATCTCAGAATCAGAAATGGAACAATCATTTAAAATTTTCCATGAAAAATATAAGAGACACAATATAGTCGTTGGTGCAATGATAGAAACACCTGCTGCTGTTCAGATTATAAGGGAAATATGTAAATATGCTAAATTCATAAGTTTTGGAACAAATGATTTGACACAATACACTCTTGCAATTGACAGGGGAAATTCAGAAGTTCAATATCTTTATGATGAGATGCATCCAGCGGTTCTTTCACAGATTAAAAGAGTAATAAGGATATGTAAAGAGTATAAAGTTGAGTCAAGCATATGTGGTCAGGCAGGAAGTAAAAAAGAAATGGTTGAATTTTTAGTAAAGAACGGCATTGATTCAATAAGTGTTAATGCAGATATGGCTCATGATATCAGCGTGTTAGTTTCAGAACTTGAAAAAAGCGAAAAGAATAAAAACAGCCAACATCAAGATCAAAACATGAAAAAATCAAAAATATTGCCTATAGATGATATAAAACATTTAGAAGAAAGGGGGAACCAAAAACAAGAACAAGTTTTAAAGGAAAAAATAAAAAAAGAAAATCAAGATAAAAGCACGACAGAATCAACAAATGAAGATTTACGGGGAAGGCAAAAGAAGGAAGAAAAAATAGAAGAAAAAGATAGTAGTCAGGAGTGGCCCGATCTTGACTTGAATATCGATATTTTTCAGGATCAGAGTAAGAAGTGAAATTTCTAAAATATATTCTTCAGAAGAAAAAACTATTTAATGTTCCATAAATATACTCTCGAAAGATGGTGCATTCCGAATGTTTTGGAAAAGCAGGACTTACTCTCCAGAAAAATAAAAATACCTGCGGAATTGCTTCTATAAGGAACTCTTTTTGTATCTCATTTAATTATGCTCTCTCAGAATCAGAGTTATGGGAACCAGCCCAAAAAATTTATGATGATGCTGGAATAAAAAGAAAAGTTTTACATGACGGAATAGGACCATGGGCTATGGTTAAGTTAATTAAAGATACTGGAAGAGAAAAATTAAAGAAAGAATTTAAAGTTTTCATGACCCCCAACGGGAAGATTAAACAATTAGAACATCTTCTCAGAGAAGGTATTGCCCCAATAATTCATAGATCATTTTGGGAAGGAGATTGTGGCGGGCATTATGAAACAGTAACTGGAATTGATAATAATCATATCTATTTGTTTAATTCTGCAAATGATGCAGAAACAAGCGGTATTTATAAAAAAACCTTGGAAGATTTTGATAAAAAATGGTGGTTGTTTGAAAATGAAAAATGGTTCTTGGCATATTATCCTTCAAATGTCATTTTACCCCGGGAAAAATTTAGGGGGAAATACGGATAAATTTAAAAAGTTATTTGATTTCGTCTTTAAAATCCGTTTTTAAGGCAAGGCTTTATTTTGTTACTCCTACCAAGATACAACAATAGAAAGGTTTAAATACTTTCAATTACTTCCAGTAATATCAATATGCCAGACAAAAAACCAAATTTAGAAGAAAGATTAGATAATGTATCAAAAACAGGAAAAAATTATATGCAGCTTAATAATATTTTAGATCAATATAAAAAAGATCCTTCGAACCCTGAAATTTTTAATGCATTTATACAATATGGGGGGAAACCATTACCTGAAGAAGAAGTTAAATTATTAAGGGGTGACATGTACAAGACAAGAGGGTTGATGGAAAAATGTTTAGAAGAAGATCAGAAAGGGTTAATTGAAAAAACTTCAAACAATATCTCTGATATAATTTCACAATTTTCAACGAATGAACTTGCTAATTTTGCTGCTTCAATTCCAGATAAAGATAAAAAATACCTCAAAGTAGCAGAAGCACTTGAAAAAGCAGAAAAGGGTGCAATAGAACAAGCCAGAAAAGCATATGCTCAAACTTTTGATAACAAAGTATGGAGAAAGTTTATGGAAGAAGAAGCAACTGAAGAAGAGATTGTATCTTATGCATCAAGATTTGTGAATATAAAACAAAACCAGTTTATAAGCAAATTTTTATCTGAGAAAGAAGTTGACGGAAAGAAAAAATCCGAACTGGATAAAAACAAACTATTCACTTATATCGGAAAACAGATTTTGTCCTACAAACCAGAAGAAAAACAAGGTATTTATCTACAACTTGGTGAAATGTATACCCGCATGATTTTAAAGAAAGAAAAAGAAGCAAAAGAGTCTAAAGAAGAGAAAAAAGTAGCCTAATCAAAGAACCTTATTAATCGTTTCAGCCATAATCCTTATGAATTGCTCTGTCTTTTTTTGAAGTTCGTCTAAATTCTGTCCCTGAACATCCCTTATTGTCCCATGCATAATTCCCTTATGGAGATTAAAAACTTCATTATACCACTCAATATATTTTGAATCCAAAATCTTTCTGTCAACAAAAGTTTCTTTAAGTAACTGGGGAATATGTTCTGGGCTTGGTGGAGTAATTTTTACAGTCATTAAAAGTGCATGGGCAGAATCAACCATCGCCCAGTATAATCCTTCTACAGCACTTATTTCTGCCCTCTTGCTGTTTGCTAAATGAATCGGTGCTCTTTGCAAGCAGGTATAAATTGATTCAGGAGTTGAATTTATCTTTCCGTCTTGAAGAAGTATTCTTAATGGTCTGAAAAATCCTCCAAAATCAATAAGTTCTTCCCCATAACGAATTATGTTTATAATGGTTGGATCGCCCCTAAGCAAATCATTCCACCAAGTTGTTAATTTTACTGTGTTTATATGAAGTTCTTGTTTATACGGATTTACTTGTATTATCTTTCCGAGTCCATCTCTATACCAGGCAGTTAATTCTGCATCAAATTTAACCGAAGCATCATCAACGAGAATTATAATATCTATATCTGAGCCAGAAGTATTATTCTTTTTAACTGTTGAGCCGAATAAAATTACAGATTTTATCAGCTTATCAAATTTTTGGTAAACTTTGTTTGCAAAATCTAGGGCAATATCTGTTTCATTTATGAGACTTAATGTTGGAAAATCTTTAGCACTAAGTTTTTTTGATTTGGTGATTTTTCGTGTCTGTTTTTTCATCTTAAAATTTTTGTTTGTTTTTATTTTAAATTTTAATGAGCCAGAAAAATAAGATTTTTCTGGATGTTTATAAATTATCTTTTTATTTTAATTTTGAATATGTTTCTTTCCTCTTTTTTTACTAATTAGTCTAAGTTCTAGGTATTTTTAAAGTCTTCTTTTGATTTAGCTCATCGGCGTCCCTGAAAATCTTGAATCCTTTCCTGAAACTTGGCCACCCAATTCCATTGGAAGATTTGAAAACCCTGCACCATAAAGTGAAAAATGCTGTTCAGGGAGCATTGTTCCATATCCTGTAAAATATCCGCCAGGAGTACCATAAATTTGATTCCATCCCGGTGCACCACCATACATCTGTGTTCCAAGACCCCGTAATGTGGGAATAATGGGCGGATTTGTCTTTCCTCCAGGAGAAAAATGTTGCCACCAATTTCCCGCTTCAATCACTTTTTTCACATCATACCCTTCTTTTCCAATTTTTTCCATTATTTCTTTAAAAGGAACATTTCCCATCCCCATCGGAAGTTCTGTATGTTCAAAACCAAAATTATCTGAAAGATGAACTTTTTTTACAAATGGTGCAACTGCCTTTGTTTGATCCAATATATCTGTTTTATCATACCCAAATCTTCTCATCATATTTATATGTCCTACATCCCATGTTGCCCCAATTAATTTTTCTGCCTGTTTTCTTGCTTCTCCTTCACTCATACCCTCTTTTTTTGCTTTCTCTATAAAAATCTCATGTGATTTTTTTATAACATCTCTTAAATCTTCTCCTGTTGTTAAAAGTGATTGTTGTGCAGGGTGATTTTCTAGAGCAATAATTGGTGCCTTATCTTTGAATTCATTATACCCCCTCAATGCAAGATTGGCAGTAGTTTCTGCGGATTTTTCTATCGCAAAATCCCTTAATGGCCTTAAAATTTGTGGCTTTTTTTCTCCAAGAATATTAACACCTTCTTCAATAGTATCTGCGAATCTTTTAAGATTATCTTTATTCTGTCTTATATTTTCAAAATTTCCAGCAAGAGGAAGGATTTTTTTTGCGTAAATATCCAATTCGTTAATTGTTTTTTTATCACCACTATTTTTTGCGCTTTTGTATGCTAATTCATACATTCCCTTTAGTTGCCTGTAAGCTTCCGATAAATCAAATGCAGCATGCATTTGCATTTTTTCTCTTCCCTTAAATTCTTCATGCTCTTTTCCATCTTTGGTATCTTTAGGTAATTTATCTATATTGCTCATTTCAGAAGTTCCTCTTTGTGAATAGAAGTTTAACTGGCTTAATTGCTGTGACCACATATCTTCGTTTTGTTTTCTAATTTCATCTTCGAATTTTGGGCTTGTTGGAATTGGTTTGCCAACTTCTTCTCCTTTAATGCCTGTTGGAAAATATCTTTCCTCCTCTTTTATTGGATGAAGCTTGCCCGTAGGATCTATGAGAATCATAGATTTTACTTTTTCCATCTTACCATCTTTAATTTTAAATTCTGCAGATGGTAACGGGACAGAGGATGCATGAAAAGTTACAACATTTTCTCCCGGATTTAATTCCTGGCTTTTTTCAATAGCACTCCAAAGTTGTTTTTCTGCTGCATCTTGATTCATTTGTTCCCATCCATGCTCAGTTATTCCTGTTGGATCAATCATTGGTGCATGGAAACTTAATTTAGCCCCAGTGAGTTTTGCAAGACGATTCATTTCCTTAAAATGTTCCTTGGGTATTGATTCAAAAACATCTGGCTGAACATTTCCCACCTCAAGATTTTTTATTCCAGTATTAAGAGTTTCTGTTGCTTCTTTTATTTGATTAGCTGTTCTTGGGTCAAGTGCAGAACTTAACTGAGAAAAATTAGAACCATACATTAGGGGGTTATGATAGTTAGGGTCATTACTATATGTTTTTCCGCCATAAAAATATTCGTTTCCTGCCATGTTTATTTTTCTTTGAAAAATGAACAATCAGAAATTTTTAATTTCTGAGTATCAAAAATCTTAGATGTTGAACCCGAAGGGCCCGTAGATTTTTGAGTTGTTATTTTCCTCTTTTTTCTATACTTGTTAAAGGTTAATTGTATTTAAAAAATCTCCTCTCTCTTATTTTTCTGCATAAAAGGTAGTTTTTCTTTTTCTTCTCTTTCTAATCTCTCTTGTTCTTCTAACCTTGAAAATTCTTCTAATCTACTTCTTTGAACTTCTTCTGGCCTTACAAAAGGATTTGTTAATCCGGTTCTTCTTTGCTCGTTTCCTAAGTTAATATTCAGTCTTGTCGTTTCCTCCATTCTTCCAGAATCATAGGTTGTTCTACCATCATAATTAGAAGAAATTCTGTAAGCAGAAGATTCTGATTTTGGTATTGAAGAATAATTTGTTTCTTTTATATTATTATCATTCTGGTTTTGTACGGGTGATTCTTCTGCTGTCTTTTCAAGAGGTGTAGATTCTGCTTCTGAACGTGTTATAGACGGAGCAACAAAACTTTTTGTTTGCCATATTGAATTATCGGAAAAACCTTCTTGTCTATTCGAGCCAGCTAAACTTTTTTCAGGAGATACTTCTTCTTTAGGTACTTCTTTACCTAAGGCACCAAGGTTCTTTAAGGTTTCAATCTCCTTTATTTGCTTTTTTTTCCTTCCTATCTCTATCGGCTTTAATTTTTTAAGAATATCTTTATTTATCTTTTTTTCTTTTAACATTATCAATTAGAGGAGAATAAGGTTATAAAGTTTGTTTTTTTTGATTAAACCATATCTTGTGTAGAAGCCATACCATGAGCTTTCTTATAAATATCGTATATCTTATAACAAAAGCCAACCGCATTTGTTTCAGCAAGTTTTCTTATAACACTTTCAGCATAAGTGTCTGGTTTTATCCCATCTTTCTCTAATTTTTCTGCTTTCTCTTTCTTTTCTTTATCAGGGTCTTTTTTCTTTTCTGGCTTTTTTTCAAAAAATTTTAATTTGTCAAGTCCAAGAAGAGCAGTAAATGGGTTTACATCATTATTCTCTGTTTCTTCCTTTAATTTCTTATCCTTAACTTTTTCATCATCACTTTTGAGAAAATAATCAATATCCTCTTGTATTTCTTTTAATGAATCGTCTGTTGCCCCCTTAACAAGATTTAATGCCTCCCTTAAATCAGATTTTTCCATCTCATAATTAAATAAATCAAGCTCGTCTTGATTAAGGGCGTATGCTTTGAAAGAAACATCCACTCTCCCACCAAAAGTATAGTGTTGTTCCATTTTTTGAGGAATCCCTCTGAAATTAAATTCAACAACAGAACAAGAATAATATTTTCTCACATTTTTTAAATTAAGAAAATTTTTAGGTAAGCTTTTAGCGTAAGTTTCTTCTTCAACTTTTATTGGACTTTTTTTCATTAAAGTAACATTCATGTTTATTGTATTGAAAGCTGTAACAAGCGCAGGATTTGACTTATCATTCATTCTCAATTCTTCTGCTGCTTTAAGATAGGGTTTTGCCCACCTGGAATAAAGCTTTAATGAATCAACTTGACTCTTGAGATAGGCTTTTTCAATGTTATACCTCTTTTGCATCTCTTTCTCGCTTAATTCTCTCCATTTTTCAAATTCTAATAATCTTTGTTCTAATATTCTTATGACCCTTTCATTAAGGTCCGGTTTACTTTCTTGAAGACTTTTTAATGATTTAACAAAAAAGAAAGCATCAAGAAGCGTAGCAAAAGAAGCCTGTGAAAAAGTCATTCCCTTTATACTGGTATTTCCTCTTTTGATATCAACATTATCTAACCATCTTTGCTTTAATGCTATAAGGCCCGCTTCTGCAGTTGTTTTATCATCAGAATTTGCTGCTTTATAATCATTGAGAACTATTTCAAACTGCCTTAAGTCATAAATGATATTTACTATGCTTTTCACAAGTACGCCTATAGTTTGCATAACTTTCATAGATTCTTCTTGCATTCTTGTTGCTTTTCCCATAAGCTCTGAAAAGTGTCCAGAACCTGGCGATGATGCAAAGTTATCAACAATTTTTTCAACATCCTTGGGATAACCCATAAAGTCAAGAATCCAGAAATAAATTGGTTCGAGTGTTTCAAAGGGAGAGTTATATATCAGTTTCCATTCTCGTGAAGCACCTTTTTTATGGAATTTGCTTATCTTTTTTATTATATCTTCAGGACTATCTGTCATCTTTTTTACATTATAATCAGAGAAAAGAAGTTTTTAAATTTTGGGTATAGTCTAAATCAGGAATAAAAACAATATCTTTAAAACCCCCCGACACCATTATAACCCATAAAAAGAGAGCAATAAAAAGAAAAATGGCATTTAACTTTTTCAAACAGAAAAAACAACAAGATATGGACCTTACCGGAAGCTTGTCTGGCGGCATACCTCTTCCTAAACATCTTCAGAAAAAAATAGTTCCAATTAAATCTAGTGATGGGATAATAACTCTTTCAGATACCTATTCTCAAACAAGCCCAGAAACGTCACAAACCCCTGCAACAAGTTCTGGCGGCGGGTTTTTTAATTTTTTTGGAAATGATTCTTCTTCATATGCTTCAACTCCAACGCCGGCGATAGATTCTTCTTATCCAAATAATTTACAAACAACTAATAAACTAGATGAAATTTCAGGGAGATTATCCAAGCTTCTTGATAGAGTTGAGCTTATTGAAAGAAAAATAGACCGATTTGAAAGAAAGAGTTCTTAATAGATATCATGACCGAAAAAATAACACCCGAAAAGATTCTTGCATATGCATTAAAAAATGCGATTGAGCACGAAGGAAAAGCAATAGCTGGAAGTGTTTTATCCCCGCTTTTTTTTGAAGGACTCAAGAAAGAAGACGTAAAAGCAATTATGCCAAGAATAAATGAGATTATCCGGAAAGTTAATTCTCTTTCTCTTGAAGAGCAAAAAGGGGAAATAGGGAAGCTTGAGAAATTTATAGGCCATAGAGAAGTAAGAGCTCCAGACGAATTGCCTGAACTGCCTGATGTCAAGGGGAAGATTGTTATGAGATTCAGGCCAGCACCTAGCGGACCATTACACATAGGACACATTATTTCTCAGATGATTAGCTCACTTTTTGTAAAAAAGTATGGGGGAAAGTTTTATGTTTTTGTAGATGATACTAATCCTGAAGAAACTCTTAAAGAAGCTTATAAGAATATCAGGGACGATTGTGATTGGTTGTTTGGAAATGTTACAGAATATATAAATTCTTCAGACAGAATGGTTGTTTATTATAATTATATAGAAGAACTTTTGAAAAAAGATGCAGTTTATGTTTGTACTTGTGAATCTGAAACTTTCAAAAAACTTGCAGATAATATGAAACCATGCCCTTGTAGAAAATTAAGCATCGGAGAGAATAAAGAAAGATGGGACAAAATGCTTGATAAAAAAGGATACAAACCAGGAGAAGCTGTTTTGAGGTTTAAATCTGATTTGAATAATAATAATCCTGCAATGCGGGACTTTCCTCTTGCAAGAATAAATGAACACGCACATCCTAAACAGGGAAAAAAATATAGGGTATGGCCTCTGATGAATCTTTCTGTTACATGTGATGATATTGACTATGGGATGACTCATGTAATAAGGGGAAAAGATCATAGGGACAATGCAGAAAGGCAAAAGATGATATTTAATGCTCTTGGAAAAGAGAAAAAATTCCCCTGGACATTTTTCATGGGTAGAATAAAGTTTACAGATTTAATTCTTTCAAAACGAAAGATAAAAGCAGCCATAGAAAAAGGAGAATTTGAAGGTTTTGAAGATGCTAGGCTTCCTACAATTGCTTCGTTAAGAAAAAGGAATTACAAGCCAGAAGCCTTTGCAAAAATGGCAACACAAAGGGGATTAACTGATGTTGATAAGGTAATGGGTCAGAAAGATTTTTTTGATGTTCTTGATAGGTTTAATCGGGAATAATTTTCTTATTAATTTTCTTCACTACTCAAATTATCTTCTTGTGACTCATCTTCAAATCTTCTTTCTAACTTTTCCTTGCCCATCTTTTTTCTCTTTATGCCCCTAAAAATTCTCGCACCAGCAATCGGATTTCTTATTGTTATATTAACAATATTTAACATTTTATTAAGAACTTCATTGTAAGTTTCCATTTTATATTCTTTTAACTGGTCAATTCTTTTCTTAGTGTTTTCTTCTATCTTTATCGTCGTTATTTTGTTTTTTGCCATCTTGTTCCATTTAAGTATACTGATGTATAATTGGGTATACTATTTAAACCTTCTGTTTTTTGTCTTAACTACATAGTTAATACAATATAGAAACCTTTAAATAGCCAAAAAGATATGAAATATTAATTAAATTTTTAAACCTCTTTAAATGAAAACAAAAAAAACATTGTGTTTTTTTGTAGCAGTATTGGTTGCATTATTCGCAATTAATCTTGTTGCAGCTGAACTTAACGTTGCTATAAGCGATGTTGAAATTGATGGTACATCTATCGGTTTACCCGGTGTAGAGTCAATAGCAGCTTCTCCAGGAGATACTATTTCTGTAAAGGTTAAATTCAAGTCTTATGAAAATGAGACTTTGGATGATGTAAAACTTAGTGTCTATATTGATGGATACAAAAGTGATGTTTATGCCTCAACACCAAGATTCAACGTTTTGGCTGGTAAGACATATACAAAAACATTAACTATCAAACTTCCTTCAGTATATGACATGGATAGTTCTGATGAAGCATTAACCCTTACGGTCAGAATAGCAAATAGTAATGACGATAATGAAACTACAAGAGAAATAACATTGCAAAAAGATTCATATGAGTTTGATTTACTTTCTGTTGATGCCCCATTAGAAGCACAAGCAGGAGATATAATCGCCTTGGATGTTGTTCTTACAAATGAAGGAACAGACACACTTGACAACTCTTTTGTTACAGCAGTAATAGCTGAATTAGGCGTTCAAAAGAAAGCTTATTTCGGGGATATTTATGCTGAAGACAACGAAGATAGTACTCATTCAGATGCAAGAGAAAGAAGGATATATTTAACTATACCCTCAAATGCTGTAACAGGCATTTACCAAATAGAAGTTTCGGCTTCTAACTATGACGCATCTCAAACAGTGAAGAAAAACATTGCAATAACAGGATTAGCTGTAGAAGATAACGAAGAGATAGACACAGAAAACAAAGATAATAGTGGAATTCCAAATTCCATACTTATTCTTACTGTTGTTCTTGTTGTTATATTTGTTGTTTTGCTTGTTGTTTTGATAATATTGCTAACTAGAAAACCCTCTGAGAAGATAAACGATTTCGGAGAAACAAGTTATTATTAATTTTTATTTTTTTATTTTTTTATTTTTTTATTTTTTTAGCTCTTAAATTGAAAACCAAAAATTAAAATTAGAGATAAACCCCAAGCTTTTAATGCTGGAATAGTTTATATCTGAAAGAAATATTATTACAAGATCATATTAAAAAATGCTCAATGACCCATTATATGAGAAATGTGATTGTGAAATAAATATCTCCAATCCGAATATTTCAAGGGACGAAATTGATTTAATAAGGAAATCAAGAAGAAACCTTGGAAAGAGAGATTTAGAAAGTAATATGCCCCTGAGATTGTCTTCGCCCCCTAAAAATGGATGCCATAGTTATATCTGTTGGGGCAATATTCACATTTGTGATAACCCTAAAAGGAGGGAAGAATATCTGAAACAGCATAAATAACTTATCTCTAAACTTCTAAACTAACAACCTTACTTATCTTATCCTGCATACTTACCCCATAAAGCACTGGTGCTTCAGTTATAAGTGAATCATTATGGGTAATAATCAAATATTGGCCCTTATTCATGTACCTTTTCAATAACATCGCGAGCCGTTCACTATTATGCCTATCTAGGGCAGCATCAATTTCGTCAAATATATAGAAACAATATGGCCTATATTCTTGTATTGCGAATATAAGTGAAAGGGAAATTAATGATTGTTCACCCCCTGAAAGAGAGTGAGTATCAAAATATTTGCCCTTACCCACTTTAATAAGCATCTCTATTCCGCCCGCAAAAATATCCTCTCGATTTGTTGGTTCAAGTGTTGCTGTTCCCTTACTGCTTAGTTGTGAGAAATTTCTCGAAAACAATTCGTTTATTTTTTCAAGGGTAATAAAAAAAGCCTTTTTCTTCTTTTTATCTATATCTTCTATGACTTTCATTATCTCTCCTTTTTCTTCAAGAATTTTATCTGCTTTTTCTTGAACTTTTTCATACTCTTTTTTTATGTCTTCATAAACTTCTATCGCCCTTAGATTTACAGAGCCTATGCTCCCAAGAGCTTGCTGAGTTTCTTCAATTTTTTTTCTTAGCAGATCATTATTCATGCGTAATGTCTCTGCCCCGACAAATTCTTTTATTTCTTCTTCAACAGCACTTTTCTCAGCCAGAAATCTTGCCCTTTCTATTTTAAAATTATTGACTCTTTCTTCTATTAATTGCTTATCATTTTGCTTTCTCATCGAATCATTTTCAAAAAAGCGTATTTTTTCTTGATACTTACTTTTATCATCAAGAATTCTTTTGAATCTTTCCTTAAGCATTATATCTGTTTTATTTTTTTCATCAAGCGTTTCTTGTTTTCCATCAATTTTTCCACATACTTCTTTAAGTTCATTAGAACTTTCTTCAACTTCCCGCCCAACTTCCTTAAGTGAAATTCTCATTCTTTCAAGTTCTCTTTGTCTCATGATAATATCCATATCCATATTCTTTTCTTCATGTCTTTCAAGTTCTTGCACTTCTACCCTTAGAATATCATAATTTTCTTCACTAGTTTTTACAGATATAATTTGTTTTTCTAGACCACTTTTTTTGTTTATAAGCTCAGAATATTCTGCTTCAAAATTTTTTAACTCGTCTGAGAATTTTCTTAAATCATTTTTCTTTTCATTGATAAGTTCCAGCTTAAGAACATCCTGACTTCTTATTCCCACTTCGTTTTCAGCTCTTTTCAGTTCATCATTTATTTTTCTAAGGTTCTCGCTTATTTCATTTATAGTTTTCTCTGCAATTTCTTTTGTCGTTTTGTATTTCTTTTTTTCCTCTTCTTGTTCTTCAACAACATGATTAACATGTTCTTTTGTTATTTTTGTTTTACATAGTGGGCAGATATCCAATGATGAAACTTTGTTGTTTATCTTTTCTATATCTTCTATCTGTTTTTCAGAAATCGCAATAACTTTTTCGTTCTCACTTCTTCTCTTTATTAAATTATCAAACTCTTTTTTAAATTTTTCAATTTCTACTCTTAATAGTGCGATTCTCTCTTTTTGTCCTTCTATATTTTCCTTGGATTTTAATTCTGACTCTAGTTGACGTATTCTACTAAAAATATTATCCGAATCTATCTTTGCTCTTTGTATTTGAATTTGCTTGTCATCTATCTTTGTATTGAATGAAGATAATTTTGACTTCAAAATATAAAGATTTCTCCTTTGTTCATCTATACTTTCAAGCTCTTTCTTTTTATCAACAAGCTCTTTTTTTAGGCTTTTTCCACCAGATTTTTTTATATTTGTTATTTCCACTTCAGAATCTCTTATCTTTATCTCAATTTCTTCTGCTCTTTTTTTCATTTCATTAACCTTATTCTCATCATTGCGTTTTTGGGTTTCAAGACCGGCCAATTCTGCTCTTAAGTCTGAAATCTCTGCATTAATTCTATCTTGTTCAAGCCCAGATGATTTTTGAATATTTAATGAGATATTATTTATTTTTTCAGATAGCACCGCTATTTCCCGGTTATTTTTTTCAAGAAATTGGTTTATTTTTCCTATTGCGTTATGCTCTTTTTCTATCCCCCCGTTTATTTCTCCTATTTTTCCCTCTTTGTCTTTGATGTTATTTTGACATACTGAAGCCTTGAAATTTTTTAGTTCTTCCTGAAGTTTTTTAAATTTTAATGCATTTTTTCTTTCATCTTCAAGATTTTTTAAATAAATATTTCTTTCTCGCAATATGGCAGAAACTTCTTTAAGTTTGTTCTCAGTTTTTTCAAGTTCATTAATCGAATTTTTTTTCCTCATTTCATAAACAGAAATTCCCGCGACTTCTTCTATAACCTCTCTTCTTTCATCTGAGGACATTTTTACAAAGCTGTCAATTTCTCCCTGAAGAACAATATTAAATCCATTTGGATCTATATTTGCCTGGCTGAGAAGTTCTAAAACATCTTGCCTGGTTTTTACTTCGTTGTTTATTTTATATATTCCTTGTCCATTTCTTCTTAATATTCTTTTTATGCTGACTTCAGGTTGATCAAGTGAAAATCCTTTATCAGTATTATCAAAAAGAAGTTCAACACTTGCTTCGGCCGCAGGTTTGTATTGATGAGTTCCGGCGAAAATAAGGTTAGAAAGCCTTTTTGCCCTCATGCTTTTGCTTCCCATTCTTCCAAGAACAAAACAAATAGCATCAGTTACATTGGATTTTCCACTTCCATTGGCGCCGATAATGACATTCATTTCACTTTTGAAAGGTATTTTTGTTTCTCTTGCAAAGCTTTTGAAGCCACGAATCACAATCTCTTTTATAAATGGCATAAAAAGGGTTAGGAAAAAGGATATTTAAAGTTTTATTTAATAAGATACCTTAGAACTTTTATTCCACTTATTGTCCAAGCTATAAAAATCATTATCCAAAAAACAATATATTCCTTACCGAGTAAGACAAATGTTGTAAACATAGTAAATATTAAAACGGGGTAGGTACCAATCATAGTCAAGTAAACAAATATTCTTCCAAAATTTTTATCAACCCATGATAGGGTTATATCTAACCGAGGATTAAGTCCGTGCTTTTTAATCCCTATTAAAATGAAAATGAAAGAGAGAGTTATAAACAATAACAAAATATAACCTACTGGCTGAATTTCCTTAAATAAAACTATTTTCTTAAAAAACCAGTAATAAAAACCAACACTTGCTAATATCAATCCAAAAATTGCAAATAAAATAGGGGTTATTGGCTTTGTGTGATATTTATAATAAATAAATTTCCAGTAAAGAATTACAACTAAAATTATTATTAAAGACTTTATCAAATCCAAATCAAATAAACTCATTACCATTTCTCTAAACTCTCCTGTTTATTCTCCTTTTCTTTAATTCCTAACGACTTATCTCTTGCTGTTCTCCATGTCGCCCAGCTTTCTCGGAATATTCTTTCTTTTTTAAAATCATTAACATGTTCTTTTAAAAAGTTCTTAGTTGTAGGATCAGAAGGATATCCACTTCCAAAATTAATTCCTATCTGTTCTTTTATCTTTTCTATCTCTTCGTCCCTAGTAACCTTTGCAATAATGCTCGCAGCAGAAACAACGGGATGATTAAAATCTGCCTTATGTTCACAATGTATCTCTAATTTTTTATCTTTTACATATTCAAGGAGTTGATTTTTCCAGCCAGAAGTGTTTATAGATGGGCAATCAAGAATTATTTTAGTATTTTCTTTTTCTTCTTTAGTGAGATGTTCTGTTATTTCGTTAATGATCGTTCCACATGCAAGAGCTTCAACTTGGTTTAAGTTTAATCCTATTCCCATGCCAGTATCTATTTCAGAAGGAGTAATTATTTTTGTTCTAAACATTTTTACTTCTTTTTTTATTATTTCAGCAAGTTTTTCTCTTTGTGTGGGGGTCAGCAATTTGGAGTCTTTCGCGCCAATATCTCTAAAATGTTTTTCTTCTTCTGCTTCAATAAGAACCCCACATAAAAGCATTGGTCCGAGAACTGGCCCGCGTCCAGCATCATCAACACCAAGAAGATAGTTTATTTTTCCCATTTTTTTAAGTTTATAAGAAAGTATTAATTTTCAGACTAATAAACTTTTCCACCAAACTTTAGAATAATTCTGGCAAGACTTCCCTATAATTCTGCCAGTTAATTCTTCTTTTACCAGAAATATGCTGATTCCATGGATGATTATACACAATCTGTTCCCAAGATGGTTTTCTGAAGCCAATTATTTCTGGTTTGTCATCTATAAGAATATCTCCTTCAATAATAGTTTTATCTTTTGTCGTTATAAGTTTCTTCTGCCATTTTTCTCCAAGTTTTTCTCCGATTGAATCATATTTTTCTTGAATACAATATGGCGACATTGCAGGAGAACTGCAAATAAATACTTCATTTTTTTTACTTATCTCGGTAAGAGCTTCTAATGCTCCCGGCATTAATGAAAAATTTCTAAAAAGACCCTTTTCATACCAGATGTTTTTTATTGCTTCTCTTTGATTTTCAGGATAGAGATTTTCCATATAAAACTCGGTTGTTTGTTCATAGGGGACAGGTTCTATTTCAGGATATTTTTCTTTTAACATTTTTACAAAACCATCCTGGGTCCAGAATATTACTTCATCCATATCCATTAAAACTAGTTTCATGAAACATTAAACTAAAAATGGTTTAAAAGAATTTATACAGCCGGACTATAGCAATGAATCGTGTACTATACCCAGACATTTTTTCTGATCATTATAAGTAATAATCTTTTTTGCATCAGAAAAATCAAGCCACTTAAAACCTGAATGTTCTCTTTTATCAATTTTAACCTTGCCTTCTTCAACTTGTGCAGAATAAAGGGAATATGTTTGACCAATAAAACCGGGTCTTTTTTTGAAAGAAGTAGGATATTTGTATTTCCCCATTATCTGATATTTTTTTATTTTTAATATTTTCAGTCCGCATTCTTCTTTTATCTCTCTAAGGAGTGTCTCTTTCTCTGTTTCCCCTTTTTCCACCCCCCCTTTTGTGAATTCCCAGCCTTTCCAGTGCTTTTTTCGTTTGAGAAGAAGGTAGAGTGGTTTGTTTGAGCGTTTATCTATCTTATGGACAACTACAAATATGGCTGGCCTATACTTATTGGTTTTTATGTAATTCTCCCAATATTTCTTCCTTTTCTTTCCCATAATACCCCTAAATTTCAATAACTTTAAATAGATTGCCCCCTTAAAAATCACTAGGAGAACTAGGAGATATAGTCTAAAAAAAAAGTAAAAATGAGATGTGATATAGTTTTTGGTGGAAAAGCAGGACAAGGCCCAAATATTCTAACAGAGGTAGTTTCAGAAGGACTCATAAAAAAGGGCTTTTATGTTTTTTATTCAAGGGATTATCAATCTCTTATTAGGGGCGGGCACAATTTTAATATATTGAGTTTTTCAGATAGCCCCTTGTATAGTAATTCTTCAAAAATAGACATTCTTGTATGTCTTGATGCAAATACACTCGGAATGCATAAAAAAGACTTGAAAAAGAAAGGAATAGTTCTAAAAGGGGAAGATGAAAACATGTTTTTTGCAGGAGCAGTGTATAAAATACTTGGAATTGACTTAAAAATTCTTGAAGATGAACTAAGAAAACTTAAAAATTATGAAGAAAATATAAAACACGCGAGAAAAGGTTATGAAACTGAAAGGAGGAAGTTAAAGTTACCAGACTTAAACAAACCAATCCAAAATTTAAGTTTCATGAATGGAAGTCGGGCTATATCTTTTGGGGCAGTAAATTCTGGTTTAGACTATTACTATGCTTATCCCATGACCCCTGCAACACCTGTTTTAACAGAACTTAGTCAAATGCAACTTGAGAAAAATATGAAGCATAAGACAATAGAATTAGAAAATGAGATCGCAGTAATAATTGCAGGATTAGGAACAAGTGCTACTGGAAAAAATGTTATGGTAGGATCATCTGGCGGAGGTTTTGATTTGATGACAGAGGGGTTAAGCATGGCGGGAATGGCAGAGATTCCTATTGTAGTTTATCTTTCTTCAAGGCCAGGACCGGGCACAGGTGTAGCAACATATACTTCTCAAGGAGAATTAAATCTTGCGTTATATTCTGGGCATGGTGAATTTTCTAGATTAGTTTTGGCTCCAGGAGACCCAAAAGAGTGCACAGAATTAACAAATCAGGCATTTTACTTTTCACAAAAATATAGGGTCCCTTCATTAATCTTAACAGATAAGCATTTAGCAGAAGCAAAATATCTTATAGAAAAAAGCCAGAATCTATTGGCTGTTGAAAATTCAATAATCAGTATGGAAAGATATAATTCTTATGAACATGACGAAAATGAAAAAGCAATAGCAACAGAAGATAAAAAAATAATAAAAAAGAATTTTGAAAGAAGAATGAAAAAACAATTAGAAATAAACAAAGAATCAGAAAATTTTGAAATGTTCAAAATTTATGGGAAACAAAATAGTAAAAATCTTATAATCGGTTGGGGCTCAACAAAGGGAGCAATACTTGATGCAGTAACTGAAGGAAAAATTGATGCAAAATTTCTTCAAATTTTATATATGGAACCTTTTTCAAGAAAAATCAAGCCGATATTAGAAGAAGCAAAGAAAATTGTGATTGTAGAAAATAATTCTTCTAGCCAGTTAGCAAGTCTGATTGCACAAAAAACGGGCATAATTATCAATGATAAAAATAAAATTTTGCGTTATGATGGCAGGCCCTTTTTCAGCGACGAGCTGGCAAAAGAGATAAAGGAGAGACTAGGATGACAAAACACAAAAAAGTAAAGAAAGAGAAGAAAAAGAAAATAAAAACAACAAAGATAAAAACAAAACCAATGAAAACAATCTCGCGTCAGCATTTCCAGAATATTGAAATAGGACTTAAATGCAAACGCTCGCCAAAAGTCAATATCCGTACGCAAACGCCTTCAACCTGGTGTCCAGGTTGTTTTAACTTCCAGATTATGGCTGGAGTCCAGAAATATGTCGAAAGCCAGATAATTGCCGGAAAGAAAAGAGAGGATTTTGCAATTGTAACCGGAATTGGTTGTCATGCAAAAATCTTTGATTATCTTGATTTGCCAGGCATAAATTCTCTGCACGGAAGAGTTCTTCCAACTTGTCTTGGAATAAAGATTGCAAAGCCAGAACTTAATGTGATTGGTTTTTCAGGGGATGGAGATGCTTATGCGGAGGGAATGGAACATATTGTTCATAATGCAAGATATAATTCAAATATAAAATACCTTGTTCATAATAATCAGGTCTTTGCCCTTACTGTAGCAGAACCTACACCTGTAACAGAAAAAGGTTATAGGGATAAAACTACGCCAAGAGGAGTTAAAATTTTTCCATTGAATCCAATAAAAATTATGCTTGCATCTGGAGCAAGTTTTGTTGCAAGAGTTTTTGCAGATACAGAACAAGTAAACAAGATTTTTGAAGAAGCATTTAAGCATAAGGGTTTTGCTTTTATAGAAATTTTACAACCATGTATTATTTTTCATAATGATGCTGGCTATAAAGAAAGAACTTATAACCTTCAAGAAGCAGGGCATGATAAAATAAATATGAACGCAGCAATGCAAAAAGCAGAAGAATTTGACTATAATTCTAAAACTGGAAAAATTCCATTAGGAATTTTTTATCAGAAAGAACGCGATGTTTTTGAAGAGTTGCTGAGGAAGTAAAATGCTAATTCGCCAAGCCACGCTAAACGACTTAAAGAATATAGCAGAAATATTCAGAATAGAATCTGTCAAGCCACCCTACAATAAAAAGAAAAGTCCTGAAAAAGCGCTGAAGGGAATTAAAGAAGATTCTAAGGCAAATGATGTGTATGTGGCTGTTATTGATAATAAAATAACAGGATTCATAATGGTAAGAGCAGACTCGGGCATAAAACACCAGCTGTGGATTAACGAATTATGGATATTAAAAGAATATCAAGGTAGGGGAATTGGAAAAAGGCTTATGAATGAAGTTGAGAATATCTATAAAAAGAGAGGCATTAAAATTTTCAAACTTGTAGCGCATACAGAAAAGGGCGGGGCTCGTGATTTTTATAAAAAATTAAAATATAAAGAAGATAAGAGTATGGTCTATATGGAAAAGAGATGTTAAGATGAAACCACAAATCGAAAACTCGCAGCCCGACTCGCATATTAATAAAATAAAAAAGAAAGACTCGTCGAACTGCTCGGTCGCCGTCGTAAAATGCCCCAGTTACGAGCAGCACAAAGTCGACAAAGCAATAAGAAACGCTCTCAGACTTATCAAATTCGACCCCCTTAATAGGACAAAAGTCCTGATAAAACCAAATGTTGTCATGCTAAGCCAGGAAAAAGGCAAGCAAAATGCTATTACTACACATCCTTCCCTTATTGAAGCAGTATGCAAATTTCTCAAGGAAAATGAATGCAGGATTTATATCGGAGAAAGCAGTTTCATGAATACTGAATGCGCATTGAAGCAAACAGGTATTGCAAAGATTGCAAAAAAATACAAGGCAAAACTTCTTATTTTTGAACAGGAAAAATTTGTGAATATTAAAGATAAACATGCAAAAATTCTTAAAAAATTTCCTGTTGCGCGGATTTTGAAAGAAGTTGATTATATTATTGACATGCCAAAAATGAAAACCCACACACTTACTCATGCCAGTCTTGGAATAAAAAATCTTTATGGCTTAATTCCCGGAGGATTAAAGCAAAGACTTCATAATAAAGCAAAAAATGAAAAATTTTCTGAAATTTTAGTTGATATTTACCAGAATTTTCCCCCACAGCTGACAATTCTTGATGGGATTATCGGCATGGAAGGTCATGGTCCTGCTTCTGGAATTCCCAAACATGCCGGATTAATACTTGCAAGTAAAAATACTATTGCGCTTGATATTGCTGCAAGCAAGATAATGGGATTTAAGCCAAACGAAATTCCTACAATAAGATTTGCAATACAAAGAAAACTTTATCCAGATTATAATTTTCAGCTTGTTGGAATAAAAAATCTTCCTCTTATCAATTTTAAGAAACCATGGACAAGAAAAGAGCTTTCAAAAGCAATGATTTCAACTTTTAAGGAAAAATCAATTGTATGCGATACAACTAAGTGCATAAAATGCGGAATCTGCGCAAAGCATTGCCCTGCAAAAGCAATAAAACTTTCTTCTTATCCAATAGTAAACAAGAAAAAGTGCATAAGATGTTTCTGTTGCATGGAGATTTGCCCGAAGCATGCATTAAGTTTAAAAGAAAACTAATAAGATGTTTATTCTTCCTTCGCCATGAACGCCCACCAGGGCTTTTTTGTGCTCGTAATATTTCCAGTTTCAGCATCAACTTCTGCTGTAACTTCCATATGTGTTTTTATGAATCCAAAAAGCTTGGCTTCTTTCCTTGCCTTTACTTCATAAGTAGATTTTGTCTGATTTCCAGTTCCCGTTTCTTTAAGAACAATTGTGCATCCTTCGCTTTCATTGCAGTTCTTTATGCCAAGCCTCGCGATTGCTGTTGCAGATGCGGTTTCAGGCATGATTTTTATCATAGTATTTTTGCCATTTGACATCATTCCTCCGTTTATAGTTTCATTATTTTCTCGGGTAGAAGTAATATTAATTCCAAGTCTTATCATATTTCTCATATCTCCATTGTTAGTTAAACCAAATTCAGAACAATTTGTTTCCCAAGATCTTATACATTCATCCATATTTTCACACCAAGTATATCCTGCACTTCCTTTACAGCCATGTTCATCACTATCATTTCCAATCATTTGATTATTACCTTGACCAGGATTATCATTCTCATTACCTTGACCAGAACCAATAACATAAGCAGTCATGCTTGCTTTTAATTCAGCATTTGCTATTCCAATTAAACTAAAAAGAAGAATTCCTGTAAAAATAAAAAATATTAATTTTTTCATAAATCTTTTTAGTTTTTGTTGCTTAAATATCTTTCTAGAGATAATTTTAAAACCTTATTTTTGTTGTATTTTTGTAAGCCCACCTCGCATAACGGTATTGCATCAGCTTGGAAAGCTGAACCTCGCAAGGGGTGCCCCGGTTCGACTCCGAGGGTGGGCGTTAAGTTTTATGAGAGTTAAAAACTACCATTCTGTTTTTGGTATATTATGGTTTTGCAATTTTCCAAAGGTGCTCGAAGAAATTTACATATATTTGATAAATATCCTTGGATCTGATTAAAATGCCGGAAGGTTCTCCTTCCCAAGAGATTATTGCAACCTTATTGTTAATTATCAGGGTATTTGGTGGGAGCGGAAAGTTAAGATATTTTTTTATGGTTATCTTGTTTGTTTTTGTAAAGCTTCTTGCATCCTCATGAAAGAGAGCGAATGCCCTTAGACCAATCTGCTTTCTTAATTGCTTTTCGGCGCTGTATACTCTCTCTGTTGAGATGGTATAGTATTTGGGATCTTCTGCAAAAAATCTGTATGTGTCTTTTTTATTTGCATCCTTTAAAAGTTCAAAAACAAGAGTTTTAATTCCCCTAGAACCTTTAAAAAATTCTGTTCCTTCTTCTGTTTCTATTCGCTGACGAAATTGTAATTCTGGAAGAAGTTTGAGATACTCCCTTTTTTTTGTGTCAATATAGTCTAATATTGTTTTTGGATCTGCTGCTTTATAATACTTTATCCTGTTCTTTTTGATAAATGAAACAAGTCCTTTTTCTATAAGAGAGCGTACTGCATTGTAAACTCCTGAGCTTTGAACTCCTGTTTTTGATATTACTATCCCTGTTTTTGATTCTCCAAGTTCAACCAGTTTTACAAAAACCAAAACTTCATTCTTAGAAAGTCCAATATTTTCTAAAACAGATGTGTCCATAATACTGCTAAAATCAGTATGTATTTAAATCCTTCTTTTTACTCTCCTTTTTTATAGAGCAACTTTTTAAATAGTTTCTTTTCTAAACTCTATTAAATAAAATGACAACTGATGAAGAAGATAAAAATAATAAAGACTATGCAAAGGGTTATGCTGCAGGTAGAAGTGGGGATGTCGTTCGAGACTTTTTAGAACATGGTTGGAATGATGATGATGTAACACATAAGGGATATGTTGCTGGATCAGACGACCGAAGCAGTTTTGGTTCTAAATCCCCAGAAGATTGCGGAACTGGTGAAACTCACGATAACTCGTCTTGTTGCTATTTAACTTCTGCATGCTTGGATTCTATGGGTATACCGAGAACAGCTTTAGAAATGAAAGCAATGAAAGTACTTACAAAAAATTATATCTTAAAATCATTCGCTGGAAAGAGGGGGTATGTTACTTATAGAAAAAGAGCACCAACAATTGTTCGAGCAATAAACTCTATAACAGACTCTCAAGAGACATGGATAAGAGTATATGAAATATTAAAGGAAGTAACTTCTGATGTTATTTCTGGAAGATATGAAGAAGGTTATCAAAAATATAAATCTCTCTTTTTTGGGCTTGAGGATAAATTTTTAAAAACAGTTTCTTAAAACAAGATTTAAACAAGGTGTTGACTTAAGAAACATTAAAAAATATTCTAGAATCGGAAACAAACGATGCGAGTTATATTGTAACATTTTAAAAATTAAAACACAGATTTAAAAACTAATAAAACTTTTTTATATCATGGAGTTAAAAAGTTTTTATAAGGCACAACAATTAACGCCTGATTTTATTCTTGAACTTTTCAAACTTGCCGATGAAATAAGAAAAAATCCTGAATTATATTCTTCAAGTCTTAGGGGAAAAGTTTTAGCAACACTTTTTTATGAACCTAGTACAAGAACAAGATTAAGTTTTGAAACATCTATGTTAAAACTTGGCGGAGGAGTTATAAGCACAGAAAATGCAAGAGAATTTTCATCAGCAATCAAAGGAGAAAGTATTGAAGACACAGCTAGAGTTGTTTCAGGTTATGCCGATTGTATTGTTATAAGGCATTATGAGGAAGGAAGTGTAAAAAAAGCAGCAGATGTTTCAAGTGTTCCGGTTATAAACGCAGGAGATGGAAAAGGACAGCACCCCACCCAAGCTTTATTGGATTTATACACTATTTACAAAGAATTGGGTAGGGTAAATGACCTTAAAATTGCGTTTGTAGGAGATTTATCTTCAGGAAGAACAGTAAGATCACTTTGTTATTTGCTTGGAAAATTTAAAGGAATAGAAATTATCTTTGTTTCTCCAGAAAATTTGAAAATAGCAAGCGATATAAAAGAATATCTTAAAAGACACGGAGAAGGTTTTAGAGAAGAAAATGATTTGAATAAGGTTCTTCAAGAGGTTGACGTAGTATATATGACCCGTATACAAAAAGAAAGAATAAGTGCAGAAGATTATGAGAAAGCAAGAGGCAAATTTATAATAAATGAAAATAATCTTCCCCTTATCAAGAAAACAACCAGAATAATGCATCCATTACCCCATGTTGAAGAAATAGCATTGCCATTAGAAGTTGAGCAAAAAGATGAAAGAGTTGCTTATTTTAGACAATCTGAAAATGGATTATGGATAAGAATGGCTTTGCTTTTGAAGATTTTTGGGAAGATTTGATAATAATTAATTTTAATTTATTTTTCTGCCCAAAGTTCATTTAAATTAGGAAATAAAAATTCGCCCCAAGTTTGAGTTTCTACTTCTCTTCCAAAAATATTTATCTCTTCAGATTTTTTAAAAGGACTTTTTCCCTTAAGTGAACCACAAAAAGATCTACTGATGAGATAATCTGGTGCTGCTAAAACGTAAGAAAATAATCTACAAGAGGGAGAAGTTACATCTATTGACATTCCTAGTCTTGGTCCCCAACCAGAGCTACTATCCCAGCCATAACCGCTTTGAGATGAAGTTCTCCCAAAACTACTCCCGGTATTATCTGCAAGATAATTAAAGAAAGTTGCTCCAGAGGCAAAAGGAATGTCTACAATATCCCTAACCGCCGCAACAGGAGTAGCAACAACCTTGACTGCTTTTGGCCAGCTTGCACAGCTAAGAGAAGATAATGCTATTCCAGCAGAAAGAACTAAATTTGTTATATTTGCTATTTTTTTCATATTCTTACTTGAATATTTAGATTTATAAATATTATAGCATTAAAACATATATTTTCCATAATTAAAAGGAAGATTTAAATAAAAGATTTGACTAAGAAGAATATACTCAATATTGATAATTTATAAAAAGAGAATTTCTTAAGATAAATAATGAAAAGATTAAAATCAGCTATAACTAAAACATTGAGTGGAATTTTGTTAGCAGGACTTTTAACAAGTTGCGAACCTACTAATTCAAATAACAAAGAGCGAGACAATGCGAACAATGGGCAAGGAAGAGAAAATTTTGATCTTTATGTTAATGGTGGCCATATGTTTAATGGGGAAACAGCAGAATTAACCGGAGAAGTTATTCCCGGAGCAAATTATCAGGCTAAATTATATTGTAGTAATGATGGTGGTCGTGATTTAATTACTATTCTTGCAGCTGGAAGAAAAATTGGAGAATATTTAACAGAGGAGAATAGTATGGGTGGGAGAGGATGGTATGAAGATCAAATTGCTGGTCCATATAGTTTTACAACTATTTCAAATACTATTAATTTTAAAATTTATACTAAAACAGACGAGTGGGGAACTTGGCCACAAGTTTTAGAAGTAAAAAAAGTTGAATAGGTTTGTTTTTTATATTTTTATTATGCCCCGGGATTTTTCTTTTTAATAATTTGTAGACAAAAAACATGAAATTTGTCTACATCTGGTTTTGTCTTTTGCTATTAGCTAGTGTAGACAAGTGTAGACAAAAAATATACAAACATTTAAATATGTAGACACCCATTATACTATTATAGAAGAAAGAAAAAAATCCAAAATGTACCTCGAAAAACGTAAAACAAAAAAAGGAGTAAAATATTATCTCGCACACTCTTTCCGTGAAGGAGGAAAAGTGCAGAAAATAAGAGTTTATCTTGGAAGCAACCTCGATAAAAAAATACTCACACAAAGGCAAGAGAAAGCAAGTGAATTATTAAAACAACAGCTGAATAGTTTCAAGATTGTAAGAAGTCCAATAAACTACAAACTTTCAAAAAGAGAAAAAGATCTTATAGAACATCTCAAAAGAAAAGCAAAACTAAAAGTCATTCACTTATCTGAAAAAGATTGGGAATTATTCACAGAATTATTCACATATAATACTAACGCCATCGAAGGATCTACAATAACTCAAGAAGAAGTTTTTGATATACTTCAAGATGGAAAATGGCCATTCTCAAAGCCAAAAGAGGATATTTCTGAAGCATATGGCGTTTCTGAAGCAATAAAATACATTAGAAAGATAAAAACATCTTTATCTCTTAAATTAATGACTGATTTACATGATATTATTTTTAAAAATTCAAAAGAGTTTGCAGGACAATTCAGGCATAAGGGTGTTGAAGTAGGAGTAAGGGATGGTTTAGGAAATATTATTCATTTAGGTGCTCCCTCCTCACGTGTAATCGGATTGCTTAATGAACTTGTGAAGTGGTACGAATCAAATAAGAAAAATTATCCGCCGATTGTTCTAGCTGCAGTTATTCATAATCAATTTGAGTATATTCATCCGTTTGAAGACGGAAATGGGAGAGTGGGCAGACTCCTTTTGAATAATATCCTCATAAAAAACAAACTTCCACCAGTAAATATTTCCATGGAGTGTAGAAAAGAGTATTATGAAACTCTTCGGGTTTTTCAAAGAACAGGGGATATTGGGCCTACAATCGAGCTTATACTAAAAGAGTATAAACATCTTGAAAAGAAGCTTCATTCGTCGAAAAAGAAGAAAAAATAGTTCAGGTGTATGTAGTCAGATGTAGGCACCTTCTATAATTTTTATGATAATTTGTAGACACCCATTTTAATAATAACTTTTAAAAATTCCCCCCATATGCTATCTTATAGAAAAAGGGCATAGTAATATTTATAACCATTACAATTTTGATTATTTTAATAGCAGGCATAATAATTTATAACATGGTAAAGAAAAGTGAAAAAACAAAAGTCATTCTTGAAACAAATTATGGAAACATTACCATAGAACTACGAAACGATATGCCCATTACAGCCGGAAATTTTGAGAATCTTGCAAAAAAAGGAGTTTACAATGGTGTTATTTTTCACAGAGTTATGGCTGGATTCATGATTCAGGGCGGAGACCCGACAGGAACAGGTTATGGTGATAGAAGAATTCCATTGATTAAAGATGAATTTAATGGTGAGCAGAAGAATAATAGGGGAACAATTGCGATGGCAAATTCTGGTCCAAATACTGGAAGCAGCCAATTTTTCATAAATCTTGTTGATAATAATTTTCTTGATGGAAAACATCCTGTTTTCGGCAAAGTTGTAGAAGGCATGGATATTGTTGACAAGATTGCAAAAGTAGAGACAGGTGCGGGCGATAGGCCGTTGAGCGAGGTTAAGATTATTAGTGCGAGAATTTTATAAAATTTATAACTCTAATTTATACTTCTATCTTCGAAAACAAATAACTACCAATCGCTAAAATTATTGCAGTTATTATAATCATAACTGAAAAATCCATGCCCATGCCAAGATGGCTAACTCCTGTCAGTGCTCCTCTTATACCATCAACACCATATGAAAGAGGATTAAATCTGGTTATAGTAACCAATACCTTGGGAAGACTGTCAAGAGGAAATAATGCTCCCGACAAAAAGAAAATTGGCATTATCAAGAAATTCATAATAAGCTGAAATGCCTGCATATCTTCGAGCTTAGAAGCAATAGCTGTTCCAAGCGAAGTAAAAAACATTGCAGTAATAAACATCAATAACAATGCAACAGGAATATACAAAATATTTATTACTCTAAAACCTATAAGGAAAGATATTAAGAGTACAAGAAAACCTTGCAAGGAGGCTACTGTTGCTCCACCGAGCGTTCTTCCAAGCATTATTTTTGCTCTTGATACAGGAGCGACGAGTGTTTCTTTAAGAAAACCAAATTGCCTGTCCCATATAACTTCTATACCTGCAAACATTGCTGTAAAAAGAACAGACATAGCTATTATTCCGGGAGCTAAAAAATCAATATAATTTCCCCCTCCTGCTGCCTGAAAAATAGGGCCAAATCCAAACCCAAGCGCGACAAGAAAAAGCAAAGGCTGTGCAAGTGAACCAATCATTCTTGGTTTTGAACGCCAATATTTTTTCAACTGTCTCAGCCACATAATATATACTACTCCCATTAGTGTCTTCTGAACCCCCGATGTACTCTTAATCTTTCAAGAGTAGAAGCTTCTTGCTCTCTTATTGAATGTCCTGTAAATTTGAGAAAAGCTTCTTCAAGTGATTTTGTTTTTGTTTGTTTTTTTAATTGGTTAGATGTTCCATGCGCGATTATCTTTCCATGGTCGATTATTACAGTCATATCTGCAACTTTTTCTGCTTCTTCCATATAATGTGTTGTTACAAAAACAGTCATGCCTTCTTTTTTATTTAATTCTTTGATATATGTCCACATATGGTTTCTTGTTTGTGGATCAAGCCCTATTGTTGGCTCGTCTAAGAAAAGTATTTTTGGATGATGTATCAGTCCTCTTGCTATTTCTAAGCGTCTTTTCATTCCTCCTGAAAAATGCTTAACAAGCTCGTCTTTTCTGTCCCATAATTCTACAAACTTCATAAGATATTCTATTCTTTCTTTTCTTATTTTTAGAGGAACATCATATAGAACAGCATGAAACTCCATGTTTTCATAAGCAGTTAAATCATCATCTAAGCTCGGGTCTTGAAAAACTATTCCAAATGAATGTCTTGCATTATCTTTATCTCTCAGAGGATCATAGCCGTTTATTTTTATCTCTCCGCTTGTAGGATTGAGAAGAGTAGTAAGCATTTTAATAGTGGTTGTCTTTCCTGCGCCATTTGGACCAAGAAATGCAAAAATCTGGCCTTTTTTTACATTAAAAGAAATATTATTTACTGCTGTGAATTTGCCGTATTTTTTAACAAGGTTTTTTACTTGTATTATATCTTCTTTTTCCATCTTTATATAATATTTCTATTTTTCTTATGTCAGAAATTAAAAATTTCTGAGCTTCCTAAAAACTACACGAATAAACGAGCTGGTTTTTTTGACTTAAAGCTTCTTTTTTAAAAGAAACTTTGTTTATAAAGTGAATGAATTAGTAATCCATCACAAATAAATTTATAAACACGCCTTCTTAATAAAAATCATGGTAACAAAAGAGATAATGGGGTTTTAATATGAGTCTATTAAGAGCTAACGAAAAGACAATTCCAGAAATTGAGGCAAAACTTAAGATTGTTGGCGGAGATATGGTAAAAATAGAATATCTTGAAAATTGCCTTAAACAACCACTTCCAAATGATGTAAAAAGATTTTGTCACTTAAAACTTGCTGAGCTTTATGCTTCTAAACTTATGTTTAAGCTTGCTGCAAAGAATATGGACTTTGCAGGAGAATGTGCTACGACTTACAAAGATAAGGTGAGTTATTTCATGAAAGAGATTGAATATTTAATGAAAGATGAAGATTACTTATTTATAGAAAAAACATTCAAAAAAGTACTTAATTGTACTACTTCTTCTGAAAAAAAGATTTTTGAAGCTCAATTAAAAAAATCATTTATAAACAGAGCAGAAGAATATGAAAAAAGAGGAAAGAGAAATGCTGCAATAAAAATTTATGAAAAATTTTGTGAGATGCATTATACAACACAGGATGAAAGAAAAGAAATAATGGCTAAACTTGCAGAGTTATACTCAAAAACAGGAAAGGTTCGGGAAGCCATGAAGACAGAAGCATGGATAAAAAATCCACCCGCACCACAAAAAAGACAAGATGATGGACAGGATGTAAAAGTCGTTTCTTTTGAAGAGTTGGGTATTGGTAGTTTGGATTAATTTTTAGAATTTTATGGGATTAGATTATTTATGAAACACATTTTAATTTTCGACATAAAATCCAGAGGATTTATAAATATATTCACATTTATTATCTCATGAAAGAAAAATCTCAAAGTAGGTTAATTGATAGTAAAAAGGGATTGACAATAGATGTTATGGGTGCTGTAGCAGGAGTAGCATTGGTTGTTTTAATCGGTGGATGTAGTATCACTTCTAAATCTGGATATGGGGGAGTAGTACCAATATATCAACATAAAGTATATTCACCACCCGGACCTAACTCCCCAGTATATCTTCCGGAATCTCGTCAAGAATATAAACCCCCAGTACACCATTTTGATTAAAAGAAGTTTTCTTAATAAATCTTTATTCTAATAACACGGCACTCGCAATAACCGTCGTCCACAATCCATCTTTATTTCCCTCTGCAGACTGGCTTATATTAGTTGTTTTGAAAATATTACCACTTGCCTTGTAAATTTGTTCTCTTTCTTCCCATGCTTTACTTGAATCAAATTCAACACCTAATGTTGTTGCTAACATTGTTGCAGCTAAATCTTCTGCATACTCTCCTGAAACTTCCCCCCTTTCTCCGAATGTATGATGCTCGGAAAGATACCCATAATTATTTGTGTCTTTGGGAACAGCGACACCTATGGCTGAAGAAATCAATCTATTTGGCTCATTTGTATCGTTTCTTGCCATAACGCAATAAACTATTTGTCCAGCATTTAATAATACTAAACCTTCTTCTTTTGAAATAATCTTACAATTGGGCGGAAGAATACTAGAAACATAAACAAGGTTGCATTTTTCTATCCCTGCGTTTCTCAATGCAAGCTCAAAAGAAGCAAGTCTGTCCTTATGGACTCCGACCCCTTTTGTAAAAAACATTTTTGTTGGTACAATCATAAAAAATTTATACAACAAATATTTTTAAACTTATCTCTTTTTTATTTTTTATGCACTATCACATTATAATGACAGAATTGTGTAATTCTCAATGTAAATATTGTTATGAAAAGTCAATGAATGAGTTTGATAATAAAGTCGACGAGAAATTTAAATTTGATTTTTCTGCGCCAGATGTTTCTCAAGTTTCTGAAGATAAGTTAAAGAATTTTCTTAGCAAGGATAAAAATCCTGTTCTCATCTTTTATGGCGGAGAGCCTCTTCTTGAAGCAGAAAGAATAATCAAGATAATTGATTCATTAAAAGATATTAATGTAAAGTTTAGAATACAGACAAACGGAAAGCTTTTTGATAAGCTTCCTATTGAGTACTTGAAAAAAATAGAGAAGATTCTTGTTTCTATAGATGGAGATAAAGAAAGAACAGATTTTAATCGTGGAGAAGGAACATATGAAAAAGTTATGGAAAATATTAAACTAATAAAAAAAAGAGGGTTATAGAGGAGAGTTGATAGCAAGAATGACTATTTCAAAGCCAGATGTTTTTGAGCAGGTTAAATATCTTATTGATGTTGGTTTTATTTCTGTACATTGGCAGTTAGACGCTGGCTTTTTCAAGTTTGATTTTAATAAGAATAAATTTGAAAAATTTGTTAAAGAATATAATAAGGAAATATTAAAATTAATTAATTTTTGGCTAGGAGATATGAAAAAAAATAAGCGAGTTCTGATGCTTTATCCGTTTGTAGCAATAATTGATAGTTTGCTAAAAAATGAAAAGACAAAATTAAGATGTGGCGCAGGACATTCTGGTTATGCGATAGGGACAGATGGAAAAATTATCGCTTGCCCTATTATGAATAATATAAAAGAGTTTGAGGCAGGAACACTAGACGACAAACCAAAAGAGCTAAAGAAGTTTGATGTTGAAGGAGAATGTTTGGAGTGTGATATTAAAGATCTATGTGGTGGAAGATGTCTTTATTGGAACAAAGCAGAATTATGGCCAGAAGAGGGCAATAAATTAATATGCAAGACGATAAAGCATCTTATATCCGAATTACAAAAAGTGCTTCCCGAGATTAGAGACTTTATCAAAGCAGGATTAATAAGAGAAAAAGATTTTGAGTATGAAAAGTATTTCGGGCCAGAGATTATACCATAATTTTACATTTTTTTCCTTACAACATAAAACGTTTCATTATCAAAATCAAGGATATTAAATTCAAAACCTATTCTTTCCAACATTCTTTCAATCCATCCACGATAAGGAAAATTCATCATTTTTCCTGCAAGAGTTTTTTTTGAAAAACTTACAACAGTCCATTTAGAATTAAGATTTGATATTATCTTTTCACTTTGTTTATGGTCTCTTCTATCAAGAACATCAACAAGCTTGAACATAAAGCAAACATCGGTTTTTGGAAGTTTTTTTATTTCATCTTCTTCTATTGTTGAAAGATTTATTGTTTCTGCTTTTCCGGTTATCTTCTCTTTTATGCTAAAGAAGTAATCATTAAGAAGAAAAATATCTGCATTATCAATATCATACGCATAATAATTTATCTTTTCAAGATTCATGAAAGGAAAAGAAAGAGGGTTTAATCCGCAACCCAAATCCAAGATTGAAGTGGGTTTTCCTGTTATTTCAAATATTTTTTGATATATCTCTTCATAATCTTCAAGCCTTTCTTTTGTAGAGTTATTTGTCAAGAGTATTTTCTTTGTTAGTTTTATATTGTCTGGTGCTATTTTTAGTTCTTCAAGATATTTTTCCCTTTTTTGTTTTGAATTTGTTTGAAAGCTTCCGTAAATCTTATGAAGTTCTGTCTTAATATCCTTCAAGATTTTTTTATCTTTGTATCTTTCGTAATGAGGATTTCTTTTAAGATACTTTTGTATCTCTTCGTTTATCACTTCTTCAGAAAGGGTTTTGTATTTCTTGCTTTGTTTTACCTGTGTTAGTATATCTTGAGTGTTCACAATTGTATTAAGAAAAAGGTTTTTTTAAGTTTATTGTCTGATATAACTAACAAACGAGAAGCCTATTTTATCTTCTCTAGTTGCTTCTTTCCATTTTTTCTTATCAATCTCTGGAAAAAATGCATCTCCATCATATTTTTTATGAACTTCTGTTATTTCTAATCTATCTGCGCGGCTTATTGTTTGTTCATAAATTGATTGACCGCCTGCCAAATAACAGTCTCTAAACAAAGGCCTCCCTAATGCTAATGCTTCCTCAATTGAACCACAAACATGAACATTAGGATAATCTGAAAAAAAACCTCCCCTTCTCGAAACAATAATATTTTCTCTTTTATCTAATGGTTTCCCAATTCTCTTTAAGATAGATTCATAAGTACTTCTTCCCATTATTACTGGATGATTTAAGGTAAGTTTTTTGAATCTCTTAAAATCTTCAGAAATATTCCACGGAATTTCCCCTTTATTTCCAATAACTCTATTTTCATCAACAGCAGCAATCAGTATAAGACTCATTTTAAACAGCCATCGCTCTTTTTATTGAAGGATAAGGATGATATTCTATAAGGTTGAAATCTTCTATTGTTAATTGATCATAAGGTTTATTTATTATTTCTAATGTTGGAAGTGGTTTAGGCTCTCTTTGAAGCTGTTCCAATATCGCTGTAACATGATCTTGACCTTCTCTACCATTTTCTTCAGGGGGTGCTGTTTGAGTTATCCATTCAAGAATATCTTTATAATAAGAATCCTCTAAAACATGATCTACTTTTGTTTTTAAGACATTTAAATTATCACCATAAAATTTTCCTCTTTTTCCTGCCCCACAATAAAAGTGTGAATCTCCAAAAGTATGTATAAATCTTCTTGGTTCTAAACCTGCTTGTTGTGCGATTATCTGTGTTAACATTGCATAGCTTGCAATATTAAATGGAACTCCCAAAAACATATCACAGGATCTTTGATAGAGTTGTAAATCCATCTTTTTATCTTGTACATTTATATGATACATAACATGACAAGGTGGAAGAGCCATATTTGGAATTTCTTCCGGATTCCAAGCAGAAACAATAAGTCTTCTTGAACTGGGACTTCTTTTTAATGTTTCAATAAGGCTGCCAAACTGATCTATTTCTTTTCCTTCAGAAGTTTTCCAATGTCTCCATTGCCTTCCATAAACGGGCCCAAGATCACCATTTTCAGCTGCAAACTGTTCATCTGATTTTATTCTTGTAATATACTCTTCTTTTGCTTTAACCCAATCAATAGAATACATGGGCAAATTTTTTTCAAGTCCTTGTTTTTTAATATGATACTGAAATGCATTATCATCCCATATATGAACATCTTTGTCAAGAAGAGGCCGGATATTACTTTCTCCTTTCATAAACCACATGAGTTCATAGGTAATAGTCTTTATTCCCATTTTCTTTGTTGTAAGCAAAGGAAAACCTTTTCGAAGGTCATATTCATTTTGATATCCAAATAAAGAAATACTGTCTATTCCAGTTCTATTCTGTTTATATCCTGCTCTTTCGTCGCATAATATCTTTTTAGAATGTTCTAGATATTGTTGTACCATATTATCTCTTGTACTCCCCCCACAGTTTATCAAAAGCAGGCTTTATCTGCTTTTCAAATATATCCTCCACAGATGGAGTTCCGTTAATTATGATGATTCTTCTTTCAGGAAGTTGTTTTTGCAAGGCCAAATAATTCTGCCTTAATTTTTCAATAAATTCTATTTGCTTCTCAAATTTTTGTTCAACATTCCTTTCATTATCTTTTTTCATTCTTTCAATAGCAATTTCAGCAGGAACATCTACAATGAATGTTAAATTTGGTTTTATTATCCCCCGATGCATATTGATAAGCTCTCGTAGTTGCACGCCTTGGGTTTGTTGATATGCTAATGTAGAAAGATCATATCTGTCAGAGATAACATGACATTCTCTTTCAAGGTTAGGTATTATAATCTCTTCAGCATGCACTCTTCGATCTGTAACAAACATTTTGGCTAATTTCCTTCCTTGACTATAAGGGTCTGAATCTTCTTGTAAGATTTTTCTTATGTCTTGATTTTTATAAGGCTCTCTAGTAACAAAAATATGATTATACTTGCTTAAATTAGAAATATACTTTGCGAGTTTCCATACTTGCGTAGATTTTCCACAACCATCTATGCCTTCAAATGTTACGAATAATCCTCTTTTATTTTCCATCTTTTAAAACTAACCAGATTGGAGGTTTATAAATAAATATGCAGAGAAAAATACATATTAAAAATTAAATCATCGTCCATCTTGGATTGCCCCGGTAAGGGCAATATTTTGCTAATTCTTCTTTTTCTAATTTTTCCCATACCCTCTTTGCAGATCTCTCACAATAATATTGCCCGTTAGCATCATAAAAAGAATTACCACAAAAAGTAGTGTCGGAAGATAATGGTTGTTGAAATTTTGCCTTGGATAATACATTGGCCATAATAATTAATCTTCCTGAAACTCCCTGTCCCCTGTAAGGAGGTTCTGTTCCCTGAAATACTACTACTGGTCTTATTACTTGTGGCTTCTTTGAAAGATCAAACCAAAAATCATTCCTTTTCCTTAAATCGCCAAGAGAATGTAGAACAGATATTGTTAGATGACCAATTTTTTCTGAATTAAAAAATGCAAATAACCTGTAATCATAAAAGAGCTCTCTAGGTTCATGATCCCAGATTTTAGAAGGTTTTTCAGGAAAAGGCTCAATAATTATTTTGTCTAGATCTATTTTCGGGTTTTTCATATTAATTAAAACCCCTTTAATACTTTATCTTTAATCCTTCATCTCTATCTTAACGTTAACCGAACGTGGTATAGGAAGTCTCATTATTGAATGAAGAACTGCTTCATTAGAAGGTAAGTCAATTATTCTTTTATGAACTCTCATCTCAAATCTGTCAAAAGTAGCTGTTCCATTTCCACATGGAGACTTTCTTGTTGTTATTTTAAATTTTTTTGTAGGAAGAGGTATTGGCCCGCTTATTGTAACTCCTGCTTTCTTCGCTATCTCTTTAATAGTTCCACAGATATTATTCAATTCGTTAATATCCAAGCTTCCGAGTTTTATTCTTACGATTGACATATCTAGCTTAAAAAAAATACATTTAAAAACCTTTCTGGGATGTTTCATAAGTCTATAATAATATAATATCAATAAAAGATGGAAATTTGTGCATTAGCGTCAGGTAGTTCTGGAAACTGTTTTTATCTTGGAAATAGAAAAGATTCAGGAATCCTTGTAGATGTAGGAATAACATGTAAACAAATAGTTGAAAGACTTGCAAAAATAGGAAAAAAACCTGAGAAGATAAAAGCAATATTCATCACTCACGAACATTCTGATCACATAAGGGGCGCAGATGTTTTTGCAAGAAACTTCGGAGTTCCCATTTTTGCCACAAAAAAGACAATAAAAAGTAGATTTTTATGTTCTGATGAAAAATTGATAAATTCTATAAAGAATAATGAAACGCTACAAGCAGCAGGGTTGCAGATAGAGGCATTTTCAAAATCACATCTTGCAGAAGACCCAGTTTCCTATAATATTGTAAATCATAAAAGAGTTTCAGTAATTACTGACGTAGGACATGCATGTAAAAATGTTATCTCAAATGTTTGTGATGCAGATTTTCTTTTTTTAGAATCAAATTATGATGAGTTAATGCTAAAAAATAGTTTTTATCCCCCACACACAAAAGCCTGGATAAAAAGTGATGAAGGTCATCTTTCAAATACGCAGGCAGGATTATGTGTTTTAGAACATGGCTCAAGAAAATTAAAAAATGTGGTGTTATCGCACATAAGCATTAATAATAATACAGAAGATACCGCATTTAAAACTTTTAATTCTTTAATAAAAGAGAGAAAAGATATTTCTCCGAAGGTTTCTTGTTCAAGTCGGGAGATGCCGACGAGATTGTTTAGATTGTAGTTATTTCTTTGAAGATATAAATCCTTAAAAAGTTAAATATTTCTATTAAAATATGATAAATGCAACAATGTGTTTTCTTAAAAATAATGGAGAAACACTTCTCCTTTATAGAAATCGGGGAGAAGAAGATTTACATAATGGCTGGTATGTTCCGCCAGGCGGAAGAACTGAACGAGGAGAAAGGGGGATAGATTGTATTGTTAGAGAATTTAGAGAAGAAACAGGATTGACTTTAATAAATTCTAAACTAAGAGTTATTGCAACGTTTTATAATCAAGGAAGATTTTTTGCTGGAACAAAGGACAATCCTGATGATTGGTGTGTAGAGATTTATGAAGCAAAAGAATTTAGAGGAATATTAACAGAAGAACATCCTAAGGCTAAACCTATTTGGGTTAGAAATAATGATTTAGTAAACAGAAGAATATATCCTGGAGATAGGAAGATAATGGAATTACTTGATAAAGAAGGAGTTTTTGAAGTTTTAACACAATATGCAGGAGAAGAATTGATTCGTTTTGAAGCAAATAGAGTATAGTAATAATGTTTTATGCAAAAGAAAGGATATTTTGGGATATGAACAAATAATATATCACTAAAACCGATTAGTTAGAATATATTCTCTATATTGATAAGGAATATAAACTTAATTTGTTTAAAATTATCATGAATAATGAAGAAGTAGAAGATAAGCCAAATGTTTATTTTGTTAGGAGGCGTTATAATCTGCAAACAATGGATTCCCAAACTGCAGAAAGAAATATAGAAAGAAAATTATCTTCTAGATTTAACGTAATATCTTTTCCACATCTAGACAAGTCTATTGCAGATACTATCAAGAAAAATAGTATCTTAGGAGTATTTCAAGCTATGATCACACCAGTACCATGGGATATAAAAGAAAATTATTCAATTCGATTAGAGGCTACTAAATCATATTATAAAAGATTATATCTGGAAAGTCTATGTACTTTATCTGAAATAAAGTTGGGTGATCCTCTTCTTCAGGTGGTAGCTTATACTGGTGCAGATAATGTTCCAGAAGTAAGTGAATTTTTTTTAAAATATGGTCCGATAAACGAGATTGTGTTTAAATCAGGCCCAAAAGAATGGGAAAAAGATTTTATTGAGCTTGAAAAGATATTAATAAAATTCTTTTATTAAATTTTTATTTTTTATACTAACAATAGGGACTAATAAATTAAAAGCCAATCTTTAAATAAAAGCATCTTATTATAACCTCATGAACCCAAAAAGACTTCTAAGCTTCTTCTTAGTAATCCTCCTTCTCTCAATCTTTTCTATGATATACCCCGCATTAACCGGTCAAGTAACTAAACCCACAGAATACGAAAAAGAACCTGCAACACTTTTACGCGTTATAGATGGAGATACAATAGAGATTGATGATGGTCCGCATATACGGCTCTTGGGCATTAACACACCAGAAAAAAAGATGCCTTTTTCCGGAAATGCAGCAAATTTTCTTAAGCAGTTTGAAAATAAAACAATATTTCTTCTTAGAGATAGGGAGGATATAGACAAATACGATAGAAAACTGCGATATGTTTTCTTTGAAGATAGATTACTTAATAAAGAAATTCTTGAAAATGGTTTTGCTAATGCATATATGCTCGAAGATTTGAAATATGCGGAAGATTTTAGGCTTATAGAAAAAACAGCAAGGTTGAATGAAGTAGGTATCTGGACAAAATCTACCGATGTTTGTACAAATTGTATAAAAATTAAAGAAATTGACCCAATCAAGGAATTTTTTATTTTGAAGAATGATTGCACATTTGATTGTGTTCTTGATGGATGGTTTGTAAAAGATGCTGGCAGAAACACGTTTTATCTTCCTGTTATTGGTGCAGGAGAAGAAGAAAAAGTCTTTTCAAAAAACAATAAAAGCATATGGAATGATGCTGGCGACCAGTTTTTTATGTTTGATAAAAGCGGTTTGTTGGTTTTGTATTATGAATATTAAAATAACTAGCATTAAAATGCATATATGCTTAAAAACTTCGGGGGGATAAATACAAAATGGCCAATGAAACAGAAATTACAATAAAATCCTACAATAAAACTGCTCAGCAATATGCTCAAAATGTTGCTAATCTGCAGAAAACAAATTATATCGCCAGTTTTGCTTCACTTCTTCCAGCAAATGCTTTTGTATTGGATATGGCATGTGGAAGCGGAAGAGACGCAAGAATATTTTCTGAAAAAGGTTTTAGTGTTACAGGCGTAGATTTATCGGAAGAAATGCTCAAGATTGCTACTCAAACTTGCCCAGAGTCTAAATTCAGGCTAATGGATATCAGGCAACTTGATTTTGACAATCAGTATTTTGATGGTGTGTGGGCATGTGCCGCGTTATTGCATATCCCAAAAGAGGAAATACCATCGGTAATATCTGGCGTTTCGAGAGTTTTAAAGAGGGAGGGAATATTCTATATTGGTGTGAAAGAAGGGGATGGAGAGAGGTTTATAAAAGATGAGAGATATAATGGAGATATAACAAAATTCTACTCTTATTTTAAACCGGGAGAGCTCGAAGCAATCTTGAATGAAAGAGGGTTTGATATGATAGAATCTTCGGGCGTTACAAGAAAAGAAAATTATCTTAAATGCCCTGAAATAGATATTTTATGTAGAAGGAATTAAAAATTAAAACCCTTTTTTTCTAATATTAATCAAAATCCGCAACATAATATCTCTCCAGTAAAGACAATCTTGGTTTTAACTTTACATCCTTGTAAAACTTAACATTAGGGTTCTTTAGCTTAAATTTTTCTTTATACTGCCGTATTCCTTCATAATACTTTTCTCTTTTCTCCAATGTAACTACATTAAACATCTCGAGATGTTTTAATGAAAGCCAATTAAGAATTAAACGTCCTGTTCTTCCGTTTCCATCAACAAATGGGTGGATACTTTCAAATTTATTGTGAATATTCCATATATCTTCTTGCCATGCATTTTGCAATTCAACTTTGCAGATATCTAATTCAAGATTTTTCATAAGTTTGGGAACTTGCCTATAATGGGGACCACCATTTCCACCTACCCAAATCTTGCACATTCTATATTTCCCAGCATGTTTTTCAGGATTTCTTAAAAGATTTTGCATAAGTATAGAATGAATTTTTTTAATTTCTCCTTCTTCAAGAATTTTTGTAAAATTTTCAAGCATATAATCGAACGCAGAAAAATGGTCCCCCAGTACGGATGGCCATTCAAACTTTTCTCCGGCAGTCATGGTTTCAATTACATTAATAGGATTTTTTATTCCCTCAATTAGATTTGACTGATAACAGAATTCACTGCGAAATTCATATTTTCTGTTTTCATCCAACTTAAGAAAATTTTCCAGTAAAACATTATACCCTGTTTCTGTTTCCTCTTTTTTTAGTCCTTCCATTATTATATCCCCTTTACAATTTTTTGTAATGCTTCTCTAAACCCTTTTGATACTTATTCTCGGGCCGGATTGTAGAATCAATAGCATAAAAAAATCCAGAGATTATTCCAGATATCAGTGTTAAAATAACAAAATAAAACGCAATGTTCCAGCCAACAACAATCATGGGGAAAGTTATACCCTGAAAGATTGTTGTTATTTTTCCTGCCCATCTAACATGTGGAATAGATACCCCCCCCTTTTCATAAAAAGTGATGCAATAAAAAAAGGTGCTGAAATAATCTCGCGAGACATTATAAGAAGAAGAAAAAATATTTTTTGATTCGTCATTTGAGAATTGATCGTCAAATAAAGAATTAGGGTTATAACTATACTTATCATAAGTATTCTATCTGCTATAACGTCCAGTTTTCTTCCAAAATTAGTTATCATGTTAAGCTTTCTTGCAAGAAAGCCGTCAAGAGCATCAGTAAGAGCAGCAATTGCGAAAATAACTGCTATTGTCCATAAACTCGCCCCATTAATTACGATATAAACAAGAAAAAAACTTAAGATTATTCTAAGGACTGATATGGGATTAGGGATATTGAATAATCTTTCTTTTTTATTCATCATTAGCCTCTTTTTCCTTTCAATCATAAAGGATTAAGTCGTTTCAAGTTTTTAAAACCTAATACTCATTATATTCCTTTTGGACATAATATTTTATGGGGATAAGCATTCCAATAATAAATGTCAGCCATCCAATAAAGCTTAAAACTATGAAGAAAATATTTTTATTTAGAATATCATTCAGGAGAATACATGGCCAGAGTATAATTCCAATTACAAAAAGAATTATCCAAGCAGTTTTATCCTTTCTTTTTAAAATAAAATATGAAAGGTAAATTATACATATTCCCAGGGCAATTATTAACATGGAAGATAGTAGAGAACTTTTGATATAAAGTCCGCTAATTTCAGGATTATATTTGTTGAATATTGCCCATATCTTATTAATCGCATTAAATTTCTCTTTCATAATCCATGGAAAAAAAGAAAGATAAAAAATACCAAGTAAGATGGCATAAATTCCATTAAATATGGTTATTTTTGAACCAAATTTTATGCTCTTTACTGTTTCTGCTGTTATCATAAAGATACGAGGAAAACCCAATTTTAAAAGATTTGTATTGTTTAAACTGGGTTTTATACTGGGAGTATAGTAAATGTTTTAATGCTTATTTTAATTTGTTAGAGGGTATATTTTCCTTCGAACATTAAAGGATACCCATCAACAATAACAGTTGGCTTTAAAATTACTCCATCAATATGATAATCACAAACATAAGGACATCCAGTGTCTTCTTCTAAAGAATCACCAAAGGCCATATGAACTGAAGGAAATTTTTCATCTTGTAATGTATTGCCTATAATTTTTTTTAGAGCTAGATTTGTTCCTAAGGCAAATTCTCCAACTCTTTCGGAGTTTGGAGAGCTTTTTCTGAAGATATAATTTTCAAATTCTTTTTTTAATTTTAGGTTATCACATTTTACACTTCTTTCAACTGCACAACAATTTTTTATATCAATTGTAACGGGATTAGAAGATATTGCGCCATATTTTTGATCAAAATAATCTCCTAAAACTCCATCAATCACAAGTCTCCCATTAACATCTTCTGGAGAAGTAAATACCTCTCCATCTGGTAAATTACTATATTGTCCTGGTGCTATATCTCCATCACAAACATACCACCTATACTTCCCAACTTTAGCCTCTAAATCGGTTCCAAGTGAAGTTCTAACCTTAATATTCTTGGTTTGTCTTAAAATATCGTGAACTTTAGATATAAATTCTTTTAGTTTAGCGTAGTCTGCGTTCATACCTTGCTCTAAAATTTCTCTAGAAAGTGAAGGCATATTAGCATATCTCAATTTTGTATTTCCAACAATTTGGTATATTGGCTTTCTAAAAAGAGCCAATTCGCCATCAACATAATTTCCAGTATAAAACCCAACATCAGACTGACCTAAAGCCTGTTTTATTTCCTCTGGTAATGAAAAAGGTCTTTTACCAAAATTTTCCATAAGAAAATAACTTACAGCAGGGGTTATTTTTAAGGCTTCTCTTTCTATTAATCTTGAAACTTCATCTGTAACTTTAGATGCAATAATAACAACTTTTTCGTTGGGCTGTACTTTCATGCAATTTATTGTTTGTTTTGCACCAAAATGTAATTTGTCCATTTTTAATTTTCTCAGAAAAAGCTCTGAGGCACTCTCACCTCTAAAAATTAATGAAACTATTCTTTAAATAGTTTAGTATATATTCCATTCTATGAACAACCTTGTCGGAGTAAGCATAGGCACTATTCATCTTAAGGGGGAAACAATAGAGTCTAGGATTCAATTAGTAAAAGAAATAAATAAAGAAGCATTAGAAATATCATTTTTTAAAGATTATGAGACAAATCAGACAATTTCGCCAGAGTCTATTGCTTATCTTAAATCACTGAAATATGTCTCTATCCATGCCCCAATGTTTTATGGAAATAGTTTTATTCCGGATTTTAGCTTTGATATGAAAAAAATAAAAAAATGGTATTTAGGAACAAACAGCCAGGCAATTGTTTTCCATCCACACCAAAAGATTCCTTCTAGTGAAAAAGATATGTTGTTCTGTGTTGAGAATATGCCGCCAATACCTGGGAAAAATATAGACCTCATGAAAAAACTTGCAGAATATAAACTGGTTCTTGATGCATGTCATACTCTTCACTATCCGGGCTATCTTGAAGAAATAGTGGATAAGTATTATGATAGAATTCAGCATATTCATCTAAGTGACAGAAGATATAACCTTGAAAAGAAAAAAACAAGAGACCATCAGACATTCGCAGAATGTTCCGATAAAGAAAAGTTTGCTTGTCTTAGGACACTTAGTTGTCCTGTTATAATTGAGGTTTCATTAAGGTATAATAACTCCAGTGAGTGCGAGGATATTTTGAAGAGAGAGATTGAGAGTGTTAAGACGTTTTTTTCTTAATACGTTAGGATATATTATTAATAATAAAAAATGTGGGCAAGTTAAGAATAAGTAAATGGGGAAGTCTATAAAAGAAATTTACTGATTTAAACTTCACTAAAATATCTAAACCTTTTTGAGGTATTAATAAATTAAGAAAATTAAGTTATTATCCGCATAATCACTTCTTAATAACTAAATAAACTTTATCTCCCTTTCTCACGCCAGGAATCTTTATTCCAATTTCCATACCTTTTCCTGCCTCTTTTAATGACTCTTTATTTACTTCTATCCTTTCAATCTTATGCCTTACCACGCCGGTTTTATCTCCGAGAACGAGCAGTTCATCTCCTACTTTAATTTTGCCAGAGCTCATCTTTATGGCTGCAACACTTACGTTAGAAAAATAATGATATATTTTTCCTATAAACTCTTTTTTGTGCGTAGCACTGCTATTTTCAGTTTTTGAAAAATCATCATTTGTTGGAACTCCAAGAAAAAATCCCGAAGAAAATTCTTTATTATAAACTTTTTTTAATTCGGCTAATGATTCTTCAATTTCTCTAGGAGTTAACTTTTTATCAAGTGCTTTTCTGTATACCCTAATAGTCGCGTCAACATATTCTGGTTCCTTGTTTCTTCCTTCTATCTTAAATGCTTTTATTCCCGCTTTTTTTAGTTCTTCTATAAAGGGCAATGTGCATAAATCTTTTGCAGACATAACCTTGTTATTCTCTAATTTTAATTTTTTACCCTCATCATCAGTCACATCATATTGGCGTCTGCATGGATGCAAACATTCTCCCCTGTTTGCAGATTTATTAAAAAGAAACTGACTTGTAAAACATCTTCCTGAAATAGATACGCACATTGCACCATGTATAAAACATTCAACATCAATAATTTTTGAAATTTTCTTTATTTGTTCCAAATTAAGTTCGCGGGCAAGAACTATTCTTTCTGCACCAAGTTTTTTATAAAATTTTGCCGCTTCAATATTAGAAACACTTGCCTGCGTAGATATATGGAAAGGAACTTTGTATTTTTTGCATAAACTTATGATTGCTAAATCCCAGCATATTACTGCATTAATATATTTTTTAGATTTTTTTATTATTTGTTCAATTCTTTCGAGTTCATTATCATAAATAATTGTGTTAAGCGTAAGATACATCTTTACTTTTTTGTTACACATCTTTCTCATCTTGGGTAAATCATTAAGAGAAAAGTTTTTTGCAGATGCTCGCATATTTGTTCCTTCTTCGTCTAGTCCAAAGTAAACCGCATCTGCGCCAGCAGTGATTGCTGTGATAAGAGAGACGAAGCTTCCTGCAGGTGCGAGGAGTTCAAGGTGATTTTTCATAGAAATAAATAGAAAAGGAATATTATAAATCTAATTAGTCTTAATTACTTTAACCCAATTATTCGTCTTCTTTGAACTTTTCTTATTTGAGCCCTGTTTTGTCTTGCTCTTTTGTGTCGTTTTCCCATAATGATTAATGTTTCTAGGTATTCTTAAAGGTTTTGATGGTTAAAATCAAGAAAAATTACTTTATAATTATCGCACCAACAGGACACGAATCTGCTGCTTCTTTTTCGCAGGTTATCTTTTTCACATCTGCTTTTGTTGGTTTTGCTTTTCCATCAATCATTTCAAAACCTTTTGGACATAAAGAAACACATGCTCCGCAACCTATGCATTTTTCTTCATCTATAGATATTTTTGGCATCTTAAAATTTTTGTTTGTTTATAATTTAAATTTTAATGCTTCAAACTTTTATAAAGTTTGATAGTGCTCAGGAATTTACATTCCTGACAAGTCAGAAAATCCATGATTTTCTGAATATCAAAAATCTTGAATATTGAACCCGGAGAGCTCGTTGATTTTTGATTTGTTTGTTCTTCCTTTCATTATAGAAATTAAAGAAAGTTTAAGTTTATAAAGTTTATTCAACAATATTCATTATTCAAAATGGCACTCGATAAAGAAGGACAAGAGTTAAGAAAAAAGCTTCAAGAATATGCAGACAAAAGCGGATTTAAGTTAAATTCTAATGAAAAAGCTGTTGAAGGAATAATAAATGGGCTTCTTAGAAATAGAAAGTTTAAGGGAGATATTTATTGCCCATGCAGAGTTGTTACAGGCAATAAAGAAGAAGATAAAAAGATTGCCTGTCCGTGCATTTATCACAAAGAGGAGATAAAACAAATGGGGCATTGCAAGTGCACATTGTTCTGGAAGAAGTAATATTCTACTATAATAATCCTTAAATAATCAACATTGATTTTTAATCAAATGCAAGAAGTAAAATATAAAAATTTAGAAGAAATTCAAAGAGAGCTATTATTTGCGGCAGAAGAAGTTATGGAAACACCATATAATCCCTATTCCCATTTTTATGTTGGAGCGGCCTTGTTATCTAAGAATGGTCAGATAATTACGGGTTCAAATGTTGAAAATGCCGCGTATGGTTCTACAATTTGTGCAGAAAGAGCAGCAATATTAAGGGCTAATGCTATGAGAATAAGAACATTTGATAAATTAGCAATAATTGCTAGAGGAGAGGGATTTGATACAAAAGAAGTAACTGCGCCCTGTGGAAGTTGCCGGCAAATGTTATTTGAATCTAGTCAGATTTCTGAAAAGAACTTAGAAATAATCATGTCAACAACAAAGAGAGACAAAATTATTATTGCAACAATTGAAGAACTTCTTCCGTTAGCATTTGGTCCGAAAGATTTGGGGATTGATGTTAAAAAGTATCAATAAAAAATGATCAACGAATCAAACTTAGAATTAGCTTTAGTGAAATCTTGGATTAGAGAAACTAGTTCTGATCCCTTAAATTGGAGTGAACAAAATTCTTCTTGGGGTCAATGTGCAGTTACATCTTTAGTAGTTAATGACTATTTGGGTGGTGAAATTGTTTGGGCAAATGCTCATCTTCCAGATGATAGGGATATTTCACATTATTTCAACAAAATTAATAATCTTGAAAAAGATTTTACAAGGAGGCAATTTCCAGCAGGAACAATAATTCCCGCAGGGGTTACAAAAAATAAACTATTTTCTTCAACTAGAGATTATGTTCTGTCATATGAGATAACGAGACAAAAATATGAAATATTAAAAATAAAAGTTCAAGACGCTCTAAGAAGATTATAACAAATCTTTATTAAAAACATTCAAAAACAAGGTTTTACTTCCAAGCTTTAATCTTCTCTTCAACTTTCGTCTCACTAACCCCGTTTTCTATCCTATCTACTTCTTTTCCATCTTTGAGGAAAATTAAACAAGGGATTGAACTAACTCTATACTGCATAGAAAGATCTCCTGCATCGTCAACATTAATTTTTACAAATTTGATATTTTTATTTTTTTCAGCAATATTTTCCATAACTGGTGCCAACATAAGGCAGGGCATACACCATTCTGCATAAAAATCAGCAATAACAAAGGGATTTTTTTTATCTTTTATTGTTTCTAAAAATTCTCTTGGCGTAATTTCTGTTACTTGTTCTTTTTTTATCATGTCAAAAATTTTCTTGTTTGTTATTTAATTTTTGAACATCCAAAAAATCCAACGAATGAACATCGAGGATTTTTTTGATGTTTTGGATTTTCGTTCATTACAGATATGGTGTGTTTTCCAGATTTATAAATTATCTTATTTCGCATCTTGGGAGATATTTCCTCGCAGAACTCTTTAACGTTTCCAAAACTTCATCAGGAGTTTCAGTAAATTCTTCAGGAAGATTTTCTTTTGAAAATCTTTCATCCAACATTTCATCTTTATTTCTCGAGATAAATTTTTGCAGATAATAATTAGAATTACTCTTTCCAGTTATATCAACAATCCATTTAGCCATATTTTCTACCTCATTTTTTCCAAACCATCGTGGCGTAGTTTCAATCAACGGAGTAATTGTTGTTCTAAATTCATAACTCGGAAATTTCGTAACAGTATACATGCTTTTTTCAATATCTGCAACATTAACATCAACACCCACTATTTCTGAATATTTTTCTCTCGTCCCTTTTATATCCATGGCAACATAATCAACAATTCCTAAAAGGTTTTCAAGCATTTTTGGATTGCTTCCATTTGTATCAACTTTAACACTTAATCCTAAATTCTTTAGTTTTATTGCAAATTCTGGCAAATCATTTTGAAGTGTTGGTTCTCCGCCAGAAATGCAAATACCATTATACCATCCTGCCTGAGCTTTTGATTTTATGGTCTTTAACAATTCTTCTTCATCGATTATTCCAACAGAATTATTTATTAAACTTGGATTATGGCAGAATCCACACTTAAAATTACAACCCCCTAAAAAAATGGTCGGCCCATATTTGCCAGGATAGTCAATTGCGCCTTCTTGAATAACCGAAGAAATTATCATATTTATGGTGCAGATTTATATTCACCTGTTCTTTTCATTAATTCTTCTTCAATTTCCTGTGGCCTTATTAAATCACTTCTTATGGGCGCAACAGGAACATTCCCACACGCTTTAGTTGGACAGGGTTTAGCATAACTTGTTGTTTTTTTCCAATAATCATTTTTCCCCGCTATTACTACGCTTGGAACAACATCGAGTGGAATATCATACATCGCTGCTTCCACAAGTCCATCAATAGGATTTTCATTAAGATGATATGATTTGAATTTTACTTTATCTGTTAATTCAAGCTTTTCTATTTTCTTTTGAATCGCCCCATTAACTGCTTCACATGCGACGCATCCTTTTTTCCCAAATTCAATAACAGTTAACATTGTGTGTCCATTAGGATGATAAAGCCAGGACATATCTCTTCCTTGACCGCCAGCATATAATTCTTCTGCCTTTTTTCTATCTTCATATATCTGTTTTTGAGAACCATTCCAATTTTTTATTCGGCTATTATACCCCACAATTCTAGTAACTGTTGAGAGAGTATTTTTATCTAATGTTTCTGAAACATGATTTTTACAAGAAGGTTTTCCTTTTTCATCTGCACTAGAGTTTGTGCATAATTCCTTTTCTCCAGACATGATATTGCCACATTCATCACATTCAGTATATGTCGGTGAAAATACGAGTTGAGAACATCTAGTATCATCTAGTGTTTTTTTTACTATGTGTTCAATTGATTCTTTATTTGGTCTTTTTTCTCCGAGATATGCATGGACTATTGCACCAGATTCAATCATATCGTGAAACCTGCTTTGACCAACAATTCTGTCTACTAATCCAACATCTGCATTAGGAGCAAAATGAACAGAATTAGTATAATATGGATTCTCGCTTGTTCCTTTTACTACTTTTTTAGCTTCTTCAAATTTTTTAAGATCAACTTTTGCAAATCTTCTTGTTGTTGATTCTGCAGGGGTTTCTTCAATAGTAAATTTTAATCCCGATCGTTCTTTGAATTCTTTAATTTTTTTATACATATGGGCGATAATTGTAAGTCCCAATTTGTAGGCATCTTCTCCTTCGTGTAATTGTTTGCCTGTTAAATGTTGAACTGCTTCATTCAAACCAATATTCCCAATGATATAAGTTGATTTTTCTAAATCAAGATAAGGTTTTCCATCATCACTTGGTTTTCCTAAACCCCTTAATGGGCTATATTCTGTGTCCAATAATTTTTGTATGTGCTTTTTCTTTTCCATATGTGCTTGAAAAGCTAACTCCATGGCAGAATCAATTTCATTCAATGTTCCTTCAAGATTTTTCCCCCTATAAGCGGCTTGAGCAGGATTTACTGTAACATTTTGAAATCCACAGAATCTCAGTCTTTCAGGATATTTTAACATTGAAGTATCTTCTATTCTTTCTTTTAATCTGCAACATTGAGCAAGAACAGCACCATCTCCCCTATCAAACATGAAATATACACTTCCATTTTCAGAAGCAATTTGATTTGCTAGATCAAGAACTTCTTTTTGGCCAGGTTCATCAAAAGAATTCTTATCTACATGAAGATCACATTTAGGAAAATGAAATGGTCTTCCATCTTTATCTCCGTTTTTCCATACATTGAGAAGAGATTTTGCAAATTTTTGTGTTGTTTTTTCAAGCATACCATAAGTAATTATTTTTCCACCAACATATTTTCCATCAAGTCTAGCATCATCTGCATCACCATTTTTAGGGTCATCTTTCTTTTCAAGATTATTCAGCCGTGGAACATCTTCCGAATCATTAACAAATTTACATTCTCCATCAGGCATTTGTACCATATATTTCCCGCCAGGGCCTATTGCCGGGACATTTTTCATATAACCAGGAACACCTGTATGAATATTAAAATCAATAAATAAAGTTTGACCGCCTCTTGAGAATGCATTCTGTGATGCTGCAAATATAAGATTTTGAGCAGTTTGGTCAAATTCTCTTCCAGAAACTTCTCTTAATTCTTTTCTTTCTGATATTTTTTCAAAATATACTTGACTATTTTCTCCTTCTTTGGGTTTTTCTGTAGTAAATATCCTCTGTTCAACAAGTTTTTCTAGATCTCTTTTTTCTATTTTTGTTTCAACTTCGCCAATCTTGCCAGTTATAACATCAACAGGTCGATTTAAGAGAGAGGAATAAAATATATTCAAGAATCCAAATCCTAATGCGCCAGCATAATTCATTTGCATTGAAGCTAAAGCAGTTTGGACATGTTGATTAAGAACTGCTGCAGAATTTGGTTGATTTGATTTTGATTCAAGATTACTTAACAACTTGTTTAATCCATATTTTTTAAAATACTCTAAAGAATGTGAAGAGCAATAAACTCTATTTGGATAACCTAAATCATGAAGGTGAATTCTTCCGTCCAAGTGAGCTTGTTTTACTTCTGGGGAAAAAATTGTCTCAAGAGCCCATTGTTTTTGTATTCTTTCTGCAATCTCTAGATTTACTGCTTCAGGATTATTTGTTGCGACATTGCTGTTTTCATTACTTCTATTAAAGATTATTGCTTCAAGATCAGATGTAGGCATTCCTAAAAGTTTTTGTTTTTTTGTTTCTCCTTCAAGACCTCTTAATCTTAATCTTAAGTCACATATTGCCCTTATGTCGGTTGTAGTAAACTGGATTTCTGGATCTTCTTTATAAATTTGTATGACCATGTTCTCAACATCTTTTGCAATAACTCTGGCAAGAGTAGAAGAAAGGTTTGCTTCTGTTTGTAATTGTTGTTCAACCATTGTTCTACTCCAGGGTTCAATAGTTTCTTTAGAATCTGATTCAATTAAAAGCGCAGCATCTGTTTGGTTTATTTTTGATCTTGTCTTTTTCACCCCCAATATCTTTCTTACTTCTGCTCTTTCGTCTCTGTAACTCTGATATGCTCTTGCCAAGCTAGAATATCCTACTTCTTCTGCAACAGAAATTATGGCCGATTCTATTTCATTTATGCTTGGCCTTCTTCTTGGTCCAATTTTTTCAAGACCCAGCATTACATTATCAAAAACTTTTTCAGTAGTATTATCTGGATTGTCTGTATGAGAAGCTATTGCTGCCTTGTATATTGCCCCCTTTATCTTTGTTGAATTAAACTCGGCAATTGTTCCATCTCTTTTTTTTATAAATTTTAGTGGCATATTATTTTAACTCCCTTAACTCTTTCTTAAAGTCTCCCACGTCTTTAAACTCTCGATAAACCGAAGCAAACCTTATATATGCAATTTTGTCCAGCTTTTTTAGTTCTTTCATTAAAAGTTCGCCTACCGCTTTTGTGTTTATTTCTTTTTTATTAGAACTTTTAAGTTTATTTTCTATATTAGCAACAACCATCTCAATTTTTTCTGCACTAACAGGTCTTTTTTCACAAGCACGAGTTATCCCTTTTCTTATTTTTTCTGAATCAAACGCTTCTCTTCTGCCATCTTTTTTTATAATCCATAAATCTCTTGCTTCAAGTTTTTCATAGGTTGTAAATCTTTTTTTGCATTTTAAACACTCTCTTCTTCTTTTTGTTTCATTATCAAGGTCCCTTTTATTAGTGACTTTTGTTTCAGAATTTTTACAAAATGGACAATGCATTATCTCTTTTATTTTACCTCATTTTTCTTTTAATACTCGCTAGTATACAACCTGTTGTATGTCCATTATAGTAAGCCATACCATTAATTGTACTAACCAAATTATTACCATTTTCGGTGTTTATAAACATTTCTACCTTTTAGAAAATACTTTTTGTTTTAGAAAAATTTTTAGATTTTTGCTTTTACTATTTTGTATTAGTAACACTTCCAGAATAAAGATTTAAAAAGAAACTTAACTAGTAATTGATATGACCTTTATTGAATCACTCACTGCCGCATCACAAGCATATAACGATGCTATTTCTGCACTAGCAGTCCAGACGGGAATTTCTTTAGCAGTTATTTCTTTAATAATTTCTGCCCTGAGTATGTGGTCATTAGCTTGGAAGGGTATTGCTTTATGGAAATCTGCAAGAAAAAATAGTATTCCCTGGTTTGTTATATTGCTAGTTGTTAACACAATGGGAATTTTAGAAATTCTTTACATCTTTGTTTTCTCAAAGATGGGCGAGAAAAAATCTCCGAATAAAAAATCAAGAAAGAAATAATTCTACAATCTAAAGATTATTTTTCATTAAAAACCTTTATAAATTATCTTTATTAGTCCATTGTATGGTTCTGTAGCTCAGCCCGGTTAGAGCACCTGCCTTTTAAGCAGGGTGTCCAGGGTTCAAATCCCTGCAGAGCCATCGACCCAAATAGTGTAGGTAGTTAGGGATTAGTTTTCAAAAAAGGCTAATCTTTTATTATCTACAATCTTTGGAAAATAGAGATTCATCTACGGTGAAATGTCAATTATTTTATGAGAATAATTGATGTGGACAGAGTTCTAATTTAGATTCGAGTGAAAAGGAATATAACCCCTAAATCCCTGATTTAAGAAGTTGGGGAGTTGAACTATTTTTGGTTGTAGAGTGGGGATTTGTTTTTTGGAATTCTAAGAATGGGAGAAAAATTAGAAAAAAAGTCAGAATATGAACTTTGAAATTTATTAATGATAATGTTTATCTATCTTTATATCTCCACCAGCGTTTAGAATCATCTGATCGCTATTCTTAGTATCCTTCTGACTTTGATTACCTTTTATTCCGTTATTATTTTTATCTAATCCATTAAGATACTTGGCAAGAACATGCCCTATTGTTTCTGGCTTCCAGATACTTAACCCCCCCAATAAATCCATAATCCCCCCAATTATAATAGTAATTTTTCCAGAAACCCACCCAGAATCTAACCCTATAGTTGTAAAGAGAATTCCAATAATTAAAAAAATACCTCCAGCAATATATCCCCCAGTTTTCTTTTCTTCATCTTTAGGGGTTTTTTGGTTATTTGTTTCGTGTTGTTTATTTGAAGTATCTTCTTGAAGTAATTCAATCTCCTCTAACCAAGCAACTAAATATCTCTTTTTTCCTTTAATATCATCTATGTAATCTTTCTGCTTTTCAGTAGAACTTCTTTCTCCACTAATACCAAAAACTAATCCCACATAATCTCTTCTTCGTTTATCTGCGTCTTCAAATGCAACATTAATAAAATTGCGAATTCTAGTATCTAGTTCATAAAGTTTCTCTTGCCCCCCCGAATAAGTTTGATTTGATAAAATATCCACTTCTTTTATAAATGATTCAATCTTCTTCTTTGCGATATCTAAACCTATTTTTAACATGTTACTATTTCTTTTCAAAAATTTTTGTTTTACTTTTCTTAAAATTTTCAAAAACGGTTCTCCTCCAACTTTTATCGTGGACAGAATATATGGTAGGCACAAAAAAAGTGTTTTTAAAATGTTTTATTGGGCAGCAGACCAATTTTCCCGTATCCGAATAAAATATACAAAAAAATTTACATCCATCAGACACCTTTCTCCAATCAGGAGGTTCTGTAATGCATCCATCATTTTTTATCGCCTTGATAGTTATTTCTCTAGCCTTCTCAAAACTCGTAAATAATTTTTCATTATTAGCTTCTTCCCAAAAATGTTTTGGAGAAAACATTATTTGGACGCTTGTTCTTAATCGTTTAATGTATTCTTCATCCATTTTCTCCCTCTTTTTTATTATAAGCTATAAACAGGAGAGCATGGTCTTCAGTTAGATTGGTTTCTTTTATTCCAACTTCAACGAAAATGTTTATCTCTTTCAGTAAGTCACCTATTTGTTTTAGAAGTTCATTTATTTTATTAGTATCATATTTTGCTAAAGAGAAATGAATATAAATTTTTGATAGGTTTTGTTTATTGATAGAATTTAATCTTTCCAATATGCTTTCTAATTTTTCTAGATAAATATAGTTTTGTTTATTTTTAATTGTAGATATTATGCCAGAACAAATAAAGGGTGGACATCCACCAATTTCTGCTTCTATTAATGCCTTACTTGGTTTGAGCGCTGGATCTGTATCAATTAGTTTCATTACATCTTCAGTAATATACTCATGAGACTTTAGATACTCTTCAAGTGCATTATTGATTAAGTTTATTGTGGGTATATTTCTTCTTTCACCGAGTTTGTTAAATCTTTCTCTTAGATTTCTTTTAGCTCTAAAGACTACCGTTTCAGAGCCATCTTTTTCTGCATCTTTTGTAACATCTGGTATCGCCATAGTACCATAGCGTAACTTGCTTTATAAAGATTGCGGTAATGAATTGGTATAATTATAGATAAGAAAAGAGCTAAAAACTTAAATTAAATTATCTACTAACTAAAGCAAAAGCAGATCGCCTTCTTTAATTTTTAACTTTCTGGAATATTCCATAGAATCATGAAGCTTATCTGCTTTTTTTGAAAATGTTTTGGATTGATCTTCATTTAAGAAATCTTCGCCACAATTATTACACTGGAGCAATTTAGTACCTACTACGAGATTACCTGGATTCTTGAATTCAAGTAATATTTTCTTTGTAGTCTCTATAAGCTTGCCTTCTTCACAAATTGGACATATTGTATTTTTCATTTTTGTATTAACTTAAAAATAGTTACAACTTTATTTACATAATCTATCGAAGAATCAAAGCTAAATAAACCTTTCGGTAGCAAGTAACCATCAGATTTAGCGTTAATTGACGCTGTTTTAAACACCATCTTGTCCATTATCTCTTTTTATAATAACACATAGGTTATATAGTTTAAATACTTTTTTATCCTACACTCAAGAATCAGTAGCAGTCGTAGGATATCTTTACCTTTTTGTGTTAGATTATAAAAGACTCTAACTCTGCTTCTTCGGTTTCTCAATAATAGTTTCTATAACTCCCGACTTTTATTTATTCATCTGCTACATTTCGTACAAATTGTCCTCTAGCCTTTTAAGGAGCAGACTCTTTAATGCTCCATGACCTCTGGCGAATATTCCCTCATCAAGCTCTCAATGTCGTTAATCTTCAAAAAAGTGTGGCCTAAAAAACGACACTTTTATGGTCAACATCCTGCAGAGCCATCGAGCATTTGCATTTAACAAACTGAAAGAATAATTTAGAAATGCAAGTGCGAGACAATATATATTTTCTTGAGAAGAAAATATAGTTCTGTAGATTTGAATGCAGGTACTGGGTTCATATCTCTTCAACTCTTTCTTATTTTATTGAAGAGTTGAATGTCTGAAAATGCAGAAGCATTTTTGGACTTAGAAAATCCAGGATTTTCTATGGGTTAGAAAATATTGTTTTCTGGACCCTGCAGATCAACAACGGAAGAAAAAATCAAAAGTAACTAATAGGATTTTTATTAACCGAACAATTTATATACTTTTCATGCAATAATCTAATAACATATTACTATGAAAAAAATATATCTTGTTTTAATATTGCTTTTGATTTTAGCAGGAGGCTATATGATTTCAAAAAATTTAGGGGCAACAGTTCAAGGTCCAGCATCAGATTCTTTAGTTTTTATTCCCGTATCGGGAGATAATGCTACTGAACTTTTGTTAAGTGAAGGAATAGACATGTACATGGCCCCTCTTACTTCAGAACAAGCAGACAAGCTTAAAGACTCAAATGTTAATATTTACACGTCACCATCTCAATTTTTTAGTTTAAATTTTAATCCTGCTCCTTCAAATACTCAAACTATAAATCCTTTCTCAAGCAAAAAAGTAAGATTTGCTCTAAACAATTTGATACCAAAGCAAAAGATGATTGATGACTTATTTGGTGGATATGGTTCTCTAAAAGAAACTCCCTTGTTCAAGGAAAGTCCAGATTATGCCCTACTTAAAGAAACCTTGGCTAAATTTGATTTTGCCTATAACCCGGATGAAGCAAATAAGGTAATTACTGAATTTATGGAAGAGAGTGGAGCAAAAAAAGTAAATGAAAAATGGCAATTCAAGGGAAAGCCAGTAGAATTAAATTATTTAATTTATAATGGAACAGGCTACGACTATATGATTGAAGTTAACGATTACATAGCTAGAGTATTAGAAGACTCTGGATTCAAGGTAAACAAGATATATTATGACTCTTCTAATTCAGCACAATATGATACTAGCAATCCAAAAGATTTGAAATGGAACTTAATTTCTTCAGGAGGAATTTATTATGGTGCAAGTAAGTATGAAGATTATTCAATAATCTATGAAGCCCCCTATCAAAAAGGTCTTATGGGAAGTAGTGAAGAAGGAAATTGGAATTATGAAAATCAAGAATTAGACGCAATAGCTAAAAAATTAGAGACGGGAAATTACAGCGATGAAAAAGAATGGGAATCATTATTTAGAGAAGGAATGGAAATTTTAGTGGACGAGTCTTATACAGTTTACATAGTAACAAAAGAACAAATTTTTGCTGCAAATAAAAAAGTAGAAGGATTAACTATAAGTGATTTTACCGCAATCAGATTGCTTGAGAATTTTAGGGAAATAAACATTCCTGGAAAAGATACTTTAATTATAGGAACAAAAGAAACATACACTAAAGATTCGCCTCTAAATTATAATTATTTTGCTACTAATATTTATAGAATGGATATAAAGATGGCGTTAATGGATTTTGGCTTATGGGATAATCCTAAAACACTTGAGGCCGAGCCCTTAAGATGGACCTATGAAATAGAAACAGCAGGTCCAGAAGGAAAACTTAATGTTCCAGAAGATGCATTTATTTGGAAAGATGGAAAATGGGCTTATGTTGGAACAGACGTTAAAGCTACAACAAAGATATCATTTGATTTATCAGATTATATCGAAACAAATTGGCAGAATCGAGAAAAAATAACATGGGCTGATATTTTATACTCTTTGGCTTATAATTATGAAAGTGTATATGATGTAAAATGGAATGAAATAACTGAGTCTGAAGCGACAGGATTAGATAAATTAAAGGGTTTTAGAATTAATGGCAATAAACTAGAAATGTATGTTGATGAATGGAGCTTTAATGAAGGAAAATTAGCCAGTAATAATGCCTTCTCAGTTTACCCCTGGGTTTTATGGTCAGCTGAAAACAAATTAGTTTATGAAGATAGAAATTTAATGTACAGCCCAGGTAAAGCAAAGGAATACAATGTTTCTGCTATGAGATTAGTAAATCCAGAACATATAGATTTAGTTTTGCAAGGCCTCGGCAAAATTAAGTTTGAAGATCTAACACGTTTTGTTACAGTTGGAAATAAAACCTATTCTAGTGAAGAAGAATTCAACGCAAACAAGGCAGCAATACTAAAATGGGCTGAAGAAAGAAATAATCTGATAATTACTGACGGACCATTCTATTTATCTTCATTCGATGAAGAATCTGGCAAGGTAGAATTAGGCGCGGTAAGGGATAAGACATATCCACTTAAGAAAGGAGATTGGTTAGTTTAGAAAGATTAATATTCGGATTACCACAAATACTTTATTTATTCTTACCCTTTTTCATAAATCTTCTTAACGCCCGCCGGTATCAATGAATAATCTAAGCTTAACTCAATCTTATCTGCTAAATTTTCTCCTTCTTTCAATTTTTTTTCAAGTCCAATCGTAAATGAAAGAACATCTCGTAAAAGTGCTTCTCTTCTAAACCTGCAAAGACGATTAAACGCAACCATATACTCTATCTCTCCATCAAAACTTTCTTTTGTAATCCCTAAAAACTTTGCTTCTTCACATGAAAACTCAAAAATATATCTTTCAAATTCTTCAAATTTATCTTTGCCAAAGATGGATCTCACCTGGTTATCTAATTCCTTATTAGTTTGAATCATTTCATAATATTTCCAAGGATTAAGCGCCATTCTAAATTTAGGCACCCCCAGTTTAAATAATTAACAATCTTTTCAGTCCATGAACTAATTAGATTATAGACTAAATCTTTGCTAATTATCCCCCCATAACCCCAAAGGTATGCTTTTAACACACCACATAGAAAGCTTTAAAAACCTACTTTTTATTTCTTTTATTATTGCTTAGTCACAATTATGCCAAAAAGCCAGTGTCTAGTATAATTAAAAAATCATCTTAAAAATATCAAAAAATGCATATTCTACAGCCAAAACACACATTATTAAAGTCTACAGAAGTCGAAAAATTACTTATACAGTATAATATTTCTTTAACGCAATTACCAAAAATTAAAATTACAGATCCAGCATTGCCAGAAAATGCAAATGTTGGAGACGTAATCGAGATCGAGCATAAATCCGAAGACCTTGATGCGTCTTACTTTCGTGTTGTTGTGCTTTAATATTCAGTAATAAAACGAAAAAATAAACTACAAAAGAAAAATGAAACTTCAAACAGAAAATAAACATTTGCTTGTAAGGAAATATTTAGAGCAACACAGCCTAGTAGAATCAAATATCGTTTCTTTTAATAATTTTATTGATAAGAGAATACAGGAAATTGTTGATGAATTTTCAGAAACATTGCCTAAAGAAGAGGATATTGAAGTAAAATTAGGAAAAATAAGATATGAAAAACCAATCGTAATAGAAGCAGATGGTTCGAAAACAGTATTAACACCTGCAGAAGCAAGAATAAGAAATTTGACTTATTCTGCAATTTTATTTTTAGAAATAACAATAAAGCAAGGAAATCAGATAGAAAGCCAGGAAGTTGAAATTGGCAGGGTTCCAATAATTGTAAAAAGTAATCCATGTAATATTGCTGGCAAGACAAAAGAAGAGCTCGAAGAATTATACATTGATCCATTGGATACTGGCGGTTACTTCATTATTAATGGGAATGAAAGAGTTATGGTAATGGCAGAAGATTTAGCAGAAAATCAGCCGTTTATAGAAAATTCAAAAGGGAAATTAATGTTAAGGTTATTTTCAAAAAGGGGAAGTTATAGGATTCCTGTTTCAATAACAGACACAACCGAGGGAATAATCGAACTATCATTTAGTAGATTTAAAAATATTCCTGCTGTAATAATATTAAAAGCACTTGGAATGACAAAAGAATCAGAAATTGCTTCTTATATAAATAAAGAAAATGATAGTTTAATTGTTAATCTTTATGAATTTGCAAACATTAAGGAACAGGAAGATGCAATGATGTATATCGCTGAGAAAACTGCACTTCAGGGAACTAAAAAAGAAATTCTTGACAGAATAAAACAAAGATTAGATTCTTATTTGCTCCCACATATAGGCTTGGGAAAAGATTATAGGCTGGAAAAAGCAATAACTCTCTGTAAATTTATAAAACAATTTATTATCTCAAAAGAAAATCCTGAAAGCTTAACAGATAAAGATCATTATGCAAATAAGAGAATAAGACTATCTGGAGACTTATTGACAGACTTATTTAGGGTAAACTTAAGTATACTTATCAGGGATATAGTGCATTCACTCCAAAAAACACAGAAAAGGAAAAAATTCTATTCACTAAAAACTATAGCAAAATCAACTTTATTCACACACAGAATTGAAAGTGCTATTGCTACTGGAAATTGGATTGGCGAAAGAACAGGAGTAACGCAAAATATGGATAAAACAAATTATCTCGCCATTATATCTCAATTGCAGAGAGTTGCAAGTACTCTTCCGGGAGAACAAGAAAATTTCCTTGCAAGAACAGTTCATCCTACTCATTATGGAAGATTTTGTCCTGTTGAAACACCAGAGGGAACAGAAATTGGATTAAGAAAAAATCTGGCTATGCTTGCAAAAGTATCAACAAGAGTGGATATGGATGAAAAGAAATTTGCTGAAACTTTGGTTCAATTTGGCTTGGAAAAAGAAAGAGATGCAAAAGCAACAGACATATTCTATAATGGCAGGTTTATAGGTGCAACAAAAGAGCCAGAAAAATTTCTTAATTCTGTAAAAGAACAGAGAAGAAATAACGAACTTCCAGTACAATTAAGCATAAGGCATGATAAGAAGTTTGATAATGTACTAATCTCAACAGAAGTTGGAAGAGTTTTAAGACCATTAATAATTATTGAAGACAGCCAAAGCAAATTAACAGAAGAACATGAAGAATTATTAAAAGATAATAAAATTTCTTGGAATGATTTAATTTCTCAGGGAGTTATAGAATATGTAGATGCTTCTGAAGAGGAAAACGCACTTGTTGCATTGAAAAAGGAAGATATTACCAATGAAACAACACATCTTGAAGTTGATGCTGTCGATATTTTTGGAACAATAACTTCGCTTGTTCCTTTCTCAAACTATGACCAATCAGCAAGACTTTTAAGAGGAAGTAAAACACAGAAACAATCTCTCGGATTATATGCTGCTAACTTTCTTTGTAGAGTTGATACAGATGTAAGTATACTTCACTATCCTCAAAAACCAATTGTAAGAACTTTTATCTACGACACACTCAATGTTTATCCTTCTGGTCAGAATGTAGTTGTTGCTGTTATGACGCATGAAGGATATAATATGGAAGATGCCATAATCTTAAATAAAGCATCTGTTCAAAGGGGACTTGGAAGAAGTACTTATTTCAGACCGTATACTACTGTTGAAATAAATTATGCTGGTGGATTAAGAGACGAGATATGCATCCCTGAAAAAGGAACAGCAGGTTACAAAACAGAAGAGGCATATAGATACTTAGAAGCAGACGGGATTGTTTATCCTGAAGCAAAATTGGGAGCAGGAGAAGTTGTAATAGGAAAAACCTCTCCTCCAAAATTCCTTTCTGAATCAAGAGAGATTACTGTAAAAGCAAAAAAAGAATCAAGTTCTTTAATAAGACAAGAAGAAAGGGGAATAATTGATTCTGTTTTTATAACGAAAAATATAGATGGAAATAAGATTGTTCAAGTAAGAGCAAGAGATTTAAGAATACCCGAGTTAGGAGATAAGTTTGCAACAGCACACGGGCAAAAGGGAGTCGTAGGAATGCTTGTTGAAGAAAATGATATGCCTTTTACATCAAGCGGAGTAAAACCCGACGTAATATTCAATCCCCATGGTATCCCTAGCCGTATGACTGTAGGATATCTTATGGAATTAATATCTGGAAAAATCGGATGTTTATCTGGAAAAATTGTTGATGGAACAGGATTTGATAACACCAATATAGAAGAACTTGAAAAACAGCTTGAAAAATTGGGATTTAGATGCGACGGAAAAGAGACAATGTATAATGGGACGACTGGAAAAATGATGGAAGTTAAAATATTTATTGGAACAATGTATTATCAAAAATTAAAATATATGGTCAGTAATAAAATGCACGCACGTGCAAGTGGAAAAGTTACATTATTAACCAGACAGCCGATAGAAGGAAGAGCAAAAGGCGGCGCATTAAGATTGGGAGAAATGGAACAACAGGCATTAGTTTCTCATGGTGCTTCATTATTGTTAAAAGAAAGATACGACTCCGATAAAGTTGTAATTCATATTTGTACAAAATGTGGATATATTGCTATTGAAGATAACTTAAGGGGAAGAATATACTGCCCATTATGCGGAAGTCAGGAATCAGAGCCTGTTGAAGTTTCATATGCATTTAAGCTTCTTGTAGACGAAATTCAGGGACTTCATATTTCAACTAAATTTGATTTGAAGAATAAATACGAATAATATGAACATAAAACCAATAAGAAAAAGAATAAACAGCTTATACTTTGGATTATTAAATCCAGAAGAGATAAAAAAAATAGCGCAGGCAAGAATCGTAACACCTGAACTTTATGATATTGATGGTTATCCTGTTGATGGCGGACTTATGGACCTTAGACTTGGAGCCATAGATCCTGGTGTAAGATGTAGAACCTGTGGGGGAAGATTAAAGGAATGTTTAGGCCATCCGGGAATGATTGAACTTTCAAGACCACTTATACATCTGAAATATTTGCCGATAATAGATATGTGTTTGAGATGTTTTTGTCAATCATGTGGAAAATTTCTTCTTTCTGAGGAAAAAGCAAACGAATATAATCCTAAAGAAAAAATAAAAAAAGCAAAAGATAATAAAAAATGTCCTTTTTGTCTTGCTCCGCAGGAAAAAGTAAAGTTGGACAAACCAATGACTTTTAAGAAAGGCAAGAAAAGAATGTTTCCCGACGAAATTAGAGAAATTCTCGTGAATATTCCCGACGAGGAATTAAAACATGTAGGAATAAATTCCAAAGTTTTAAGACCAGAATGGGCGATTCTAACTGTGCTTCTTGTCCCACCAGTTACAGTAAGACCTTCAATAACTCTTGACACGGGAGAAAGAAGTGAAGACGACTTGACACATAAACTTGGAGATATTATAAGATCTAATCAAAGATTATGGGAAAACTTAAATGCCGGAGCTCCGGAAGTCATCATTGATGATTTATGGGATTTATTGCAGTATCATGTTACAACTTTTTATGATAATAATGTTGCACAGGTTCCTCCTGCAAGACATAGAAGCGGTCATCCATTAAAGACAATAACAGAAAGAATAAAGGGAAAAGAGGGAAGAATAAGGCATAATCTGGCTGGTAAAAGAGTTAATTTTTCTTCACGTACAGTTATTTCTCCTGACCCTAATTTAAGAATAAATGAAGTAGGAGTCCCAAAAGAAATTGCAGTAATTCTTACTGTAAATGAATATGTAAATTCGACAAATATAGAATATCTTAAAAAACTGATAAAATCTGAAACATATCCTGGAGCAAATTATGTGATAAGGCCTGATGGAAAAAGAAAGAAAATAACACCTGAATTAAAAGAAGAAATAATCGAAGAATTAGTTCCGGGCTATATTGTTGAAAGACATTTAAGAGATGGAGATATTGTTTTATTTAATAGACACCCAAGTCTTCATAAAGCAAGCCTTATGGCTCATTTTGTAAAAATTCTTCCTCATAGAACATTCAGGATGAATCCGGCAGTTGCATTTCCTTATAACGCTGATTTTGATGGTGATGAAATGAATATTCATGTTCCACAGACAGAAGAAGCCAGAGCAGAAGCCCAAATTCTTTTAAATGTAAATCAAAATCTTATGTCTCCAAAAAATAATACTAATCTTATTGGTTGCATTGCAGATTCAACAACAGGAAATTATCTTTTGAATAATGATGAAATGAATAAATCTGATGCATCACAAATGCTTTATGAATCAGGAATAACCTCCATATTTTCCAAGAAAAATCTTAATGGTAAAGAAGTATTTTCAGAAACTTTACCAAAGGTCAATTTTAAATTTAAGTCAAAATCATCGGAAGATACTGTTTTAATTGAAAAAGGAAACCTCATCTCGGGTGTTGTTGATGGAAAAGTTGTTGGAGTTGAAGATGGTATTTTTATTAAAGAGCTTGATAGTCAAGTTGGAAGAGAAAAAACACTTGAAACTATAAAAAATATATTCTCTCTTGGAATAAAATATCTTTCAAAACATGGATTTACAATTTCTATAGACGATCTAAAGGTTAACAAAAAAGTAGAAGAAACAACCAGGAGAATAATTGATGAAGCAGAAGAAAAAACAAAGGGAATAATTAATTCTTATAACAATAATACCCTGGAAATAATTCCCGGAAAAACTAGAGAAGAATCAAGAGAAATAAAAGTTATTCAAACTCTTAATGAAGTTCGTACAAAAATAGGACAGGTTGTAAAACAAGAATTTCCTCATGAAAATCCGATAAATACTATGATTCTTTCAGGTTCTGGTGGAAATATACTCAATATAACCCAGATGGCTTGTTGTGTTGGTCAGCAGTCTCTTTGGGGCAAGAGAATTGAACTAGGTTATACTAATAGAACATTATCTTTTTTTAAGGAAAATGATTTATCTCCCAAAGCAAGAGGATTTATTGAAAGTCCATTTATGAAGGGATTAAAGCCATATGAATTCTTCTTTGGAGCAATAACGGGAAGAGACTCAATGATGGATACTGCATTAAGAACACCAAAATCTGGTTATTTGTACAGAAGACTTGCAAATTCTCTTCAAGATTTAAAAGTAAGTTATGATGGGACAATAAGGGACGGCTCTGAAAATATTATTCAATTTAAATATGGTGAAGATGGCATGTCTGTTTCAGATTTACATAAGAAAAAACAGATTGCCCCGGGAGAAGCCATAGGAATTTTAACAGCACAATCATTTGGTGAGCCTTCAACACAGATGGCATTGAATGTATTCCACTTTGCAGGTGTATCTGAAATGCAGATTACACAGGGACTGCCAAGATTGATAGAAATTTTTGATGCAAGAAAAAAACCATCTACTCCAACAATGGATATTGCCCTTAAAAGAGAATATGATAATGAAAAAGATGCAAGAATAATCGCAGAAAAAATAAAAGAGACAAAATTCGGGGAGATTGTTGAAAAAATAAAAGTTAATTTTGCAGAAAAGAAAATAGAGGCTACGATAAATAATTCTGCATTAAAATCTATACATATAGGATTAGATAGTGTTTCAGAGAGATTAAAAGAAAAAGGACACGCTAACAAAATAAAAGATAATTCCCTGGTATTCTGGGAGCCAAAATTAGACTTTAAGGCATTATACAAACTAAAAGAAAAGATAAAAACTATTTTGATTTCTGGAGTAAAGGGAATCGAGCAAGTTCTTGTAGTTAAAAGAGAAAGAAATTATGTTATTCTTACATCAGGGACAAACATGAAGGATATTTTTGAAATAAAGGGTGTTGATGATGATAAGACAGTAACAAACGACATAAGAGAAATACGCGAGGTTTTAGGAATAGAATCTGCAAGAAATGCTATAATCTCTGAATTAAGGAAGACAATTGAAGCACAAGGATTAGACATAGATATAAGACATTTAAAACTTGTAGCAGACGCAATGTGTTCTAATGGGGAAGTTCAAGGAAGCACAAGAATGGGAATTATAAGCCAAAAATCATCTGTTCTTGCTCGTGCATCATTTGAGACACCAATAAAACATTTTGTAAATGCAACATTGAAACAGACAAAAGATGAATTATCTTCAGTTATAGAGAACATAATTCTAAATCAACCAATACCTGTAGGAACAGGGCTTCCAGGATTGTTAGTTAAGGTTACGGGAAAATTAGCTCCTGAAAAAGAAGCAAAGAAAAGTGGAAAAAAGGAAAATTGATTTTAAGATGAAAAGTAGTTTAATAATTTTTATGTCGAATATTAAAACAAATTTTAAGAAGATTGAAGCCTTAAATAACTATGGGCGAGCAAGTTCACGAGCCTCTTGCATAAATAAAGCGAGTGGGCTTGCGAGGGGTTTTAGGCAATGAAGAAAATTTTTGATATGCGTTTTATAAGGTATATTAATATGTTCGAGAGAGTTACAAGAATAAGCCCCAAACATTGTTTTGATTATAATAATATGCTTGTTTTTATTGTTCCTTATAAATTTGTAATGGCTGCGATAGGAAAAAACAATTCTAATCTTGAACAATTAAGCAATATTTTTTCAAAGAGAATTAGAATTCTTGCAGAACCAAGAAGTGCTGATGATCTCCAAGAATTTATATTGAGGCTTATTTCTCCTGTAAAGTTTGATAAACTTGAGCTTAAAGATGGAGAATTAACAATAACATCTGGTGGGATGGAAAGCAAGGCAATGCTTATAGGTAGAAATAAAGCGAGATTAGATGAGTTAAAAGATATTTTAAAGCAAAACTTTGGTGTTAAGGACGTCAGGATTGCTTAGAAATTGTAATTAAAAAATAAGCAGAAGTTTTAAAAACCATCTTCTGTATAAAAATATATAATACAAATGGGACTATTAAGCGCAACAAAATTGATGAAGAACCGAAAAAAGTTCAGATGGAAGGACGACAGATATAAAAAGAAAGCTCTAAAATTATTCGCAAAATCAGATCCTATTCAGGGAAAAAGCCAGGCAAAAGGGCTTGTGGTATCAAAAGTTCAAAAAGAAGCAAGACAGCCAAATTCTGCTATGAGAAAATGTTGCAGGGTTCAGTTGATAAAAAATAATAGGATGGTTACAGCTTTTATTCCGGGGAATCTTGCACAGAAATTTGTTGACGAGCACGATGAAGTTATAATTGAAAGAATAGGCGGACGAATGGGACGTTCAAAAGGAGATATTCCCGGAGTAAGATTTCAAGTTATAAAAGTAAATGACCAGCCTCTTCACTTATTGTGGCAAGGCAAAATAGAAAAAGGTAGAAGATAATGAAAATATTTAACTTATACGAATCAGATGATGTTCTTATTGAAGATCCTGGCTTGAAAAGAGTAATAAACTTAAGAGGAAAAATAGTTCTAAAATCTCATGGAAAAATAAGAGGTAAGTTTGCTAATACGAAAATAAATCTTGTTGAAAGACTTGCAAATCTTTTAAGCGTTTCAGGACATAGAGGGAAAAAACATACTATCATGACAAAAAAAGCAGCAGGCAAATATTGTTCAAATATGAAAACAGTATTAAACGCTTTTGAAATTATTCAGAAAAAAACAGAACAAAATCCGGTTCAAGTTCTTGTTAAAGCAATAGAAACTGCTTCACCAAGAGAAGAAATAACAACAATAGAGTATGGTGGTGCAAAATATCCCCAAGCAGTTGATTGTTCTCCTTCAAGAAGAGTTGGTTTGACACTTAGACTGATTGTTCATGGAGCATATGATAAATCATTTGGTTCAAAAACAAAAATTGAAGAAGCTTTAGCAAATGAGATAATTTTTGCTTCCAAGGGTGCAAATGAAAGTCTTGCTGTAGCAAAAAAGAATGAGATGGAAAAGCAAGCAAATTCTGCGAGATAATTCTGTTTATTATTAAGTTTACAACATAAAACCATATAAATCCAAAAGTTTTATTCTTATCATGACAACAGAACAAGAAGAAAAAAGAATACGCATAGAATTCCAAGCGGCTCAAACACGTGTCAAACTTTTTGGAATAAGTCTTGACGAACTTTTAAGGATTGAAAGTCCAAATCAATCTCCAGAAATAGAATTAAAAAAAGGAAAAGTAAGAAGATTCTTTGAGGAACACCCTCCGTTGTCAGAAACTAAGATAGTAGATTATCTTATTCAAAGAGCGAGAAATCCACACACACCCATAATAAAAAAAGATAGTTGCGAGGTTTGCGGTGAACCATATGAGGGAGCATATATTTTATGTGGTGATTGCGCGCGTATTTTACAGGAATATCTATAGGGAATTCTGTAGTAAGAATAATAAGAGATAATAATTATCAAAAACATTTAAAAACACTCCCTCTTATCTAACTTTACTTGACTATGGCAAAAAAAGAAACAAATTTAGAAAAAATACAAAGATTATGCACAAATCAGAAAAACATTAGAAACGTAGCGACGAGCGCACATATTCACCACGGAAAAACTGCCCTTACTGATAATCTTCTTGCTGCATCAGGTTATATGGCAGCAAAAAATGCTGGAAATTTAGAAGAGGGTATGGCAACATGGCAACATGGAGATGAGCAAGAAAGATTAATGACTGTTGATTCTGCAAACGTTTCTATGGTCCATGAATTTCAGGGAGAAGAATACCTCATTAATTTAATTGATACTCCTGGACACGTTGATTTTGGTGGGAATGTAACAAGAGCAATGAGGGCAATTGATGGAACAATTGTTCTTGTATGTGCAAGTGAAGGAATAATGCCACAAACAGAAACAGTTATTAAACAAGCATTAAGAGAAAGAGTTAGACCAGTCCTTTTTATTAACAAAACCGATAGATTAATTAAAGAGCTTAAATTAACGCCTGAGGGAATTCAGAAGAGATTCTTAAAAATAATTCAGGATTTTAATATTCTTATATCTCAAATAGCAGAACCAGAATTCAGAAAATCATGGCAAGTTGATGTCAATAACGGAAGTGTTGCATTCGGAAGCGCAAGAGATAATTGGGCATTGTCTATACCTTTTATGAAAAAGAAAGGAATCACATTCAAAGATATTCTTGGCTTATATGATATGGAGGAAACAGCAAGAAAAGATTGGTGCTGGAAGAATGCGCCCTTATTTGAAGTTCTTCTTGATATGGTAATAAAACATCTTCCTAACCCCCTTGAATCTCAAAAATATAGAATACCAAAAATCTGGCATGGTGATATTGAAACAGAATTCGGAAAAAACTTAATGGCATGCAATCCTCAGGGGAAAATTGCGTTTGTTATAACCCGAATTGTTATTGACCCACGTTCAGGAAAAGAATTGAGTGCAGGAAGATTATTTTCCGGAACAATGAAAACAGGAACAGAAGTTTATCTTAATATGGCAAAACAAAAGCAAAGAGTTCAGCAAGTTTTAATTTATAACGGAATAAAACCAGAACAAATGGAAGAGCTTCCTTGTGGAAATGTTATTGCAATATCGGGGGTAACTGGAGAAGCAGGAGAAACTATCACCCTTGAACCAGAGACACCATTTGAAGAGATGAAGTATATTTTTGAACCTGTTATTACAAAATCTATTAGTGTTCCTAAACCCCAAGATTTACCTAAACTTATTGAAGTTCTAAAAAAAGTTGCAAAAGAAGATCCTTCTATAAAGATTCAGATTAACGAAGAAACAGGGGAGAATTTAATTTCGGGTATGGGCGAATTGCATCTTGAGATAGTTGAAAATAGGATAAAAACAGAAAAAGGCGTAGAAGTCCGAACATCCTCGCCTATTGTTGTCTATAGAGAAACAGTGGACAAACAATCCGAAGTTGGAGAAGGAAAATCTCCTAACAAACATAACTTATTCTTTTTGAAAGTTGAACCATTGGAAGATGGCGTTTACAAAGCAATGAGAAATGGAGAAATAAATATGGGAAGAATAAAGAAAAAAGATGAGCCATTATGGAAAACACTTTCTGCACTTGGAATCTCAAATGAAGAAGCAAGGCAGTATATTGATATTTACAAAAATTGTGTATTTCTGAATAAGATTAAAGGGGAAGTTAATATTGGCGAGGTTATTGAATTAGTTTTAGATGCATTTGAGCAGGTTGTTGATGCAGGAACAATTGCAAGAGAGCCTTGCATAAAACTTAAAGTTTCGCTTGTTGATATAAAACTTCATGAAGATGCTATTCATCGTGGACCTGCGCAGGTTTATCCTGCTGTTCGTGATGCGATGAGAATGGCAATGAATTCTGCAAAGCCGGTATTATATGAGCCTGTTCAAACAATGCTTTTCGAAGGTCCAATAAGTTTTATGGGCGAAATGACAAAAATTATTCAAGGTAAAAGGGGACAGCTAATTGATGTTGCCCAGACAAGTATTGATTGTACAATAAAAGCAAAATTGCCTGTTGCAGAAATGATTGGGCTTGCATCTGATTTAAGAGGTGCTACAGAAGGCAGAGGAAGTTTCAGCATGGTTGACCAGGCATTTGAAAAAACACCAGCAGGCGTTCAGGCATTAGTTGTTCGCCAGATAAGAAGCAGAAAGGGACTCGCCGAAAACGAATAAGTTGTATATATAATTAATCACATATTTCTTTAAAAATAAGAAAATAGGAATAATCACATAATGGTATTAACTGAACGTGGAATGTTAGAGCAGAGTGTTGTTGGTGGATGTGTAAACTATAGTCCTGATAGAACTCAAAGACCAACTGGTGCCCTAGCAGAAGATGTTCCTGGAAATAAAATTTATCCCTGTTTTAATTCTGTCCAAACAGAAGCAGGGAAAAAGATTGGATATTCTTGCGGGGCAGAGCATTGTGCAAGATACGTGGCTGTAAGAAGATAATATAATTTTTTCTATAAATTTATAAACCCTCTTAATCACAAAAATTTATGAACAACACATATTTTGTATTTAACTATTATCACAATAAGGAACATTCTGCCTGGGTTCCATTGAAGGTTATTAATTCTAAGATGGGCCCAGTAAAAGGATATGGCCTAGTCAATCCTGAAGAGCATCCTGCAAAAGTTTGGCAAGAAAGATGCTTAAAATTCTTGCAAGAACAAAAAGTAAAAGTTGTTTTTAGTTGTCAAAAAAAGAATTCTATGGAAGAGAGATTATTTGGTTTTCCAATACATTATTCTGGTGGAGAAGGCGGAGACTTTTTTCATTATGACTTTATCAATCCTCAATTTCAAGGATATAAATTTGAAGATTGCGGGATAGAGTTAAAGATTTTTGATAGAAGATAAAAAAAAACTATTCTAAATAAATCGCATCATGTTTGCATGCACTTATGCACGCACCACAACTAATGCACTTTTTTGCATCAACTACGACGAGCTTTTTTCTCTTTAATGCACCCATTGAGCATGTTTCTACACATCCCTTGCAAGCTCCACCGCAAGCACAACTTGAACACTTGCCGTTTTTCCAACAGCATTTAGTATAATCTATTTTAACAGCCATGATTTTAAATAATTATAAAAGTTTAACCTCCAAAAACTTTTTCTTTAATTTTGGAAAGTCTTCTTTAATCATATTCCAAATTCTGTGAATACTTGCTCCAAAATAAGTATGAACTATAAAATCTCTGAAATTTCCTATTTCATCCCAAGGGATTTCTTTATTAACATTTTTTATAGAACGGGGAATTTTATGACTTGCTTCACCTATTATTTCTATTCTTCTTATGACTGCATCTTGAAGTTTTTGGTCTACTATAAACTTTTCTTCATCTACATCTAAAGTATACTCTTCAATTTTTTCTAAGCTTTCAAGAATATCTTTTAAATATAATTTATAATCTCTCATATTATTTTTATTTCTTCTCTTAAAATATTATTTCTAAGTTCGGGTATAATTGAATCATATTCAACAAGATCTACCTTTTTTTCAAGAAGCTTTTCAAGTATAACTCTCAATTTTAATATATCAAGCAAACTTGCATTTTCTTCAATTTTAACAAGGATGTCTACATCACTTTTTTCTTTCTGTTCTCCCCTGGCATAACTTCCAAATATTCCTGCACCTATAACTTTTTGTTTCTCAAGAATAGGTCTTATCTTTAAACTTATTTGTTCTATCTCTTTGTTCATAACATTTTTAGGAGGTTGTAGTTTTTAAAGATAACTTTTTATAATCCGAAAAACTATATAAACTCAAGAACATTAAAAGATATATGAAAAAAAGAGAAGAAGAAGAAAAACTTTTAGGCATTCTTACCGGAATTGGAAGATATATTTTTGGATTTATTGTTATGCTTTCTCCTCTTATAGTGACCCTCTTAACAGGTAATAATCCAAAGATTATTCTTCTTGGTCTGTTTACACCACCAATAACTTTAATCATAGCACCTCAAATTCTCATTGGACTTTACTTTATGTTTACTGGAAAAACAAGAATAAGAGTAGATGTAACTTTACTTATTCTTGTAATTATATGCACAATGGCATTGTCTGGATTTAAGCCAACCGGTGTTTAATCTGAAAAATTCTCTAGATAAAAAATAATGTGTTACCACCCCATTTATAATGTGGTTTAAAAGTAATAATGCAACAATTTTTAAACAAGACATTATTTAAAATATTATGAAAAAAAGAGGAGTTATAAACAGAATTGAAAAGCATTATAAATTTCTTGGAATACTGCTTTTGTTTGTTATAGGGATTATTGCAATAACTGCTGCTCCTGTTGGAACAAAACCAATTCCGGGACATAATGGTAGTCAGATACAGCCTGGAACAATTCTTGGAGACAGGATGGCAGATAATTTGAACTTGACTGGGAATGTTAGTATTAATGATATTTTGAATGTGAAGGGGAGTAATGTTGGGATTGGGACGACAAATCCTGCCACCATGTTACATATTGGTACGGGGTCAAATCCTGGTACTTTGCGAATTGTGGCAAATTATACTACGGCCAGCACAATACAGATTAGAGATAAGGATAATACTCTTTATGGTGCAGACATGGGGCTATCGTCTACCGGTGGTGATTTTGTAATTGGTCGCCTAGATGGTGGGGCGTTGACAGAGGCGTTTCGGATACAACGAAGTTCCGGCAACGTCGGCATCGGGACGACGAGTCCGACGACAGCATTAGATGTCGTTGGAGTGATTAGTCCTCGTGAGGCAACAAAAACTCTTTATGGTGGTATGGTTACTGAGGTCAGTAGCCAAGTAATTGATTTTGGCATGAATGAAGGTTCGGCAAATCGTTTCGGCGGAGCATATAATTCGTCTATTCAAGGTGGGATGTTTATGATTGATACAAGAGCTGGCCAACCCTTATTTCATTTTTGGGGACGACAAGCAGGTACAGCAGGTGCGTCAGGGACAGAACTTATGAGTATCACAAATAGTGGCAACGTCGCCATCCTAGGAGTTCTATCTAAAGGAAGTGGTTCTTTCCTTATCGACCATCCTCTTGACCCTAAAAACAAAGTTCTTAGGCACAGTTTTGTGGAAAGTCCTGATATGATAAATATCTATAATGGTAATATATTTACTGATAATAGGGGGTATGCCATAGTTAAACTTCCCGAATACTTTGAGGCGTTGAATAAGGATTTCAAATATCAATTAACAGTTATGGGAGATTTTGCACAAATGATTGTCTCTGAAGAAATTAAGAACAATGAGTTTGTGATACGCACCGATAAACCCAATATGAAAGTTTCATGGCAAGTAACAGGTGTTCGTCAGGATGCCTTTGCACAGGCAAACCCCATAGTTGTAGAAGAAGAAAAAGGAGAGAATAACGAATTTATCTCTGGTGAGTATATACACCCCGATGTTTTTGAGTAATAACCCTCAAAAAAATAATGTGGCACCGCACTTTAAAAAGTATGATTTGTAAGACCCCCGTTTTTAGGATGAAGGAAGTTCGTAATAATCTCCTTTTCTGAAAATTCGTTTCAGAGCAAGTCCGTTTTTAACTGGACATAAGATATCTTTTTATATCCCAAAAAATACGCCTAATCATGCAACTACTCATAATCTTGCTTTGGATAGTACTAATCACTGCTTTCTCACTTTTCGGCTCGTGGTATGCCCGAAAATACAACAAGCCGGACGCGCTTATTGGTTTGTATGTTGCATTTATACTAATAAGTAATATTATTGCTTACAAAATTGCTGAATTTGACTTGGGATTTTATACTTTTTATGCTCCTGCAGCAGTTCTTGTTTTTGCGGTTACATTTCTCTTTACAGATATTGTTAACGAAAAATTTGGAAGAAAAGAGACACATAAAATGATATTTATCGCTTTTTTCACACAGTTAGCAGTAGCTTTTTTTGTTCTTTTGTCTATTTATCTAAAACCCGCCCCCTTCTGGCCTGACCAGGAAATTTTTGCAAAAATTTTGGGATTTACCCCAAGAATAATGCTCGCAAGTTGGATTGCTTTTTTAATAAGTGAGAATACAGATGTCTATCTTTTTGCATGGTTCAAAAAAATCACAAATGGCAAGTATTTATGGATGAGAAATGTGTTTTCTTCTATTCCCTCTATGGCCTTGGATAGTGTGATATTCGTAACTATTGCTTTTTATGGGGTGTCTATAATTTTACCACTTATTTTTGGAAGTATTATCTTGAAATGGCTTGTTGGAGTGATTGATATTCCATTTATGTACTTTAATCGATGGTTAATATTCCGTAAATAAATCTTAATTTTTCACCCTAAATTTTATAATAACTCTTAACATGAAAGAACCAATACACATTTATTATCATATGGATTTTGATGGACTTATTTCAAGTGTAATTGCCCATCATTTTTTTATGGAAAGAGGTTTTCTCCCAAAAATACAATGCCCTGTGGACGTAGATATTAAAGACAAGTGGAAAAAAGAAAAAATTCCAGTAAAAAAACAATTGGTCATTGTTGATTTTTTTTATAGAGATGATGCTTTTGCTTATTTTGATCATCACAGTACAAACAAGCCATTAAAAGCATCATCAGAAACAAAATATTTCTTTTTTGATAAAGAGGCAAAATCCTGTGCTTCTTTGATATTTAAAATTTTGGGTGATAGTAATTGTACTCCCAAACTTTCGGAGCTTGTTAAATGGTGTGATATAATTGACACTGCTTCTTATGCTCAAAATAAAATTTCTGTACAAGATCAATTGTATCCAAAAGAGCCAGCGATAATTCTTAGTAAGTCTTTAGAAACTGCAAGAATAGAGGGTGAAGAAAAATTTTGGAATTCTCTTTCTGAAAAACTAATTAAGAATACTTCAATTGAAGAAATTTTAGAAAATGAGGAGATTTTAGAAAAATACAAAACATGCATGAAAAAGCAGGAAGAAGCTCTTCGTCAATTAAAAAGCAATAGTAAATATAATTCCACTACTGGAATTGTCACATATGATGCAACAAGTAGTGTATGGAGCAGATTCGGTTTGGCTTCAATTTACCCTGACTCTTTAGTCTGGATAGGATTAAGAAGAACGAATAAAGATTTGGTTTATATGGGTATATGCCAAAATCCATGGAATCCAAAAAGTCAAGAAGCATTGCAAGAGACTCACATAGGGGACATTTTGGGGGAGTATGGTGGAGGAGGCCATAAATTCGTAGGTGGCGCTCATTTTGATTCTCATAAAGAAGCAAAAATTTCAATGCATAAAATAAGAGGACATATAGGAAAAAAGATTATAAAATAATTATCAAAAACATTTTATAAAAACAAAACATATAAAATCTCCCTCGAGAAAATTTAGCAAAAATTTATAAAAATCTAAAAAAAAGAAAGGTTTATAAACCACCCGGATTTAAGTTAATTATAAAAATGGCACACGAAAAACCAAATCTCAATGTTGTTTTCGTCGGTCACGTTGACCACGGAAAATCTACAACAATTGGAAGATTAATGTATGATGCTGGAATTATACCTGAGCAAGAGCTTCAAAAACTTAAAGAAGAAGCAAAAAAAGTAGGAAAAGTTGGATTTGAATTTGCTTTTGTTATGGATAAATTTAAGGAAGAAAGAGAACGAGGAGTTACAATTGATTTGTCTTATAGAAAACTTGTTACAAAAAAATATGATGTAACAATAATTGATGCACCTGGACACAAGGATTTTGTTAAAAACATGATTACAGGAGCAAGCCAAGCAGATGCTGCTTTCTTAACTGTTGCAGCAAAAGAAGGAGTTCAACCTCAGACAAAAGAACACTTGTGGCTTTTGAGAACAATGGGTGTTCAGCAAATAGCAGTAAATGTAAACAAAATGGATTCTGTTGGATACAAAGAAGAATCTTACACTAAGATAAAAACAGAAATGTCTGCTTTGTTAAAAACAGTAGGAATAAATCCTGAAAAAGTTGCTTTTTTAGCAATAAGTGCTTTCATGGGAGACAATATTGTTAAAAAATCAGATAAAATGCCATGGTATAAGGGACCTACATTAATGGAACAACTTGATTTATTTGAGCCTCCAAAAAAACCAACAACATTACCATTAAGAATGCCATTACAAGATGTTTACGAAATTACAGGTATAGGAACAGTTCCTGTAGGAAAAATTGAAACAGGAATAATGAAAATCGGACAAAAGGTCATAATCTTACCGGGAAGATCAGGAAAAGGAGTTCTGGGCGAAGTTAAAACAATAGAAATGCACCATGAACAATTACCTGAAGGATTTGCAGGAGATAATGTTGGAGTTAACATTAGAGGAATAGGAAAGAAAGATGTTGCAAGAGGAGATGTTATATGCGATGCTGCTAAACCTGCTACGCTTGTGGAAGAATTCACAGCACAGATTGCAGTAATCAATCACCCTACAGTTATAGCAAAGGGATACACACCAGTTTTCCATGTTCACACAGCACAAGTTCCATGCCAGTTTATGGAAATAATTAAGAAAATTGATCCTAAAACAGGACAAGCAAGTGCTGAAAAAGTTGATTTCATAAAGAACGGCGATGTTGCCGTAGTAAGATTGAAACCAATGGGCAATCTTGTAATTGAAAAACAAATAGATAATCCAAATATGTCAAGATTTGCAATAAGAGATGCAGGGGCTACAGTTGCGGCTGGAGTTTGCATTGACCTTGTTCCAAAGAAAATAGTTTAATTAACAATAATAAAACAAAAAATCAGTTCTAAAAAACTAAATTTACTTACTCACTAAAGTAAAAACTTTCTAAAAAACCCATGTTAAAATATATGTTTTTTGAATTCACAAGAAATATTTTTCGTATTGCGATAATTAATATTAAGAATATTTTTGGATAATTATTTTTAATTATTATCTATAAAATGTATATTGAACTGTGTTATATGATAATTAGTACACATCGCTGTTGAACTTATCATATAACAATTAGGTAAAATACTTCCTCCTTTCTTTTTTTCTTGCTTGATAAGCTTGTTCTGGAGTTTGTTCATCTAAACTCA